>JACCDP010242107.1_pt1 | contig 13535 bp, 11 predicted proteins | sample 7445841 | NCBI WGS metagenome assembly JACCDP01 (sample SAMN15323441, study PRJNA562643) | freshwater metagenome | isolation source: river surface water | place: USA:Blue River Watershed | collected 2017-08-17
GCCAAACCCGCGGCCAAACCTGCCGCCAAACCCGCTGCGAAACCAGTGGCCAAACCCGCCTCCAAGGCTGCAAAGCCGTCCGCCAAACCGGTCGCCAAGCCCGCTGCCAAGCCAGCGGTCAAAGCGCCCGCCAAGAAATTGCCTGCTAAAACTGCTCCCCCTACCACCGCCGCCAAGAGCGCCGCTTCATCCAAGGCGACTGCGGCACCGGCCTCGCGTGCTGCGCCCGTTGTGGCGGCGCCCAAGGCCCCTGCCCACCCTGTCCCGGCGCCCAAAGCGCCGGTCAGTGTGCCCCCTCCTCCTGCTGCGCCCCAGCCTGGCATGCCCCCCCGGGCGACCAAGCCTTCGGCTCGTCTGGCACAGATTACCGTGCCCTCCATGCCGCAGGCCGTGGCCTCAACCGCGGCCAAGGCCAGCTACTACCAGACGCCGTCCCGACCTGTGACCACCCCTGCCTTCGTGCCGGTCAAAAAAGACCCCAAACTCGCCAACAACTGGAAGACCAAGTCGGTTGACCAACTCTCCGACGCCGAAGTGCTGGCCATGCCTGACGCGGAGTACATGAACGACAAGCAGATGGCGTACTTCCGCCAGAAGCTGCAACAGCTCAAGCAGGACATCCTCAACAACGCGGGCGAAACCACCGAGCACCTGCGTGAGGAAACTGTCATCGTCCCCGACCCGGCCGACCGCGCCACGATCGAGGAAGAGCACGCGCTGGAGCTGCGCACCCGCGACCGCGAGCGCAAACTGCTCAAGAAAATCGAGCAGTCCATATCGCGCATCGACGCCGGCGATTACGGCTACTGCGACGAAACCGGTGAGCCCATCGGCGTCGGTCGCCTGCTGGCCCGTCCCACCGCCACGCTCTCGCTCGAGGCCCAGCAGCGCCGGGAACTCAAGCAGAAGATGTTCGGGGACTGATCCCCTCCCACGCCGGCCGCTGCCGGCGTTTTCTCACCCCCTTTTGGCTCCGGGCGAGCGTCTTCGACGCCCGCCCGGCTTGCCTTTTGGCCGGATGAAACTTGCGCGGCCCCCTATAGCCTTCAGGTTTCACATTCACTCGGTTCGCTAAGTGCTTCATTCTTAACGGTTTTCTCCGAGAAATCGGTCTGGAAGTCCGCGCTAAGTCATTGATTTCATTAGAAAAAAGCAAGGGAGGGACCCCTTGCACAGAAGAGTTTTCCTGCTACAGTGGGAGGAAGTGCAATTTCGTGGGAAAAAGTGCCGGCGTTCTTGGCGCAAAGGCTGATTTCCCCGTCAACAGTTTTATCCACCCCTCGCAGGAATCAAAGCGGTGTTCCAGGGCGCTTCGTCTCTCAGCCTCGATGCCAAGGGCCGGCTCTCGGTGCCTACGCGGCATCGCGAGGTGCTGTCTGCGACCGCTGCCAACCAGCTCACCATCACCCGCCACCCGCACGGCTGCCTGATGGTCTTTCCCCGCCCTGAGTGGGAGAAGTTCCGCGATCGCATTGCGCAGTTGCCAATGTCGGCCCAGTGGTGGAAGCGGATCTTTCTGGGCAATGCGATGGACGTGGAGCTTGACGGCACCGGCCGGGTGCTCATCTCTCCCGAGCTGCGTGCGGCCGCCGGGATCGAGCGCGAGACCATGCTGCTCGGAATGGGCAACCACTTCGAGCTGTGGGACAAGGCCAGCTACGAGGCCAAGGAGGCCGAGGCGATGGCGGGTCAGATGCCCGATGTGTTCAAGGACTTCTCCTTCTGACGGCGGCGTGGTGGACAACGCATGGACCCACACCACCGTTCTCTTGCACGAAGCCGTCGACGCGCTCGTGCACAGTGCGCAGGGCTGCTACGTGGACGCCACCTTTGGCCGCGGCGGCCACTCGCGGGAGATCCTCTCGCGTCTGTCTCCGCAGGGCCGCCTGGTGGCTTTCGACAAGGACCCCGAAGCCATTGCCGAGGCCGCGCGCATCTCCGATGCGCGTTTTTCCATTCGGCACGAGGGCTTCGCTCACTTGAGCGAGCTGCCTGCGCGCAGCTGCGCCGGAGTGCTGATGGATCTGGGTGTGAGCTCGCCCCAGATCGACAACCCCGCCCGGGGCTTTTCTTTCCGCCACGACGGCCCGCTGGACATGCGCATGGACACCACGCGCGGACAGAGTGCGGCTCAGTGGCTTGCCTCGGCCGAGGTGGACCAGATCGCGCAGGTGATTCGTGACTACGGCGAAGAACGGTTTGCTTTTCCTGTTGCAAAGGCGATTGTTGCTCGCCGAGAGGAGCGGGGCCCTCTTGCAAGCACCGCCGAACTGGCCCAGCTCGTGGCTGGCGCGGTCAAAACCCGCGAGCCGGGCCAGGACCCTGCAACGCGCACATTTCAGGCTCTTCGGATTTTCGTCAACGCCGAGCTTGAAGAGCTCGAGCAGGCGCTGAGTGCCAGCCTGGATCTTCTGCAACCCGAAGGCCGTCTTGTCGTGATCAGCTTCCACTCCCTGGAGGACCGCATCGTCAAGCAGTTCATCGCCCGCCATTCGCGCGAGGTGGTGGACCGCCGGGTGCCCTTCGCCCAGGGGCAGGTTCTCAAGCTCGAAGCGCTTGAGCGCACCAAGCCCTCGGCCGCTGAAGTGGCGGGCAACCCGCGCTCACGCAGCGCCATCATGCGGGTCGCCCGCAGAACCGCGCAGGGGACGGTGCACTGAGATGCTGCGCGTCAACATCCTCCTGCTCGCCGGCGTGATGGCCTCCGCCATGTACCTGGTGCGTCTGCAGTACGACTCGCGTCACCTGTACACCGAGATCGAGAAGGCGCAGTCCGAGGCTCGCCGCCTGGACAACGAGCGTGAGCGGCTCCTGGCCGACAAGCGCGGGCAGGCCACGCCCCTGCGTGTGGAGCAAATCGCGAAAGACCAGCTCCAGATGCGTCCGGCCACCGCCGGCATCACCGTCTACGTCACCCAGGGTGCTGCCCCATGAGCCGCAGCGTCCTCTACACCTCCAGCCCGCTGCTGGCGTCCAAGACGCCGGTCTGGCGCAGCCGCCTGGTGCTGGTCTTCATCGCCGCCGGCTTTCTGGCCTTGGTCGGACGGGCCGCCTGGGTGCAGGTGATCAAGAATGATTTCTTCCAGCGCCAGGGCGAGGTGCGCTTTGCCCGCACCCTGGAACTGCCCGCCAACCGCGGCCGCATCCTTGATCGCAACGGCCTGCTGCTGGCAACCTCGGTGCCGGCTTCCAGCATCTGGGCCATTCCGGAAGACGTCGAGCGTGACAAGTCCAAGCTGGCCCAGATGGCCAAGCTGCTCGAGATGCCTCTGGCCGAGCTCGAGAAGAAGCTGCAAGACGATGACAAGACCTTTGTCTGGATCAAGCGCCAGGTTGAAGAGTCTGTCGCCCGCGAGGTGCTGGCCCTGGGCATCAAAGGCGTCTACCAGCGCACCGAGTTCAAGCGCCAGTACCCCGAGGGGGAGGCCGCTGCGCACGTGGTGGGCTTTACCAATGTCGAGGACCGTGGCCAAGAGGGCATGGAGCTGGCCTTCGAGAAAGAGCTGGCGGGCCGCCCCGGCTCGCGCCGTGTCATCAAAGACCGCCTCGGGCGCATCATCGAGGACGTGCGCGAGCAGGTGCCGCCGGTGCCCGGCCGCGACCTGCAGCTGTCCATCGACAGCAAGGTGCAGTTCTTCGCTTACCAGAAGCTGCGCGACGCGGTGCAGCAGCACAAAGCCAAGGCCGGCAGCGTGGTGGTGCTCGACGCCCAGGCCGGCGAGGTTCTGGCCCTGGCCAACTACCCCAGCTACTCACCGGCCAAGCGGGTCAACCTCTCGGGCGCCCAGCTTCGCAACCGGGCCCTGACCGACACCTTCGAGCCCGGCTCGACGATGAAGCCCTTCACCGTCGCCCTCGCGCTCGATCGCGGCCTGGTCCGCCCTGAGACCCCCATCCAGACCGCCCCGGGCCGCATCACCATTGCCGGGTCCACCATCTCCGACGCCCACCCCTACGGCGTGTTGTCGGTGGCCGAGGTGATCCAGAAGTCGAGCAACGTCGGCACGGTGCAGATGGCGATGAAGCTCCAGCCCAAAGAGATGTGGGAGCTTTTCAGCAGCGTGGGCTTCGGCCAGCGGCCGCAGCTGCCCTTCCCGGGCATCGTCAGCGGCCGCCTGCGCGCCCACAAGACCTGGCGCCCGATCGAGCAGGCGACCATGAGCTATGGCTACGGTGTGTCCGTCAGCCTGTTCCAGCTGGCGCGGGCCTACACCGTGTTCGCCCGTGACGGCGAGCTCGTGCCTGTGACCCTGCTCAAGTCGCAGGCGCAAGCGGCTGGTGTTCGCATCCTCGACCCGAACAACGCCCAGTCGGTGCGTCAAATGCTGTTCATGGCTGCTGGCCCTGGCGGCACCGCGCCCAAGGCGCAGACCATTGGCTACTCGGTGGGCGGCAAGACCGGCACCGCCCGCAAACAAGAGGGCAAAGGGTATGCCGAGGGCAAGTACCGCGGCTTCTTTGTGGGCTTGGCGCCAGTCGACAAGCCCCGCATCGTGGTCGCGGTCATGATCGACGAGCCGGGCACCGGCGTGTACTACGGCGGCGAAGTCGCCGCGCCAGTATTCAGCACGACGGTGCAGCAGACCCTGCGCATGATGGGCCTGCAGCCCGACATGAATGTCAAGCCGCAGATCGTGGTCGGTGTGGAGGAGTCGTTCTGATGGAACGCCTGCACAACCCCGGTGAAGCGGCCCGTTGGATGGCGCAGCGGGTGGGCGTAGCCGGTGGGCAGCTCCATTGCGACAGCCGCCGCATCGAGGCTGGCGACGGCTTCATCGCCTGGCCGGGCGCCGCCACCGACGGCCGCCACCATGTTCAAGATGCCCTGGCCCACGGCGCGTTGGCCTGCCTGGTCGAGGCCGAGGGCGTCGACGCATTCGGTTTCGACGCCGGCCTGCCGGTGGCCAGTTACCCGGGCCTCAAGGCCGCCACCGGCCCCATTGCCGACGCCTACTACGAGCAACCGAGCGCGCGTCTGCGCGTGCTGGCTATCACCGGCACCAACGGCAAGACCTCCACCGCCTGGTGGCTGGCCCAGGCCGTCACCCGCGCCGGCATCGCGGGCCAGGGCTGCGGGCTGATCGGTACCCTGGGCACCGGTCGCCCGGGCCAGGTGCGCTACACCGGGCTCACCACCCCCGACCCGGTGCTGCTGCAGTCGCAGTTCCGGCGCTTTGCCGACGAAGGTCTGGGCGCCTGCGCGATTGAGGCCTCCTCCATCGGCCTGGCCGAGCGCCGCTTGGACGGCACCCGCATCGCGGTGGCCGCCTTCACCAACTTCACCCAGGACCACCTCGACTACCACGGCAGCATGGAGGCCTACTGGGCGGCGAAGGCCGAACTCTTCGACTGGCCGGGCCTGCAGGCCGCGGTGGTGAACGTTGACGACGAGAAAGGTGCCGCGCTCGCCGAGCACCTGGCCGCCCGTGGCCTGCCACTGTGGACCTACGCTTGCGCGCCGGCGGGTGGCGAGCGGCCTGCTCGTGCGGCACGCTTACAGGCCCTGAACATCACCTACACCGGCGACGGCCTGCAGTTCACCGTCTGCGAAGGCGCGCACCGCATCGACCTGGCCACCCGCCTGATCGGTCACTACAACGTGGCCAACCTGCTCGCCGTGATCGGCTGCCTGCGTGCGCTGGGCCTGGGCCTGCCCGAGTCGGTGGCCGCCTGCGAGGGCCTGATGCCCGTGCCTGGCCGCATGGAGTGCCTGCAGCAAGCTGGCGCGCCTTTGGTGGTGGTGGACTACGCCCACACGCCCGACGCTCTGGCCCAGGCCTTGGGCGCCCTGCGTCCACTCGCCGCCCAGCGCGGTGGACGGTTGTGGTGCGTGTTCGGCTGCGGCGGTGACCGTGACGCCCTCAAGCGTCCGCTCATGGCGGCGGTGGCCGAGCAATTCGCCGATGCGGTGCTGGTCACCAGCGACAACCCGCGCAGCGAGCGACCCTCGGCCATCATCAGCCAGATCCTGCGTGGTTTCACCCGGGGCGAGGCGGCGCAGGTCGAGGTGGAGCGCGCCCGCGCCATTGCCCAGGCAGTGCGGGACGCCGATGCCCGTGATGTGATCCTCCTGGCCGGCAAGGGCCATGAGACCTTCCAGGAAGTGGCGGGCGAACGAATGCCCTTTGACGACCGGGAGCAGGCCCGCGCGGCACTGGCGTTGCGCGCTGGCAGTGCGGCCGCCGTCCCGGCTGGCGTTCAGGCCCACCCCGCCCCGCCCGGAGGCGCTGCCTGATGCGCGCCCTGTTCACCCTGCACGACGCGGCCGCCTGGCTGCCAGGCAGCCGCCTGGTCGGCGACGGTGCCACCCCCATCGCCCGCGTACACACCGACACCCGCAGCCTGCAATCGGGCGACCTGTTCGTCGCCCTGCGCGGCGAGCGCTTCGACGCCAACGACCTGCTGGCGCAGGCCCTGTCTGCCGGCGCCGCCGCGGTGCTGGCCCATGCCGGCCGCGTACCGGCCGGCGCCAGCGGCCTGGAAGTGCCAGACACCCGCCTGGCACTCGGCCAGTTGGCCGCTGCTTGGCGCAACCGGTTCGAGGGGCCGCTCATCGCCATTACCGGCAGCAACGGCAAAACCACCGTCACCCAGATGGTGGCCGCCATCTTGCGAGCCTGGCGGGGCGAGGCCGCCCTCTCGACCCAGGGCAATCTGAACAACGACATCGGTTTGCCCCAGACGCTCCTGCGCCTGCGTGACGGGCATCAGGTGGCCGTGGTCGAGTTGGGCATGAACCATCCGGGCGAGATCGCCTACCTGGCTGACCTGGCCCGACCCACCGTGGCCCTGGTGAACAACGCCCAGCGCGAACACCAGGAGTTCATGGCCACGGTGGAAGCCGTGGCACGCGAGAACGGCGCGGTGTTCGCTGCCCTGGCTTCCGGCGGCGCTGCCGTCTTCCCGGCAGGCGACGCCTACACCGCGCTGTGGCGCGGGCTCCTTGCCCAGGCCCCGGCTGGCGCGACCGCCCGCTGCCTCACCTTTGGCACGGACCCTACCGCCAGCGTGTTGCTCGACACCGCCACCTGGCAGGACGGCGCCTGGCAGGTGTTGGCCCTCACGCCTGTCGGCGGTCTCGAGTTCAGCGTGCGCATCGCCGGCCGCCACAACCTGATGAACGCGCTGGCTGCTGTGGCCTGCGCCCTGGCCGCCGGTGTGCCGGCCGAGGCCATCACCCGTGGATTGCAGGCCTTTGAGCCGGTCAAGGGGCGCTCGCGCAGCATCGGCCTCTCCCTGGCTGGCCGTGCCCTCACCGTGGTCGACGACACCTACAACGCCAACCCCGACTCGGTGCGCGCCGCCATCGACGTGCTGGCCGAGTTGCCCGGCCCGCGCCTGCTGGTACTGGGCGACATGGGCGAGGTGGGCGATCAGGGCCCGCAGTTCCATGCCGAGGTCGGCGAGCATGCGCGCGCTTGCGGCATTGACGCCCTGTTCACGCTCGGCGAGCAATCCCGCGCCATGGGCGGCACCCATTTCGACAGCATCGAGGCGCTCAACGCCGCGGTGCTGCAGCAACTTCCCCGGGCCTCCAGCGTGCTGGTCAAGGGCTCCCGATTCATGAAGATGGAGCGGGTGGTCGAGGCCATCACCGCCCACGCGCAAGCGACCACACAAGAAGGGAAGGGCGGATGTTCCTGAGCCTGGCCACCTGGCTGCAAACCCTCGGGCCGGAATTCGGTTTCCTGCGGGTCTTCCAGTACCTGACCTTCCGTGCCGTCATGGCCGCCATGACCGCGCTCCTGATCGGCCTGCTGGCCGGCCCTGCGGTGATCCGCCGCCTGACCGCCCTCAAAATCGGCCAGCCGATTCGCAGCTACGGTGTGGAGTCCCATCTGGCCAAGAGCGGCACGCCCACCATGGGCGGCGTGCTGGTGCTGCTTTCGATCGCGGTCGCCACTTTGCTGTGGTTCGACTTGTCGAACCGCTTCGTCTGGATCGTGCTGCTCGTCACCCTGGGCTTCGGTGCCATTGGCTGGGTGGACGACTGGCGCAAGGTGGTCCGCAAAGACCCCGAGGGCATGCGCTCGCGCGAGAAGTACTTCTGGCAGTCAGTGATCGGCCTGTTGGCGGCGGTCTACCTGGTGTTCTCCATCTCGGAATCGTCCAACCTGCGGGTGCTGGAGTTGTTCCTCACCTGGGTGCGCTCGGGTTTCGATGTGGACCTGCCGCCCAAGGCCGGCCTGATGGTGCCCTTCTTCAAGGAGGTGAGCTACCCGCTGGGCGTATTCGGCTTTGTCATCCTCACCTATTTGGTCATCGTCGGCTCAAGCAACGCGGTCAATCTCACCGACGGCCTCGACGGCCTGGCCATCATGCCGGTGGTGATGGTGGGCTCGGCCCTGGGCGTGTTTGCCTATGTGACCGGCAGCTCGATCTTCTCGCGCTACCTGTTCCTCCCCTACATCCCCGGCGCGGGCGAACTCCTGATCTTCTGCGCCGCCATGGCCGGCGCAGGCCTTGCCTTCCTCTGGTTCAACGCCTACCCGGCCCAGGTCTTCATGGGCGACGTGGGCGCGCTGGCCCTGGGTGCCGCCCTGGGCACCATCGCGGTCATCGTGCGCCAGGAAATCGTGCTGGCGATCATGGGCGGCATCTTCGTGGTCGAAGCGCTGTCTGTGATGGCCCAGGTCATGTACTTCAAGTACACGAAGAAGCGCTACGGCGAAGGCCGGCGTATTTTGAAGATGGCGCCCCTGCACCACCACTTCGAGAAAAGCGGCTGGAAGGAGACCCAGGTCGTGGTCCGCTTCTGGATCATCACCATGCTGCTGTGCCTGGCGGGTCTGTCGACCCTGAAGCTGCGTTGAGACCATGAGCGACCTGCCCGAGCAGCCCCTCCTACCGGACACGCCTCCAGCGGCGCTGCCCGACTTGGCGCCGGTGTCGGCCCAGGAGGCGCAAGCCATGGCGGATGCAATGGCAGCTGAATTTGTTGCCGATGCGGTGCAAGCCGAGCCCGTTCCCCAGGGCCCCATCCTCGATGGCCAGTGCGTCCTGGTGCTGGGCCTGGGCCTCTCGGGCCTCGCGATGGCGCGCTGGTGCGCAGCCGAGGGCGCGCAGGTCATCGTGGCCGACACCCGGCAGGAGCCGCCTCAACTCGCCGCCCTGCGGGACGAGCTGCCGCAAGCCCGCTTCGTCTCGGGTGACTTCTCTGCGGCCCTGCTCGAGGGCGGCGTGCAGGCTGTCTTCGTCAGCCCGGGCCTGGCACCCGCGCAGACAGATGCGCTCTTGCAGGCGGCCCGCACGCAAGGCATTCGGGTGGGAGGCGAGCTCGCACTCTTCACCGAGGGGCTGGCGCGCCTGCGCGCCAGCGAAGGCTATCGGCCGGCGGTGCTGGCGATCACCGGTACCAACGGCAAGACCACGGTCACCTCACTCACCGGCCAACTTGTCGAGCGCGCTGGCCGCACTGTTGCCGTGGCCGGCAACATCGGCCCTTCGCTGCTGGACACCTTGACCGCGCGTCGGGGCAGTCAGTCCCTGCCCCAGGTCTGGGTGCTTGAGCTGTCGTCCTTCCAGCTCGATCCCTCCAGCGGCGCGGACGACTTTGAGCCCACCGCCGCCACCGTCCTCAATCTTTCCCAGGACCACCTCGACTGGCACGGCAGCATGGACGCCTACGCCGCCGCCAAGGCCCGCGTCTTCGGGCGCGAGGGCGTGATGGTTCTCAACCGCGAAGACGCGCGGGTGATGGCGATGCTGCCCGCGCCGGTGCGCCTCAAGGGCGGCAAGATGGACGTGCGCGCCCATGCCTGCTTCGGCGCCGACATGCCGCGCCATGCCGGCGACTTCGGCATCGAGGTCGTCGCCGGCATGGCCTGGCTGGTGCGCGCCCTCGAGGCCGACGAAACTTACAAGCGCCGCAAGGACGAGGAAGAAGAGCTTCACATCCAGCGGCTCATGCCCGCCGATGCCTTGCGCATTCGCGGCCGCCACAACGCCACCAACGCGCTGGCAGCCCTGGCCCTGGCCACCGCCGCGGGCTGCCCGCTGGGGCCCATGCTCTATGGTCTGCGCGAATACCGCGGCGAGCCGCACCGCGTCGAGCCAATAGCCATCGTCGGAGACGTCGAGTACTTTGACGACAGCAAGGGCACCAACGTGGGCGCCACCGAGGCTGCGCTCAACGGCCTGGGCGCCGAGCGCAAGCTGGTGGTCATTTTGGGCGGGGACGGCAAGGGTCAGGACTTCTCCCCCCTGGCCGCACCGGTGGCCCGCCACTGCCGTGCCGCCATCCTGATCGGTCGCGACGCCCCCTTGATTCGCGAAGCCTTGGCCGGTGCCCTGCAAGCTGCTGGCGTCGGCTTGCATGACGCCGGTTCGATGCAAGAGGCGGTGCGCCTCGCCAGCGAGCACGCTCGCGCGGGCGACGCGGTGCTGATGTCGCCGGCCTGTGCCAGCTTCGACATGTTCCGCGACTACGCCCACCGGGCAGAGGTCTTCGTCGCTGCAGTCGCACTCTTAGCCGAGAACGCTGGCAACCCGATGGAGGGCGGTCTGTGAACCTGGCTGCACTCGCACCCCAGCGCCTCGCCCAGCGGTTCACCGGCTGGATCACCGGCAGCCGCAGCGGCGATCACGACATTCCGGTGCCGGTGCGGGGTACCGGCAGCTATGCCCCGGCGACCGGCAAGGTCAGCCTGGCCCAGTTCGACCAGGCCTTGCTGTGGGTCATCGTCGGCCTGCTCGCCTTCAGTCTGGTGATGGTCTATTCGGCCTCGGTGGCACTCCCGGACGGCCCGCGCTTCCTGCGCTACAGCCACACCCATTTTCTGCTCCGCCACGCGATCGCGATCTGCATTGGCTTTGTCGCCGCGGTGCTGGTCTTCCAGGTCCCCATCGCCACTTGGGAGCGCTATGCGCCTTGGCTCTTTGTGGGCTCCCTGGTGACCCTGGTCCTCGTGCTCATTCCTGGCATCGGCGTGGTGGTCAACGGCGCCCGGCGCTGGGTGTCACTGGGCTTCATGAGCTTTCAGCCTTCGGAGCTGGCCAAGTTTGCCGTGGTGCTGTACGCGGCCAACTACATGGTGCGCAAGATGGAGGTCAAGGAAAGTTTCTTGCGCGCAGTGGTGCCCATGGCGATCGCGGTGGGCCTGGTGGGCGCCTTGCTGCTGGCCGAGCCCGACATGGGCGCCTTCATGGTGATCGCCATCATCGCGATGGGCATTCTGTTCTTGGGCGGGGTCAACGCCCGCATGGCCTTCCTGATTGCCGGTGTGCTGATCGTGGCCTTCATGCTGATGATCGCGCTGTCCGACTGGCGGCGTGAGCGCATCTTCGCCTACCTCGACCCCTGGAGCGGGAAGCACGCCCTGGGCAAGGGCTACCAGCTTTCGCACGCACTGATCGCCTTTGGCCGTGGCGAGATTTTCGGCGTTGGCCTCGGCGGCAGCGTCGAGAAATTGCACTGGCTGCCCGAGGCCCACACCGACTTCCTGCTGGCCGTCATTGGCGAGGAGTTCGGCTTCGTCGGCATCGTCGTGGTGATCGGCACCTTCCTCTGGCTGACCCGTCACATCATGCTGATCGGCCGCCAGGCGGTGCAGATGGACCAACTCTTCGCCGGGCTGGTGGCCCAGGGCGTGGGCATCTGGATCGGTTTCCAGGCCTTCATCAACATGGGCGTGAACCTGGGCGCACTGCCCACCAAGGGCTTGACCCTGCCGCTCATGTCCTATGGCGGCTCGGCGCTCCTGTTCAATTTGATCGCGCTGGCCGTGGTGATGCGCATCGACTACGAAAACCGCCAGCGCGGGCGGGGAGGGCGCGCATGACCCGCGAGACCGGCATGACGCCAGCAACGCAGCGCACCGCCCTGGTCATGGCTGGCGGTACCGGCGGCCACATCTTCCCCGGCCTGGCCGTGGCCGAATCGCTGCGCACCCGCGGCTGGCAGGTGCACTGGCTGGGCGTGCCCGCCAGCATGGAGTCTCGTCTGGTGCCGCCGCGCGGCTTTGCCTTCGAGCCGGTGCAGTTTGGCGGCGTGCGCGGCAAGGGTCCGCTCACTCTGGCGCTGCTGCCCCTGCGCCTCTTGCGCGCCTTCTGGCAAAGCCTTCGGGTGGTGCTGCGCGTCAAGCCGAAGGTCGTCATCGGCCTGGGCGGCTACATCACCTTTCCCGGCGGAATGATGGCGGTGCTCGCCGGCAAGCCCCTTGTGCTGCATGAGCAGAACTCGCGCGCCGGCATGGCCAACAAGGTGCTCGCCGGTGTGGCCGACCGGGTCTTTACCGCCTTTCCGAACGTGCTGACCCAGGGCAGCCGCCATGTGGCGTGGGTGGGCAACCCGCTGCGCGAGGCCTTCCTGTCACAGCCCGCGCCTGCCGACCGCTTTGCCGGCCGCAGCGGCCCGCTCAAGCTGCTGGTGGTGGGTGGCAGCCTGGGCGCCAAGGCGCTCAACGAGTCGGTGCCACAGGCGCTGGCGCTCATTCCCGAAGCCCAGCGCCCGCAGGTCACCCACCAGGGCGGCGCCAGCCAGATCGACGCATTGCGCGCCGCCTACCAAGCCGCTGGGGTGCAGGCCGAGCTCACCCCCTTCATCGAAGACACGGCCAGCGCCTTTGCCGCCGCCGACCTGGTGATCTGCCGTGCCGGCGCCAGCACCGTGACCGAGCTGGCTGCCGTCGGCGCCGCCGCGGTCTACGTGCCCTTCCCCCATGCGGTGGACGACCACCAGACCACCAACGCCCGCTTCGTGGTCGATGCGGGTGGCGGCTGGTTGCTGCCCCAGGGCGAACTCAGCCCCGCGCGGCTCGCGCAGCTGCTGCAGTCCCTCACCCGCGAGGAATTGGTGGCACGCGCGCAAGCGGCCAAGGCCATCGAAAAAACCCAGGCGACCGAGGTCATCGTCGCCGCCTGCGAGGAACTGGCGCAGTGAAACACGCCGTCAACCACATTCACTTCGTCGGCATCGGCGGCTCTGGCATGTCGGGCATCGCCGAGGTGCTGCGCAACCAGGGTTACGCCATCTCGGGCTCCGACCTGGCCGACTCGGCCACGCTGCGCCGGCTGCAAGGCATGGGCATCACCACCTTCGTGGGCCACGCCGAGTCCAACCTGGCGCGGGCCGACGTGGTGGTTACTTCGACCGCCGTGCAGGCCGATAACCCCGAGGTGGTCGCTGCCCGCGCGCGCAAGATTCCTGTGGTGCCCCGGGCCATGATGCTGGCCGAGCTGATGCGCCTCAAGCGCGGCATCGCCATCGCCGGCACTCACGGCAAAACCACCACCACCTCCTTGGTGGCCAGCCTGCTGGCCGAAGGCGGGCTGGACCCCACCTTCGTGATCGGCGGTCGCCTTAACAGCGCTGGCGCCAATGCCAAGCTGGGCGCGGGCGACTACATCGTGGTCGAGGCCGACGAATCAGATGCCTCCTTCCTGAACCTGATGCCGGTGATGTCGGTCGTGACCAATATCGACGCCGACCACATGGAGACCTACGGCCACGACTTCGGCCGGCTCAAGCAGGCCTTTGTCGACTTTTTGCACCGCATGCCTTTCTACGGCACGGCCATCTTGTGCACCGACGACGC
>JACCDP010059809.1_pt1 | contig 13534 bp, 14 predicted proteins | sample 7445841 | NCBI WGS metagenome assembly JACCDP01 (sample SAMN15323441, study PRJNA562643) | freshwater metagenome | isolation source: river surface water | place: USA:Blue River Watershed | collected 2017-08-17
AAGAAGATCGCGACCCCGCTGCTGATGGTGATTGCCATGGTGGGCCTGACCGACGTGATCTTTGCGGTGGACTCGATCCCCGCCATCTTCGCCATCACCAGCGACCCGTTCATCGTGCTGACCAGCAACGTGTTTGCCATCCTGGGCCTGCGCGCGATGTTCTTCCTGCTGCAGGCGGTGGCGGCCAAGTTCCACCTGCTGAACTACGGCCTGGCGGTCATCCTGGTGTTCATCGGCACCAAGATGGTGTTGATCGACGTGTACAAGATTCCGGTGGCGATTTCGCTGGCGGTGGTGGTGGCCATCCTGGCCGTGACCATGGTGCTGAGTGTGCGTTCGGCCAACCGCATGCTCAAGGCAGTGGACGGTGCAGGCAAGGCCGGCGAGGGCACGGCCCGCTGATCGGGCCCGCGCATCCATTCACATGCAACCACGCAAGGAGAACGCCATGCAATGCCCCTGCTGCCCCGACACCGCGCTCGTCATGTCCGAGCGCCAGGGTGTCGAGATCGACTACTGCCCGCGCTGCCGCGGCGTGTGGCTGGACCGCGGTGAACTCGACAAGCTGATCGAGCGCAGCGCACAGCAGGCGCAGGCCGCCGCACCGGCGCCTGCAGCCACACCCGTGCACGCACCCGCACCGGCCAGCGCGCAGCCCTACCCGCCCGCGGGCTACGGCTACCCGCACAAGCGCAAGTACAAGTCCTGGCTGGACGAGATCTTCGACTGATGGAGCCGCTGGCCGCGCGACTGCACACGGCAGCGCTGCGCTGGGCCGGGCAGCCGGTGTCGCTGCGCCGCATTGCCGGCCTGCACGGGCGCAGCGCCCATGGTGCGTTGCTGGTGCTGCTGGCCATCCCCTGCCTGCTGCCGCTGCCCGGCGCCGGTACGGTGCTGTCGTTTGGCATTGCCGCGTTCGCACTGATGATGTGGCGCGGCCGCGCGCGGCTGGTGCTGCCCTGGCGTGTGGGCCGCCTGCGCCTGCCACCCGGGCCGGCACGGCGCACGCTGCACACACTGGCCTGGCTGTATGCGCGTGCCGGGCGCTTCAGCCGCGCCCGCCTGTGCACGGTGGCGCATCCGCGCCAGCGCTGGTGGCTGGCACCGCTGGTGGCGCTGATGGCGCTGCTGATCTTTCTGCCGATTCCGTTTGGCAATGTGCTGCCGGCGCTGGCGCTGGCGCTGCTGGGCGTGGGCCTGATGTTTCGCGACGGGCTGCTGATGCTGGCCGGCCTGGCGGTGGCGGCGCTGGCGCTGGTGGTGATGGGCCTGCTGGGCGTGGCCACGTTCGAGATCGGCGCGTCCCTGCTGGCACGCTGGGCACCGGGCTGAGGGCACAATCTCGCGCCTGCCCGGATCACGCCCATGGACCCCGCCATCCTCTTCTTCCTGTTCGGTATCTTCGCGGGGGCCATCAAGTCCAACCTCGAGATTCCGCAGCCGATCTCGCGCTTTCTGTCGCTGTACCTGCTGATGGCCATTGGCCTGAAGGGCGGCTTTGCACTGGCGCAAACCGGCCTGTCGCGCGAGGTGGCGGTGACGCTGTTGCTGGCGCTCGGCCTGGCGTTTGCGGTGCCGCTGCTGGCCTACGGCCTGCTGTCGCGCCTGATCGACCGCTTTGACGCCGCCGCGCTGGCAGCCACCTACGGCTCGGTCAGTGCGGTGACCTTCATCACCGCCATCCAGCATCTGGACAACCAGAACATTGCCTACGGCGGGCACATGGCCGCGGCCATGGCGCTGATGGAATCACCCGCCATCTTTGTGGCGGTGCTGCTGGCCAACCGGCTGCGCCACGTGATGCGTTCATCCACCGCGGGCGACGCACCGGTGCAACCCACCATGCGGCTGGGCCATGTGCTGCACGAGGCGCTGACCGATGGCGCACAGCTGCTGCTGCTGGGCGCGCTGGTGGTGGGCATGTTTGCCGGCGGCGACGGCGAATCGGCGATGAAGCCGTTTGCGGTGGACCTGTTCAAGGGCATGCTGGCCTTCTTCCTGCTGGACATGGGCCTGCTGGTGGCGCGCAACTTCAAGGGCCTGCGCGAGGGTTCGTGGTGGCTGATCGGCTACGGCCTGCTGGCGCCGCCGGTGCATGCCAGCTTTGCGCTGGGGCTGTCGGTGCTGTGCGGCCTGTCGGCGGGCAATGCCACCTTGCTGATGGTGCTGGCGGCCAGTGCGTCGTACATCGCGGTGCCGGCGGTGCTGCGCCATGCCATCCCCGAGGCGCGGCCCGCGCTGTACTTCGGCATGTCGCTGGGCTTGACCTTCCCGCTCAACATCCTGATCGGCATTCCGCTGTACACCCAGGTGGCGCAGCGGGTGCTGGGCTAGGCGGCACGCAGCGCGCCGCGCACCGTGCGGGCGCGGCTTACTGGAAGGTGATCTTGCGTTCGCGGATCACGCGGCCCCACATGGCCGTTTCCTTGGCCATGAAGCGCGCGAGGTCGTCACGCGAGCCGGGGTACGGCGTCAGGCCGTGCTTGTTGAGCTGATCGACCACATCGGGTGCGCTCAGTACCTTCACCAGTTCGGCGTTCCAGCGCTCCAGCACTGCGGGCGGCACTTTCGATGAGGTGACAAACGCGTACCAGTTGGTGGCGGCAAAGCCCGGGTAGCCCGACTCGGCCACCGTGGGCACGTTGGGCAGCGCGCCCATGCGCTGCGCGCCGGTGCTGGCCAGCGGAATCAGCTTGCCCGCCTCGATGTGCGGCTGCGCGGTGGCGAAGGTGGCAAACCAGCCGGTCACGCGGCCGGCCAGCACGTCCTGCAGCGCCGCCGCGCCGCCCTTGTAGGGCACATGCAGCGTGTCGATGCCCGCCATTTCGTTCAGCAACTCTCCGGCCAGGTGCGAGGCCGAGCCCGGGCCGGTGGAGGCAAAGTCGATCTTGCCGGGGTTCTTTTTGGCGGCTGCCACGAAGTCGGCAAAGGTCTTCATGCCCGCGCCGGGGTGCACCACCAGCACGTTGGGGAAGCTCACCGCCAGCGTGAGCGGCGCCAGGTCTTTCACCGGGTCGTAGGGCAGCTTCATCACATGCGGCGCAATCGACAGCGGCCCCACCGAGCCCAGCAGGATCACGCTGCCGTCGGCCGGGCCGGTGGCCACCTGCTGGTGCGCGATGTTGCCGCCCGCACCGGCGCGGTTTTCCACCGTGACCGGCACACCCAGGTTCTCGCCCAGCTTCTTGGCGATGATGCGCGCGCCGGTGTCGGCCGCGCCACCCGCCACAAAGCCCACCAGCATGGTGACGTTCTTGCGCGGCGGGAAGTCTTGCGCGTGGGCGGCGCCCAGGGCGGCTAGCAGCACGGGGGCAATGGCCGCAGCCGCCAGCCAGCGGCGGCGACCGGAAAGAACTTGCCTGGCCAACTTTGCACGTGTCATGCGCACACCCCTGAATTCATTCACATGTGAAGCAACTGCTGCGCAGCCGCCGCAATGGCATCGGGCGCAATGCGCGACTGCGCCTCGAGCAGTGGCGCATAGCCCACCGGGATGCGCGGTGCACCCAGGCGCTTGACGCGAATGCCCAGCTCTTCGGCGGCGGTGGCGGCAATCTCGGCACCAAAGCCCGCCGCCTGCACCGCCTCGTGCACCACCAGCAGGCGCTTGGTCTTCGCGCACGATTGCAGCACCGCATCGCGGTCCCACGGCCACAGGGTGCGCAGGTCGATCAGTTCGGCCGAGATGCCTTGCGCGGCCAGCGCGTCGCAGGCCTCGCGGCACAGGTTGGCCTGGCGGCTCCAGCTGACGATGGTGAGGTCGCTGCCCGCGCGCAGCGTGGCCGCACGGCCCAGCGGCACGTTCAGCGTGGTGTCCACCTCGCCTTCGGCGCCCCACAGCGTCTTGTGTTCCATGTAGATGACCGGGTCACCACTGGCCAGCGCCGAGCGCAGCAGCGAGAAGTTGTCTTGCGGCGTGGCCGGGCTCACCACCACCAGCCCCGGCATGTGCGCAAACCAGGCCTCCAGCGACTGCGAATGCTGCGCAGCCGATGCGTCCCAGATGCCCACCGGCATGCGCATGACCAGCGGCACGCGGCCCTGGCCACCGAACATGTAGCGGTTCTTCGCGGCCTGGTTGACGATTTCGTCCATGCCGCACAGCGCAAAGTCCACCACGCGCATCTCGATCACCGGCCGCAGCCCGGCAAGCGCCATGCCAACGCCCGCGCCCATGATGGCCGCCTCGCTGATCGGTGTGTCGATGACGCGCTGCGCGCCAAACTGCTGCTGCAGCCCCTTGTACTGGCCGAAGATGCCGCCGCGGCCCACGTCTTCGCCGACCACCACCACCCGCGGGTCGGCCTGCATCTCGGCCTGCAGTGCGGCCACCGCGGCCTGCGCGTAGCTCATGGTTGTCATTGCTGTGGTCACCGCCATTGCCCCGCCCCCGTGGTCTGCACATCGGTGAAGGCGGCCTGCGCGTCGGGCCAGGGCGCCTGCTCTGCCGCGTCCATGGCGCGCTGCACTTCGGCCTGCGCTTCGGCGGTGATGGCCTCCAGCGCAGCAGCAGCGCCACCCAGCTTGAGGTACGCCTCGCGCGCCAGGCCCAGCGGGTCCAGCCGCAGGGCGGCTTCCACCTCTTTCGGGTCGCGGTAGGCGGCCGGGTCTACCGACACATGGCCTTTGACGCGGTACGTCACCGCATGCAGCAGGCGCGGGCCGCTGCCGCCGCGCACGTCGCGCACCAGCGCTTGCGCCGCGTCGTGCACGGCCAGCACGTCGTTGCCGTCAACGCGCGTGGCCGGGATGCCCAGGCTTTCGGCGCGGGCCGATGCGCCCTCGCCCGCAATCATCGGGCCGCTGGCGGTGGTGGCGCTCCAGCGGTTGTCTTCGCAGACAAACAGCACCGGCAGGCCGTACACGCGCGCCCAGTTCAGTGATTCAAGAAAGGGCCCGCGGTTGATCGCGCCATCACCAAAGAAGCACACGGTGATGGCATTGCGGCCCAGCAGCTTCTGCGCATGCGCCGCACCGGTGGCAATGGGCAGGCCCGCGGCCACCACGCCATTGGCGCCCAGCATGCCCACCGAGAAATCGGCGATGTGCATCGATCCACCTTTGCCACCGTTGAAGCCGGTGGCCTTGCCGTACAGCTCGGCCATGGCCCGCCCCATGTCGGCGCCCTTGGCCAGCGTGTGGCCGTGGCCGCGGTGGGTGGAGGTGAGGTAGTCGTCGGCCTTAAGGTGTGCGCACACGCCTGCGGCCACCGCCTCCTGCCCGGTGGACAGGTGCAGCGGCCCGCGCACCCGCGCGGTGCCGGCGGCCTGCTTGCCGTAGGCGCTGACGCCGCCCTGGCTCAGCACCTCGGCGGCGTTCTCGAAGGCGCGGATGCGCGCCATGCTGCGGTACAGGGCCGCCAATGTGTTCAGTCGCTCAGTCACGGAAGTATCAGCAAGTGGGTTCCAGGGCCGCCAGTGCAGGACTGGCGGAGTTGGGGTGTCGCCGGTCAGCTGGTGGTGCAGGTTAGCCCACCGTCAACGGGCAAGCACACGCCGGTGATGTAGCCCGATGCGTCGCTGGCGAGGAACAGCGCCGCGTTGGCAATATCCCAGCCGGTGCCCTGGCGTCCCATCGGCGCCTTGGCCGCGCGGGCGGCGCGCATCGCGTCCACGCTCTCGTATTGGCCCGAGATTTGTTGGTAGATCAGCGGCGTGTCCATCATGCCCGGCATGATCGCGTTGGCACGGATGCCCTGCCGCGCGTACTGGATGGCCACGCTCTGCGTCAGCTGGTTCAGCGCTGCCTTGCTGGCCTGGTACGACGCATACGGGTACGCATAGCGGATCGCCGCAATCGACGACACGTTGACGATGGCACCCTTGCCACGCGCCAGCATGTGCGGCAGCGTGTGCTTGCACGTCAGGAAGGCACCGGTCACGTTGGTGTCGATGATGTACTGCCAGCTTTCTTCGCTTTCCTCGATCGCGCCGCCCATCGCAGTCAGGCCCACGTTGTTGTGCAGCACATCGATGCGGCCATGGCGTTTGGCGACCGCGCCCACCACTGCCTTGACCTGATCGGATGACTTGACGTCGCAGACCTCGGCCTCGCAGAGGTTGCCCTCGGCCTTGATCAGCGCCTGCGTCACGCGCGCGGCCTCTTCAACGATGTCGATGGCGATCACGGTGGCCCCTGCGCGCGCATAGGTCACGGCCGTGGCCTTGCCGTTGCCCCACCCCGGCCCGCAAGAGCCGGCGCCGAACACCATCGCTACGCGGCCCGCCAGCGGCAGCGTCTTGACCCACTCGGCAGCGGGCGGATGCTCAGACAAGTTCATTTACTTGAGTCCCATGAGTTGAGGAATGACCAGGCTGATCTGCGGAACGAAGGTGATCAGCATCAACACACCGACCGCCACCGCAAAGAAGGGCATGGCCTCGCGCGTGACCTCGCGCTGTGGCGCGTTGGCAATGACCGCACCGATCGACAGGCTGATCGCCACCGGTGGCGTGATCAGGCCCAGAACCAGGTTCAGGCCAACGATCATCGAAAAGTGGTACGGATCGATACCGAACTTGGCGGCGATCGGATAGAGCACCGGCGCCAGGATGACCAAGGCCGGGCCGTTTTCCATGAACGTTCCCACTGCCAGCAACAGCAGGTTGACGACGAGCAGGAACAACCATGGGTACTTCACCGCGCTCAGCATCCAGTCGGCTACCGCCTGCGGGATGTCCTGATACGCCAGCAGCCAGGCCACCACCTGCGCGCCGCCCAGAACGATCATCAGCACGGCAGTGGCGCGGCCGGTACGCATCAGCGCACCGAGCACATCCGAGGGCTTGAGTTCGCGGTAAACGAAGCCGCCCACCACGATGGCGTACAGCACCGCCATCGCCGAGCATTCGGTGACGTTGAAGACACCGGTGCGGATGCCTGCCAGGATGAACACCGGCATCATCAGCGCCCAGAACGAACGCTTGAAGGTGGTCCATATCTGTGTGGCGCTGGCTGGCGCCCGCGCCGGGTAGCCGCGGCGGCGGCAGATGATGTACGCGGTGATCGCGATCGCGATGCTGTACAGGATGCCCGGCAGGATGCCTGCCATGAACAGCTTGGTGATCGACAAGTTGGTCAGAACGCCAATCAGCACGAAGGTGATGGATGGCGGAATGATCGGCCCGACGATGTTGGCGACACCGGTCAGCGCCGCTGCGAAGCCCCTGTGGTAGCCGTCCTTCGCCATGGCCGGGATCAGCACCCGGCCCAGCGCACTGGTGTCGGCCACCGCCGAGCCGGAGATGCCCGACATGATGGTGGCTGAGGCCACGTTGCTGAGCGCCAGGCCACCGCGAAAGCGCCCTACCAGCGCATTCGTGAAGTCCAGCAGTCGCTGCGTGATGCCGCCGCTGTTCATCAGGTCGCCGGCCAGCAGGAAGAACGGGATGGCCAGCAGCAGCAGGCTGTCCACGCCGGCAATGACCTGGTGCGGCACCGCCATCAGCGGGATGTCGCCCATCCACAGCATGCCGACAGTGCCGGTGATGATCAGGCTGAACGCCACCGGCACGGCCAGCAGCAGGCAGCCGATGAGCGTGATCGCGATGACCAGCGCGAGCGTCATCAAAAGACCCCTTCGCCGCCTTCTGGCTGGGCGCGAAACGGACTTCGCAAGACACGTGCAAGCACCACCAGCAGCACGATCAGCGTTCCTCCGATCGGCAAAGCGGCATAGGGCCAGGTCATGGGAATCTCCATCGCTGCCGAGTCCTGCGCGCCGTTGATTTCGGCGAACAGCCAGCCCTGCCAGGCCAGCAGGCCGCAAGCCGTCACCATCAACGCGTCACGCAGGGCCAGCAGCACCGCTTGCCCGGCGGGTGGCAGCGCGTCCAGCAGCGCCGTGACGGTGAGGTGCCCGCCGCGGCGCAGCACCGCGGCCGAGCCCAGCATGGCCACCCACAGCATCAGGAAGCGACACAGTTCCTCGCTCCAGCCCGGCGCACGCCCGAAGACGTAGCGCCCGATGACCTGCCACGACATGGATACCGCCATCACGAAGATGGCGCAGCCCAGCAGGCCATCGAGCAGCCGCTCGATGGCGTCGGCCCAGCGTGCCAGCATTTACCTGACCGCCTGGATCTTGGTCACCCAAGGCGCGAGGTCAGGGAACTCCTTGCTCATGCCGGACAAGGCATTGGCGAATGCGGCACGGTCCACCTGGATGAACTGCATGCCCTTGCCCTGCAGGCGGGTCTTGAGGTCGCCTTCGGTTTTCACCATGCGCTCGGTTGCGGCAAGCATGATCGCCTCGCCCTCGGACTTCAGCAGCGCCTGCACATCGGCGGGCAGACGCTTGAAGCGCGCGTCGTGGAAGATCCAGGTCATGGCGCCGCTGACGTGGCCCGTCTCGATGACGTACTTCTGCACCTCGTTGTACTTCATCGACTCGACGATCTCCAGCGGGTTCTCCTGGCCGTCGACCACGCCCTGCTGCATCGACGTGAACAACTCGCCCACGCCCATCGGCACGGTGGACGCACCCAGCGTGTCCCAGGTCAGGCGGTACATCTTGAGCGGCGGCACGCGCAGCTTCACGGTCTTGACGTCAGCCAGGTTGCGCACCGGCTTGTTCGAAGTCATGTGGCGCATGCCGCGGTAGCCAGCTCCGATGATGCGGTAGGTGGTTTTCTTGGCGATCTCTTCGTACAGCTCGGCGCCTACCGGTCCGTAGTAGACCTTGCGGAAGTGATCGATGTCGCGCAGCAGGTAGGGATAGGCCTCGATGCCCGCCACCAGGCCATAACGGTCCAGCGTGCCCACGCTTTGCAGCACGATGTCCTGCGTGCCGATCTTCAGGCCCTCCAGCGTGGCAGGCCAGTCGCCGGTGGAGCCGCTGTGCGCGATCTGGATCTTCACCTTGCCGCCGCTCTTGGCCTCCACCGCCTTGGCGTAGGCCTCGGCGGTCTCGTACCAGATGTTGCCCGGCGGGTAGATGTGGGCCATCTTGAGGGTGGTGACCTGCGCCATCGCCGCCGTCGATCCGGCGGCGATGGCGGTGACGGCCAGCGAGCTGAGCAGGCGCTTGAAGGCGCGGCGGGTGATGGACATGTGGGGTCTCCTCGATGTTGTGGTTCGGCCGTGCAGGCTCGCAAGGCCGTGGCGCGATGGTGACCGATGGCGTCGCCGGCGCGGCATCGCAAAGGTGTCAGCCTCGCCATAATTTGGTTCACTATGTGCACCATGAGGCACGGGTAAACGCGGATGTCGCAGACCCCATCGAAGCCTGAATCAAAGCCCACGGACGACAGCCTGCAGGCGCCGGGGGCGCAAACGCTGCGCCGTGGACTCGCGGTGCTCAAGCTGCTGGCGCGCATCAGCCCGCGCGGCTTGCGCGTGAGCGACATCGGCCGCCAGCTCGGGCTGAACAAGGCGACCGCGATTCGCCTCACGCATGCGCTGGTCGAGGAAAAGTTCCTCGTCCTTGACGACGCCACGCGCAGCTACCGGCTGGGCCCCGAGGCCTTTGCGGTGGGGTTGGCAGCCGAGCCGAGTTACGCCTTGCAACGACTGAGCGCGCCGCACCTGCGGGCGCTCGCGCTCGAAACGGGCGACTGGATCTACTTCTCTGTACCGAATGGCCTTGAGGTGATCTGCATCTCGCGCGAAACCGGCAACATCCCGATCCCGCGTGATGCCCTGAAAGTCGGGGATCGCCACCCGGTGGGCATCGGTGCCGGCGGTGTGGCCATCCTCGCGGCGTGGCCAGACGACGAGGTGGACGCAGCTCTTGCGGCCAACGCAGAAGTCATCGAGCGTGACCACCCGCGCTGCGGCGTGGCAGTGATCCGCGAACTGGTTCGCCAGACGCGCGAACGCGGCTACAGCGAGATTCCCGGCCTGATCGTGCGTGACTACTGGGCCATCGGCGTAGCGCTGACGGGCGCGGATGGGCGGCCCGAGGCCGCAATCACGCTGGTGGCCAGCGGTCAACGGCTGCCCGCTGCCCGGCGACAGGCGCTGGGCGAACGCATGGCGCGCTTGAGCCGCGACCTGATGGAAGCGGCTGCGTCGCCGGCCCGCGACCGCACGCGCTGAAGGCATCGGGGCCTGCAGCGGTACGCGTCGCCAGTGCGCCACGCACGGTCGTGGCGTGGCTTGCGCCTGCGCTATGCTGCCGCGCGATGTTCAAAGACAAGACGCAACGCCCTGTCGCCGAAGACCACCTGGGTTCGGTGCTGCTTGGCTTGTTGCTTCTGATCACGCTGGTCAATGTGGCGGTGCGCTATTTCACCGACCAGTCATTCGCCTGGACGGAAGAAATCTCCTGCTTCCTGATGCTGATGCTGGCGCTTGCCGGCAGCGCCGCAGCGATCGTGCGCGACACGCACATCCGGGTGGAGTACTTCTTTGAGTCGGGCAGCGAGCAGCGGCAACACCGGCTGGCCTTGCTGTCGGCGCTGGGCAACGCCGTGTTCTTTGCCGCGCTGGGAGTGCTGTCGTCGCAACTGGCATGGGACGAGTTCCGTTACCAGGAGACGTCACCCGCCATCGGCATCCCCAAGTGGTGGTACTCGGTGTGGCTGCCGGTGTTCTGCGGCATCTTGTGCGCACGCAGCATCCAGCGCTTCCGGCGCCTGCAACGACCGCAGCCAGCCGCCACAGACAGCGGAGCGCAGCCATGATCGGCGCGGTGCTGTTTGCGCTGTTCGTGGCGCTGATGCTCGCCGGCATGCCCATCGGCGTGGCGCTGGGCGTGGGTGGAGCAGCCGCCATCGCCATGGCCAACCTCAGCACCGCCAACTTCGGGCTGCTGGCCGTTCCGCAAAATTTCTACGCGTCCCTCACCAAGTACCCGCTGCTGGCGCTGCCGATGTTCGTGCTGGTGGGCTCCATCTTCGACCGCTCGGGGGTGGCGCAACGCCTGGTGAACTTTGCCGCGTCGATCGTCGGCCGCGGGCCCGGCATGCTGCCGGTGGTGGCCATTCTGGTGGCGATGTTCCTCGGCGGCATCTCCGGTTCGGGGCCGGCCAACGCGGCGGCCGTGGGCGGCGTGCTGATTGCGGCGATGGCGCGTGCGGGCTACCCCGCGGGTTTTTCTGCGTCGGTGATTGGTGGCGCTGCGGCCACCGACATCCTGATTCCGCCGTCGATTGCGCTCATCCTCTACAGCGTGATGGTGCCGGGCGCCTCGGTGCCGGCGCTGTTTGCCGCCGGCATGGTGCCCGGCGTGCTGGCGGGCCTGGCGCTGATCATCCCCACCATCTGGCTGTCGCGGCGCTACCAGCTCGGCACCAAGGAAGCCGACCAGCCACGCCCGCCGTTCTGGCGCAGCCTGCGCGAGGCGGCATGGGGGCTGTTTGCGCCGGTGCTGATCCTCGGCGGCATGCGCATGGGCTGGTTCACCCCCACCGAGGCAGCGGCGGTGGCGGTGGGCTACGGCCTGTTCGTCGGGATGGTGGTGCACCGCACGATCGGCTGGCGCGACCTCGGCCCCATCTTTCGCGAAGCCGCCGAGATTTCAGGCGTGATCCTGATGATCATTGGCCTGGCGTCGATCTTTGCGTATTCGGTCAACACGCTGGGCATCATCGACCCGGTGGCCAAGGCGATCGTCGACCTCGGATGGGGATCGACCGGCACGCTGGTGGTGATGATGACGCTGCTGATCGTGGTGGGCATGTTCCTGGACGGCGTGTCGATCTTCCTGATCTTCGTGCCGCTGATGGTGCCGCTGATGCGCGCCTTCAACTGGGACCCGGTGTGGTTCGGCGTGCTGCTGACCATGATGGTGGCGATTGGCCAGTTCACGCCGCCGATGGCAGTGAACCTGATGGTGTCGTGCAAAATGGCCGGCGTCTCGATGGAAGAGACGTTCCGCTGGGTCTGGTGGCTGGTGTTGTCCATGTTCATCAGCATGCTGGCTGTGCTGTTCTATCCCCCCCTGGCGCTGTGGCTTCCGCGCAGCCTGGGTTACTAAGAAGCGTCATGAAGGAGACCGCTATGCAATTTTTCAAGCAACCGCTGACACGCCGTCTGGTCACAGCGCTCGCGCTGGGCCTCGGGCTGGGCCTGGGCACCGCGCAGGCGCAGGCGCCGGCCAACTACAAGGCCGAATACAAGCTGTCCACCGTGGTCGGCACCGCTTTCCCCTGGGGCAAGGGCGGCGAGATCTGGGCCAACCTGGTCAAGGAACGCACCCAGGGCCGCATCAACATCAAGATGTACCCGGGCGTGTCGCTGGTCAACGGCGACCAGACGCGCGAATTCACCGCCATCCGCCAGGGCGTGATCGACATGGCCATCGGCTCGTCGATCAACTGGTCGCCGCAGGTGAAGGAACTGAACCTGTTCTCGCTGCCCTTCCTGGTGAAGGACTACGCCGCGCTGGACGCACTGCTGGCCGGCGAGGTGGGCAAGGACGTGTTCGGCATCCTCGACAAGGCCGGCGTGCAGCCGCTGGCCTGGGGCGAGAACGGTTTTCGCGAACTTACCAATTCGAAGCGCGAAGTGCGCAAACCCGATGACCTCAAGGGCATGAAGATCCGCGTGGTGGGCTCGCCGCTGTTCATCGAGATGTTCACCGCGCTGGGCGCCAACCCGGTGCAAATGAGCTGGGCCGACGCACAGCCGGCACTGGCCTCGGGCGCCGTGGACGGCCAGGAGAACCCGGTGTCGATCTTCACCGCCGCCAAGCTGCACAACGTGGGCCAGAAGAACGTGACGATGTGGGGCTACATGATCGACCCGCTGGTGTTCGTGGTGAACAAGGAAGTCTGGAACAGCTGGACCCCTGCCGACCGCGAGATCGTGCGTCAGGCCGCCGTGGATGCGGGCAAGCAGCAGATCGCACTGGCACGCGCCGGGCTGGTGGAAGCCGGCAAGCCGCTGCTGAAAGAGATCGAGGGTTTTGGCGTGAAGATCGCCACCCTGACCCCGGCCGAGCGCGAGCAGTTCGTCACGGCCACCCGCCCGGTCTACACCAAGTGGAAGGGCACCGTGGGTGCGCCGCTGGTCGAGAAGGCCGAGAAGGCGCTGGCGGGCCGCTGATCGCAGCCGCCGGGCACACCAGGGCGCCTTCGGGCGCCCTTTTTACTTGTGGCTCAGCGCGTTGCTGACCAGCTTGGCGGTGATGTCCACGATGCGGATCATGCGGTCGTAGGGCATGCGGGTGGGGCCGATCACGCCCAGCGTGCCGACCACGCGGCCGTCCACCTCGTAGGGCGCGCTCACCACCGACAGTTCCTCGATCGGCACCATCTTGCTTTCGCCGCCGATGTAGATGCGCACGCCCTCGGCCTGGCTGGAGGTGTCCAGCAGCCGCATCAGCTGCGTCTTCTGCTCGAACAGGTCGAACGCGCGGCGCAGGTGCGACATGTCGCTGGCGAAGTCGGTGACGGCCAGCAGGTTGCGCTCGCCGGAGATCACCACTTCGTCTTGCGCCTGCTGCATCGCCTCGGAGCTGACCTGCACCGCCGCCTGCATCAGCGCGGCGATTTCGGCGCGCAGGGTGTCGAGCTCGCCCTTGATGCGCTCGCGCACCTGCTCGATGGCCTGCCCCGCGTAGTGCGCATTGAGGAAGTTGGCCGCCTCG
>JACCDP010902704.1_pt1 | contig 13534 bp, 14 predicted proteins | sample 7445841 | NCBI WGS metagenome assembly JACCDP01 (sample SAMN15323441, study PRJNA562643) | freshwater metagenome | isolation source: river surface water | place: USA:Blue River Watershed | collected 2017-08-17
ACTAAAAATCCGGCTACATTCGGTTGTTTTAATGCTTCTTCCAATGCCTTCAAATCATCGTATGGAATTGCTTGAAAACCTGGGGCATATGGCCCGAAATTCTTATTGGAATCCGGATCGCTTGAGAAAGAAACAATCGTCGTGGTTCTTCCGTGGAAATTTCCTTCACATACAATAATCGTTGCTTGATTTGCGGATATTCCCTTTTTCTCGTATGCCCATTTTCTACAAAGCTTAATAGCGGTTTCAACTGCTTCAGCACCCGTATTCATCGGAAGAACTTTATCGAATCCGAAAAGATTTGTTATGAACTGCTCGTATTTCCCTAACGAATCATTGTAAAATGCACGTGAGGTAAGAGCTAAAGTTTGAGCTTGTTCAATCAATGCATTGGTGATTTTCGGATGACAATGTCCTTGATTAACAGCCGAATAAGCCGATAGAAAATCAAAATATTGTTTTCCTTCAACATCCCATAAATAAACACCCTCTCCACGAGAAAGAACTACTGGAAGTGGATGATAATTATGGGCTCCATACTTATCTTCTAACTCGATGAGCTCCGTTGAATTTAACTTTTCCATAATGGGATTCATATCTAAATTTAAGGTCGTCAAAGATAAGCAAAAGGACTTCGAATCAAAAATTTCCATAAAAAATGTAATTATAATCCTTAATTACTAGCTTCAATTCTGCACACGTAATATAGAAACTAATCTTTGGGGAAGGAAAGAAATGTCTTGTTTTTGCTTTCAATAAAATGAAAAAGGGACTATCCTTTTGAGAAAGCCCCTTTCGATGATTAAAATATCTTATTAATGAGCGAATTTCTTCTTCTCACGTATTCTTGCAGACTTACCAGTTCTCTCACGGAAGTAGAATATTCTCGCTCTTCTAACCGCTCCTCGCTTGATTATTGCAATACTATCAATGAATGGGGAAGAGATTGGAATGATACGCTCAACACCAATATTTCCAGACATTTTACGAATTGTAAATGTTTCAGTAGCACCTGTTCCTCTTCGTTGGATTACTACTCCTTGGAATTGCTGAATACGCTCTTTGTTACCTTCAACAATTTTATATGATACTGAAATGGTATCTCCCGCACCAAACTTCGGCAACTCTTTTTGTGCCACTAACTCTTTCTGAATTTCACTGATAAGGTTCATATTGCAATTTTTAGTCCAATGAATCAAATTGGGGTGCAATATTACGAATAAATTCTTAAAACAGAATTAAGATTTAAAATTTATTCTGCAAATAGTCCAAATTCCATTAATCCGTATATATTGGAATCCATGTTGTAGTGCGAAATTTTAAGTGAGTATGAGCCTTTCTCTAAATTCAATTTACTCAAAATGAGGACTTTTTGATCACAAAGATCTCCTGAACAATCCAAATTTTCACTTTTAAAACTGACATCTTTTGAAAACTCAACTTTTTCACCAGTTGGCTTCTCTAAAACAAAATCCATTGAAATGAACTCGTAAGGAATTCCATATACTGAGCGCACTTCAAGAAATAAATCCTTTGTTTCATTCCTATCAACGTTGAAATTCAAAACAAGTGGAGAGCCTTTTTTCCATTGATATTCTTCAAATTCGTACTTCGCCAACCTATTAGTGCAAGAGCAAAAAAAGAATGTAAATGCCAATAAAACGATCAAATTTCTCAAAACACAATAAACATTAGAATCAAAACAACAATAATGATAGAATATATAATAATTAACTCAATGTTTGAGGCAGAAAGGTCAACTGATTTTGTACTTGAAACAGACTCATTCTTGTTTTTTTGCTCGAATCCCTTTACATCACCTTCATTTTCATGGAGATTATCTTTCTCTGGTTGCTTACGCACAAAACTTTCCCATCGAAAAACATAATGTCTGCCAAGAACTACTTTATCACCTTGATTTAAGAGAGCGTACCCGTTCAATTCTTCTCCATTGATGAAAGTTCCATTTTTCGTATTTAAATCTGTAATGAAAACATTCCCATCACTATCACAAAATAATTCCAAGTGATTTCCATCAACGCCCTCCGATTCAATCACCATATCATTGTCTGGGCTACTTCCAATACGTAAATGAATTTTCTCCATTTCGGTTTTTCATTTCGAATTTAATAAAACTATTTCAATCTCATAAACACTTCATCCAGATATAAACAAAATATCAATAAAATTAGTTGAAAAGTTCCGACACAATTAATCATTTTCACGTTATTCTTGAATTAACTTTACAGAACGAAAGTATATGGGAAAAATTATTGCAATAGCTAATCAAAAAGGAGGCGTAGGTAAAACAACAACCACCATTAATTTAGGTGGGTGTTTAGGCGTTCTTGAATATAGAACATTAATCGTTGACGCTGATCCACAAGCTAATTCAACTTCAGGAACAGGATTTGACCCAAAAACTACTCGAAACATTTACGACTGCTTGGTAAATGAAGCAGACCCCAAAGATGTTATTTTAAAAACAGAAAGCCCGAATTTAGACATTTTGCCGTCACACATTGATTTAGTTGGTGCGGAACTTGAAATGATAAATTTACCAAATCGGGAATACTTATTAAAACAGGCTTTGGCGAAGGTGAAAGATGATTATGATTTCATCTTAATTGATTGCTCACCTTCGTTGGGATTAATAACGGTAAATTCTTTGGTCGCCGCAGACTCGGTTATGATTCCAGTTCAATGTGAGTTTTTCGCATTGGAAGGCCTCAGTAAATTGTTAAATACCATTAAAATCGTTCAAGGCAGACTTAATCCAGATTTAGAAATCGAAGGTATGCTTCTTACCATGTATGATACAAGATTACGACTAGCTAATTCTGTTGTAGAAGAAGTTAAAACGCATTTTCAAGAATTGGTTTTTGATACCGTGATTCATCGCAACACTACGTTGAGTGAGGCGTCAAGTCATGGGTCAACAATCGTTATGCACGATGCATCATCAAAAGGATCCATCAATTATTTAAACTTCGCTCGGGAAATTTTGCAGAAAAACAACCTGACAAAAATTGAAAACGGAGATAAATTCATTGAAATTGACCATGAGCTCTAATTCAAAAAAGCAGCCAGCGTTGGGAAGAGGTTTGGGAGCATTGTTGCAAAGCAGTGAAACAGACATTACATCCGTTAATGGCGCAACCGCAGGGTCAATTGCCATGTTACCCATTTCCTCCATCGAAGCAAATCCTTTTAATCCGCGTGTGCATTTTGAAAAAGAAGCTTTGGACGAACTTTGCAAGTCAATTCAAATTCACGGAATAGTTCAACCCCTCACTGTCCGTAAACTTGGAAGGGATAAATATCAGCTCATATCAGGCGAACGTCGTTTTCGAGCAGCTCAATTAGCTGGACTAGAAGAAGTTCCCGCATATATTCGAATCGCAAACGACCAAACCATGCTTGAAATGGCCTTGGTAGAGAACATTCAACGTGAAAACCTCAATGCGATTGAGGTAGCACTGTCATATGAGCGCTTGTTGCAAGAATGCAATTTGACTCAAGAGCAATTGAGTGAAAAAGTTGCTAAATCTAGATCGAATATCGCAAATCATATTCGTTTACTCAAACTGCCTGCTGAAATTCAAGTAGGCGTTCGTGACAATGTGATTTCAATGGGGCATGCGCGTGCACTTTTAGCTCTTCCTAGCCCTGAAGAACAGATTGCTCGTTACAACCAAATAATTGATGAAAATCTCTCGGTTAGAGCAATAGAAGGCTTGGTTAAAAATTATCCAATTGCTCAAAAAAAGACTTCAGTGAAAGCCTCAAATTTGAACCAAACACACAAGGTATTTAAAGAATTTTTGAGTGATCGTCTATCAGCAAAAGTAACTATTCAAAAATCTGGAACTGGAAACGGTAAAATATCCGTTCACTTTGATTCTGATAGTGATTTAAATCGCATTATTGAGCTTCTCAAACGTTGATGAAACCAATTTTTATTCTTGTTTTTTGTCTATATCAAGCGATTTTTTTCGGTCAAATTGATTCCTTGAAAAAGGACTCAATTCCACATCCGTATAAAAAAGCAATGCTTTTTTCAGCTTGTCTTCCCGGAGCAGGACAAATTTATAATTCAATAAATGTAAAAGTTGGGCCTAAAAAAGCCTATTGGAAAGTTCCACTTATTTATACCGCACTTGGAACTGCTGGGTATTTTTTAGTTACTAATCAAATGACTCAAAAATCTTTGAAGGATGAATATACGTTTAGAATCAACAACAGCAATCAAACATTAAATCAAATATGGGAACCATATGATAATCAAGCTATTCTAACTCTTTATCGTCAATATTTAGACTGGCGCGACTTATCGATACTTGGGTTAGCAGCAATCTACTTTATTCAAATCGCAGATGCAGGTGTTGAGGCTCATTTTCTAAACTTTGATGTAAGCGATAACTTAAGCTTGCGCGTCAACCCTGTGTTAATGAACTCTAAAACTGCAGGAATTCAACTTCAATTTTCTTTGCGTTCCAAGTAAAAGACTATTTTTGTTAAAATGAAGATTGCATTAATTGGTTATGGAAAAATGGGTAAAGCGATTGAGGAAATTGCTATATCTCGTGGGCATGAGATTACACATCACGTTTCAAGTTCAAATCCAATTCAAACAATCGATTTGTCAGATTCAGATATAGCAATTGAATTCACTAGACCAGATTTAGCAATTGAACACATCCACTATTGCATTAATCAAAACCTACCCATTGTTGTTGGAACGACCGCTTGGCAAGAAAAGTTATCAGACATAAGTAATTTCGTTAAATCGAGAAATGGTGCTATGCTACATGCAAGTAATTTCAGTGTTGGAGTGAATATCTTTTTCGAACTAAACAGAACGCTCGCGAAATTAATGTTGAATCATCCTGAATATAATATTGAAGTAGAAGAAATTCATCACGTTCAAAAATTAGATGCTCCAAGTGGAACAGCTGTTTCATTATTAAATGACATTCTAATTGAAAATAAGAATTATTCTGATTGGGATCTTGTCTCCGATTTCAACGAAACAAATTCGAACAAAATTCCTGTTATTGCAAAAAGAGAACCTGATGTGCCTGGTACACACGTGATTAATTATGCTTCAGAAATTGACACAATAACTATAAAACATATCGCTCACAATCGCAAAGGATTTGCCCTCGGCGCCGTATTAGCCGCTGAATTCCTTAATGGTAAATCTGGTGTTTATACAATGAGTGACGTATTAAAAATTTAACATTATGAGTTTTATTTATTTTTATCTTTTCATTCTTGTTCATCCATATTTCGCTATGTGGTGGAAAACTTTTCCAAAAGCCGGTCGAAAAAGCTGGGAAGCGTTAATTCCAATCTATAATTACTTTGTCGTTTTTAAAATAACGTGTAGCAAACCATTTTGGTCCTTACTTCTCGTTTTTCCAGGGGTTCATTTAGTTATGTGGTCTGTAGCCAATGTTAGTTTTATACGTCGATTTGGATTTTATTCATTTACAGACACGCTTCAAGGGATTATCTTTCCTTACCTGATTTTTAATAAAATCGCGAACAAGGAAGCTACTTTTGGACCCGAAACGAATTGGTCGAACTCGAGAGAAGTTGAAATTAGAAAATGGGGAGATCATCTGGTTTTCTTTCTTTGTATTCCGATAATTGGACATCTGATCACCATGATCCTCGATGCTGTAACTCGTGAGAAACCTGGAATAAAATCACGCGCTAAAGAATGGGGAGATTCTGTATTGTTTGCCCTTGTCGCAGCAAGTGTAATTCGGACATATGTCTTCGAACCATTCCAAATTCCAACAGGCTCAATGGAAAAAACGCTATTAGTAGGTGATTTTCTATTTGTAAATAAAGTTGCTTATGGCCCAAAAGTTCCTGTAACTCCCCTATCCTATCCATTATTTCATAATACCGTAATGTTGCCTTTAGTTGGTCCTCTAAAGATTCAAACCTATACAACTCTGGAAAAAGGAAAGTATACACGCTTGCCTGGCTATGCTAAAATTCAACGTAACGATGTAGTTGTATTCAATTACCCTTCGGGAGATACTGCTATTTATGACCCAAGAATGCCCGACGGATTAATGGGACATGATTATCATGGGATTCTCATTAATGAGGCGATTTATCAATACAGTGGTTCACCAGAAAGAAATCAGCAATATCAATTTTTAAGATCTGAATACATAAAATCCGGGAAAAATGAAAGTCAAGCTGATAGCTTAGCAAACATGATGTCGCTGATGAATTTTATTGAAAATCCAAATCCTTGGAAAATTATTGCGAAAGAAAAGTTGGCAAATGGTGAATTTCCAGGTGAACCGACAGACCAGTTTCACGGCGGGTTAATTTATCGACCTGTAGACAAAAGAGAAAATTATATTAAACGTTGTGTTGGAATTCCGGGAGATAAAATCAAAGTAATTAACTCAATACTTTATGTAAATGGGAAACCAGCAAAGATTTCTCAACATCAGTGCTTGCAATATAGCGTTTCCAAGAAGACCGTAACTTTTCCTAGCGCTGAAGAAATGGAGTCGAGATATGGTCTTGAAAATGACCCTAATGGAGCTCGTATGGATTTCGATGACCGGTCTCCAGAGGTATATCTTTTAACTTTAACAGGAGGAGAAAAAGCAAAAATCAAAAAAGACTTTCCTTCTGCGAAGTTTACAATCTATATTCCTGCTGTAGCCAAACCCATTAATGAAGCAAATGCCTACGATTTACTGGAAAATGTAAAAACGTTCCCAAAAGATTTTTATATTCCTAATACCCCATACAATTTCGCAGAAATTCAAATTCCTTCAAAAGGTCAGACTGTTAAAATTAGCAAAGAAAACATCGCTTGGTATCGCAGAATAATAACGGCATACGAAGGACATAAACTTGAAGAAAAAAAGGACGGAACTATTCTAATCGATGGAAAAAAAGCTACTACGTATACATTCGCAATGAATTACTATTGGTTAATGGGAGACAATCGCTACAATTCAGCTGACTCGCGGGTTTGGGGGTTTGTGCCAGAAGATCATGTAGTTGGACGCGCATCATTAGTATGGTTATCAAGTAGTTCTTACAAAGGAATTCGCTGGGAGCGCATTTTCAAGTGGATTGATTGATGAATGTGTTTCCTACGGCCTATTTCCCTTCTATCTCTTATTTGAAGGAATTTTATGCCTGTTCAAATCCATTGATTGAAATACAAGAGAACTTCCCAAAACAAACCATTCGCAATCGCTGTGAAATTTTAACTTCAAACGGTATACTTACCTTATCTATTCCTGTTTTACATAATACAAGCGGGAAACAATTAACGAAAGATGTTAGGATAGATTATTCTAAAAACTGGCAAATTGATCATTGGAGAGCAATCCAATCCGCGTATGCTTCTGCTCCTTATTTTGAAGATTATTTTGAGGAAATAAAATCACTTATCAATTACAAGAATAGTTTTCTATTAGAAAAAAATGAACAGATTCTCGGATTTCTTGAATCGATATTAGAGCGTAAATCTAACTACTCTTACACGACTAAATTTGAAAACAAAATCATAAGCCAAAAAAATCTCTTCCTCGAACATGATGAAACAGATGTGAAGCCTTATCAACAAGTTTTTGGATACGATAAACCTTTTGTTCCAAACATGTCAATTTTAGATTTGATATTTAATGAGGGGCCTTTTTGTCGAAATTGGATTTTAACTTCCAAAAATTAGTCCGTGGGATGCTTTTGACTGGAATAATTTATTCCATTTCACACGCACTACGCTTGGATTTTTTAAATCGGAATTTGTAAGCAACAGATCACCATTTGGAAAAAATGTCATTGCCTTTGGCTGTGAAAATAGCTCCTCATCCAAGGTAGTAAAATTAACAACCTGTCCGAATTGATTATACACAGCTAAACTTCTATCCATTGTGGATAGAACATAAATTTCGTTGGTCTTTGGATGCACAGCTATGACGTCTGGTTTAAAAGAAAAAACACCTACTGTATCTCCATTTTCATCCAATCGACTTGAAGGTAAAGTAATATTATTCGAAATCGCGAACAACTCAATATCTTCGGGCTTAATTTCAAAAAGCGGACGCTCACTCAGTTTTCTTTGATTGAGATTGAAAGTGTAGATCAAGTGGTTTTGAACTTCATTTTCAATGTCCGATTCCGCAACGAAAAATAATCGTTTCGTTTGCTCGTGAAGGCACATCCCAGAGGAAATCCAACTTTTTTCACGCAAAGATTCAGTGGTAATTGAAGTAGAATCATATGGAGGTACTAAGAAATGTAAATCCATCTTATCATCCACTAAGATTATTGTAGAATCAATTTTGGTGACTTCCGTAATTTTTGAATCAATTCCAGTTGGTAAATAACCCTGAGATTTATTCGAAACCATGTCATAAACTAATACTCCACCAATTTGGTCATCTAAACAAATAAGATGCGTAGAGTCCATGATAACAAAATCAGTAAATGCATTGACACCCATTGGGAGATTGGTTACGGATTCAGGATGAACCAAATCGAAATAACCGCTTTCTTTAACAAAATGTGACGCTTTTTGATGGTAATAATTCTCTACACCAGCCTCTTGGAGCGACTTAGCGGCTATAAAAGATAGCGTGGCCAAAACAAATGAAAAGAAGTATTGCTTTTTCAATTTCTATATCTCATTCAAAATTAAACAATTTCACAGAATGATTCAAAACCAAAACAAAAATTATTAATAACAACTAGGAGTTTAAAATCCCTCTAGAAATAACTATTTTCTGAACCTCAGAGGTTCCTTCATAAATCTGAGTAATTTTCGCATCACGCATCAAACGTTCAACGTGATATTCCTTCACGAAACCATATCCTCCATGAATTTGAACCGCCTCAACTGTTTGTTCCATTGCTACTTTAGAAGCATACAATTTAGCCATTGCGCTAGATTGATCGTAATTTCTTCCAGCATCTTTATCTATCGCTGATCGATAAACCAATAGTCTTGCAGCTTCAACCTCTGTAGCCATGTCCGCTATTTTAAAAGCAATAGCTTGGTGTTTATATATTTCTTTTCCGAACGCCTTTCGTTGTTTTGAATATTCTGTTGACAATTCCAATGCACCAGCGGCAATTCCTAAAGCTTGAGCGGCAATTCCTATCCGACCTCCACTAAGTACTTTCATTGCGAATTTGAATCCAAAACCATCCTCACCAATTCGATTTGCTTTAGGAACTTTAACATCATTGAAAAGAAGCGTGTGTGTATCGCTTCCTCGAATTCCCATTTTATCTTCTTTTGCTCCAACCACAAAGCCCTCCATTCCTCGCTCAACGATTAAAGCATTGATTCCCTTGTGTCCAAGTGAAGCATCTGTTTGAGCAATCACCAAATAAACAGAAGCCGAGGAACCATTTGTAATCCAGTTTTTAGTTCCATTCAGAAGATAATGGTCTCCCATATCAATTGCTGTCGTTCGTTGCGAAGTTGCATCTGATCCGGCCTCAGGCTCAGACAAACAAAATGCACCAATTTTTTCCCCGGTAGCAAGTGGAACTAAATATTTTTGTTTTTGCTCTTCTGTTCCAAATTTCTCTAAACCCCAACATACCAATGAATTGTTTACAGACATACAAACGGAAGTTGATGCGTCCACTTTGGAAATCTCCTCCATAGCTAATACATATGATAATGTGTCCATTCCTGAACCTCCATATTTCGGGTCAACCATCATTCCCATAAAACCAAGTTCAGCCAACTGCTTAATTTGTTCTGCAGGAAATTCTTGCTTGTTATCGCGTTCAATTACGCCTGGCTTAAGCACATTTTGAGCAAAATCTCTCGCTGCTTCTTTCACAGCTAAGTGTTCTTCAGTCAATTCAAAATTCATGGTATACTTTTTAAATTTTTACTTTTACAAAAATAATCGATTTCCGCTATGGTTGTTCATCTTCGAAAGGATAAACTTGAAATTATTGGTTTAATGTCTGGAACGTCATTGGACGGACTGGATATAGCTCATGTAGCAATTGAATTTAAAAATAAAGCAGTTCATTTCGAATTATTAAATTGTGAAACAAGACCTTACGACTCAGAAATTCTTCTCCAACTTCAAAAATACAATGATCTTTCAATTCCTGAAATGCTGATTTTGGATAAAAAAATAGGGGGATTTTATGGAGAAAAAGTAAATGAATTTATTGCGAAAAATAAGCTAGTTAAAAATCACATTGACGCAATTGCTTGCCACGGTCAAACCATTTTTCATCAACCTCAAAACGGTATCACCTATCAAATAGGATGTGGCTCAACATTGTCTTATCTAACAGGAATAAAGGTCATTAATGATTTCCGAACACGAGATGTTATCGCTGGAGGTCAAGGCGCACCTTTAGTTCCAATCGGCGATTTCAATCTTTTTGACAATCAAGCAGAATCATTTTTAAATGTTGGCGGTTTCGCAAACATCAGTTTCAAAAAAGGAAATGAGATAATTGCTTTTGATATTTGCCCTGGAAACTTACCCTTAAATTTTCTATCGAATAACTTGGGATTTGAATACGATAAAGGAGGAGAGCTTGCTCGTTCAGGAGAAATAAACCAAGAGCTTCTAACTAAATTGAATTCGTTAGGTTATTACAATCAAAATCCACCAAAGTCTTTAGGAACAGAATGGTTGGAAGCGTTTTTCATGCCAGCTTTAACTTATTCCGAAACACGAAATACGTTAAGGACAGTTACTGAGCATATTGCCCAACAAATTGCGAAGATTTTGAAAAAAGAAACTATAAAATCGGTTTTTATTACAGGTGGTGGAGCGAAAAATAAATTTTTAATTGAACGAATTTCTCAACATTTTGACGGGAAGGTGAACATTCCTGAAAACAACATAATTGATTTTAAAGAAGCGATTGTTTTCGCATATTTAGGAGCGCTCTATCTACGGAACGAACCTACAACATTAACAAGTGTCACAGGCGCAGAGCGCGATGTTTGCTCTGGTGTTTTACATATTCCAGGTTATTAAACTCAACCAATCGCGATTTTTTTACGACCTTTGCGACGTTTTTTGAAAACAAAATTGTTATGAAAGCACTTCTAGAAAAGTTTGAAAATAAACGACCTGAAATCGTTTTTGAGTGGAAAGATCCTGAAACAGAGGCAGAAGGATGGGTAGTAATCAATTCACTTCGTGGTGGTGCCGCCGGTGGTGGAACTAGAATGAGAAAAGGACTTGACAAACGAGAAGTTGAATCGCTTGCCAAAACAATGGAGGTAAAATTTACCGTTGCTGGGCCTCCAATTGGTGGTGCTAAATCAGGAATCAATTTTGACCCAAAAGACCCAAGAAAAGAAGGTGTTCTGAGACGCTGGTATGCAGCCGTTTCGCCGCTTTTAAAACATTACTATGGGACTGGAGGAGACTTGAATGTAGATGAAATTCATGAAGTTATTCCGATAACAGAGGATTGTGGCGTTTGGCATCCACAAGAAGGAGTATTTAATGGGCATTTTCAACCGAAGGAATCTCAAAAAATCAATCGTATAGGTCAATTAAGACAAGGAGTACTAAAAGTGATTGAGGATGAAAACTATTCTCCATCCGTTGATAAAAAACTTGTTGTTGCTGATATGATTACCGGTTTTGGTGTAGCCGAATCGATTCGTCATTACTATTCAATTTGGGGAGGTGAACTAAAAGGAAAAAAAGTAATTGTTCAAGGTTGGGGGAATGTTGGCTCTGCAGCTGCTTATTATCTTGCTCAAAATGGCGCTAAAATCGTTGGTATAATTGATCGAGTCGGAGGAGTTATTTCGGAAAACGGACTATCATTTGAAGAGGTTAAATCGCTATTCTTAAATAAAAACGGAAACGAGCTTGTTGCTCCAAATATGTTATCATACGACGAAGTCAATGCTAGAATTTGGGATTTGAAAGCAGATGTTTTCACCCCTTGCGCTGGAAGCCGGATGATTTCTGAAGATCAACTGAATCGTATGCTTAACGCTGGTGTTTCAGTGATTTCTTCAGGAGCAAATGTGCCTTTTGCTGACCCCGAGATTTTCTTTGGATCCATCGCTGAAAAAGCTGACGCATCTCTTTCATTAATACCTGATTTCATAGCGAATTGTGGAATGGCGCGTGTTTTTGCGTATCTTATGAGTAACGACTTGAATAAATTGGAAGATCATGGGATATTTGAAGACACCAGTAAAACAATTGAAAACGCACTTAGAAATTCTTACTCGATAAACTCGTCAAAAACAGGAATTGCTAAAACCGCCTTTGAAATTGCACTAAACCAATTGGTTCGTTAATGACAAAAAAGAAAAATCTCTTTAAAGAGTTTTTCGAAGGTGAAAAATCGGGCGGAATTATATTGATTTTTGTCACCCTAATTTCACTTTTAATTGCTAATTCAGCTTTTCAAATTCCATATTTAGAATTTTGGCATAAAAAATTCCTTGGACTAAAAATTGAACTTTGGGTCAATGACGTGTTAATGTCGATTTTTTTTCTGTTGATCGGACTTGAATTAAAACGTGAATTTACCTCGGGGGAATTATCGGATCCCAAAAAAGCAACTTTACCTTTTATAAGTGCTTTAGGAGGCGTTCTGATTCCAGCGGGAATTTATTTGGTTTTAAACTGGAATGGTCAAACTAAATCTGGATTTGGTATTCCGATGGCTACAGACATTGCCTTTGCTCTTGGTGCTTTGTCGCTTTTAGGAAACCGAATTCCACTTTCTATAAAAGTATTTTTAACCGCATTGGCTGTAATTGACGATTTGGCCGCAATTCTTGTTATCGCTTTCTTCTATTCAAAAGGCATCGCTTGGATTTACTTGCTCTTCGCGTTGCTTACGTTCGGAGTCCTTTATTTATTGAATCAACTGAAAGTAAAAGTGCTTCTCCCCTATTTAATTCTTGGAATCGTTTTGTGGTATTTTATGCACTATTCTGGAATTCATGCAACAATTAGTGGCGTTTTGTTGGCTTTTACCATTCCCGCAACTAAAAATGAATCTAAATCGCCAGCAGGTGTTTTGCAAGATTGGCTCGATAAACCCGTTCCATTCCTAATTCTGCCACTTTTCGCCATGGCTAATACAGCAATCTCAATAAATCCAAATTGGGGTGAATTCTTTTCATCAAATTATACACTCGGCATTTTTTTAGGACTCGTTTTCGGAAAGCCAATTGGGATAGCGCTATTTACGTTTATTTTTGTTAAAACGGGAATCTGCAAACTCCCAAGTGGATCAAATTGGAAACAACTTATATCAGTTTCTTTCCTTGGTGGAATTGGATTTACTATGTCGATATTTGTAACCTTATTGGCTTTTAACAATTCTCATACAATCGATAATTCAAAGCTTATGATCTTGATTTCATCTCTTACGGCAGGTATTCTTGGGATTTTAGCATTGATTTTCGCTACAAAAAAGAAAACTAATTAGGATATAACAATTGAATGTGAATATCTAACAAGTTGACTTGAAATAGCTCTTTCATTATCTTCTAATTTTATCG
>JACCDP010189549.1_pt1 | contig 13532 bp, 9 predicted proteins | sample 7445841 | NCBI WGS metagenome assembly JACCDP01 (sample SAMN15323441, study PRJNA562643) | freshwater metagenome | isolation source: river surface water | place: USA:Blue River Watershed | collected 2017-08-17
TAATTTTATTGCCGCATCCGTCTACGCTGATACCCGACCAAATAAATTTATTTCTTCTATTAAAGTCATGTACTTTACAATTTTCAACAATATTGTTTGCTTTTGTGAGCGTTCTTTTATCGCCACCACTTAAATAAATACCACCACTACCTGTGTTGTATACATCGCAACTGATAATGGTTTGATTAAAGCCAGCGTTTCTATTCCAGCTTGTGTTTTTATATAAATAATTTTGAAGGCTTCCAATAATACCAGAAGTAGGAGTGCCATCAAAATCATCGATACTCATATCTTTTTGTTTGGCCTTGGCACCCTGTCCCATAAAAATGCCGGAGGTTCCAAGGTTTCTAACGGTGCAGCCTGCAATAGTGTTATTGCTGCCGCCTTCTAAATAAATCCCCATCCCCCTGCCAGCTTCGATGGTAAAGCCTTCAATAGTTAGATGTTGGGCGTTTGTAATGGATACAATGGGTGTTTCAAGTATTGAAACGGTAATATTAGCAGTTGCAATATCAGTTTTATGGGCGCTATTATTAGGGTTATTATTGGTAGGAGGCCATACATACAGCATGCCGGTTTTTTTGTCTAGCCACCACTCGCCGGGGTTATCTAATTCTTCTAAAATATTGTAGGCAATGTATTCCTGAAAATCTCTACCATTTGCAATACCATAAATGTGTGGGCTGGCTAGTTTAATTTCTTTTTTTGTGGTGTCTATGTTTGCAATATTAATGTAGTCGTCTGCAAAGCCGTAATTAAAAGTGCCTTGTATCCAAATGTCTTTTTGGCCTACCCATTTTGATTGTCTGTTATCGGTGTAGTTAAATAAGCCACCTCTATTGGATTTATCGCCAATGCGGGGTACAGATCCTTTGTCCAAAACTTTTCCAATTTTTATAGCTCCTTTGTTTGGGTAATGTGCTAGTGCTAGTGGATCTTGGTTGTAATAGAGTTCTAGTGGCGCTGGGATAACGGGTTGTCCGTGTCCATAGCTTTGGTGTGTGCCAAAATTGGTAATGCCTAATTTAGTAAGAGAAATTTCAACAACATTTTCTGCTGCATTTTTTTCTAGCCTAGCCAGTATCGTAGGGTTGGTTACTTTTTTAAATAGGCGACCATTGATATTTTTTCCTCCAGATAAAATCACTTTATTTTTTGAAGCTGCTTTCCATATCACCTGTAAATTTTCATTTCCGGCATCATCTTGGTTAAATGAAAGCGTTGATGTTAGTTCATAAGTACCTGGCATCACCGTAACAACAATTTCTCCGGTATAGCCTGGGTTGGCTTTTTTAAAATCCCTTACGAGGGCCTGTGCTTTTTGTAGGGTTGCTACGGGTTTTTGCGCAGTACCCTTGTGGGTGTCATTGCCTGCTTTAGATAAATAAAACTGCTGTGCGGCAAGCTGGTTAATTATAAGTAGAAAAATGATGGTTTTAAGGAGCTGTTTCATGTGTGTATCTTATGTGTTTAGATGGGCCTAATTCTCTACTATTTATTTTATATTGAGTAAAATTATTTGTTATGAACGCTACGCCAGAATCAATAAAAGCAGCACTTGATGCAAACTATAGCGTAACACCCGCACAGGTCAAGTACTTTAGCGAAAATGGTTTTATAAAAATCAAAAACATTTTTGACGCATCTGTTATTGAATACATGAATATAGTAATTTCCAAAGAGGTTGATCGTTTAAATAATCAACAAATACCGCTCGAAGAACGTGATACCTATGGTAAGGCTTTTTTACAAATCATGAATTTGTGGACACATACAAGTGTAGTAAAAGATATTGTGTTTAGTAAAAAAATTGCTCAAATTGCTACCGGTTTAATGCAAACAACGGGTGTGCGCTTATACCATGATCAGGCCCTTTTTAAAGAACCCAAAGGTGGTCATACTCCTTGGCACGCCGATCAATATTACTGGCCACTGGCTACCGAAAATACAGTTACCGCCTGGATACCATTACAAGCAACACCGCTTAATTATGGTCCACTCGAGTTTAGTGCGGGAAGTAACAGGTTAACGGCTGGTAGAGACAAGCAAATAAGTGACGAAAGCCAAGCCTTTTTAGAAGCTGAGTTAAAAAATCACAAATTTGAGCACGTTATAGAACCTTTTGATGTAGGTGAAATAAGTTTTCATAGAGGGTGGTTGTACCACCGCGCTGGCCCTAATGTTTCTGGCAATATGCGCAAGGTTATGACCATGATATATATGGATAAAGACATGGTATTAAAAACGCCTGAAAACCACAACCAGCAGGCCGATTGGGATGCTTGGTGTCCGGGTGCAACCGTTGGCGAAATTGTAAACACTCCATTAAATCCAGTTTTATATGAAACAGTGTAAGTTTTCATTTTTGTTTTTGCTACTCATAAGTGTTGGAGCGGTAGCGCAGTTGCCTATTATTCCGTACCCTAATAAAGTGGAAATGGGAAAAGGCTTTTTTAAACTTGCCAAATCAGCTGCATCTACTGCAACATTAATTGTAGATCCACAAACTGCTGTTGTAGCATCAATGGAGGGGTATCATTTATCTGTTACACCAGCTGCAATTACCATAACTGCAAAAACAAAGGCTGGCGCTTTTTATGGCATGCAAACACTACTCCAATTAGAAGCACAATCAAAAAATATTCCAGTGCTTGAAATTGATGATGCACCAGCTTTTGGTTATAGAGGTCTTATGTTAGACGTGGGTAGACATTTTATGCCGGTATCTTTTATCAAGCAATTAATAGATGTGATGGCTATGCAAAAAATGAACAATTTGCACCTTCACTTAACCGAAGATCAAGGATGGCGTATCGAAATAAAAAAGTATCCAAAATTAACGAGTGTAGGATCGGTGCGTGGTGGTACTTTAATAGGTAAGTACCCGGGTAAAGGAAATACCAATGCCGCCTACGGCGGCTTTTATACCCAGACGCAATTAAAAGATTTGGTTGCTTATGCTGCGGCTAAACACATCAATATAATTCCTGAAATTGAAATGCCAGGTCATGCAAGTGCTGCCATTGCTGCATACCCAGAGTTAAGCTGTTTTCCAAACGAACCCACACAGCTCCCCAAAAATATGTATGCTACGGCTACCGAAAGTAAAATCAAAAACCAGGGTGTTAAAATTGTACAAGAAACATGGGGTGTTTTTGATGATGTGTTTGCACCTAGCGAGTACACGTTTACTTTTATTGAAAATGTACTAGATGAAGTGATGGATATATTTCCGTCAAGTTATATTCATATAGGTGGCGACGAATGTCCAAAAACTGCTTGGAAGCGTTCAAGTTTTTGTCAAGCGCTTATGAAAGAAAAAGGCATTGCTAATGAACATGCACTCCAAAGTTATTTTATTCAGCGCGTAGAAAAATATGTAAATAGTAAGGGTCGTAAAATTATTGGTTGGGATGAAATTTTAGAAGGCGGCCTTGCGCCCAATGCAACCGTTATGAGTTGGCAAGGTGAAGAAGGTGGCATCACAGCAGCTAAACAAAAGCATGATGTAATTATGACACCGCAGGGTACTTGCTATTTAAATTTTTATCAATCTTCTGACCCTCGCGATTCTATTGCTTTTGGTGGCTTCTTGCCCCTCGAAGCAGTTTATAATTACAACCCAATTCCTGCCTCACTTACCACGCAAGAAGCGTCCTATATTAAAGGCGTGCAGGGTAATTTATGGACGGAGTATATTGCCAACAAAGACCTAGCTTCTTTTATGTTATATCCACGTGCAATGGCCATTGCCGAAAACGGATGGACAAAAACCAAAACAGGGTTTGATCATTTTACAAATCGTGTAACGATGTGGCAGCCTCTATTAAAACAAAAAGGGCTTCACTTTTCGGATCATTTATACAATGTACAAATTACGAGTAAGCCCATTGCAGGGGGCATTAACGTTTCTATTGGCGGCGTTAGTGCGGCACATAAAATTGTCTATAATACAAATGGCAAACTACCTAGCGTGCAAGATCAACAGTACACAGGTCCAATAACGATTACGGGTGATGCCAATTTGCAAGCAGGTGTTGTTGTCAACAATACAATAACGGATGTTACTTCTGCAGCATTTTCTATTAATAAAGCCACAGGAGCAAACCTTATTCAATTAACGCATGCGCCCAAAGCGCCGTATAATAAAAGTGGTAACAATGGTTTTATCAATGGCATAGTAGCAAATGATAGTAGGTTTAGTGATGGTGAATGGCTTGCCTGGGAAGGAAAAGATATTGATGCAATCCTTTCTTTTGCTGCACCAATTACTATATCAAAAATTAGTACTCGTTTTTATAATAGCAGGGGAAGTTGGATTCATTTGCCAACAAGTGTAGAAGTGTTAGGGTCTACGGATGGAAAAACATATAATCGTTTGGGATTTCAGCAAAGTTTTGACGCCAGTAAAGAAGGTCCAGTAAATGTTTTGTTTGAAACAAGCCCTACAATTGTAAAATTTATTAAATTGATTGCTCATCCTGTAACAACCATCCCTGCTGGGTTTGCGGGTGCTGGAAATCCTTCTTGGATTTTTATGGACGAACTCATTATAAAATAATAATCATGTCAAAAGTAATAGACACCCACATGCATAGTTGGGACTTACAAAAAGTTAGGTATAGTTGGCTCGATGGCGACACGTCTATATTAGCGCAAAATTATTATCCTTCTAACATTGAAGGTCAATTATCAGCTGCGCATGTTAAAGCTACCGTTATGGTACAGTCTGCCAATAATTTGGAAGACACTGCATTTATGTTTGAATGTGCGGAGCATTATCCTTGGATAATTGGTGTTGTGGGTTGGGTATATTTGTTAAATCCTGAAACGGCCAAAAAGCAATTAGAAGCGCATCTGCAAAATAAATATTTTAAGGGCATCAGGCACCTCATACATGATGAGCCAGACCATAACTGGTTATTGCAACCGGCTGTAATAGAAAGTTTGCGCCTATTAGCAAGTTATGGCTTGCCTTTTGATGTAGTAGGCGTAAAAATTGAACATATCAAAGCGGCCATAGAAGTGGCAAAACAAATACCAAATCTCAAACTAATTTTTGATCATTTAAATCATCCACCTATTGCTACTGATGAACAGTTTGGCGTATGGGGTGAAGCTATTACGGAAGCAGCGACCATGCCTAATTTTTATGCAAAAATTTCGGGATTAGGAACTTGTTGCGCAGACGTTAACAACTGGTCTGCTAACACCATTGAGCCATATATTGCTTTTGTTGTACAACATTTTGGTGTTGATAAATTAATGATAGGGGGAGACTGGCCGGTTTCTTTGTTAGCAGGCGATTACGTAGGAACACATATTAAATACCAAACAGCTATTGAGTCACTGGTAAATGAAGCAGATAGAGAAAAAATCTACAGCACTAATGCAACCAGTTTTTATAAGCTGGCTTAGTTGTTCACTATTTCAACTTCAATTCTTCTGTTTCTAAAACGGTTGTTATCTGAGTCGTTGGGGGTAATGGGATCCGTTTCGCCTTTACCAATGGTAGCTATGCGGCCTGCAGCAATGCCTAGTTTTACAAGTGCGGCTTTAATTGCTTCTGCTCTTTTGTTGGATAAAATAATATTGTAATTGTCTTCTCCCAAATTATCGGTGTGCCCACTAATGATGATGCTAAGCGTACTATTTTTTGTTAGATAGTTAGCCATTTGTTCTATTTCCTGCGTATATCTGGGCATGATATCATATTTGTCTAACTCAAAATTTACATTGAGCGAAATGGTTTCTCTTACACCCTTAAATGTTTTTTCGCCAGTAGCCCTTTGTTCACTTACGGTCCCTGTGCTGATATTTAATTTTTCATAATCAAACATGCATGGCATCATGCTTACCTCATAATATCTGTTCAATGAAAATAGTTGGTTGTTAAATACTTCTTCAAATTCGGATCTGTCATAACATTGAAAATACATACCATTGGTTTCATTAGCAATCGCTCTTAAATTAACAGAGTCTGCACCACCACTATAAGCAATGGTAAATACCGGAATATTATTGACAAGCGCTTTTTCTACAATAGATTTTGTGTTTTTATTTTTAGAAGAATTTTCAATCCCGTCTGTAAATAAGAGTAGGATAGGTTTATATTTATTGTATTTGGCCATGGTATCAAGGCCGCGGTCTAGTGCATCGTTAATGGCAGTTCCACCTCCAAATCCATCCATGCCTCTTTTTCGGTACAACATCTTTTGGATGGTAGCGCTGTCGTATGCAGTGCCTTCATATGAAATATTTGAATCAAATTTCCATAAGCTTACTAAGTTACGCTTACTCATTTTTTTTAAACTTTCCGATAAGGCGTCTTGTAGCTCACTGCAGCGCTCATCGCCCATGGAACCACTATGGTCTAGTATAATGCCAATATGGTAAATACTGGTATCGCGCACTTCTGTTAAAGTATATTTGGTAACGTAGCAGGTATCTTTATATTTATTGACAAACCTGAATGCATTGGTGGAATCTGCTGCATTTATTTTATGATAGCTTCCTTTTAAATTAGTAGGATAGCTCATTCTGAATTTTATTTCTTTTTTGCTTTTAGAAAAAGCATAGGTATTGATGGTCAATTTTTCTGGAACATAGGTTTCGCCAATTCTCTTTTTTATAACTGGCTTTTGCGTTATAAAAGTAGGCTCGTACATAAAAGTATAATTGGCAGGCACGTGATCAATGCCATCAAAAGGTTCAAACCCTGGTCTTGGGTTAAACGTTTTAGTATAAGGTGCTTTAGGTGGGGTCGGCTTATTTTTTTTAACTGGTACTACTTCTGTAATAAGTTCTCTAGATTCTCTGCACGCTGTAAAAGTTATAAAACCTATTGCAACAAAAACTGTTTGCAGGCGAATGGCAGAAAATTGAATACCCATATCTATTAATTTGATTGGTACTGTAAGTTAAATTATTCTGGACAATCAATAATCGTCTTAATTTTTTTAAGACTGATAGGGTGTATACTAAGCATGAGATATCCACCTCCCGAAGCATTGTTCATATTGCTTGAATTGGTGAGCCATCTGAGTCTATGTACACCCACAGTTAGGGGTCCAAGTTTAATAGCGCCACCGAACATGAGTTGCCCTTGTGTGTTGTATTGAACTGGCACGAAAACTCCAAAATGTAATGTTTCATAGCGGGGTGTAACCGTAATTAAATTAAGGTCACGAACACGGCGTTTGGTTAGCCCTGCACTAGCGTGCATATTAACGGTAAGATCGGCGTTGATATAAAAATTGTTGCCAAGTGGCTTGTCTATATTTAGATTAAAACGTGTAGGCTTAGTAATTGTAAATGTTTCGGGCATTTGAGTGGTTGTAGAAAATATGGTAGCGAGTGAATCTCTTAACTGGTCGCTATTTTGAATACCCGTGGTTTTACGTGAAATTAAAGGGTCATTCATATTTGTACGGACGCCATTAAATAAACTACTTGTAGCTGTGTTTTTATACGATACGCCGCCAATATCCATAATGGATACGCCAATTTTTAAAGCATAGTTTAGTGCATGGTTGGTTTGGAAGCTATGCGCTTCTGTATTATAAAGTAAGTACTCTGCACCCATGCTTAAGCCAAGGCTCGTTTTCCCATTTTTTACAAAATCGGTGCCGGTATTTGTAGAGCCTGCAACCGTTTCATCATAATTAGAACTATACCCAAATGAAGCGCCACCGGCAGTAAGGGTATATAAAGTATCTATACCATTTGTGCTTTCTAAATAACTTAATTTATTAATAGTGGCATAGGCTGCAGAAATGCTTTTGTTGATTTGTAAAGTAAGCCCAGCTGTTAAAGTGCTTTTTTGATTTCTAAAAATTTCTTGGGAATAATTTAAATTGGTTTCTAGCCAGCCACTATGTGTTAAAAACGCTTCTAGATAAGGCGTTTGTCTATTGAGTTTAAAAAACTCATGCATACTTTTTATGCCATTTTCTGCAACAAGCGGTTCTGTTTTAATATGGTTAAAGGTTCTGGCTCTAATGCCAACACTAAATGCTTGTTTGTTATTTGGCTTGTATAAAAGGTTTAATAAATTAACATCTATATTTCCATGAAAGTATTTTGGAAACATGCCTTCATGAATACCAATCGAATCGTTTTGAACATAAAACAAATTACTATTGATATTTGCTTGAGCACTTAAAATAGTAGCCTCCCATTTAAAGGATTGATTCACACTGGAAGCAGGGTTGTTAAAAATACTGGTACTTCCAGCAAACGCAGAACCGTAGGTAGGTTTGTAACTTTGGGCATTTGCGCGCATAAAAAAAAGGCTTAAAGCCAGTCCGGCTCCGATTAGAAAAAGGCGCTTGTTTTTTATTCGCTTGTTTATTTGCATGTATTTATTTTACAAGACCCGGATACACTTTTAATGCCGCTTCTAAACAGTCCATGGCATTATTAATATCTTCTAAGTTTAACACATAAGCTAGTCGAACCTCTTGTTTTCCAAGTCCTGGTGTGCCATAAAATCCTGTTGCAGGCGCTAGCATTACGGTTTGACTTTCAAAAGCAAATTCCTCTAATAACCACTGACAAAATTTGTCAGCATCATCAATAGGCAATTTAGCCATGGCATAAAAAGCGCCGCCTGGATTGGGACAAAAAACGCCTTCCATGGCATTTAATCTGGTAACAATGAGGTCTCTTCTAGATTTATACTCAGCCTTGGTATCATCAAAATAATTGGCAGGTAAATCAATGGCTGCTTCCCCAGCAATTTGCGCAAAGCTTGGCGGGCTTAAACGGGCTTGAGCAAATTTCATGGTAGCATCGAGTAGCGCTTGGTTTTTGGTAATAAATGCACCAATTCTTCCACCACAGGCACTGTATCTTTTGCTAATCGTGTCCATGATTACCACATGCTCGTCAACGCCCGTTAAATGCAGGGCACTTATTTGTGTGCCTTCGTAACAGAACTCTCTGTATGCTTCGTCAGAAAATAAATAGAGGTTATGTTTTAAAATAATATTTTTTAGTTGCTCCATTTCGGCAGCACTGTATAAATAACCCGTTGGATTGTTAGGGTTACATATTACAATGGCTTTGGTGCGCGGTGTAATTTTAGCTTCGATGGCTTCGATAGGTGGAAGCGCAAAACCATTTTCTATGTGGGATGTGATAGGTACTACAGATACGCCTGCTTCTACTGCAAACCCGTTGTAGTTGGCATAAAAGGGTTCGGGTATGATAACCTCATCGCCGGCATCAAGGCAGGCCATAAAGCCAAATAAAATGGCTTCACTACCACCTGTAGTAATGATGATTTGTTTTTCATTGACATCAATGCCAACGCTTTTATAATAACCTACTAATTTTTTACGGTAACTTTCATTGCCTGCACTATGGCTATATTCAAGCACTTTAAAATCACTGTGTCTTACCGCATCCAAAACCATTTTAGGGGTTTCGATATCTGGCTGACCAATATTTAAGTGATATACTTTAGTTCCTCTTTTTTTTGCAGCTTCTGCAAAGGGAACTAGTTTTCTGATAGGTGAGGCCGGCATTTCTATGCCACGTTTGCTGATTTGTAACATGTTGCAAATATAAGTTTACAATTTGAGGCAGGGGCAAAAAAAACCAGCCTCCGAAGGAGGCTGGTAACATATTTCTATAAATCTTAACAATTATTTTTTTGGAGCCACAACCTCACCACTAATGGTTAAAATGATAGGCTCTGTCACACCTACTAATTTAACGGTAACACGCTTTGTAAAAGCACCCATGCTAGCAGCGTTATAGGTTACTTTAACAGTGCTTGATTTACCTTTTAAAATAGGCTCTTTTGTTACTTCAGGGGTAGTGCAACCGCATTCTGCAGTGCAATATTCAACAACCGCAGGCTTTGCACCCGTATTGGTAAAGTTAAAAACGTGGGTTACTGGTGTGCCTTGTGCAATTTTACCAAAGTTAAAAGACCCTTCAGAAAATTTGATGTCTTGTTGCGCAAAAACGCTAATTGAAACCGTAATTGCTAATAAAGTAAGTGCTAAAATCTTTTTCATATAAGTGCTTTGTTTAAAGTACGTTGTAAAAGTATCATTTATAGTTCAAATTTCTATCAAAATAAGCCTAAAAAAAGGTGAAAAAGCCTGAAAAATGGAGTTGTTAAGGGTAGGTTGGATTTATCCCCAAAATCAAGAAAACCCCTTTTCTAATGGCGCTCGAATGCTATTTTTGTGTCATGGAATTAATTGCTTCGCCAGCGCCCCAAGCCGAGATGTTATCCTTTGAAGGATTTCGTAATACGGTTATTCAGGATTATAAGATTTCCCTCATTAGTAGGGAGGTTAGTTTACTGGGTAGAAGAGAAGTGTTAACCGGTAAAGCCAAGTTTGGCATTTTTGGTGATGGTAAAGAAGTGGCACAAGTTGCACTAGCAAAGTATTTTAAAAATGGAGATTTTAGATCTGGATATTACAGAGATCAAACTTTCATGTTTGCTTCAGGCATTGCAAATGTCGAGCAGTATTTTTCTCAGTTATTTGCAGACCCTGACGGCAACAATGATATATTTTGTGCAGGTAGACAAATGAGTTCTCATTTTGTTACACCAACAGTAGATGAAAATGGCAACTGGTTAAATCTAGTCAATCAAAAAAATACCTCTGCTGATATGGCGCCAACTGCTGGCCAAATGCCACGTGCATTAGGGCTAGCTTTTGCTTCAAAATGTTTTAGAGAAGCGCAACAAAAAAATGAGTCTGAGCATACGTCACTTAGCAATCAAGGTAATGAAATTTGTTTCTGTACCATTGGTGATGCAAGTACTTCGGAAGGGCATTTTTGGGAATCCATCAATGCAGCAGCGGTATTACAAGTGCCACTTGCGGTTTTTGTTTGGGATGACGGGTATGGTATTTCTGTACCTAAAAACTTACAAACAACAAAGAGTTCAATTTCTGATGCCTTAGCGGGTATGCAAAAATTAGCAGATACCAACGGCATCGAAATATACAAAGTAAAGGCCTGGGATTATGCCGGCATGTGTGAAGTGTTTGAAGAAGGATTACAAAAAATTAGAGACACGCATACGCCAGCACTTTTTCATATCGAAGAGGTAACCCAACCGCAGGGCCATTCTACAAGTGGCAGCCACGAACGTTACAAATCTGCAGAGCGTTTAGAATGGGAAAAAAACTGGGATTGCATTAAAAAAATGCGCGAGTGGATGTTGGAGTCCGGCCTCGCTACAATTACCGAGTTAAATAGTGTAGAGGTTGAAGCAAAAGAATTTGTGAAAGAGGCAAAAGCAAATGCATGGGAAAAATTTATAGGACCCATTAAAAAGCAGGCCGAGCAGGCGGTTCAAATTACAAACGGGTTACAGGTTTTAAATCCGGCCGTTCAACAAATTGTAGCCGAACTATCAAATAATAAAGAACCACTTCGCAGAGATGTTTTAAAAGCGCTTGCGCTCATAACAGATGCTGCTGTTGGTGTTAAAGGTGTTGAAAAAGTAAAGGAGTATGCGGCGCAATTAAAAAACGAAGCAGCGGGGCTATTCAATACCTATCTATACAACGAAGGTCCAAAATCGGCACTTCGTGTACCTGCAGTGCAGGTGACATACGATTCAGATGCGCCAACGGTAAATGCCTACGAAGTACTTAATAAATATTTTGATGCACTCTTTGCAAGCAATCCTAAAGTGTATGCTTTTGGTGAAGACGTTGGTTATATAGGTGATGTAAACCAGGGCTTTGCTGGTCTTCAAGAAAAGCATGGTGCTGACCGAATTTCTGATACTGGTATTAGAGAGCTTACCATTATAGGACAGGCTATTGGTATGGCTGTTAGAGGATTAAGGCCTATTGCAGAAATTCAATATTTAGATTATTTATTGTATGGATTACAACCCTTAAGTGACGATGTTGCTACCACGCATTATAGAACCAATGGTCAACAAAGTTGCCCTGTTATTATCAGGACAAGAGGTCATAGACTAGAAGGAATTTGGCATAGTGGATCACCTATGGGCATGATAGTAAATGCACTTCGTGGCATGTATGTTTGTGTGCCCCGCAATATGGTGCAAGCGGCAGGCATGTACAATACGCTTCTACAGTCTAACGATCCAGCCATTGTTATTGAATGTTTAAATGGATACCGTTTAAAAGAAAAATTACCTAATAATTTATTGGCGTTTAAAGTGCCATTAGGCATACCAGAAATCATCAAAGAGGGAAGCGATATTACTATTGTTTCTTATGGCTCTATGCTCCGTATTATTGAAGAAGCGGTTGTTCGTTTAGCCGATGAAGGAATTTCTGTAGAACTTATTGATGTACAAACCTTACTTCCATTTGATATTAACCATAGCATAGTAAAATCGTTACAAAAAACAAACCGGATTTTATTCATTGATGAAGATGTTCCGGGTGGTGCTACTGCCTATATGTTTAACCATGTTATGGAAGAGCAGGGTGGGTACAAGTGGTTAGATGCAAGTCCTAAAACCCTTGCTGCAAAAGCGCATAGGCCAGCATATGGTAGTGATGGAGATTACTTTAGTAAGCCCAACACCGAAGAAGTAATTGAAGCAGTGAGAGCTGTTATGGCAGAATAAGAAAAGAAAAAAACAAAGGCATTATCCCATATTATGGAATACCTTGTTTACGTCTTCATCTTCCTCTAAACGGTCAATTAATTTACTAATTTCTTCTGCTTGCTCATCAGTTACCGGAACCGTAGTGCCCGGGATCCATTCAAACTCGGCGCTAATGACGTTTAATTTTTTTGCCTCCAATTCTTTTTGCAGGTTACCAAAATCTGTAAAGGCGCATCTTAAAACAATAATAGGATTATCATTGTCGTCGTTACTTTCTCCAAGTTCGTCGAGGCCATGATCTATAAGTTCTAATTCTAAATCATCCATCACAATGCCTTCGGGGTTTAATTTAAAAACCCCCATTTTTTTAAATTGAAAACTTACGCTTCCACTGTTACCCATGGTTCCACCACCTTTATTAAAATGACTTTTAACATTGGCAACGGTTCTCACGTGGTTGTCAGTGGCAGTTTCAACTAATATCGCAACACCATGTGGTGCATATCCTTCATATAAAATTTCTTCATAGTTAGAAGTGTCTTTCCCCATGGCACGCTTAATAGCCGCTTCAACACGGTCTTTAGGCATACCCACACTGCGGGCATTTTGATAACATCTTCTTAGGGCAGGGTTGTCGTCTGGATTAGGGCCTCCTGCTTTTACGGCAATTACAATTTCTTTACCAATACGGGTAAATTGTTTTGCCATGCGATCATATCGCTTGAACATGGTTGCTTTTCTAACTTCAAATATCCTTCCCATAGTGTTGTATTAATATTTGCAAAAATAGGGCAAAAAAAATAGTCCCGAGGGTCGGGACTATTTTTTTTAAATATAAGTAAAGGGTTAGTTTAACTTACTGTGTTTGCGGCTGTATACAAAGTATACCACTAGACCTAAAACCATCCATCCAAATGCCACTTTCAATGTTTGTGCATCGAGTGCAAAAATCATAGCA
>JACCDP010582374.1_pt1 | contig 13531 bp, 9 predicted proteins | sample 7445841 | NCBI WGS metagenome assembly JACCDP01 (sample SAMN15323441, study PRJNA562643) | freshwater metagenome | isolation source: river surface water | place: USA:Blue River Watershed | collected 2017-08-17
CGCTTCTGCAAAGGTAATGTCTTCCATTTCATTGGAGTGCATTCTCACAAGTCGACCAACATTGTGCTTCTTATTGGTGGCTGAATTGTAAATGGTCATTCCCTTTTGGACCTTGCCTTGGTAAACACGACAGTAGGTAAGCTGCCCATATCTACCATCTTCCAATTTGAAAGCAAGCATGACTAAGGGTTTATCAGGGTTGGACTCCAATACAATTTTCTCTTCTGATTTATTGATATCCAATGCTTCGTTGACAACATCTTTGGGACAGGCTAAAAGCTCACAGACTCCATCCAAAAGCTTTTGGACACCTCTATTTTTGTAAGCTGATCCCATAAATACTGGGGTGAGTTTTAACTCTAATGCTCCTTTTCGGATTGCACCCTTTATCAAATCTACAGTGATATTTCCCTCTAGCATTGCTTCTGTGAGTTCGTCACTGCAAAGGGAAGCGGCATCTAACAATTCTTCCCGTCTTCTTTCTGCCTCAGATAAGAGTTCCGCAGGTATTTCTTTTTCTATTACTTCCTGTCCGTTTGGACCTTCAAAGTAGATTGCTTTCATGGTAACAAGATCAATGATTCCCACATGATCGCCTTCCAAGCCAATAGGCATCTGCACTGCAACTGCATTGTGTTTTAGTTTTTCACGGAGTTGGTCAATCACTCTCCAGGGATTTGCCCCGGATCGATCAAGTTTGTTGATAAAAGCAAGCCTAGGAACGGAATACCTACGCATTTGCCTGTCCACTGTGATGGATTGGGATTGGACTCCAGAAACCCCACAGAGTACAAGAATGGCACCGTCCAGAACTCTGAGAGCTCTTTCTACTTCAATAGTAAAATCAACGTGGCCCGGAGTATCAATGATATTGATTGTGTAGTCCTGGTCATTGTTCTTATTGTGCCAGGTACAATATGTGGCAGCAGATTGGATTGTGATCCCTTTTTCTCTCTCAAGGTCCATACTATCCATCTTTGCACCCACTCCATCTTTCCCACGGACTTCATGGATTGCATGGATACGATTGGTATAAAATAAAATTCTTTCTGTAAGTGTTGTTTTTCCACTGTCAATGTGAGCAGAAATACCAATATTTCTGGTTTTTAGCAATTTTTCGCTGTACTGGGTTGTACTCATTTTTTTCCTCTGAAAAGAGGCAACCTTTCTGATCTATCTGGTTCCTCATTTGAATAATGGATAGGAATAATTATCCATCAAATTCGACCATATAAAAAATAGGGTGGTTTTTAACTATCTTTATTTCTCTTTGGTGGATTCAGGAAGGGAAAGGGACTTGGAGAGCTCTCTCAATTTAGCTTTTTCATCCAAAGTCAAATCATAAAATTCACACCCAATGCGTAGCATTTGGTTGTCATCTTTTGAGGAGTATCGTACTACCGCTTTCATCGGGATTTTTTCTCCCAAGATTTGGATATTAAAAAATAAAATAGCACTTGTTGCCAGGATCTTTTGGTGAAAATCCGAATTGGAAACTAAAAATCCAATACCAGATGAGCTAATATCAATCACTTCACATTTTTCGTGAACATTTATCAATTCTTCATGTGAATTGATTTCTGAGATGAGAGTTCCTGCTATCGAAGAACAAGATTGGAAATCTTCCATTGTCAAAGTAGATGTATGTTTAGCTTTTATATACCCCAATAGAATTTTTTCTCTAAATAGGATGGGAATTGTGATTTCAGCTCCCACAATAGGATTGGGATCATTGGAATTATTTAAGAGCTCTCTATATTGAATGGGATTAAAAAAAGCAGTATTAAAAGGATCTAAGCTATCTGGTTTGGGGAGAAAGATAGGACGCTGACTACTTCTAAAAATTGTCATACGGATATCATCAATTCCATCTAGCTTTAATTCTAGGCTTGAAAATTTATGTACTACAGATTTAGATCTAGAAACCCAAATAGGCTGTATAGTAGATGCTATTTTAGTTGTATTTTGGAGGAGCTCCTCATTTGAAATCAGGGAATTTATAAAAATTTTACCTTCAGAATCCGGTTTTTTTGTAACAACTACTCTAGATTCAATCCGTTTTGCATCATCTCGTATCACCATTTTCATTGGTTTTAAAAACTCAATGTCTTCATTTGATCCGGGCATAAGCTCAAACCAAAAGTGATAGAGACTAAAATTGTTGGTAAATGTTAAGATTCTTACACCTTTGTCTAAACGATCAGTCCCTTTGATAACAATACCCTCTTGGTTAGCGGAAATGATTTGGACGGGAGTTTGTTCATTTTCGTGGTACATGGATACTGGAATACGGGGAAAGAGAGAAGAGATAACCTTTCCAATCATCTGGAGATCTGTGATTTCTCTTTCAATAGGTGTATTGTTTTCTGTATTTCTCATATATTTTTTCCCTAGATTGCATATATGACTTACATATACTGTATACCAATAACAATAATCATACTATAAAAGTAAATACGTTTTACGTTTTAAAAAAATCTACCTGATCATTTAGATCTGAAGTAATTTTAATTGTTTGTTCAAAGGTGTTTAGCATATTTTGTGAGCCAGTGGAAATTTCCATGGTAAGATCATTGATGGTCATCACAGAATTGGAGATTGCCTCTATGGCCAATTTTTGTTCCTCAGTGGCTATTTTTATTTCATTTGATTTTTCTTTGACCTTGGATGCCTCTGAATTAACCTCTTCATTGATTTTCATTTGAATGGTCATGGATTCAGCCAATTTAATCATCATAGAATTGATAGAGTTTATTCCATCCATGATCATTTTTATCATGGAAACAGTTCCTTGTATGCTGGAATAGCCTTGGGATATTTCCTCACTGTTGGATCGAATGAGCGCATCTATATTTTTAATGCTCTGGGATGTGAGAACGGCTAGTTTGGCAATTTCATCTGCAACCACAGCAAAGCCCCTGCCAGCGTCTCCAGCCCTGGCAGCTTCGATGGATGCATTCAAGGAAAGTAAATTTGTTTGTTTGGAAATATCGCTAATTATGTTGATGATGTTCTTCATTTGGTCTGAACTATTGTTGATTCGTGACATACTTTCATTCATAGATTGGATGGAAGCCTCACCCGATTTTGCCTTAGAAGAAATGTCCCCAGCAAGTCCAGTGGTATCTTTGATCTTTAGCTCCATTTCATGGATGATTTCACTGAGAGAACCCATTCTTTCACTGAGAGTTGAGATAATCTCAAATTGGTAGCGAGCATTTCTTGCAATCTGGTCCATTCCAGCCGAAACCTCTTCAATTGTGGCTGTGATTTCTTCGGTGGAGGAGGCCTGTTCTTGGGAAGATTGAGAAAAATTATTTAGGATGGGAGTCATTTCATTTGTAGAAGCTGCCAAGTTAGATGATTGCGCTTTTACTTCAGAAATTACTTTTCTAATTTTTGTGACAAACTCATTGAAATACTTGGATAGTTCTCCAATTTCGTCATGCGAATCTACCTTCAAAGATACATTTAGATTTCCGTCGCCACTTGCAATTTCTTTGAGATTGTTGCTGACACTGGTGACATGGTCACTGATTCCATGTGAAATAACAATTGTGATCCCTAGAGATACGGCCACTGTAAGGATAAAGATAGTTAAGATAACATAGATTAAAGTAAAGACCTGTTCTTTTACATCTTCTATATAGATTCCTGTGCCCAAAATCCAACCAAAAGGTTCAAAGGATTTAACATAACTGATCTTTTCTACAATTTTTTCTTTATCAGTTTTGGACGGCCATTGGTAGTCGACATATCCATCACCATTTTTTTGGCAGATTTTTACTATTTCTTGGTAGATAAACAATCCATTTGAGTCTTTGAAATCAGAAACATTTTTACCTTCCAATTCTTTTCGAATGGGGTGCATGATAATTTTGGGCTCAAAGTCATTGATCCATATATAATCTTTCTTATCTGAGCCATATCTCATAGCTTTGATGGCATTGTAGGCTCTCCTCTTTGCTTCCTCACGGGTGATCTTATTTTCTTTTACTTCTATTTCGAGAGATTCTAGAAAGGTAATATTTACATCTATGATATGTTTGATGTTTTCCCTTTTTATATCTAACATTCTATCATAAATACTGGGTAAGATATAGATCATTACCATTAGGAACGCTAAAATACCAACTAAACTGGATGCGATGATTTTATAACGTATGGGAAGATCTCTGTATTTCATGGAATTATCCTTGATTTGAAAAAATACCTTGTTATTTATAAAGAAACTTGAGTGCCATTCAGGTCATCAATTATATAAAATAAAGTATCCTCTTCTTTATAATTCTCGTAAGTAATTCTCTATAAACAATATTAATTTATTCCTTCTTTAGAGAACTGGAGGATTTTTTATCAAAAATAAATGAATTCCTTGGTTATCACAGTCTCTTTTTCATTTTTCTAAGAGAGTAGAAAATAAAATTATTCTCATTCCAAAAATTTTTATTTAAAGATGGCGTTCCTGCAAAAAGTCTGTTTTTGCAATTTTATTCACAACAATCCTAGGCTTTTTTCCGCCTACCGGCGAAAAAAGATAGTTATTGCAGTTGCGTCAAAGATAAACTAAAAGATAGGAATTTTGTCCCTCATCACCCCAAATTTTTCGTTAAACAAAAAGATATAAGATTAAATAGAAGTACGAATGGTTTTTGTAGATTTCAATTTTTAATTTCAAATCTTTGCTAATAAAATCAATTTCTTTTGACGTCAATAGGACTATATAAAATCATTGGAATGAAACTTTTTTTCGTCAAACACCATCGTAAAGTTGAGTTAAGCTAAATATATTAGTTCAAAAATCAATTGAAAATAAAAAAAATAAGGGTAAACAAATACAAACTTCACTATGAAACTAAATAAACAACAAAACGTAATTTTTAAATCTATAGCTATCTGCAAAGTATTATTTTTATTTATTACCTTTCCCATTTTCTCGCAACAAAAAACAACTGAATCCAAGGCTGACGAATCGGCTACCCCAGCGCCCACATGGAATATAACACATTATGGTTTTATAAAAACTGACTATGTTTATTCCTCTAATGCGGGTTTGAGTTATGGTAGAGAAATGCTAGGTGCAGTCAACACAGCAAAAAGGCAGATCCAGGCTGATGATACAGCTGGACGTGGGAATATCCAGCTTGCAGATACTCGTTATGGAATGAGATTAAAATTTACCAATGCTCTGACCGGTACAATTGAATTAGATCTAATGGACTTTGATAAATCCAATCCAAACGTCAACACAAGGCCCCGAATCAGACAGGCATTTTTCTCTTACAATTTGGAATCTTGGGAAATATTTGCAGGCCAGAGATGGGATATATTTGCTCCCGTAAATCCTGAATCTTACAACATAGTAAGTAGTTCTTTTGGAAATGGAAACCTTGGGTGGCAAAGGGAACAAATGGGCGTTGCCAAAAAACTTCTCCAAGATCTTACCTTTACAACAGCGATTGGAAATGGAGCAGTGAACAATACTAGCTCTCCCGTGATAGGTGGTGAGCTGAACAAAACACCCACTGTAGCAGCCCAATTCAAATATGTACCCAATGCATCTAACACTTTTTTCTTGTCAGGTATTACATATTCCAAACAATACATAGATCCCACACTGGATACCACAGCGGGGAAGGTGTTGCAAAATGATAATAGTAGCACATATTATGCACTAGGAACGGAGTCTGGTAAATCAAACAGAGTCCGAAGAAACTCCAGTGGTGTATCTCTTGGCCATGAATTTAAGTCCAATGATAACAAACTAAGAGAGAAATGGGAAGCAACTTACGGCCAAAATCTAGGGGAAATAAATACATTGAGCATTGCCAATGGTGACCAAAGAACAATGGCAAGGGAATTTGCCACATCCCAAATGGGCTATCTAACATCTAGTAATCCAGGAAATCCTTTCTTTAATACACAGGGATCAACTTACACAGATGGTTCCTATATCAATTATCTCAATAAAAGAACAGAAGTTGTGAGTATTGTGGAAAGAAGTGCTTTTATTTCTGCAGTCTATAAGATTCTTCCAGATTGGGAACTGGGGATATTTGGCGGTGCGACCCAGGTTGTCAATAAAAAAGATCTTGTCCAATCAGGAACTGGATCCACTCTTTTCGACTATACTGTAATGCAGGCCACACCTTCAACGGGTATCTGGACTGCAGCAAACCAAGGAAAAATTAGGGAGAGTAGTGATGTTGGGTATCACTTAACTTATCTTTTGGGCCCAGTTAAAATATTTTTCCAACATGAGTATATTAGAACGTTTTACCAAGACCCAGAAAGAACAAAAGGTCTTGCAGCTTACATCAAAAGTATAGATGTGGAAACAGGTGCTATTACATACAATACTGTTAAGATGGCCCATCTTACAGCCTCAGCAGAAGCTACAACACATGTTGTTCGATTTGGGGCAATGGTTCCTTTCTAAAATAAATCCTAGGACAATCCTAAGAGTACTTTCTATTAAAATGCCTACAAATCCTTGTGGGCATTAACCCCATTCTATTTTTTGTTTCCTTAAAACCTAACTTTTTCAACATACTCCTAGGGGAGTATTCTCCTGGAGGAATGATATGAGTACAGTAGAGACAGTTCAAATCAGACAACCCAGTGATATGAAGTTACTTGAGAAAATGGAGAGAACATATCTCAATATTCCGATGGAAGCCATCATCAAACAGGATGTGCTTAGGCAGGGGATAAATTTCTCCTCTGAGTCCTTGAGTTTAGATAAAGATTATAAAGCTAAAGATTATTTTATATTTTCATTTGATCATATGCCACTTTCTGATATGAAAAAAGGGGAAGACAAAAATGCACCCGAGGAAATACGTATCACAGGTGGACATTTTGATTTAAAATCAACTGTCATTTCCACTCGGAACAATTCTAATTCTCCTTATATTGTAAAACTTATAAATAATAAACCCCACCTATTCTTAGAAAATACTGATTTGGGTGGATTAGAATTTCCTCCTATACCATCGTGGTACAAACACAAAACTAGTTCTGGTAAGTTACCAGGGGAAATTGCTCCCGTTATAGAGTGGGGCTATTTGATCTATCTCACTGTATTTCGAAACTGCCAATATTTCGGGAAAGAAGAAGAGTGTGCATTTTGTGATATCAATCACAATTATCGCCAACAAAAAAATGCAGGAAGACCGTACACCGGTGTAAAAGATGTAGAAGACATTTTAGAAGTTTTGAGCTGGATAGCTGAAGAGGATTCAATTGCTAAAGTGTATACTATCACAGGGGGTAGTGTTCTCACTACACTAAAGAAAAAAAAAGAAGTAGATTTTTATCTAGAATATCCCAGAGCTATTGAATCAAAATTTCCAGGAAGATGGATGGGAAAATTGGTTAGCCAAGCATTTGAAAAAGAAGATTGCAAACAATTCAAAAATGCTGGTATCCAGGTGTACCATCCAAATTATGAAGTTTGGGATAAGGCTTTATTTGAAAAAATATGCCCTGGAAAATCTTCTTGGATTGGGAGAGATACATGGATTCGAAGAATAGTTGAATCTGCGGAAATATTTGGACCATCTTACGTAATACCAAATTTTGTAGGAGGGGTTGAACTTTCCGAACCATACGGATTTAAAACTGTAAAGGAAGCTGTGGATTCAACTTCTGAGGGATTGGACTTTTTTATGTCCAAGGGAATTATGCCGAGATTCACAGCATGGTGCCCCGAACCCTATACAACACTGGGCACCCAAGCTGGCCCACCTTTGGAATATTTTTGTGAGCTTTTGACATCATGGAAGCAAATTTTTGAGAAGTACAATCTCCCTGTACCCCCAGGCTATGGAGAGCCTGGTGTGGGTAAGGCAGTATTCAGTGTAAGTGCTTTTATGGATGTGATTGGTTATAAGGGGCGTATATAGTACACATTTTTTTTATAACACATGTACTACAGATTTCTTTAATATATTTAGTTTTGCAAATTTTTAAAATGCCCAATCTACTCAGAGGGAAATCATAGAGTAAAGGATCTTCTGGATTTATTTGTTTTACATTTTCCGTGATTTCTCTGGCCATTTTAGCATTTATTGTTTTTAAGTTTGATAGACCTAAAATTTTTGAGAGCTTGACAATGTGTGTATCTAATGGATACACTATATCTTTTTTTTGGAAAGTTTTGTACAACCCAAAATCTGGAAAGGTATCCCTTACCATCCATCTTAGAAACATATTGTACCTTTTATTTGCAGAGTTTTTGGAAGATGTTCCTATTAGAAATTTTAACCCATTCGATAATTTCTTTTCGCCTGTTGTACTTAAGATAGCCGATGTAAATTTATTTTGAAAAGATTGGATTCTTTCTTGGGTAGATAAAGTTTCATTTAGAAAATAATATTCCAGACTTGTATTGCCATTAAGTAAAGCTTGTAGTCCTTTAAAAAAAATATGAATATCCTTATTAGTTTGAAATCGATAATAGATATTTGATGGAAAACTTAGGTTTTCATCTTTTATTTTTTGGTATGGATTACTACTTAATCCCTTAAATAATTTTTCTAAAAAAATTTGGATGCTCGCTACATTTCCATAAGAAAACATAGAAGCAATGAATCCTATAACTTCGATATCTTCTCTTTTTGTAAATCTATAGCAAAATAAAATTGGATCTGATTGTAAAAAATCTGGGTGGTTGAATTGTTCAGCTATATCATCAAATTGTTTTCGAATGGTTTTTGACTTCCATATTGAAATGTTCAACAGTAATAGCTCTCATTAAAATTTATTTTCACATTCCCAATTTTGAATCTAATTATCCTAACAATAGAAAAAAAATTCCTATCAAAAAAAAATGAATTGGAGAACCAGAAATCTAGATTTTACTATTCTAAGATTCCATTCAGTCCAAATGAAACCATTCTCTAAGATAAAATTGAAGAACTATCTCCCTCTAATTTTTGGGTTATTTTTTTTATTGGGTTGTACCAAAGATAAAGATCCAGAAATTAGAATGAATGGACTAGCCTATGTTCAAAAAATCCCATCATTTGAAGAACCTGTACCTCAATTGTGTTCTGAATTTTCCGAAAAAATTCTTGTTCCATCTTCTCTGAGTGCAAATAAAAAGCTGTCAGATGGAACTTATTTTGAATACTGTATCCAATTTTCTGGAGATATTTTATTAGATAAAATAAATCGAACTGCAATGAGTTTGGGGTATATAGATAATTTTCCTATGGTATATTTAAATGGGGAAAAAATCTATTCTTATGAAAATGAAAATCCACAGGAAATTTACAAGTATGAAAAAGAATTAATATTTGAGTTTAATAGATTTTTAATAAAAAAAGATAATATCTTAATAGTTCGTTTAAAACCTATTTTTTTAAGAGAAAATGGAATGGGTATTTTTGGAGGAATACTCAGGATTTCTTCAATTGATCAATTAGCCAAATGGAATAATAGATATAAAATTTATAATTTTGGGAAAGTTGTGTTGTACTTTGGAACCTCCCTTCTATTTGTAACACTCTTTTGGGGAAGACGAAGAGAATATTCATTTCTATATTTTGGTATTTTTTTATTCATTGTTGGTCTCTATTTTTCTACAAAGCTTGAATTAAAATATGATCTTGGCTTAAATTTATACCTATTAAAAAAGTTAGAATACATAAGTTTATCTATGCTTGTTCCCTCTTTGAACTTCTTTTTGCCTGCAATCCTTCATAGAAAATTACCAACATGGTTATTGATTTATAATCTTTTTGTAACCTTACTTTTTTCTGGGGTATTTTTCTTTCTTAAAGAATTAAAATTTATAGATGAAATTAATCATATTTACCATGTTCCATTTATTCTGCTTTCACTGATATTATCATTGGTAATTATAATATCAGAAATTAGAGAAAAAAATAAGAGAGCAATACCAATCTTACTTATAATAATAATTCCATACTCAATGTCTATGTTCCATATTTTAAATTCAGCATTTCTGATCTTTCCATCTGTTATGAATGTTTCAATTGGTGGAGATTCAATATTCATTTTAGTAGTCTGTATGACAATATATGTTGCTATTGGTTTTTATAAATTACAAAAAAATTTAGATATAACTAATAGGAAAGAAGAGTCATTGAGGAGAACATTTCAGCTATATGTGCCGCCTAAAGATTTAGAGAAAATTTTAAAATCTTATGACAGTAATTTTAAAATAAATGATATAGGCGAAGTTCAAAAAATAATTATACTATTTTGTGACATCAGAGAATTCACTACAATATCAGAAAAAATGTCACCAAACGAATTGGTACAGTTTTTAAATTCCTATTTTACATACTTCAATTCCATTATTATTGAGAAAGGTGGAGTGATAGATAAGTTAATAGGTGACTGTATTATGGCAAGGTTTGATAGCCACTTAGAAAAGGAAGCTGTAGAAACTGCACTTCTTTTACAAGCTCATATCAAACGCTTCAATGGAGATCGAAAGAAAAAGAGACTAAAACCAATCTCACATGGTGTGGGACTTTCCATGGGAGATGTGGTTGTTGGAAATATTGGTTCTGTGAATAAAATGGATTTTACAGTAATTGGTGATGCCGTTAACCTAGCTTCCAGGTTAGAGAGTCTTACTAAATTCTATGGAGTAGAAATATTAATCACTGAAAATTTATATCGTACTACAAAACAGTATTTTTATTACAGAGAGATTGATAAAATTAGAGTGAAAGGTAAAAAAAGAGCATCTAGAATTTTTCAACCAATTTCACCAAAATAATTATTTATTATGGAAATTTAAAATTTAGGAAATTAATTTATGAGAGAATATGATATTACATTATTTGGAGCAACGGGTTTTACTGGACTATTGACGGCTGATTATTTGGCTTCAAAAAGAACCGAGGAAGATTTTTCACTCGCGTTGGCGGGACGAAATAAAGGCAAACTTTTGGGCTTAAAATACGAATTAGAAAAAAAGTTCAAGGGTTCTGAAATAAGTATTCTATTAGCTGATGTAGAAGAGGAACCAAGCATTCGAAAAATGGCAGAGGCCACTAAAGTATTGGTTTCTACCGTAGGTCCATATTTACTCTATGGGGAATCTGTTGTGCGAGCTTGTGTGGTAAGTGGTACACACTATCTTGATTTAACAGGAGAAGGTTCATTTGTGGAGCAAATGGAACTTAAGTACCACAAAAGTGCTATTGAGTCAGAAGCTAAAATAATCAATTGTTGTGGTTATGATTCCATTCCTGCAGATTTTGGAACATATTTTACAATAAAAAATTTACCTACCAATGAGCTCAAAGAAGTAGAATGTTTTGTAAGTGTATCTTCTAAGGATCTATCTTCTACATTTTCCAGTATCTCTGCAGGTACTTGGAATTCTGCATTGGGTTTTTTAAATCTCTCTGAAATTGAAAGGCAAAGGGAGATGTATGCCAAAATTCTATTTAAAAGTAGACCAAGGGAAATAACAATTCTTCCCACTGAATTTAGATTTCGAGAAGAATCAAAATCATTTGGAATACCTTTGCCAGTTGTAGATATTGAGGTAGTTCTTAGGTCAGCTTCTATCATGAAAGAGTACGGGCCTGCGTTCTCCTATGGTCATTTTCTAAGCATTCAAGGATTACCAAAATTTCTAGGAAGCTTATTGGGATTTTCACTCTTTTTCGGAGCCTCAATGATTCCACCAATCAAGGATTTATTGTATTTACTGAAGAAAAATGGAGAAGGACCAAATGAAGATATACGTAGTACAAATAAATTTCTTCATTCCTTCATCGGAAAATCTGGAAGTAAAACAGTGAAAGTCTCTGTCACTGGGGGGGATCCTGGCTATGGTGCAACATCAAAAATGTTAGGAGAGGCAGCAATTTGTGTTCTCAATGACCCTATACCTGAAAGATATGGAGTGATAACGCCTGTAGTTGCTATGGGTGATTATCTATTGGATAGATTGCAAAAAAACGCTGAGATGTATTTTACTATTTTATGATATAGACTCTATGCGGTTTAATTACCGCATAGAAAAATGGATTGGAATCAATCGAAATTTATGATTTTCTTTACTGTAGTTTTTTTATCTAAATCAATGTTGTACAACTTATTTTTAATTTTGGAATCCAATTCTCTCAGAATATCTCTGTAAGTAAGATACACCTTTTTTTGGGAAGGAAAAGGTAACAGATCTTTCTCATCTTGTAGCTTTTGAGAGAGACTTAATGTTGCTGTTGCATCTGGGGTTTCTTGGATCCAAGGGTGAACGCTGTCATGTCCACTGTAGTACTCAACCAAAAGGTCACCGTTGTCTTTTGGTGCGATTTCAGGATCGGTGGTGTATGGTTCTTGGTTCTTTGGAAGATCACCATTTATTTTTTCGCCTTCAACTTTTGGAGGACCAGGTGCTATTGGGTTTGTGTTTACAATCCTTCGCATTTCCTTCACATAATCTGTCCCATGGGTGTTCACCTTAACAAATTGAACGATAACTTTTGTGAGAGATTTTTTATCTTCAGCAGGATATAAATAAACACGCTTGTTGAAAATTTCAGTGGTGGGAAAATCTTCAATGCTTATTCCTTGTCCTAAAAAGATGGAATAGTATTCTTTTCCCTCTTTGTCTTTTAAAAACAATGTTTCTTCTGGGACAGGTAGTAGGTTGTTGTAACGAGCAGCATTTTTAACTGTTTTTGCGTCTACATGTCCTTTTATTTCCTCTAGCATTTTTGCGAGAGAATGGTGAAGTCTGTCAATTTCTCTGTCGGAAAATTTTCTGGTTCTGACTCCCTGGACATATTGGTAGTATTCCTTTTCTGGAAGGGTCAGAGTTGTGGGTACACTGAACACTTCTACCGATAAAAATAAGAAAGCGAGTATTGTTAAAGAGATTCTCATGGGTTCCTCTTGCTATCTTGGAGACCTGATCTCCAAAGATTGGTTGTCTTTATAGTTATCGAGTCAATTACATCCAATCCTTTACTATTTTGGTGTTTTTAAGATTGACAATAGAAAAATAAAATGAAAATAAAAGCTATGAAACAACTCTCAACACCCTCGAAAGACTTTTTATTGGGATTTCTATCCTGCTTGACAATCTTATTGTTCCTGAACACAATAAACTGCGGAAGAACCCTATCCCGTTTTGGATTTGGAGACCAGTCACTCACACTTCCCAAGGATTTTAAGTCCATGGTATCTGTAAGTTTCCACAAAGAGCCAAATGGAGACACAGTTAAGGACTTAACCTATGAGACCCTAGACGGTTCCTATAGATCAATAGAATATACAGACAAACCCTGGCATCTGGAAGGTAGTATTCTTTGGGAGAAAAAGTAAACTAATCCTTGCTCTTCAATACACTAGAATACTTTTTATTTTTCTCTCTGGTCTTCCTATACAGGTGGTATTTGCACCCACTTCTCTTTGGAAAGTCCGAGAGAAATCTAACAATTCTACATTCTTTTTTATTGTTAGCCAGCTATTTCTTCTACATGAGCTGGGACTACAGATTTGGTGCATTGATCCTAGCATCCACATTAGTAGA
>JACCDP010632903.1_pt1 | contig 13531 bp, 16 predicted proteins | sample 7445841 | NCBI WGS metagenome assembly JACCDP01 (sample SAMN15323441, study PRJNA562643) | freshwater metagenome | isolation source: river surface water | place: USA:Blue River Watershed | collected 2017-08-17
CCCGTGCGCTAGGCAATGGGTTGGGCATAGACAACCTTGATCAGATAGCTATGAAGGGGGTACTGGATACGCTGGTGGGGACGGAGATTTTTGGGCGTGCCGGGCTGCAAGTGGGGGTGCCCGGTATCGGGCTACTCAAGCCGGGGGCGAACTTCATGGAGGAAGTCGGACGCACGCTGGGCGCGGCAGGTGGCGCGCTGGAAGGGTGGGAAAAGGCTGCTGGCAAGCTCGCTGCCGGAGACATCGAGGGCACCGCGCGGGCGGTGCCTGTCACTGCGATCAAGAACTTCGCCGACGCTTACTCGTATTCCAAATATGACGCTGTAATGAACAAGCGTGGGCAGGTGGTGGTGCGGAATCCGGGGGCGTTCGATGTCTTCGCCCGAGCAGTAGGGTTCTACCCGGAGGAGTTCATGTGGGTGAATGAGCAGGTGCGTCGCGAAGAATACACCAAGGCTTTTATGAAGCAGTTCAAAGCCCGGTTTGTTGAGGAGTACCGCGAGGCGCACGTGCTCAAGGACGTAGTCCGCCAGCAGGAAATCAAACAGCTGGTGCGGGAGCACAATGCGGACTTTCGAGGCACGGCTTTGGAACTGGATAACTTCGATGCTGCAGTGGAGCGGGCGGGCAAGGAAGCCGCGCTGCCTCTGCGCGAGAGGGAGCAGAAGACCCTGAGCAAATCGCAGCAGAAGGACAGCGCGCTGAAGGAGTGACTTACAACCAAGCCGGGAGGTAGCCTACTTTGGCTGGAGCGTTCAGCTCCTCCCGGTGGTATTCGCTGGTCAGGTAAGACCGCTTGTGGTATCCACAAACGTACTTGCGGAGCTTGGTCGAGGGGTACTTCTTCCACACCAGCATCACGGCTTTGCGTCCGCAGTCGGTGCAGAGGGGTTCAGGCTTTGGGTTTGGCTTTTTCATTGGTAGAATCCTTTTTTGTGATATCGACTACGTTGGTTGCTTCGAACTTGGGCACATCCAGCATCCCACAGAACCGGTCGTGGTTCATCTGGATGCCAATGACAGCGATCTGCGGCAGTGCCAGACCTGTGTCCTTACCCATGTAGATGCGTCCGTTCTTGGTGGGGTGGAACCCAGCCTGATCTTCCACCAGTGTGTCAACAGTGGCCCGGTACTCGAACCCTTTGCTGACAAGCCAGTGATGGAAGTGCTGTCGGTCGAGGAACAGAAAGCCCCGGTGGTTTCCGTTGAGCGTATGGAACTCCCTGCGGATATACACTGCTCCCCGTGGGACATCGCCAAACTCGGTTGCGACTCGTGGCTTGCCCTCAGTGTATCGGACGGTAATGGTGTGCCCGTTGAACTCGGCGGCGTACTCGGCGATCAGGTCATAAGCATCCCGCTTGGAAGACTTCATTTCCCGGCGCTGCATTCGCACATGAGTGAGCAGCTTGCCTATGCCTTTCGTATAGTCGTACTCGATGATGCCAAGTTCTTTGGCGTACCTGCTGCCGAGATTGCACAAGCCCGCTGCCATTTCCCAGAAGCGCTCCGGACCACTGAACGAGAACCCATACTTGTCGTTGATCTCCTGCATGCTGGCCTCGATGTCCTTCTTGATCTGGGCCGGGCCAAGCTGCAACAGGTGGGGGATGTATATCCTGCCTGCCAACCCGTAGTTGTCGAGGAGCATGAGGTTGATGCGCCGTCCATAGGCACTGCTGTCGGAGAAGAAGGCACACTTGGGGAAGTTGATCTCCAGCATGCGGTTCAGTACAGCTTCCACATCCCCCAGCGTGCGGGCTTTGTCGATCAGTGACTTGTTCGTTGAGAGGGATAGCGGCAGCGCCCACCGGTTGGCCTGTGTCGTCTCGCTTACCCGGTTGCGGTCCTGCCCTTGTGTTCCCCAGTAGATCAGGTTGGCCAGCAACTCTGGCTTGATGGCGGTCGCTTCATCCACGCCCAGTGGCAGGCAGCTCCAGATACCCATACGCTGCACCATCGACATCTGAGTATCCTGCGCCGTGATATTCACCCGTGGTGGGCTACCGAAGATGGAGGCACACCAGTTCTGCGCCGTGGATTTGCCCCCGCCGCTTTCGCCAACGAGCGAGAACACCACCCCGTTCAGTCCGGTGAAGGCTATCAGGGGAGCGGCAAAGCCTCGGGCCAGTTCGATCTGATGGTTGTACATATCGGGATGATCCAGCATGCGGGTCCATGTTCGCCATACGTCAAGATCGCCCTTGGCTTCAAAGGCTTCGTGGAACTGCTTGCTCACGATGGTCTGCGATACCCCCACTTCGTGCGCTACCACATGCGCGCCTTCCTTGCGGAACTCCGTGGAGCCAAGCACGAACTTGCTGTAGTCTTCCTTCCATCCAAACGAGTTGTACAGCTCGACCGATGCCTGATGCTGCTGCAGCAGCTGTGTGTATGCCCTCATATATTCTCCTAGCCACCCTTGTTTTACCTTGCTCTCTACCAGAAACCCATAGTCGGCCAGCGCTCCCATCAAATCCACTACCGAGCTGGTGTTGAAGATCGCTGACATTTTGATGAACATCCTGCTGTACCCAACGTGCGGCTTCTGCCACACCCACTCCACCATGGCATGCCCGGCAGAGGGGTCACGCACGATGTTGGCAGGGAACAGGTCATATGCGCAGATGTCCAACCACACCCCGTTGTTGTCGAACTGCACCCCTTTCTTGGTCCTGCGGAACGGCGGCGGAGCCTCGACTACCGGAGCGGAATGCAGCGGGTCGATCAGTGTCGCTTCAGGGGCAGGATGTGGAGCAGGTGTGTGGTCTGCCTCGACCTCGGGGGTAAGCACCTCTGGATCAGGCGCACCGAGCCGGGCCGGACTGCCGATACGCCCCCATTGCGCACACTTGGAACAAACACCGGGGGTATCGAGGTCAAACTTGGCGCACGTGGTGGGAGCGGGAGCGGTGTAGTCCTCGGCCATCTTGCGCAGTGTCTCCGCCTCGACAAACTCTGGATGTCCCTTGCTCCACTCGATGGCGGTCTGCTCGGGAGCTATGCAGAACTTGGCTATTCCCAGTGCGTGAAACCACTGTGCATAGGTAGCCGCCTCCCCGTGAGCCGCTGTGATGCGATGCAGCTGGGCACATCCTCTGACGATCTTGGCCGGGTCTGCCGGAGGATAGGTAGTGGTGATGCTTGCCAGTATGCTGTCGGTCAGGGTCTGCTGCTGGGATACCTTGAGCGCTTTGGGAGGCTTCGTAACTGGGGTGCCGAACTTGCCAAGCAGAAGTTCGGAGGGGTGCGCCAACTGGGCCGGAGCATGCAGCACCCTGACCCGGTTGCCCTTGTTGTCCGTATCCAAGGGGCGCAGTACCATCGAGGCATCATGCACCTTGCTGTCATCGATAACCAACTTGTGCTGGTGGCATAACGCCTTGAGCGCCAGCCCCCCTCTGCGCCACGTCTCTTTATCGATGGGGGTTGTAAGTGGCCAGTAAGCATGTATCCCATGCCCAGAGGCGACGATGATGGGAGAGGGAAGGCGGGTTTCCTGAACGAATCGAACCAGTTCCCGCAGTGCTGTCTCTCCGTCTGGGTAGCACTTGGTGGCATCGGCCTTACCGGCGTCGATGTCTATCGCAAAGGTTTTGAATTCTGCTGCTGTTGCTGATGTGCGGCGGGTTTTTACTTTGCCGTAGACATCAACGCTGGTGTTGTCACGGAAGGTAGCGAGGGCAAAGTAGGCAACCACTCCGTTGTTGGACGCCTCTACACAGGCGTCGGCTAATTCTTCTATCGTGTCACAATGTCGGTTCCATTTACTTGTCTGCGATCTGGCGAAAAAAGCAACGTAGTTGCCACCGGTTTCGGGCAAAACTGCCCGCAAAAATTCATACCGATCCATGTCGGCTCCTCGATATAAAAAAGGGGGAAGGGGGAATATACCCCTTCCCCAATACTGCCTACAAGCCCTTGATTACACGCTTGCCGGGGCGTTCAGCAGTGCACCGAGTTCCGACGCCAGCGCATCCAGCCCAGAACTGGCCGCAGCAACCTGCACGTTCGCAGTAGGCACTGCCACAGGGGCCGGAGCAGGGGCTTGCGCCGCTGCACCTTTCTTGCCAAACCCACGGGAGGGGGCAGGAGTATCTGCGACAGGAGCGGGAGCCGGAGCAGGAGCAACTACCTGCGACACACCGCCCAGATGCGGAGCACTGTGTGTTCCATCAATCCCTGCTTGACGAGCAGCGGCGGGGGCAGCGGGAGCAGGCACAGAAACAGGCAGAGCGGGAGCACGGCCCGTCAGACCCAGCACATCAGTGACGATGGCGGAACCCAGCAGTTGCTGAACCGCAGCGTGCTGCATGGCATCGACATAGCCAGCGAACTGGAAGGTCCACATATGCTCAACGAGGGAGATGCGGGTCTTGACGATGGCAATATCCACGCCACGGATCGCGAGGTCTTTGACGTACTTGGTCCAGTTCTTGATGCTGGCAGGCGGGATGTTCGCCTGATACACCGTCTCCGGATCGTCAGCAGAAACCAGCGCAACGCGGCGGTAGTCCGAGCATGCTTTGATTTCCTTGCCGTTCGCGACCTCGGACCCCCACTGGTTCTGCGGGCAGGAGGCGCAGTTACTGGACTGCTTATGCAAGGCCGTGGCATCAGGCACGTCGCCCAGCAGGGAGGCGCAGTCGGGCTGCTTGTTTTCCTTCTCGTCACCGGGCTTGAACGCGGTGCTGTAGTACGACTTGGTAACTCCGGCGACCGCACCGACGATGACAATGTCAAGGAACAGATCAGGCAGCACCGTCTCGGCAGCGCCGTCCTTGATGCGGAAGCGCCCTTGGTTCGCCACGAGGCGAAGCGCACGACCAGACGACATGCCAGTCATCGCAGCCTGCATGGCTGCGGAAGGGGCACCGACGAAAGCGGCGAGGTGAGCGGGGACGGTGGTGTTGGTCAACACGGGAAGATTGGTTTGCATTTGGAATAGCTCCGTAGTTTAGTTATCTGAGGGACGACGAAAATTTACTTCGATCCGGGTAGAAATCTCTGCCCCCGGCGGCAGTATGTTGTTGGCATCGAGGAACCCGCGCACTCCGGTCTTGGAGGCACGCTTCTCGATCAAATCCCATGCTTCTTGGGCAACAACAAATTCCATGAATGCTGCGGGATCGGCAAGGCGGACGCTGTCGGTACGGGAAAGATACACGGTGCCGCTCTTGGTCTTCCAAGAATCAACGCCTTCTTCCCGCGCCAATCCTTTGAAGTACGTCTCGATCTTGTCCATGATTTCTTTCAACGGTGCTGCCTTGGCTTTGGCGGCAGCGTCGATTTCTGCAACTGCATCACGCAGCTCGATGTATTTGGCAGCGAGTGCGTCTTTACTAAGTGTGGTCATACGACCTCCTGACTTTGAATGACATCTAACAATAGTCCTTGCAAGGACTGCTTATCTTTCAAACGTTGGTATATCCTCCTTTCCAGAGGCGTTGCCTCTATATGCACGATGGATGTAGTCTTGTTTTGCCGGGGGCCGACGATGCGGTCATTGGCTTGCCCGTATGTGTCGTTACTGTTGGTCGGACCCGCCCAGATAATCGTCGTCGCAGTGCTGAGGTCCAATCCGTGACTCATGGTTCGTGCGTCAGCGACAAGTACGCGAGGATTCGGCTGGTCACGAAATTCTTGGAAGATCAAGTCTCGCTTGGCCTTGCTTACCCCACCATTCACCACAGCTACGGTGAAATGTTTGCTGAGCTTTTCCGCCAAATCGTCCAGTGCGCCGGTGAAAGGTACGAAAACTATTACCTTGTCTTCACACTCCTCAATCACTTCCTGAATAACTCCTACGCGGGGGGCGCTGTCAACGAAAGCCCGCTCTCCTGATGTGTCATACACGCAGCCGAGTAAAATCTGTATTAGCTTTTGTACCTTAACGGCTTCGTTGATGGCAGTGATCTGCTTGCTGCCGACTTCAACTGCCAGCTCTTTGATCATCTTTTTGTACAGGCGTAACTGCTCGGGGAGCAACTCACACTGTCGGGTTTCGTGAAGCGTAGGAGGCAAATCAAAGCAGTCATCGCGGCTGAACCGGATGCTGGGTTGCAGGAACTGTTGCACGGTCTTCTCGGACTCGGGGCGCGGCTTCCATGACCACTGCCCGATCTTCATCATCACCATCTCCCTGAACAGGGCATACCTTGGAATGGGTTGCCCGATCAGTTTGCACAGTGCCCACGCATCAGTGGGTTCGTTCGGTGTGGGAGTGCCGGTGAGCAGCCATAGCCGCAGGGTGGGGCGGCTGGTCATGAAGGTGTTGAACTGCTTGAATCTGTTGGTGCTGGGGTTGCGCAGAACTGCAGCCTCATCGTATATCACCAAGTCGACGTCTTCGGGAATGTGCTTGGAGATGATGCCGAATCCGTCGTGATTGATGATGTAGAAGTTGGCATCCGTAGCCAGCAGTTTTTTGCGCCGCTCCGCTGCACCGTACAACACCACGGCTTTGCGGCCAAAGAATGTCAGAAACACTGCGTCCCCCCACACCCGCTCCAGTGTCGAAAGCGGCGACACGATCAACACCTTGCGGATTATTCCCTCCCGCATCAGATAGTCTGCTGCCCACAGGCAGCTCAAGGTCTTGCCGGTGTTACCGGAAACAAACACATGCCCGTTGCGCCTAAAGATTAAAAATGTGCTAGGAACCGTAAAACAATACATCTTTCCATCAACAGTCGGGGCAAGCTTAGAGTTATCTGCCTGAGCGGAACTACCTCCAGCCAGCCGCTGAATGCCTGACTTTGTTTTGTGCCGCTGCACTACATACTCAGTCTCTACATTTCCTCGGCGTACCCGCACTTGCGGCTTTATTGAGGTCGAGTACCCACAGGTGGCAAACGCGTACTGGATAAAATCTGCAGACGCGCTGGCGTAAGTAGAGAACCTGTCCCTGCCGGTCGTCACGTTGCCGTCCCAATGCAAAACTTCATCTGAGATAACAGCAAGCTGCGTTTGCGAAGCCCCCCACCACTCAGAAAAATCTTTTTCCTTCCGTGGAGCAGAGAACCTGAACACATAAAAACCTGCACCTGTGGGGGACTCATCAAGCCGTTTTGTAAAATCGATACCGGCGTCGGCCAACAACGTACCAAGGCGCTCCACCTTCCGTTGTTTCTTCAGTCTGATGGTGACAAGACTAGAATAGTTGTTGAAGTGCCCGTCAGCAATAACCGCTACCATAACCCGAATCTCGGCGTGCGTTAAAGGAAGCCCCTCCCTATCCGGAGCACGGAAAGTCACAGGGATTCCGTCGTGGCTATTCCACTTCCCCTGCTGGAGTTTCTCGTACACCTCAGCCGCTGATATTACATACTCCCCACCAGTCTCGCGCCGAACCAAGACACGATGCCCAAGCGACAACATCTGATCAACACTGCGAGTCTTCAGCCGCACCATAGTTTCACACGGAGTAACGTGATATTGCTCTGGCTCCACGAATTCCGCTTGTTGCGACGCTTGGTTGTACTGAGCTACAGCCCCGCCTGTGTAGTCGGCAATGCGCCGCCACCCCTCGGGGGATAGGTATTCTGTGTCAGCATCCACACATCGCGGGGCATTGAGCACCGCGCACTTGGGGTGCAGCGTCAGGAAGTCACAGGTTGTCCGCTGGTGAGCGAACGGATCGTGCTTGCCTTCGGCCTTCGGGTACTCGTAGTAGTGGTTGATGGGGCTGGGAGCCTTGGCTCCAAGATTGCGCAGGACTCGGACGGCATCGATATGGTGCGGGATATAAACAAGGTCTTGCCCCCGGAACTGGAACCGCTTGGCTGTGGGCAAGCAGGCAATAAGCTGCTCAGGATTGTTCGCTTTGAGAACAATCGCCTTGTGTTGTGGAACAATTAGCATCAAGGAACTCCTCTAATTGGGCAGGGTCATCAACGACCAGTGCCCAGCCACCAGCCTGTTGGATGGCAGCAATCTGTATGTTTTGTAACGCGGTCGTGTTGCGGCGTTTGCCCGGTGCCTTGCACTCGATACCCAAGAATTTACCGGCTTTGAAACTGACTGTCAATGGCACGCAGCAAATAAAGTCGGGCACCCCGGAGACCCCCATGCCAACGTTCTGCGGCATGAAATACCAGATACCCCTAGCCTTGAGTATCGCCTTGACTTGCTGCTTTACTTTGCCTTCAGGAGTTAGGGGCATGGTGCTTCCTAGACAAAGAGTTGGTTGCGTGCCGCCCATACTTTTTATTTAGTATACGCACATCCTTTCTGAGTACGAACGTCGCACCAACCACACAGCCCAGTAGGTTTCGCTGGCCAGTTGTCTGCTTCGTGTGCTTTATATACCCTGCGGATTTTTGCCATTACTTTTTCCCACATCTGATTGGCATCCTTTCGTTCAAAGGTTTCGGTGTCCAGCTTCTTGTCTTTCGTCCAGATGAAAGTCGTTTTGCATACCTCGATATCCGGATAGTGCTGCCACGTGAGCAAGGAAAAAATCTCCAGCTGTGCAAAGTCGGGGCGGCGCTTTCCAGTTTTCCAATCTCCAATCCACACTGTCCTGTCGTCCAGCCACACCATGATGTCCGCGATCCCACGAATCCACGCATCGGGAGCCGTCCATTCCACCGGCTGCAGCTTTTCATTCACCGCCATCTGCAACTCAACCTCGGTGCGCTTGCCGTCGAACTGCTCCAACATGGGTTCATAGGCCGAGAGGGTGAAGGGCAACGGGGTGCGCAGCTTGACCCTGTCCTCGAAATGCTTGTGCACTTCCGCTCCCCACTTTGCTTCCGGCCCTTGAACAAACGCTACGTCCTTCAGGATGCGCTTGTGGTGAAAGGCCTTGGGGCAGTTCTCGAAATCTTTCAGTGCGGTGTGACTGAATGACAGTTTGTGGGTACTCATTTCTTTTCCTGTTCTACATAGTAGTCAATAGCGCCACGAGATGTGTCGGAACTAGAAGCACCGCTTTCTCGCATCCTGCGTTTAGTGCCAAGGTCGTATGCGAAATCCGCTTCAGCGCGTATGTCGTGGTATTCGGTTGACCACAGGAGGGCGTCAATAGCGTCTTGCATACGCCGTCGTATCAGATCAATGTTCATGAGTACGTCACTCCCGATTCTCCCTCGGCAGCGAGCGGGATTGCTGGCCACCACACGGGGGACTTGGACATCTCGGCAATGCCGAACGCCACAGCTTCGTCAGCTTCTGCCTCTGGGGCCAGATACACCACCTCGTCATGCACTGTCATAACCACAGGATACCGAGCCGAGATGCGCAACAGCTGCTCAGCGATGATGTTCCTCGCCAGATGCTGGCACACGTTCTCCACAACCACCCCGCCCCACAGCTTCTTCCGTTCCTTGTTGCGACCAAGGTAGAACCACTGCCCCGCCTTGTCCTGCTGCAACTCAGGGTACAGAATCTGGTTGTCCGGCTTGGTCTTCAGCCCATCGGGGGATGTCTGCACCAGCGTCTGGGTATCGATCCAGTAACTGTTGCCGTCAGCGATCATCTGCAATGCGTGGTCACATGCCCTCCACAGCTTGGGGATGCCAGAGTAAGTGGCCCGCCACGTCTTGACAGTGCGCTCCGCTTCAGCCTCGGTCAGAGCGATCTTGGCTTGGATGCGCACCATCTCGCGGAACTTGTTAGCTCCGGCTCCATACTGCAGCGACAGCATAGCCAACTTGCCCAGTTGCCGCTCCGCCTTGTCCGCCTTGGTGATAGGCCTGTCAAACAAGATGGTGGCGAACTCACAGTACAGGTCTCGTCCCTCTCGCAACGACTGCACCGTGTCCGTCTGCCCGGCGATGCAGTGCGCCACCCGCAGTTCGATATTGCTGGAATCCACTGCGACGATCACCATACCGTCCGGCGCACGGATCGCACGGCGCAACCTGCCGCCACGCGGGAGATTCTGGAGGTTCAGCTTCGACCCCCCGCTCCACCGCTGCGTAACCAGCGCGCCGCAATACTGGATATCCACCGGCAAGGGGCCACGCTCCGCCACCCCCAGCATGCGCCGGGCACGGGTCTCTCCGATGGTGCTCTTGACCCCAAGGCGCGCAGCCACCAGTGCTTGAACCAGTTCGTCGTTGCCTGACCCGTGGGGGCAGGTGTAGTCCAGCAGCGCAGTAAACGCCTTGTCCGTCTTCCCAAACGCATAGGTCTCCTTTCCTGTACGGGCACTGATCTTCGTCGGCACATCAACACCGAGCGATTCCAGCAGCAGTGCAAACTGCGGGTTAGACATGAGGACTTCCTTCGGTGCGATGTGCTCGACCTCCGCCATCAGTTCCTCTTTGCGCTCAACCTCCGCCTCGATCTCCTCCTGTATGGGCACAGGGTCCAACAGCAGCTTGGCGTCGCAGAACATCCGCACGGTGCGGTCGATCAGCAGCAGCTCCTGCATGGGGGTCTTGGTCTTGAGCTTGTGGAACAGGGCGTAGGTAAGCTCGCAGTCGTTCTTGCAATACTCACCATACATGCGCAGCTGCTCGTCATCGAAGTCTGCCACCCTCTTGCCCAGTGCGTCGACAACTTCCGTGCCCTTGGCCCCCAGCTGGTAGTGCTCAACCAACTTGGCCAGACTCCCTCCCACGTTGTAGCCATGCCACGGCTTCGCCATGCTGAGAGTGTCGAGATAGACGCGGGGCACGACACCGAACTTGTCCTTGAGGATGAATCCGTCGAAGTTGGTGTTGTGGCACAGCAGTGCTACCTTGCTCCACGGAATGATGCGGATGACTTCGGCAATGCCGTTGCCAGTAAACCACCGGGCGGAGTTGTTGTTGAACTTGACCCCCACCCCGATGATTTCAAAGCGGGGGTCACGAACGTACTCCTCGGTGGTCATCTTGGAAAGCGAGAAGTCCTTGTCGTAGTACGTTTCCCAATCCAGCGTGACGATGTCCATCAACTGCTGCTCCCATCGGTGTAAGTCGTCCGGGGTTTCAGCACGAATGCTTTCTGGAATAGTGTGGCGTCCTGCCGAGCAATGCGCTCGATGACCTCCAGTGCCAGATTGTTTTGCTCACGGACAGCGGTGCGTTCCAACTCCGAGAACGTTGCCCCTTCATAGCCGGTGATCATGATGCCTCCGGAGGAGGAGTCTTCTGTGCGTTGAACTGCTGCACCAGTTGGACAAGGAGGGGATACACACCGCTGTTGGTGGGCAGTTGCCCCAGTATATTCACCAGCACGGCAGCGTCGTTCTCCGTCAGGGTGAAACAAATCTTGGATTGGATCGTGGTGTTCTCGTCGCTCATGCTGTTCTCCATACACGTACCCCGGTCGGGGTGGCTCTCACGGTGAAGCGCACCGTGCCCGCTTGCTGCTTGACATAACGAAAGACGGCACCGCGCAGGCGGGCCAGAAGTATGTCCGTGTCATCGTTACTATTTACTGCAAAGGACTGTCCCACCTGCATCTGGGCAAAGGGATACTTGCTGCCAAGCTGCTGCCCCTTGGCTGCGGACGTGGGTATCTCAACCCCTGATTCAATTTCGTACATTACACACCTCTCTAAATGCCAGACGATCCAAAGCCCTTGTCCCCCCGAGCGGACTTCGACAACTCGCCTACCACCTCCCACTCGATGCGGGGGACAGGCAGGATCAGGGCTTGCGCAATGCGTGCCCCGTGGAAAACTTCAAACGATTCATTGAACGTCCGCATCTCGTTGTGGATAATGACACGGACTTCCCCCCGGTAGTTGGTATCCACCAACCCCGGAGCATTATGCACGGTAACACCGTGCGTTACGGACAAGCCAGATCGCGGGATGATGAACATCCCATAACCCTCCGGCAACTCCAGCGCAAACCCGCACTGGATGATGCGACGCTCACCCGGCGGTATCCGTATCGACTCCGGCAAACAAGCGTACAAGTCCATCGCAGAATCACCCGGACGAGTGTACGCAGGAGGCTTGGCCTGCCCATCGAGCAGCTTGATTTTTACTTTCATACAACCCCTCTCTAAGTTCGGTAGGTACAGCCTACCCGAAGCGATCTGCTGCGTCAAGCGTCACATGCCAAAAAGTCCAAGGCTAACTACCTTCTTCTTGTCGCGCCATTTCTTGCTGCGTTCTGCTGGCGTCTTCTTCGCTGGTACGTTGGCGTTCTTGACGCCCAGCCCCCATATCCGGACACTGGTTCCCCGGATGGACATCCGCCGATGCTCTGCAATACGGATCACCTTCAGCTCCCGCAATACCATCAGTAGTTTGTATGCGCTGCCGAGGGTCATGCCTAGGTGCTTTGCGATTCCTTCCGCGTCGGACGGTGTTTCGGCCAGGAACTGAATGGCCCGCTTATAGGTCGCCGGTAAATAGGAGGCCGACGCCTTGGCGATTGCTTCGTCTGCTGTCATTTCCCCTCCAGTTCCTTGCCCCGGTCCACCCCCGCTTGCGCTTCCGGTACTGCTACGGCCTGTGCGGCGTGTGCTGCATGCCACCCTTCCCATGCCCAGAATGCTGAGCTGTCACCATTGAATGGGTTCGTTTGTGTCAGCACGCCGCGCACCCACCATTCATCGAATGTCATTTCATCCTCTCCTTAGTACCCTCCCCACTCCTGTTCTCACTGGACACTCAAAACGATTAAGTAACCACAGGGCGGGGAGGGTTCGGTTAACGCCGCTCCAGTTCCTCGGCTCGTTCAATCAGGCGCAGTGCCGCAACCCGCTCGTCATACGTTACGAGGTTCTCGGCCATGTCCCTCAACTCCTTCGCAATCGCTTGCCGCAGGACGGTGTCATCGGTGGGTTGGGAGAGGGCGTCCCGTGCCTTCGCCAACGGGCCATCACCGCCATACTCAACGTAGTGCTCAAGCGCCTCCCGCAGCTTCGCCTCACGGGCTTGCAGCGCGGCGAGTTTGTCTATCTCGGCGTTACCTGCAAGGTGGTTATCCTTCCAGTATTGGGCGGTTTGACGGGCCTTAGTTATTTCTTCACGCAGTCGGTCACAGCTTTTGCATCCGTTGCTTTCTGGTGTCTGTTCGGAATTCATTGCTTCTCCTTTCGCCCAGAACCAAGACCACCAAACGCATCAACCAATGCCTCTGCCGCTTTCGTTGCCTGCCATCCAGTAAGCACCCGTATAGCCAACTCGTACTCTTCAACGAGTTTCTTATTCTCGTTTGCCGTGTATTCAGTGATGGTGTTGGAGTTCGGCGTAGTCATGCTCTGCCTTGCGTGTGCCTCCATACGCAGCAGTTGTATCGCGTTCTTCATTTCAGATTCCCCTTGGAGATTTCGTGTGGAGCAGCCTTTCCACGCTTTAAGCGTGTCATCCCGCTCCTTCTGACAGGCGGCGAGTTCAACTTCCTGCCCTTCCAACTTGATGACGTACTCAAGCAAGAACTTTTCTGGTGTCATGTCGTCAGGGCATTTGGCCCCTGTGCCGCGTTCAGCGATCCCCTGCATATACCGGACAGTCTTGATTAGCTTCAGGATGTTTTCGGCGTATTCATCACGCTCCTTGGTCACGGCGGCGAGTTGTTCAGCCCCAACCTCATCACCAAACTCCGCCCATAGTTGGGCGTCTTGTTTCAGTTCATCC
>JACCDP011265330.1_pt1 | contig 13528 bp, 8 predicted proteins | sample 7445841 | NCBI WGS metagenome assembly JACCDP01 (sample SAMN15323441, study PRJNA562643) | freshwater metagenome | isolation source: river surface water | place: USA:Blue River Watershed | collected 2017-08-17
CTTATTAATTTGGTGATCGTGGGGCTTTTGCAGAATTCACCAAGAGCTTATGCTCAGCGCGAACTTACCCTTGCCGAGTACTTGCGCCGGGTGGAAGCCCAGAACAGTGCTGTTTTAGCGCAAGGCAAAAAAGAGGAAGCTAGTCAACAAAAGCAGGCTGATGCCGAGCGTGTGACGAGTACAGAGCTTTTTTCGGAAGCCACCTGGGCTAGCGACAAAAGTCCGGTGATGACGCCTAACTTTAACGGGACCGATCGGCAAAGCCGTCGCCTCGAACTTGGACTTCGTAAGCAGTGGAGCGTAGGGCTTCGCTCACGCGTCTTTCTTCTGAGTGATACACAGCTTTTGCGCGAAGCGATCGCGATGCCTCAAGCCGATATGAGCATTGAAAAGCGAGGATTAGCCGCAGATTTGGAATGGGACCTCTTACGCAATGGGCTAGGACGCGAACAGCGCTATCAGCGGGAGGCCCTGCTCGCGGCTGCTCTGGGCGACAAGGCCTTAGCGAATTTTCAAGCCCGGCAGCTGCTGGTCGAAGCTCAGGTTCTCTTCATCCGAGTCGCTCAGCTTCAAGAAGCTCTGAATATTCAAAACGAACTCGTGCGCCAAGGCGAGAGTCTCGTCAGCTGGGCCAACCGGCAGGTGCGCGATCGTTTGCTCGAGTCCGTTCATGCCGCCGAAGCAGAAGTCGCGCTCGAGGCGCGTAAGCTCGGTTATGAACAGAGGGAGCTGCAACTGACCACTATGCGTCAGCAGCTGTTTGCAACGCTCGAAGAGGGACAGAGTCTCATTCGCTGCGAGAGTTTAAACCGTCTCGAAAGCACGATCGTCACGCCGAGAAATCTAGCGCAGCGTGGGGATGTCAGCGCGCGCAGCAGTTTTCTGGACGCCCAAAAAGCCCAGCTCTCTTTGCAAAGAGAGGCCTATCGCCCTGATCTTAAACTCTTTGGACAGTATCAAGTCTTCGCCAAACGAGCCTCGGATAACGATACCGATCGCTGCGCAAATCCTTCGGCCTGTGCCACTCGAGTGCTGGGGCTTAGCTTCTCGATGCCTTTGGATCAGAGTAGCCAGAAAATGGGGCGCGATGGGCTTCAGGCCCAGATAGGCTCGGCAGAGTATGAGTTGCGGAGAGCGCAGGTCGAGGCCGAACGCGACAAACGACTGATTCAGGAACAGCTCCAAAGGCTGAGTGAACAGCAGGCTGTCGTTCGTCAGCTTATTCGCAAACAAGAAGAACGTCTCGAGGCAGAAAGGGTTCGTCAGCGCCAAGGACGCGCGACAACCTTTGAGCTGATACAGGCCGAACAGCAGCTCTTTGAGTCCAAAGAACAGCTTTTGATCTTGCGCGGTCAACGCCTTGAGCTCCTGACGCAATTGAAGCTCTATGAGGTGAAGTCATGAGTTTACCGGCCCTATCGGTCAAGCGACCTGTTTTTATCACCAGTATCGTATTGCTGATGCTGTTTACCGGAGCCTATAGTCTTAAAAAGCTGCCGGTGAGTCTGTTCCCAGAAACCAATGTGCCCTTTCTCAATATCACGACTTTGTATCCTGGGGCCGGCCCGCGTGAAGTGGAGTTGGCCGTTTCCAAGCATCTCGAAGATGAGCTTTCGACCCTCGAGGGTGTGAAAAAAGTCAGCACCAACAGTCTCGACTCTCTCTCGATGGTCTGGGTTGAGTTTCGTACGGGTATGAATATGGATGCTGTCGAGCAACGCGTTCGCGATCGGGTGGCGTTGGCTAAAGCTCGTTTTCCGAGCGAGGTCGAAGAGCCCATCATCGAACGCTTTAATCCCTCGCAGCAACCGGTTGTCGTGCTTTTTGTCGGCGGCGATTCCCTCGGCGGTGTCGCTTTGGGGAGCTGGGTCGAGCAGGAGCTCAAGCCTGCTTTGGCTAGGATTCCCAAGGTGGGACGTATCGATATTTTCGGGCAAAAGCGACGACAGATCGATGTGGTGGTAGATCCCAAAAAGGTCGAACAGTATCGGATCCCCCTGCTGCAGATCGCGCAAAGTCTTAAAAATGGGGGGAGCAATATCCCTGCTGGTAACCTCACGAGCGGCAAAGAAGAGATCGCACTGCGTGCGGTTGGGCAGTATAGCAGTCTTTCGGATATTGAAAACAAAGTGATTGCCTTTGGCAATGGCGAGACTTCCATTCGGGTCAGGGACATGGGGAAAGCTGTGGATACCGCCATGCGCGAACGAACCCAGGCCTACTATGGTGAAAAGCGGGGTGTTATCCTACAGGTTTACCGACAGTCCGGCGCCAACACTCTCGAAGTTGCGGACCGAGTGAAGAAAGCCATCGAGAAGATGAATATCGACAATAAGGGCAAGGCCCCCGAGATCGTGCTCGTGCGCGATGGTAGCCGAATGATTCGCGATAACGTCGACGATGTCTGGGAATCGATCGCGATCGGTGTTGTACTTACCATAATCATCGTTTATTTTTTCCTAGGTTCACTACGTTCGACTTTGATAACAGGCTTTGCTATCCCTAACTCGCTGCTGGGTGCCTTCGTTCTCATGGCAGCAGCAGGGTTTTCGATCAACATCCTCACTCTGCTCGCCATGTCCCTCTGTGTGGGGCTCCTCGTTGATGATGCGATCGTCGTACGAGAAAACATTTTTAAGCATATTGAACAGGGCATGAGTCCGCGAGAAGCAGCTGTATTTGGAGCCAATGAAGTTGCCATGGCTGTTGTAGCTGTGACAGCTGCCGTTATCTCCATGTTTGGTCCTGTGGGCTTTCTTCAAGGGGTAACTGGTCAGTTCTTCCGCGAATTTGGTCTCAGTGTTTGCTTCGCTATGGTGGTTAGCCTCTACGATGCGATGGCCGTTGCGCCTATGCTTTCAGCCTACTGGGCTGGAAGCAAGCATGGCGCGGGTGGTACCATCTTCCCTCTGAACTATCTTTTGCAGGCGTTTGAAGCTCTCCAGGTGGGGCTTGAAAAAGGCTATGCAAAAACTCTTTCGCTGGTGACCAAGGCTCCCGTCTTCAGCATTGTTGTGATCAGCGCCTTGTCCTTGTTTCTCGCGAGTCGCATTACGACCTTACCTTCAGGTTTTTTGCCTGCCGACGAATCCCCGGAATTTAATGTGCGGATTCAGCTCCCGACCGGATCCAATCTCGAAGCGACCTCGCAGGTGGGACGATATATCGATCGATATATCGCAGATAGTCCCTTTGTGGCCTATACGGTTCTCACTGTGGGCAACGCTCTGCAGGAGGTCAACAAAGCCGATATCTATGTCAGGCTTAAAAGCCCTAAAGAACGCCAGGGCTATATGCCAAGTGAAATCCGCGATGTGATACGCAACGAGCTGACAACTCTTAAAGATCTCCCCCCTGGCGTCGAAGCTCGAGTCTTACAAAACGATATTACGGGTGGCGGTTTTCGACCGTTTTCGCTGGTTTTGCAGACCAAGGAACTCAAGGATTTAGAAACGGCGAGCCAAAGGGTGTTTGCTGCACTGCAAAAGAACCCAAGCCTGATCGCCCCCGAATTTGAACTGCGACCAGGGAGTCGAGAGCTGCAGGTTCGCCTCAAAGAGTCTGAAGCAGAACGCTTCGGCGTCACCCCTTTTACGGTAGGGAGCGAGATGCGCGCCCGGGTAGAAGGTCTTGAAGTCGGCCATTTGCGTGAAAAAGGTTATGAGTATCCCATCAGTCTGAAGTCTCAGGACAGCGCCGCACTCTGGCTCGAGAGAAAAAGCGAGATCCTCGTGCCAAACGTAAATATGACGCCGGTCGATATCCGCAAGGTCGCTTCCTTTGTTGAGACCCGCTCACCTTCTAAGATCGAGCGTGTGAATCGTGCCTACGCCACCCGTATCGTTGCCGATCTCAAAGCTGGTTCCAACATCGCGGATCTGATGCGCGAGGTCGATAGTATCCTCGAAGAGGTTCGCAAAGATGTGCCGGATATCACCCGACTCTACGAGGGAGATGCCGAAAGTTTTGAAGAGATGGCTGAGAGTATGAGCTTGGCGATGCTGTTTGGGGTGGTTTTGCTCTTTCTTGTGCTTTCGAGTCTTTACGAGTCTTTCCTTCTGGCCTTCCTGAATATCATCAGTCTGCCGTTGGCGATCTCAGGGGCGATTTTTGCTCTCTGGATGTTCCGCGATGGCCTTTATATTTATTCGGTGATTGGTGTTTTACTATTGCTTGGTGTGGCAACTAAAAACTCCATCCTGCTGATTGATACTGCGAACCATAGACTCAAGAGTCAGAGCTTTCAGAATCCCGAGGAGCTCCGTGAGGCTATCGTCGAATCTTCTGTACGTCGCTTGCGCCCCATATTGATGACAAGCCTAGCTCTGGTGGCTGGCTGTATCCCAATCGCTATCGGTCTAAACGAAGCGTCGGCCCAGAGGACAGGCATGGGGATCGCCATAGTTGGTGGTACGGTGTCGTCAACCTTTTTTACTCTGTTTTTGATTCCTTGTCTCGTGGTTCTGGTTGAACGCTTGCGGACTTTGCTTAAGAAAAAGGACAGCGAAGTCCAAGTAGCTCCACCACTTAGCTAAGAGCTGCTAAACTTTGGTGCTTGCGCGACCAGTAGCTCCTCAATGGGCTGCTTCGTGATGCTCTGGTTGACCATGGGTTGATTCAAAAATGCTGAGAGAAAGATCAGAACTCCAGCTCAGACGGGCTATAACCCCGAGGAAAGCTGCGACGATGATAAAAAGACCAAAGTAGTAGCGAATTCTGCGAGCCAAATTGCGAGCCATAGTGTGTCCTTTCCGAAACCACGTCCTCGAGCGAGAGAAGCAAACGATCAGCGTTGAGGTTACGCTGGGAACCGAGATCGGTTCGCTTACCCAAATGCAAGATCCAGACCGGCGTGACGGTCTGGATGGGCTGGTTTTAGGGAATCCTTAATGATCTCTTTCTTTTAAGCCTTGCGGACAGCTGTAACGGGTGTAGGGGTTCAGCGTTGGCTTTGGCCCTTGCCATGTATAGCTTAGCCCTATTTCGAGCGAAGCCCAGTCAGAGCTTGGCGATGGGTTCCACCAGCTAGGATCTGGACATTTTTGCTCGAGGATCCAAGCGCCAGGACTGAGGCGCAGCTCTTCCATGCGTAGAAAGCTGGACTTTGGCTGTGCAGTCTCCTCTGACTTGACGGCCAGTAGGGGAGAGCCGGTAAGGGCCAAGAGGCAAAGGGTGACGCGAAGGCTTTTCATGCGCGACTCCTTTCTAACGAGCTTTGGGAAGGGCTGGATGTTCTGCATCTGGGACCACAAGGCTCGCAATATGTTGCTCGACCATGGCCTGATACGGAATCTTGCCCAAAGAAAAGCTCTTTTTATGGAGCATGTGATGTCGCCCGTAGATCAAGAGCTGAGCGTGATGGGTGAGGGCGATCCGCTGAAGCTCTTCAGCAGGCGAACCAAAAGCCACAGCTGTCTGATAATGCGAGCTTAAGCCCTGCGCGCCCATACAGTTGTGGAAACGATACATCAGATCATCCTTAATCCGCTGACGCAGGCCTGCTTTGTAAGATTCCACGCCAAAGTCGGCTTGCATGGGAATTTTTCCCTCATTCATGGCGTTTTGAATATGCTCGACTAGATGGTCGATCTCTTTGCGATCGATTGGATAGACGTGGGTATGGATCAGCTCTTTGCACTGGAGGGCATGAGCCAGGTAGAGGGCATTTTCTAGGGCTGCGCGTCCCTCGCTTTCGAGGTTATCCGCTACCACGACGCGTAGATCTCCACTCAGATCGAGCTCGCTATCCAGAGGCAACATGAGAACAGGAACATCGCCATGGGCAGCGAGAGAGAAAGCGGTAGAAAAGCCAGAAAGCCAGGTTTTATCTACTTTGGCTTGGACTCCACAGATTAAAAGCGATGCGTGCAGCTCAGCAGCAACGGTGGTCAGCGCCTCGGCGGGATAATCACGAATCACAAGGGTATCGACAGGAATATCGGTGGGAATCTCTTTGGCTAGCTTTTTAAGACTAGCTTTGGCTTGTTCCTCTTCCATTTCGTTGAGGACTTTATCGTAACCATAGTATGGATTGATGACGACATCGCCAGCACCGAGGTAGTGAAAGATCGGTCGCACAGCGTGGACCAGCGTCAAAGGTTTTTGAAGGCGATGCGCGAGGGCTGCCCCTGCTTTGAGCAGAGGGCGATCGCTCGCGTCAAGGAGCATTCCGACTACGATGGGTCTTGGTCTGGTCATAAAAACTCCTCCATGAGGGTGAGCTTATTTTTTGAGCAAGCTGTTCGATTCCTTCCACTTCTAGACAAAGCAAGAGCTGGGCCAAGCTTAAAGCGGCTTAGTGAGCCACTCGACTGGGGATTTGCTGAGGAGCAGGGGGAGCACCTTGCGTGAAAACGTCGCGCTTGCGTCAAATGCCACAGTTCGGCAGTAAAGCTGGTTGTCTTTGCTGATCCGCGCTAGAATACGAAAATTCGGCATTTGCCGAGCTACAGGAGTCCCTCCGTGTCTAGACCCCGTTTCACGCTCGCAGAATGGAAAATTCTGGCCTTATTAGCTGCCGTCCAGTTTGCTCACATAGTCGACTTCATGATTATCATGCCCCTAGGTCCACAGTTGATGCGGCTTATGGGAATAAAGCCATCCGAGTTTTCCCTGCTGGTGTCGTCTTACACGTTCTGCGCAGGAGCCACTGGTTTGCTCAGCGCCTTTGTGCTCGATCATTTCGATCGCAAGCGCAGTTTGATCGTCTGTTTTGTTGGGTTTGGCGTTGGAACTCTCGCCTGTGCGTTGGCAGATAGCTTTTCGACCCTTCTCCTCGCAAGGTGTCTGACGGGAGCTTTTGGGGGGATTTTGGGGTCGCAGGTGTTTGCCATCGTAGGGGATGCGATTTCGCCACAGCTTCGTGGAGCAGCCACAGGCGTGGTGATGGGCTCCTTTTCACTTGCGTCCATTTTCGGAGTGCCCTTTAGTCTTTACCTTGCCAGTCAAGGGAGCTGGCACAGTCCTCTGTATGCTTTGGCGATCTTAAGTGTTTTTATCTGCGTTCTCCTCATCGCCTGGTTGCCAGCCCAAAAGGGTCACCTTGAAAGCAAGTCCTCACCCTGGGCATTTTTGCGAACAGTCCCCTTTTTGTATCGTCCTCGCATGGCTATCGGCTTGATGGTTTGCATTGTACTGGGGCAGTTCAGTATCATCCCTTTTTTGAGTCCATCCTTGGTGGCCAACACGGGATTGCCCGAAGCTCAGCTCCCCTTGCTCTACCTCTTTGGAGGTGCAGCTTCTATGTTGAGCTCTCCTTGGATCGGTCGGCTGTGTGATCAGCACGGACCTATGCCTGTCCTCTTGTGGGGGGCGAGTATTTCAATGATTCCTGTACTTATGATTACGAACATGCCACCCGTTCCGGTGTGGATAGCTGTGAGCGCCACGACCTTATTCTTTACCAGTATGGGTGGGCGGATTGTACCAACCATGACCCTGGTCACCGGATCTGTGCTTCCAAAGAATCGTGGGGCTTTTATGAGTCTGGTGACTGCTATGCAACAGTTTGCGGCGGCTGTAGGTTCGACTATCGCGGGCTACATAGTCGAGCGAGATGAAGTGGGGCGCTTGATCCACTACTCATGGGTTGGTGGTCTTTGTGTCTTTTTAACTCTTGTGGCACTGGTCTTAGCATATAAATTGCGGCATGAACCTCCTCAGGTAGCAGCCTAGAAGAGAATATCTCAAATCTTGAATTAGTCTTTTTTGTGGTGTTCGCTGAGTTCGAGTGAATCCTAACGTTACACTTGCCCCGAGAATCCTTTAGAATGATAGTGTCATGCGAATCATGTCTAAAAAGGATGTCTCAATGAAATGTTCGCTCAGGCCTCTTTGTCTTGGGTTGGGTGCATGGTGTTTGCTTCCCAATTCAGCTTGGGGAAGAAGCCTCTCCCTCGAAGAATTTCTTGGCCAAGTTCGCGCTAAAAATCATGAAGTCCAAGCTTCGATTGCCACTATAGAAGCCACCGCTCTTCGCGAAAATTCAACCGACCTGATGTTTACCCCTCAATTCGTCTCAACTGTCGCTCGGCAATACGATGAAAAGCCGCAGGGCGGAGCACTTGCTGGCAAATCAACGGCAGCAAGCAGTGTGAGTTTTGGGATCCAAAAGCTTTGGTCCTTTGGACTCCAGAGTCAGGTAAGCTATTCTCTCACCGATATCGATATTATGCGCGATCCTGTTCCAGCTACTCTGCCTGTGATCGGGACCGCTGCGTTTCCGCCTCCGGTGGTGCCCAACCCCTTGGCTGCTCTTGGCGATAGTAGCAGCTATTCAGAAGCTCAGCTCAAACTCGAACTTTCGCAACCCTTGCTCAAAAACGGCTTCGGTCGCGATTACGAGAACCTCAGAGAATCGACCCAAGCTAAGCTCACTGCGCAACGGCAGGGCGAGCAATACAAAGGACGCCTCTTACGGACCAAAGCAGAGTTTGTCTATTGGCAGCTAGCTCTTGCCAGTGAAGCGGTGCGGACGCAGGAAGGGGCGCTTGGACGATTTCAAAAGATTCGCGACTGGGTCAAGTCACGGGTCGGTATGCAATTAGCTGACAAGGCAGATCTCTTGCAAGCCGAAGCTGGGGTGAAAGCGCGGCGTCTCGAACTGGAGCTGAGCCAGCGCGATCGTATCGGTCTCGCCCGCAACTTCAATTCGCGCCGTGGAGTGAACGGCGACAAGGTTGATGATTTGCAATCCATCAGCAGTCGCGTGTTGAACGATGTCCCTACCGCTCCGGGGGGAGTGAAGCGTTTGGATGTCGAAATTGCAAAGCAGGTAGAGCAAGTTGCACAGTTGGAAGTGGAAGCTTCGCGAGAAAAATTTAAGTCAGAACTGAATGTCTTTGGCACTGTCGCGATGAATTCGGACCAGAAAGACAGCATGGGTCAGGCCTTTCGCAACATCTCGTCCGATAAGCCGACCTTACTCGTAGGCCTTAAGTTTTCGACTCCTCTCGGCCGTGATCTTATCAATCGCGAACGCAATGGCTTGATCAAGGCCAGCGAATCCGCACGAGCAGATCGTGAGGCCAAAGAGTTTGCCGCTCAGCAAGAATGGGAAGATCTGCAGCGCCAGTTGTCTGATGCTCGTATTCGTCTGCAGCTCGCCACCGAGATCGAGAAAGCCCAAAAACTCAAGCTCGAGTACGAACGCGAGCGCCACCAGAGGGGTCGTACTACAACCTATCAGATCATTCTCTTTGAACAAGACTATGCTAACGCCGAACTTGGCACTATCAAGGCCAAAGCCGACATACTTAGCATTCAAGCCAAGCTGAAATCTTTCGGAGATGCGCTATGAATTTAGCTTCCTTGTCGATTCGTCGGCCGGTCTTTATCACTTGTATTGTGATCGCTATGCTTGTCATAGGGGCCTTGTCTCTGCGGCGGCTCGGGGTTGATATGTTTCCCAATATCACCTTTCCTGTGGTTACGGTCTATACTACTTATCCCGGAGCCGGGCCTAAAGAAATAGAGACCCTGGTGAGTAAGGTGATCGAAGAACAGGTGAGCTCCTCACCTGGGATCAAGTACGTTCGCTCCATCAGCCGCGAAGGTCTGAGCGTGGTGATCTGCGAATTTACACTCGAAACAGACGTGAAGTATGCTGAGCAGCAGATCAAAGATAAAGTGGCTGCATCTAAACGTAAGCTCCCCGACGGGATCGACGAGCCTGTCATTCGCCGTATCGAGCCCAGTGAGCAAGCCGTTGCGGTGATAGCCCTCGAGGCTGATCTGCCAGCAACCAAGCTCTTCGAACTTGGCGACCTGAGCATCAGGACTAAGCTCGAGCAGATTCCTAACGTGGGTCTGGTCGATCTCATCGGTGGACGCAAGCGGGAAGTCCACGTACTTCTCGATAGAGCTAAGATGAAAGAGCGCGAGCTCTCCGTGATGATGGTCTCCCAGCGCCTCGGTGCTTCGGGCATGAATATTCCTGCTGGAAAAGTGGTGGAAGGCAAACAAGAGGTTGTGTATCGAACTCTCGGCGAGTATCTCTCCCTTGACGATGTCGCCAATACCGTCGTCAACTTTCTCGGTAACGAAGTGCCCGTGCGCATCCGGGATGTGGCTCAAGTGGTCGATTCGATGCGCGATGAAACTTCACGGACCTATTACAACGGACGTCCTGCTATCTTTATCAACGTCTATCGCCAATCAGGCGCTAACACCGTGGCCGTGGTCAATCAGGTCGCTAAGAAAGTGGAGGCGCTGCAAAAAGACATCAGCACCTTACCTGGCTCTCCCAAGATCACGATGGTCCGCGACGGCAGCAAAATGATCAAAGCGAACCTCGACGATGTCGAGGAGTCGATCGTGATCGGTATCGCCCTCACTATCTTGGTGGTGTATCTATTTCTGGCCAATGGCCGTTCCACTTTTATCACTGGCCTAGCCCTGCCCAACTCGCTGCTCGGTGCCTTTATTTTGATGGCTGCCTGCGGCTTTACTATCAACGTGATGACTTTGCTCGCGCTCAGCTTGGCCGTAGGCCTTCTGGTGGACGATGCGATTGTGGTTCGAGAAAATATCTTTCGCTACATCGAGATGGGTGAAAGTCCCAAGGACGCAGCCTATAAGGGAACAGTCGAAGTCACTCTCGCGGTTGTTGCAACCACCCTGGCCGTCATTGCCGTGTTTGGTCCCATCGCTTTTCTCAAAGGTATCGTTGGTCAGTTTTTCAAAGAATTCGGGCTCACCATTTGCTTTGCCATGGCGATCTCGCTATTTGATGCTCTGACGATTGCTCCTATGCTCTCGGCCTACCTCGCCGGAGCAAGTCATGGCACAACCAAAAAAGGGGTACACTACTACACTTTGGGCGCTGTTCTGCGGGGCTTTTCCTGGTTTCAAGATCGCCTCGAAGATATCTATGTCGCTGTTTTGCGCTGGGTGATACGACTACCGGCCCTCTTTATTGCGATGGCGATCGCTTTGTTTATCGGTAGTCTGATGCTCACCAAATACGTACCAAAAACCTTTTTGCCTCCGCAGGATTTTGGTGAGTTCATGGTCAGCCTCGATCTGCCCCCTGGCACGAGTCTTGAGGAGATGAGCAAGGTCGCCAAAGATGTCGAGGCAACGATCCGTGACTTTGGTGAAGTGGATCACACCGCGATGACAGTGGGACGCGAGGGGGAACCGAACTGGGCAGAGTTCTTTGTCGAACTGGTGCCACGCAAAAAGCGTAATATCAATACCTCAGAGTTCAAAGATATTTTGCGGGAAAAACTCAAGGCCTATTCATTTGCAAATCCCATTGTGAAAGATATCGATGTTGTAGCGGGGGGGATGCGACCCTTTGCCGTCAACATAGTGGGACAGGATCTCAAACAGATCGAAGGCGTTGCTACTGCATTGGCACAAAAGCTCCGCGCTGAGCCAGCTCTCAAAGACGTTGATATCGGTTATCGTCCGGGCAAACCCGAAGTGCAGATCAGTTTGGATCAAGCCAAAGCAGAGCGTCTCGGTGTTTTGAATAACACGGTTGGAGCAGAACTGCGTGGGCAAGTTGAAGGTGTAACGCCTGCAGTCTTTCGCGAGAAAGGTGAGGAGTACGATGTGCGTCTGCGTATGAAAGAGGACCAGCGCAATCTCAAAGAGGAGTGGGCCAAGATTCATGTTCCTAACATGAACTTCTTTAACGTTCGGCTGGCAGATTTCGGTAAGTTTCAGGAAGCGACAGGTCCGACCTCGATCAACCGCCAAAACCGTGCCCGCTACATTCAGATCAACGCCGACTTGACCCCAGGAGGAGCCGGTATGGCGAGAGCTATGCAGGTGACGCGCGACCTGCTCACGACTGGTGAATTGAAGCTGCCGGAAGGCGTGAGCTTCACCTTCGTTGGACAGGCCGAAAGCTTTGCCGAAATGGTTGAAAACCTCATCATTGCCCTCGTGTTGGCCGTACTTTTTATCTATCTTGTCCTATCGAGTCTCTACGAGTCTTTTGTGACGCCATTTACGATTATGTTGGTGCTACCGCTGGCTATCTGCGGCGCGCTCGCAGGTTTGTTTGTAGCTCAGAAATCGCTCGACCTTTATTCGATGATCGGTTGTATCCTGCTGCTCGGGGTTGCGATTAAAAACTCTATTCTGCTTGTCGACTTTGCCAATCACAAGGTGAGCGAAGGGATGGACAGGAACGAAGCGATGATACTAGCAGGCAAGACGCGGTTGCGGCCTATTCTGATGACAACTTTCGCGCTGATTGCAGGGATGTTGCCCATCGCTATCGGTTTGAACGAAGCTTCGGCCCAAAGAACCAGTATGGGAGTTGCCGTCATTGGTGGCTTGATCTCGTCGACTCTCTTGACTCTCGTGGTGATTCCAGCTTCTTATTCCTATATCGACCGCTTCCGGGTGTGGAGCCTTGGCTGGATGAAACGCATTTTTACAGTGCATTAATCAGAGCGAGAAAGGAGAGGGAATATGCCCTATATCACGCTCAAGGATGGTTGCAGAATCCATGTGCGCGACTTTGGAAGAGGCCCGAATGTTCTCCTTTATCACGGCTTTGGCTTAGATGGCCGGCAGTGGGTACCCTGGGCTCGCTTATGGGCCCACCGTTTTCGTTTTATCATCCCTGATCTGCGCGGACATGGTCGGTCTCAGCTTGGTTCTTATGGTGATCAGCATGCGATCGATCGCCTGGTGGACGATGTGGGCGAACTCCGCGAAATCTTGCAGTTGGATGAGGAGACGCGCCTGGGAGCTTATTCGATGGGAGCGATGATGACCTTGGGGCACCTCACACGCCCGCATCGCCCGCGCGTAAAGCAGTATCTGCATATCGAAATGGGACCACGCTTTGGCAATGCTGAGGACTGGTCCTATGGATTTCACAAGGGCATTACTGACGATTCACGGCACCTCGTCGAAGTGTGGCAGGAACATGGCTGGAATGCAGAGAGTCGTTGGCTCTACGAACGCCTTTTGCAGAGGCTGGTTTGGGAAGCTTTTCCCAAAGGTCTCATGCGCTCCATGGCCAAGCATATGCCGCTCGCGGCGACCCATCTGTCAAAAGCTTCTCCCGATCTAGCCATCCACCTGTTTCGGCACTTGATTCAGGATGGTTTTGATTTTCGTCCCCATGTGCCCCACTTACAAGTTCCGGCTTTGCTGGTGACTGGCTCGCGTTCGCGCTATTTTAACGAAGGCGCTTGTCTTTGGCTCCAAAAACAGTGGCTCGGGAGCGAGTGGATTCGCTTTGAGAAGAGTGGACACGGCCTCATGATCTCTGAGCCCCAAAAGTTTACACGCCTCTTTGCCCAATTCCTTGGCGAGGGGCAGGGTCTTCTTGCACATCAACCTGAATTGGCTTAAGTGGGAGAGGAGCACGACTCTATGCGCAGACTCTGGCTTGCCTCTTGTGTTCTGGTTTTTTGTTCATCCTGTCGAACTCTGTCTGGCAGCGGTCTTGCTGAGGAACAGCCCCAAGAGACAGATGGGGAAGCCACGACGTCTGGGCGGACTCCGGTCGTCGCTCCTTCATTGCCAAGCTCGTCGGCCGACGAAAGCAGTAAAAAAC
>JACCDP010948282.1_pt1 | contig 13527 bp, 11 predicted proteins | sample 7445841 | NCBI WGS metagenome assembly JACCDP01 (sample SAMN15323441, study PRJNA562643) | freshwater metagenome | isolation source: river surface water | place: USA:Blue River Watershed | collected 2017-08-17
ATAGTATATTTATAAGAGTTGACTTCCCAGACCCCGAAATACCAACAAAATACGTTGTTTTTTCTAAAAGCATCGATTTTAAATATTCTATAGATTCAGGATCATGGTAGGACACTGGTACGACTAAGTAACCAAGAGATTTATAGAGGTTGGTTTTTATTTGTACATCTTCCTCCTGCAATAAATCTTTTTTAGTAAATATAATGAGTGGAGTTATCCCTGCATGGTAACATGCTGCAATACTTCTATCGATAAAACCTGTTTTTGTTTCTGGATCCTGAAAGGATGCTATGATACCTACATATTCTACATTTGCACATAAGACATGACTGTCCCCTTGCTCACTTCTTCGAACTAAGAAGTTATTCCTATTCATTCTTGAGAGAATTGTAAAGTCTGACGATGCTTTTTTTTCTGCTAGAACATAATCCCCTACAGTTATAGGGTTTCGCTCATCTACTTTATCTAATCTCAGCTTTCCTCGAAGTACTGCTCTTTTGTAACCTAAGTCTTGGCTATATATTTCATAAAAAGCACCAAAAATCCTTGAGACTCTAAAGATAGCTGGATCAAAAGTATCTGGCTGTAATTTTTCTATTGTCATTCTATATAGAAAATATAATGTTTAATTTGGTTTCATAATTAATACAAATTATTTTTTCAAGAAAAAGAAATATGCTCTCAAAAGAAAACACAATAGAAAATCAATCTTTACTACAAGCTGTAGATAAATTTAAAACATCCCTATTTACTATGAATGACACAGGCAAGATCTGTTCAAGAATTGTTGCCTTTTTGAATGAAAATCTATACGCAAAAAATGTAAAAGTTTATGTTCTAAGAGAAGAGGGTGCTGGATTCTTTCCTTATGACCAAGAGAATGATGAATCCTCTAAGTTTACTCTTTTCAACTTATTTATTCTTTGGCTTGCAGACCATGACGGAATCTATTCAATCTCTGAACTCTTAAATGAAGAAAAAACTGAGATAAGAGAAATCATATTAGATATATCAATACTACATAAAATCTCACATATCATTCCCATGATTATGAATAGTAGTTTGATCGGATTTATTTTTTTAGATTCTGACCAAAGAATATTCTCAAAATTCCAGCAAGAATGCCTACTTGAAGTAAAAACCATCTCAGTGATGGCTATTTCAAATGCTAGTTTTTATGAAAAATTGATTCAACTGACAGAGACATTGGAACAAAAAGTAAAAGAGAGAACTAAAGAATTAGAGGACGCCCAATCACAATTGGTGATCTCAGAAAAGATGGCATCTTTAGGTGTAATGGTTGCAGGTATAGCACATGAAATCAATACACCTACCGGGGTCATCAGCAATTCTTCAGAAAATTTAGGTAATAATTTAGATTATATATTTTCTAATCTTACTTCTATTAATAAAATTTATAATTCAAATCCTGAAATAATAGCCAACTTTGAAGAAATCATAAAACAAATTCATAAACAAGAACAAAGAGTGAATTTGGATTCAAGAGAAAAAATTAAAATTAAAAAAAGATTGAGAGAATCTCTGAAAAAAGAAGGATTTGAAAATCAAACAGTAGAAGATATTACACTATTCTTAGTAGATCGTAATCTATTGAATTTAGAAAATCATATTATAAATGTAGTTAAATTTTTAGGAGTAGAATCTCTCAATATTATAGATAACTTTGCGGGAATGCATAGAAATTTAAGCCACATTAGATACTCTATAAAAAATATAGTTAGGATTATCCGTGCACTAAAGTATTATTCCCATTTGGATCAGGCTAGGGAAGAAGAAGCAAATATTGCTGAAGGAATTGAAAATACACTCATCATAATGAGCAATCAATTAAAGCATGATATTGAAGTGATTAAAGACCTCAGAGAAGTCCCTAAGATAATTTGCAATCCGGATGAATTAAACCAAGTATGGACAAATTTGATCCAAAATGCAGTCCATGCTATCAAAGGTAAGGGCACTCTTAGCATATCTCTTTTTGAAGAGGGAGATTATGTAAGTGTAGAAATAAAAGATTCTGGATCTGGCATTCCACAAGAAATAGTGGAAAAAATATGGGATCCTTTTTTCACAACCAAAGACCAAGGCCAGGGGACAGGATTAGGTTTAGGAATAGTAAAAGGGATTATAGATAAGCACAAAGGTAAAATTTCGGTTCAATCGCATCCCGGTAATACAACTTTTAAAATATCCCTACCTATCAATAAAAATCGTCTAATAAATTAGAAACTCTTCTTAAAAATGAATCTGTGTTTCCAAAAGGCTAGGTTACTAATGAAATTTATTTCAACTCAAATCTTGGTGCTAATTCTAATAGTATGTTCCATTCCAGTATTATCTCAAACCCCTGATTCTGAATCCATGCTCTTCAAAATACTGAATAAAAAATCAATCAATGTCTCCGTAGGGGCATCCTACGAACCTTATTATATAGAAAATCCAAAACCAGGATACCCTGGATTTGAAGTTGAAATTGCTGAAAAATATGCTGAATTCTTGGGAGTTAAGCTTGATAAAGTAGTTCCTCTCAATAATTTTGGGGAACATGCAAGAGCTGTCAATGATGGGACTGTGGATGTTTCCTTGGGAAATTCAATATCCATGGGAAGAATGAAGATTGTTTATTTTAGCGATCCCTATATAATTATTTCAATTGGTGGACTGATAAGCAAGTCAGCACTACCCGCAGAGCAGGAAGGGGAAGTAATTTTGAATAAGTCATATCGGAGCGTGTTAGACCTAAAAAATATCTCTAGACTTTCCATTGGAGCCAAGGATAAGACATCCAATCTTGATTTTGTTAGAGAAACGTTTGGCCAATATCCTATCACTGCCTATAAAAATGATGAAATCGCTTTAGAAGCCCTGATGAATAATGATATTACTGCTTATATTGCAGATAATCTGTACATTGAAGGGTTGTTACAAAAATATAGCAACTTAAGAGCTAGATTTTTACCACTCACAAGTCCCATTACAGAAAAACAGCTTTCCTTTTGTTTTAAGAAATATGATTTACAAATGCAATCAAATTTAAATTTATTTGTCAGAGAGCTTAAAAGAACTGGTACTGTAAATGCACTACGGGAAAAATATTTTAATAACAATAAATGGATAAAATAAAAATTGAATAGAATAGTTCTATTTCAATTTTAGTAATCTAAATTATTTAAAATCATAACATGCGTTCCTGTAAATAGTCAGTTTTTGCAATTTTATTCGCATCAATCCTACGCTTTTTTCCGCCTGCCGGCTGAAAAAGGTAGTTATTGCAGTTGCATCATAACTGAATAAAAACTATTTATTCAGTTATCAGTATAAGTTTTATTGTCATTTTCCTAATTTCAAATAGAAAAACGATAGGTACTTTCAGTAGACTAAAATATTATTTAAATTTATTCCCTAGCAATCAAATTAATTTATAGGCAGAAACATTATAAAAATTTTTAAGATGAGAAAATACTTTATTACATCCTTTCTTTTTCTTATTTTTTTTGTTCTAATATTTACCGGTAAAGTGTATTCACAGGATAGTGGTGAGCAGGGAACTAAACTTAATCTAACAGGATCAATGAGATTTCGTGGATTTAGTCTTTCTAGAGATATTCCTACTGCTAGGTCAACAAATAGCACTTTCATATACGACATACCTGGAACATATAATACATTAGCAAATAACAATTATACTGCGTTTAAATCCAACTATGATAGACTTATAACAGGACAAAAGATCAATCGAAGCCCTAGAAAAGAGAATTTAAACTATATGGACTCTCGATTATTCTTAAATTTAGAGTTTATCACATCTAAATATTTTGATGGAGTTTTTGGTGCTACTGTTGGGGATATTCCTTTTGGAGGAAGGGCTCTTACAACAACTGGCAATACTGCAGACCTGAGAGACTCCTATACAGTTGGAGCTGGGAGTGGGGGAGAAACTGGCCAACCAAATCCAGTAAATTTTCAAACATCTTTACTTTACTTAAATTTTAGATTAAGACAATACGATTTTTATTCAAGACTTGGCATTCAATTGTTTTCATCACCTCAGGGAAGAGTGTTTTTTGCATCTGGTGCTGGTATACTTCTCAACAAAGATTATAAAATAGATAAATACACATTGGAAGGGGGATGGATTCGAACTCGAGAGAGAAGTGTAGCTGATTTAGATAACAACGGATACAATGATAAATCTAGAAACATAAACGTATTCTTTGGTAAAATACGTTTAAATAAGATCAATAATCTAAAAAATGAGCTTTATACTTATGGTTCAGTAGACAATGATACCTCAGACTTAAATAGAGAAACTGGAAATTTATATTGGCATGGATTATTCAATGAATATACTATATCTAATTTTAATATAATACTACATGGGGTTTATAATCACGGCAAAGTAAAAGCTGCAAATAGCCTAGTTGATGGTTCAAATACTATACTTATGCAAAAAGAAAATACATATAATATAAGAGGGGCTTTAGGTGATGTCCAGCTAACTTATTTTTATAATAATAAAGTTAACTTCAATACAATTGTAGTAGGTACTACAGGTAGGCCTGGGTATGATAAAGATGGTATGGAAGCAAGTTATAAAAATAAAGGATATAGAACATTATCCCCTCTTTTTTCTGTTTCTAATCTTGCTATAGACTTTACTGGTGGGTATACTTTATTTAGTGCAAGGAATATGAGCGGCTTGGTAGAGTATGGTGGATTTACAAATGTCATTGTGGGACCCGTGCAGCTAACTTTTGGTTACTACCAATTACATGCCAGCCAGGCTCCTAGAATTGCAGTGAACAGAGACTTTATGGCGCTCAGAAACAGCCAAACATCAAATTATCTAGGAGATGAGTATAACTTCAACTTGAGATGGAACATTTTTATTGATTTTCAACTTATATTTAGATCGGGTATATTTTTCCCTAAGAATGGAATTAGAGCCATAATTGACTATTCAGGTGGTAGTTATATACAAGAAGCATTTCTCAGTGGTGAATATAAGTTTTAAAGTAATTTAGGTCTTCTCTTTTCTTTCAAGGCTCTCATAGATTCCAATAAATTTTCTCGTATGACTGGAATACTAAACCAGTCCAACGACTCTTTTAAAAAATCATCAAAATCTTTTAGTGCCCTACGATTGATATTTTGCTTTGTATAACGAAGTGCAGAGATTGGAAATTTAAAAACTGAGTCTAACTTTTTGATAGATAGTTTTCTTAAGTCATCTCTAGTTGAGCCTATGTCATCTATGAAGCCTATCTCTTTAGCTTCCTTTCCTTTGTATGTAGTTGCTTCTAGGCATACCTCATTGATTTTGTTGGGATGAATTGAGTCCTGAATTTTATAAACAAACATTCCAGGAAGGGGCAATCCCACCATAACTTCTGTAAAACCTATCCTACACCCACTATCCAACATATATTTATAGTCACTGGCAATGGTTATGACAGCTCCACCGCCCATTGCATGACCTGTAACTTCAACAGCTAAGGGTTTATCAAACCTTAATATCTCTCCAAATAAAAAGCATATACCCCCGACACTCTCCGGAAGATCCTCTGGAGAAGTATTAAGAAGTGCATCAGCATCAAGACCATTGCAAAAGAACTTAGGGTTATCAGATGTTATGATAGCTCCTTTCATGCCATCATTCTTTTTGATTTCTCCTAAAATAACTCCCAATTCTTTCATATTTTCGCGTGTTAGGGAGTTTTGGTCATTCGTCTGAATTGTTATCAGTTGAGCATTTCCATTGTTTAAAGGGAGAGAATCTAATTTGTAGTTCATGCCTTGATATTTTTTATTCTGAACCATGAGTCAAGAAATTTGATGATGCAATTTTGAAAAAATAATTCGAGTTTAAATTCCTAAGCATCTTTTTCATGGTGTTATAGTTATGACTCAATTTTGGATATTTATAAGTTTTTTATCTTTTGTCACAGGTTGCGGATATTTTTACTTAGGCATAAAATTTCTTCATAGAACGAGTCTAAATTCTAATCTTATTTTGTTTGGATGGACTAGTATTATAATTTTGTGGAGCATCACTCCTCTTGCATATATTATAAGCCTATTGGAATTATTACCTGGAAAATCTAAATCTTTCTCGCTAGTTGCATTTATAAATTTTGGATTTTTAACAATTCTCTTATTTTTTTCAATAGTGTCAGACATTGGTTTTTATTTTTATGCTAAAATATTTATTCCAGACCTATCAAATTCGCCTGACAGTGCTGTATCTGGTCAAAGTAGAAAAGATTTTTTATTAAATTTTATAAATCCATCTATTCTCGGAATTAGTGGGCTTATAACAGGTTATGGCATACATGAAGCAACTTCAGATTGGACTGTGGAATCTATCAATATTCCTTTTTCTGGATTATCTGAAGATTTACAAAATATAAAAATTGTTCAGATTTCAGATATTCATGTAGGGCCCACCATTAAAAAAGAAACTATAGAAAAATTAGTTGAGAGAGTCAATAGCTTAAACCCGGATATAATTGCGATAACAGGTGATCTGGTAGATGGAAGTGTTTCATCACTTAGGGAGGATGTATCACCTTTAATGAATTTAAGATCTAAGTTAGGAACTTATTTTGTTACAGGAAATCATGAGTACTACAGTGGTGCTTTAGCATGGATCAAGGAACTAAGAAGTTTAGGTATAAAAGTTTTGCTAAATGAAAGTGATGTACTTTCTATAAAAAATTCTACACTTTTGATTTCGGGAGTAACTGATTATAGAGCGAGTACTATAATTCCAGAGCATGCTACCAATCCAGAGGTTTGTCTTGTTAACAATGAGCATTGTGATCTTAAAATACTATTAGCCCACCAACCAAAAAGTGTTTTTAGAGCAGCTAAAGCAGGATTTGATCTTCAGCTATCAGGACATACACATGGAGGGCAATACTTCCCAGGCAATATACTCATTCACTTATTTCAAGAATATGTGGTTGGTTTGTATAGACATGAAAATACTTGGCTCTATGTAAATAGAGGGACAGGTTACTGGGGTCCTCCCATCCGAACTGGAAATAAGCCAGAAATTACGGAGATTTTTCTGAAGAGAGCAACTTAAGAAGGTTGTGTGAGAATCTCATAGCCAGTATTGGTCACTAGCACAGTGTGTTCAAATTGTGCAGACCATTTACCATCTTTCGTTCTGACTGTCCATTTGTCCTGTTTAGAAAATGTGACTTCATAAGTGCCCAAGTTAACCATGGGTTCTATTGTAAATATCATACCCGGTTCTAGCTTTGCTAATTTTTTATTTTGCCTAAAGTGTGGGACTTGTGGATCTTCATGAAATTTTCTTCCAATTCCATGCCCCATCAAATCCCTCACAATTCCATATCTTTTGGGAGTCAAAAAATCATCTATTGCATTTGAGATATCATTGATACGGTTTCCGGGTTTGACTTGCTCAATCCCTACCCACATTGCTTTTTCTGTATCATGTATTAACTGCTCTATCTCTGGACTAATTTTCCCAACACGGAAAGTCTTTGACGTATCACCATGATACCCATTGACAATTGGAGTGACATCAATGTTGATTATATCACCATCTTTTAAAATATCCTCTTTTTTAGGAATCCCATGACAGACAACATCATTGATTGAAGTACAAATAGCTTTTGGAAACCCTTTATAGTTGAGAGGACCTGATTTTGCACCTTTCTTCAAAGTAAAATCATGAATAAGATCATTTAGGAGAAGTGTGTTGACTCCTGGTTTAACATATGGCTCAATATATGTAAGAATTTCAGCAGCCAATTTACAGGCTACCCGCATCTTTTCTATTTCTGTCCTATTTTTAATATAAATCAAGCTATATCTCTATCTGAAAATTTCTTTTTAATAATAAACTTATCAATGGCGTTCCTGCAAAAAATCAGTTTTTGCATTTTTATTCGCAACAACCCTGGGCTTTTTTCCGCATGCCTGCGAAAAAAGATAGATATTGCAGTTGCGTCATCAATATGCAATATAAATAAACTAATAACGTATCTCTTTATGTATGACCACGTTGCTGACCATCTAAATTAGACAGGTTTGCATAGAAATCAATTATTCTTATATTTACATGATTTGATTTAGAGTAGAATTTTAAAGAAAAAAATAGAATGAATTTAAAATTTAACAAGATTTTAGAACTTTGCATTAAAACCCATATAGAAAAATTTAGGTCTGGTTGGATTGAACCTCTCTTCATAAGCATCTAAAAGGTTTTCGACACCTGCAAATATAGAATAATTTTCATTCATAGTTTGCTCAAGTCGAACATTCAACAGTGTATAAGGCTTAGCATAGTCCAATCCAATTTGCCTTTCTGGATTGTCTGAATTTAAAATTCCTGTATTTGTAAATTGGTTCGTATCTCTATAATAGGGTCTCTTATCTACTCTCTTACCTCTGATAAAAAGTTCTAAACCCCATGGTGAAGAATATGTAAAATTCAAAATTCCTGTATGTAGAGGTCTACCATCTAGTGGTCGATCATTCGTAAGGTCTCTAGTATCAGTTTGGTTGTAACCAAGCTCTAATTGGTACTTCCTTTGAAATCTAAATGCAATAGCTGCTTCTCCCCCTCGAGTGTACGCCCTAGAAATATTTATAAGCTGGAATCTAGTGAGCTCACCCCTATTTGAATTTAGGAGTTTATACTGTAGTAAGTCGTACAAATCATTTTTAAATAGACTTAAGGATAAGGTTATCCATTTCACTGGAGTATATTCTAAATCTGAATTTACTGTTATAGATTTTTCAGGTCGTAGATTGTTGTTTCCTTCCACGACATACCCTACACCCGGATTTTCGAAGCGTAAAAATAAATCTTGAAAACTTGGAGGTCTAAATCCTCTTCCATAGCTGGCTCTAAAGATCAAGTCACGATTGATATCATAACGCATAGCAAACTTAGGAGTGGTTTTGTTTCCAAAAATTGAGTCATCATCATATCTTACACCTGGAATAAATCGTAAAGATTTATTTCCAAAAAAGGTCCACTCATCTTGTAAAAACATAGATTTTCTAGTTCTATACTTAAATCTACCATTGACTCTATCCGACTCTAATTCATCTGCAAATGATTCGACTCCAACTGATACAAAATGATCCTTGTTAACTTCATAATCTAGTTGAACCGTTCCTTGAGATGATAAATTACTTGTTAGTTCTTTGGTAGGAGCTGTAGTAGATAATCGTTGCTGGTTTTCAAACTTATTATCCCAACGACTTAAATTACCTCTAAATGATATTCTATTTTTATTTCCAAAATCGTATTGTAATATACCAACTGATAATAAATCATTTGTTTTATTTTCTCTATCAAAAGTCGCTTTCGTTTGTGTAACATCTATACCAGATTGGTCTCTATTGTTATAAATTATTCTTCCCTTTGCTTGGAGTTTACCATTTGGATTGATTGTAAAATTACTTCCAACATTCACATCTTTAAATTTATTTCCTGTTGTCGCTTCTGTAGAAGGATCAAGTTTATAACCTGGACTTGAATTAAAACCTGATGTAAAATTAGCAGAAACAAATTCTTTCTTAAAACCCACATTTGCAGTACTATGTAAGTCCCCTTGAGTTCCTAATTGATTTTTTCTTCCATTCCCATATGTGGTACGTAAATTATATTCTTGATCTTTTTCAGTTTCTCTAGTTATCATATTGATAACACCACCCATTGCATCAGCACCATACAGAGCAGATGAAGAACCTTTTACTATTTCAATTCTCTCTATATTCTGAGTCTTAAATCTAGTAAGATCTACAGCATTATCTAGACGACCTGCTATACGCTCACTATCCACCAAAAATAAAACATATTGAGAGTCCATTCCTAACATCCTAACTCTAGAACCTCCAAAGAAGGGTACTACATCTACTCCAAGTTGACCCTGTAAGACTTCTCCAAGATTTCTCGCTCCTGTTTGTTCTATTCTTTTTTTAGAAATAACCTCAGTCATGGATGTTGAATCTTTTAGGCGTTGTTCTCTTCTTGAACCTGTAACAACTATAATAGGTTTTTCTTCTACTGCAGCAGGGGAGGTTTTATTGGAATCTAAATTACCTTGATCCTTACCATTTGTACTTTGAGAAAGTAAAGAACTATGAAAAAATATAGTTATAATACTTATTATTATAATAAGATAGAACCTTAAAAAGTTTCTTTTTCTAATTCTAAAGAATAATTTCATTAAGTTCTTTCCATCTTTATTGATTTATGACGCAGCTGCAATAACTATCTTTTTCTGCCAGCAGGCGGAAAAAAGCCATGGATTGTTGCAAATAAAATTGCAAAAACTGACTTTTTGCTGGAAAGCCATTTATAATCATTCTCTAATATCTTCTTAAGAAGTTTGTTCACAGTTCTATTAACTTATTATAAAAGTTAATTTTACTAATGATAAAAATTCTAAGTTTCAAAAAGGTATCTGTTTCCACCAAAAAGTAATATATCCAGATGTTCCAGCAGAGTTATAATAACCCCTAATTTGGACTTTATAATAGTTGAATGAATCACTGCTTCGAACTAAATATACTTTATTGGATGGCGTAAGTTCACCAATCTTATAATCGTACCAATCTCTCATTACCGGGCTACCAGTGTAAGGTAACCCAAATGTAGCCGCCTGGCTTCCAGAAATATTGTTCCCGACATTTACTTGTACATTTGATGTATCTACCAAAAAAGTAGAGCAAGAGGAAGCATTAGAAATAGAAGAAAAAGTTTTTGATAAAGTATCACATGCACCAGATTGACCAATAGAATTTGTCGCTCCAGAATTAGTGCTAATTTTAAATCTTTCAAATCCTATATCCCATATTGTATCATTAGACTGGGCTCTTGTAGCAAAATCGTACCTTGCCACTATATCAAAATTACTAGCATTGATGACTGTTTCAATCTGACCATCCGATAGAACTGTATTTGAGATTACTAAATTTTTTTTTGCTGCTTCTTGGGCTAAATAATTTGTATATATTAGTTTTTTTAATGCAACTAGATCAGTATTTTCAGCTTTATTGACTCTCGCACAATTTATTATAAAAAATAATATTATAAAAAGTAAATATATGACATCCCTGTAAAAAGTTAGTTTTTGTAATTTTATTCCCAATAAACCATGGCTTTTTTCCGCCTGCCCGTGGAAAAAGATAGTTATTTCAGTTGCATCATGTATAAACTTTTTTACGCTTCTATTCGGAAAAAAGTTTATACTTTCGAAATTATTAAACATATATTATATGGAAATTTATAATTTTTAAAAACTATACCTATAATTTCAACTTCATAGTTTTTTTACAGTAGATGCTGTTGGCGGATAAATCAACTGATATAAGACAAAAGAATAATTACCTGCCGTATTTATTGTATAGGTATAAGTTGAACCAGAAACAGCTCTAGTGTATACAGAAGATGCCTCAGAAGATGTTGTAATTAAGCTTGTAGATAGCACGGGACATTCAGAAGTTTTATAAATTAGAGGCAAAGAACTTGTCTGATCTCCATCAAAATCTGCAACATCAATTGTATTAAATTGAAATTTATCACCCTGAGATGCATTACTTATTTGAGCTATCCCTATCGAGTGAGTCACTACAGGTACTCTTGAATATGTTATACTTTTTTCGGTAGACGTAATTAGAACAGGATTAGCTGACGCAGTTGAATTTCTTCCACTTCTTAATACGGTAATAGAACAACTCCCCCCAGTACCTATAAAACTATAGACTATAAGTGCTAGTATAGTGTAGGTTGTGTTATCCTTTTTTTCTTTCTGTACTACATTGCAATTAAAGATACTCAGTAATAAAATTAAGAGTACTATACTTTTACTAAAAAACTTCATAAATAACCTCTTTTTGTAATTTTGTTGGGGTTAGGAGATACTCATCCAAATCTGAAAATATTTCTCCATTCAATTGGAAAGCAATTTTAACTTCATGGAGTAATTCCTGTTTTTCTTGGTCAGTTATATCTAAACTATCCAATTGTGATCTATAGAGATTTTTAAATTGATCAATCTCATCAATAGGAAATTTAAAAAATAAATCCCCATATCCCTCATGCAAATTAAATGTTTTTCTAATGATCTTACCTAGGATTTGTCCTCCTGAAAGATCACCAAGGTATCTTACATATGCATGAGAAATTAGATTTTTAGGACTTGATTTAGATATCTCTTTCAACCAGTTAGTATATTTTATTGTATTTTTTGAAGGCATTCCTAGATTATAACTATTCCCTCCAAAAAAGAATAAATCCTCCTCTAATGATTTTTTCCGAAACAATTCTGGATAGAATATTTTACTTACATTCTTATCCTCTTTGTGTTTTTCTAGCTCAGCTTCTAAAGTAGAATATAGATGAAACATAGCCTCTAAATTAGCAATATACGCCTCTTTCGTTAAATGTCCTCTAAACATCGCCTGGATGAATTTTGATTTTTCTGCTTTTGAATGTTCCTCTGATGAACCTTCACGAAATAGTTTTGATAAATTCATAGCATCTCCTATATGGTAATGAGAATCATTCTCATTATTTCAGTCAATCCTAATTTAACAAAAAAATCAAAATACATGGGATGTTATCCTTCTGTTCATACATTTAGTCATCTAAGAAAATTAGTTTTAACCTCGGAATTGCAATCTTCTTCGAGGTTTTAGTTCTATCAATTTAGCATTAGCGGTTTCAGATTCATCGATCAGGTACTGAACTGTTCTTGCTACATCTTCTGGTTCTAACATATAGTCCTTACCTTGTTGTTTTTTTTCATCCAGGCCCCCAAACCCTGTGGCTACACTCCCGGGACATACAACAGAAACACCTATACCATATTGCTTTAAATCCTCTCTGAGAGATTCAGTAAAACCATTGATGGCAAATTTCGATGCTGAATATGCTGTTCCAGTTTTAAAGCCATTCAGACCAGCAACCGATGAGATATTGATTATATACCCTGATTTGGCTTTGATCATATAAGTTGATACATATTTAGAAAATAAAAATGTACCGTATAAATTAACTTTTTGTATTTCATCAAATTCTTGGTAACTTAATTCAGAGATCTCCTTAAAATATCCTATCCCAGCATTGTTTACTAAGATATCTATTCTTCCAAATGTATCTATAGTTTTTTGAACTGCATTTTTTATATCCAATTCATTTTTAATATCTCCTACAAAAAAAATAGATTTAGATCCTTGTCTGTTCAATGTTTCTGAAATGCTTTTTAATTCTGTCTCAGATCTTGAAAACAAGGAGACTATATTTTTCTTACCTGCTTCTTCCGCTATAGCTTTCCCTATACCTTTAGATGCACCTGTTATTAGAACTACTTTCTCACTCAATTTTTATCTCCTTTTATATAAATAAGATTATGTTTCAGAAATAATTTCCAAAAAAAGATTTAAAAAAAATAGAAGATCTTTTTTTTTATAATTTTTAATAAAAATATAAAAATTATTTTTATTATTTCTGAT
>JACCDP011147928.1_pt1 | contig 13527 bp, 22 predicted proteins | sample 7445841 | NCBI WGS metagenome assembly JACCDP01 (sample SAMN15323441, study PRJNA562643) | freshwater metagenome | isolation source: river surface water | place: USA:Blue River Watershed | collected 2017-08-17
AAGTTTTAGGATGCCTACAGCAAAAATACTTAATAACTAACTTTCAATTGGTGAAAAAAGTGTGCATCCTGTTAGTTTAGGATTGGTTCAGCAAAACAAAATTTCTTACTACTCTGTGAAAGTGGAAGAACGGTTCGATTCCGTAATCAGTCATTGAGACTGATCTAGTGTAATGGTAGCACGTTATAGAAACCAAACAATCCTGTATATAGTCATTCATGGGAACAGATGACTTTAATAACCTGTCCTAGCAGTTAGAGTGGTGCCCCGATTGGAGGGGAGGATGAACTCGTACCGGTTCTGCTATATCAAACACTGATCACTGAGACATTAGGAGAAATCAGTATAAACAACGGTCTCTGTGCCCAGCCTAGTAGGGCTCATATAATGTACTAGGATGAATTTATTGGATATAATAGCATAAATACATAATGAAAATTAAAGACATATTATTTGAGTACATAAAGGCATATCACGGGGCATCTGAACACGGTGCCAGACGTATAGGCCATGCCGGAACTAATTCTAACGTATTCGGTTCATATGGTACTACTAGATATGGTATTTTTCTAAGTTCTAATCCAAAGTTTGCAGCAGTTTACGGTGAAGTATTACCTTATGCTATTGGACTGCCACAAAGTAAAATTCCAGATTTAAGTAAAACTGATATTGTTAATCAATTTTACGATTGGGCTTGGGATCATGATTTGCGTCATGTTATATTTTTCTTTAGTCACCAATATCGCAATTTTTGGGAATTATTTGAAGAAGAAATTGGTAAAGCGTTTTATGAATTTGCCAAAGAAAAAGGTATAAAAGCTGTTAAATTCCAAGAACATCAAACAGACAATAATGATAAAGAAGTAGTAGGTGTTACTTACGTAGTCTTTGATGTTTCAGTATTAAAAAGAGACCCAGACCCAAATCAACTTGATTTGTTTTTAAAGTAATTTACCGAGAATTTATTGGCGATTAGCTCAGTTGGTAGAGCGCAGGACTTTGACTCCTGAGGTCGTGGGTTCGAGGCCCTCATCGCCTGCCAAATTAATGCACTTATCGGCAACTGGACAGTCAGCTGGGCTTCGAACCCGGTTTAGTGTAGGTTCGAATCCTACTAAGTGCGCCAAAGTAGTTGTCTTATATTTTAAGTAGTGTATGATATGTATCAAGATGAATATAAAAAGTCAAACAGAGAAAAAGCAATGACGCCAACTAAAAGAAAATTTTGGTGCAGTGGCTGTGATGCTAATCATATCGGACAATATGGCAAATGTGAAGTTTGCGGATTTATCAACAAAGAACGTAAGAAGAAAGTTTAAGGGGACTATTGCCTAGAGGCCCAAGGCACCCGGCTCATAACCGGATGGGGAAACCCGATCGCTGGTTCGAATCCAGCTGGTCCCACCATATTACTTTATTTTTCTAATATGATTGATGATATCAACCAGAGCAGTTTCAGGAGTCCATTGATTGTCTTGATATACCAACACGGTCCATCCTATATTTTCAAGTGCTTGTATCTTTAGACAATCACGAGTAACTACTTGATCTAAACTGTGATTAGTCATATTCATGTTTTTGTAGTGCCATGGTCCATTCCAAAGAACTGCTATTTTGTATTCATTGAATATTATATCTGCATCCCAGCCATCGACTATAGGTTGATTGTGTGTTACATCATAGTGCTTTTCGCATAGGTTATATAGCTGTATTTCGAGCTTAGATCGTTTAACACGGTTGGTAGCAGATTTTTTTCCGGTCTCCGAAGAAACTTTTTTTCTTACAGAAATCTTACATTGTTCTTTGTCACAAGAAAAAAATTTGTGTTTTCGGTTATCATATGTTTTAGAGTTAATAGTCAGTATTTGGTTGCAGCAAAAGCACGACACGATTGTTTCTTGTATGGGTTTTAGGTGTTTCTGTCTAACATCTTTGCGGAATAAAGGATTTTTGTTATTGAAACTTTTAATTCCGGTAGATATCTTCATGCATGTTTCGTTTGATTGCGGTCTTTTGTGCCCACATGCAGAAGAACAATATTTATTTTTACGCACATCGAAAGGTATAGTGTCACCACATCTATCGCATATTTTAGGATTAGCCATGTAATCAAGCTTTAACTCTTGTTGCTTACTGATAGTATTAGTTTTGCTTTTTATACTGAGTGCCGAGCCTCCTTTGATACTGTTTTGCATTACTTGATAATGATATGAAGGACACATTATTGGGAATTCAGGATACTGATTATGCAATTCGGATATTGATGCAAACCCAAATTGTTTTATGTTTTGTTTAGTTATTCTTTTACAAGTATAACCGGTTATTGGTGATATTAATTTGTCGGAGAAGACAAATAGTTGATAAATATTCATGCTGATAGCTCCCTTAAGCTGTTAGAGTAGTTGGGAATCTCACCTCCGCGAACTACACTATTATTTATCCCTTTTCTCTTCTTAACTATAAAATAACTGATATAATAACTTACATATTAAGGAGAAAACAATGACAGCAAGAAATGATATTACTGGTGATTCGATCTCCAATAATAAAGGTGACAGCAAGAAGTATGCTGATAACTGGGAAAAGATTTTTGGCAACAAGAACAAAGATAAACCCGAAGAAAAGAAAGAAAAGAAATAATGCCTAGATGGTGAAATGGTAGACACACGGTCCTCAAAAGTCCGCGCCCCAAAAGCATGTCGGTTCGAGTCCGACTCTAGGTACCAAATTTAATGCCCCTGTAGTTTAATGGTAGAACTCCGAGCTTATACCTCGGCATATGGCGCCAGATTAGCGCATGGTATCGGTTCGAGTCCGGTCAGGGGTACCAAATTTAATGCCTCGGTGGTGGAATGGTATACACGCAGCAATGAGAGGGCTTTGCCGTTAGGCTTGCTGGTTCACGTCCAGTTCGAGGCACCAAATTAATCTCCCTATCGTCTAGCGGCCTAGGACACAAGGTTCTCAACTTTGCAACATCGGTTCAAATCCGATTAGGGATACCAAACAAATTATAGCGTCTTGGTGCAGTGGTAGCACACGTATAGAAAATGATTCTGATCAGAATCTATACTGCAACTCACAATTCCATTATAAGGACGAGACCCGGTGTTCGATTCCCGGAGACGCTACCAAACAAAAATATGGAGAGGGGGCAGGACGGTAATGCAGCACCCTGCTAAGGTGTAGACTGTAACAGGTCAGTGGGTTCGACTCCCACTCTCTCCGCCAAATTTAAAAGGGCCCATAGCTCAGTTGGTAGAGCAGATGGCTGGCAGCTATCCGGTCGTGAGTTCAAATCTCACTGTGGTCCACCAATATTTTTAATCTGTAGAATCTATACATAAATAATTTATCATGATTGAAACTCATTATGCATTACAAACTTGTACTAGAAATAGGCAAGAAGTAACTACTAGATATTGCGGTGGAACTAGAAAAGAACTTTCCGAAAAATGCATAACTTCTTTTTTTCTTTCTATTGAAGAATGTATTAGGATTCAGCCCAGTACTTGTCATTATGTTAATATTATTGACGATAACTCGTGTATAGAACATATAGAGTATTTACACTATATTGCTAAGTATTTTAATAAAGGAAATCTTAAAGTTCAGATATCATCAAGTTCAAGTTCGGGAATTGTTGAAACAATTAAAGATTGTTGGACATGGCTTGAACAAGAAGGTAAGCAGTTGGTGTATCAAGTACAAGATGACTATCTTTTTGAAAAGAATACTATCTTTGAAATGATAGATGTATTCTTACAGATAGACAAGGATCTTAATACACATCCTATAGTAATTCCTTACAATGATCCTTATTTATGGAATACTACATATAAGTACAATCCTACTCCTAGAATTATCATGCCAGGTATAAATAGGTATTGGATTCAAACTTATGACATACCATGTACCTTTTTAACTAGCAAAGTACAATTTTCTAATCATTGGGACATGTATGAAAAGTTTGTTGCTTTAGGTTCTAATCATTCAAGAGTTGAAGTAGACTCTATCAACAGAATATTAGTTGACAGAGGTGTTCTTGGTGTTATGCCTATAGAAAGCTTGGCATTGCATATGCAAACAGAGTTAGAAAAAGATCCTTATATTGACTGGAAAACTCGTTGGAATAATATAGACTCAATAAAATATGAAAAAAGTTTATAATTTAGGTGCTGGATCAACGCCTATTAGTTATTTTACATCTATGTTTAATACTAATTGGCAAGTATTAACAGTAGATATTAAAGAAGTAAATCCTGACATTGTTTCGGATATTCGTGATCTAAAAGAAATTGATACTAATAGTGCTGATGCAGTTTGGATGTGTCATGTACTAGAACACTTTTACTGGCATGAAGTACCTTTAGTACTTACGTCTATTCTTAGAATACTAAAACAAGATGGGTTTGGTATAATAAGAGTTCCAGATTTGGGTGCAATTGCTAATATGATACTAACTGGTATTACTGATACAGTGTATGAAACTCAATCTGGGTTAAAAATTACTCCTTTAGATATGATCTATGGTAGTAGATATATTATAGAAAATGCAAGTAGTGATGCGTATCGTCATGCTATGGCACATAAAATTGGCTTTACAGATAAACTAATGGCTCAGATATTAACAGAATTAAACATTAACAGTTATATCAAAAAAACAAACAACGAAATTATAGTTGTAATTTATAAAGAAGTGCCTCCTGATCTTAGTATTTTTGATTTTTAATAGTAGAGTGCGAGAGTGGTTTAATCGGCCTGATTGGAAATCAGTGCGCTCAGTAATGGGCACGAGGGCTCGAATCCCTCCTCTACTGCCAAATAGATAAATACACTATGATTTACATTTCTTATCTTGGTGTATACGACGGACAAAATTATGAAAGTGCTAATACACCTTCACAAATAAACTCCGCACTAAAAAACGGATTTGCCTGCATGGTAAATCTGTGGAGAATCAACAACGTATTATGCGTGGGTACTGAGTTCAACCCTATTCCAGTTACTAATCAGTATTTGCTAGGCAATAGATTTTGGTTGAACGTACAAAACAATGATGCGTATACTTGGTTACAAACACAATCTACTACATTGTATCCAAACTATTTCAAGTTCCCTGATGATACAGAATCTACTAATGTTGTAACATCAAGTGGTAAGCTAATTACTCCTGGTACAGTAGCAGTGAATAATACAAGTGTTGTATTCTTACCCGAAATCAATGACAAAAGCTTATTCAGTACAGTACACTTAAGCTGCTTTGGTGTATGTAGCAGTTATTTAACTTTCATCAAACGCTATCGCCAAGAAGGCGCTAGATATTAATTATAGGCGTATAGCTCAATTGGTCTAGAGCGTTGGTCTCTGAAACCGAAGGTTGTAAGTTCGACTCTTACTACGCCTGCCAATTTTAGAGTACCCTGTTCACAAAACAGTCTGGGGAGACTCACGAGACCATACTAGTCAAAGGTCTGTTCGGGGAGCAACCTACAGGGTACTCTAAATTATTTTTAGAAAAGGCTTGACACTAGCCCATAATAGTGTACAATATACATATTAACAAAGAGTTTATGCCCAGTTGACAGAGTGACTATGTGCAGGCCTGCAAAGCTTGTTAAGGTTGGTTAAAATCCAACACTGGGCTCCAAATTAACAATTGCTCCATAGTACAATGGCAGTACATGCGGCTGATAACCGCAAGACTCTGGATCGTAACCAGGTGGAGCAACCAAATTCAATCGTGATGTAGCTCAGTTGGTAGAGCACGAGATTCATATCCTCGGGGTCACTGGATCGTTCCCAGTCATCACGACCAAACAAGGTGATTTATGAAAATCAAACAGTATTGTATCTTTGCTAAAGAAGCCGTTGACAAAATGAATGGCGTCAGAGGCAAGATGTGTACGCAAGCAGGTCATGCTTATGTTCACTGTGCTTTACAAGCTGCTAAAGACTTTCCAAAGCAACTTGAAGCGTATATGAACGGCGACCATGCTTATAAGATTACATTGATAGTAGACACGGTAGAACAGCTAAAACAGCTACAGGTGGCATACAAAAACAAGTGTGCTACTCAGTTAGTAACTGACAAGGGGTTTACTGTTTTTAAAGAACCAACTACTACTTGTTTAGGTATTGGACCAATCCCAGAAGATATGATCGGTGATGATATAAAAGCGTTAAAAACGTTTTGCTAACATAACAAACAACAAAAGGAAACAAAAGATGTACACATTCGCAGTAAGAAATTGCGATTGGTACAAAAGACGCATCCCTACACAGAAAAAAGTTTTTGATGAAGTAATTGTTAGAAACTTTGTGTTAGAACCTGAATCATACTGTACTGTAGTTATTAGGTACACGGGTGAAACAGAGTTCAAGGAACTTACTGGTAGAGTTTGTAAAAACTCAGTAACTAATAAGTTTACGATCAACGGTATCAATCCTCACGGAGACTTCATTCTACTTGACGTAATTGAAGTCTAATCTCGCAACAACCCCCTCCTCATATAAATATCTTTATGACTAAAGATACTTTATCAGCAGTACAACAAATCACTTTTGAACAAATCTTACCTATCTGGCAACACAAGCTTTGGCCCAATCGTGTTTCTCCTATAGAAACACATAGCGCAATGACTTGGTCCTCTTCACATCCAAACCAACCTTATGACATGAATGTGTTTACCTATCCGGTTTATTTTTTTGGTATCTTTGATCAAGATAAACTTGTTGCCGTAAACTCAGGTCACTTAACCACTCAGCAAGAATATCGTAGTAGAGGCTTATGGGTTGATCCTGATTACAGAAAAATGGGACTAGCACAAAGAATATTGTTAGCTACGATAGACCAAGCTAAAAAAGAAGGGGCTGAAATGATCTGGTCAATACCAAGATTAACTGCCTTGCCTGCTTATGAGCGAGCGGGGTTCAAAACAGTGGGCGATATCGTAGACGAAGGTGTAGAGTTTGGACCTAATATTTACTGTTACTTATACTTAAATGATAAATAACAATAATACTTTATTTAAAAATATGAGGGAAAAATGAAATATATTATTGACTTTATCGATTCAGCAACTAAAACAGACATAGAAAGGTATCTATCTTATAACAGTATAACTCTGTTAAAACACTTTGAAATATTAGGTAACGTGTTACATATTGAATCAGACATTTTACCTCCTAGTGATCCATTGGTTGAATCCGTCGTAATAGATGAAGATAATCCCATTCAGCTACTAGATTTTGATCTTACGTTATTAGATACTGTTTCTACCACTTCATTCAACATTGAAGATAACAAAAATTGGTGGAAAGTAGCAAGTATCAAAGACGTTAATTTTGACTCTGAAACCCACATACATACTGTTAGAGGCTTTGGTGGTGTCGTTTATATACTAGATAGCGGAATAGAATCATCACATCCTGAATTTCAAGATGCAAATATACAATTGTTACACTCATTTACCAATGAGTTTAGTGATACTCGAGGGCACGGTACTGCACTAGCTAGTGTTATATCAGGTAAAACATGCGGATTAACCGGTGCTACTATTAAAGTAGTAAAGATATTTGATACTTCGGTGAGTACATTACAGAGTGATTTGTTATCTGCGTTTGATGCTGTATTAAATGATTACATTACTAATGGTAGAACACTTTCAGTAGTTAATTTAAGTTGGGGTATGGCTAAGAATGAATATATCGATGCTAAGATAAAGTATCTACGTAATCAAGGTTTACATGTGGTAGTAGCAGCCGGTAATAGCGGGGCACCTATCGATAACGTAACTCCTGCTTCTATCCCTGCAGTACTAACAGTAGGTGCTTATAACCAGTCATTAACACCGTGTGATTTTTCAAACTATACAGGGGAAAGTATTATAAGTAATACTAATGAGATAGTAAACACCGGATCTTTAGATATTTGGGCACCGGGAGAAATGATTTGGGCCGCCGGATTAAATGGTACATATGGTTACGTGGCAGGTACGTCTGCAGCCACTGCCATAACGTCTGGAGCTGTCATATATAATTTAAGTAGATATGTAAACGACACTGGTTTCGGGTCAGTAGCATATAGAGATGTTGAATTGTTAAACAACCGTTATGCATTATGGGATTCTTCACTAACTAGTATTATCGATACTGATGACTTGACTTTTTTATACACTATCATTAACTCAAAAAACAGATTTGAAATCGATTTAAGTCAAAATCCTGTATATGATAACTCAGTATCTACTGCGGTAACTTATTCTAAAACCAGTGCCGGTGTTTCTTACAATAATTTACAGCGTGTTAGAGTAGTAGCAGGGAAACCTAGTTACAAAAATATATTCGATAAAACTCTAGTAGAAAGAATTAGTACGGACTCTTTACCTGCTTATTGTACAGTAGATGTTAATGGGACATTCTTGTTTGATTTTCCTAGTATAACCGAACCGTATAAAATAATACCAGCAACAGCGTTTGATGTGTATGCGCGTGACGGGTCAATGAACACTGTATTGCTTGAAATAATATTAGTAAGGGATGATATAACTCCTGAAAATGTAGAAGAAATAATAGAACCCATTACTAATCCTATAGTAAGAATGTATTTACTATATGGTTGCGATTCTAATTGTAACGGATCCTGTGCAGGTTCAGTAGCATTTTGTCAACCCGTCGGGTACACTCCAAAAGGTGCAACTACTGCGTGTGAATGTAACGGATGAGTAGTTTCATTAATACACTGAAAACAGCCAAAAACAATATAATAAATTCAGTACTCGTTGAAGAATCCATTAGTAAGGCACGATACGATATATGTACTAACTGTGAATTCCTTACAAAAACAATTAGTAGATGCGAAAAATGTGGATGTTTTATGACTGCTAAAACTAAATTAAAAAACTCTAAATGTCCATTAAGGAAATGGTAAGTATGAATTTAAAGTTTAAAGAAAAAAGAATATGCATATTTGCTAATTATAGAACCGGAAGTACTACTATTTGTAAAAAGATAACCGATAGTAATAATATACCTTCATTAGCTGAATACTTTAGAACAACAAATATTGGATACGCTCGTCTACTTCCTTATGAAAAAGTAATTAGAAATTTTAATAGTATAAATGAATTTGTTTTAAAGCTTATGGCTGATCACGTTGGTTATGACGACGAAAAAATAGCAACTATACTTAATAAGTGTGACAAGATAGTTTATGTTTATAGACGGGATTTTAAAGCACAAGCATTAAGCTGGCTTGCAGCAGACTCTACTGCTTCATATGCTGATTTAAAAAAAGCAGACGGTAGTTTAGTAGAGTTTAATGTGCCTCATTTATCACCTGAATACATTGATAAACAAATAGATATACTTAAGAATAATTATATTACAATGGGAAAGTTTTACAAAAAGTATCCAGGAGAAGTTATCTGCTTAGATGATTTTGAAACAAAAGAACCTTATACCAGAACATACGTTTGGACTAATGGTCAACCGCAAATTCCTGATTTTGATGTAGAGCAGGCTATTTTTGACAATGAATTGGATTAAGTTTGGCTGGGGACCTTCTTTTTCTAGTGATTTCACTAGAACTACTAATTTTCATGTTAGTTTTGAAAATTCTATAAAATCTGATTTACCTTTGTTAGAGATTTCAAATCGAGTAATTAATGACATAGCTAACGACTATCCTCCTCCTTACACTCTGATGGTAAGCGGAGGTGTTGATAGTCAATCTATGCTTTGGATGTGGTTACAGTCAAAGGTTCCGTTTACTGCGGTATCTATAAAATATATGTCTCCTAACCGTTCACTATGTTTTAACGAACACGATCTTTATGAGTTAAGGTTATTGTCTGAGAAACATAATATACCTATTGAGTATAAAGAATTCGATTCTATTGATTTTTTTGAAAACAGATTGATAGAGTATGCTACTAGATACCAGTGTAATAGTCCTCAAATATGTACACACATGGCTATATCTGAACTAATACCTACAGGAACGGTTATCTTTAGTGGTAATTTTGCAGCACAAGTACCTTATACTTATACGATATGGGGACTTAAAAGATATGCTGATATAATCAAACGACCAACAATACCTTACTTTTTGTTACACGATGCTGAACTAGCAAACGTGATTCAGGTAGAAAGAAAAATTACAGACCGCAATACTTCGTTGGATAACTATTTAGATAAAGTAAAATCCCTAAACAATCTAGGTATACCGGTAATACCTCAACCTACTAAACAAACCGGATTTGAAAAAATAAAAGAGTTCTATGATCAGTTTCATGACAGAATAACATTTATGGATCGTATAAAATACAATAGGATGCCAAGTAAGCGTGTGTTTGATATACTATTCAGGTATAGAATAAGTGATAAGATACCATATCAGGATAGAGTTATTTACCATAGAAATGAACATTGACTTTGTATTAGGCACTCAAGATCAAAGAAAAGTAGTAGTTAACATAATAAATAAAATATCTACTTTGATCCCAATGCCTGATCATATCATAGTTGAATTCAAAAGTATGGGTCCTTCTTCATACGGAGAAACTATTTTAAATCCCGAGAGTTTACACAAAAGAATCGTCTTAAATGTTGATCTTGACATTAAAGGTATATTTCATACCACTGTACATGAATTAATTCATGTTAGTCAAATACACACAGGTAGACTTACTACAAGCAGAACAGGGGTGTTTGTATGGGAGAACAAAACTTATCCGGTCGATCCTCTGAAAATGTCATACAATGACTACAAGAAACTTCCCTGGGAAGTGGATGCATACGAGCAACAACAGGTACTAGCAAAGAAACTTCTTGAAAATCAATAACTTAGCGTAAACACTATTATTTACTAAGTTGTTGATTTATATAGGTTTCTATAAAATCCTTTTATAGATCACGATCAGTAGTCACATAACACGCCTAGATTTCACGCAGGTAACGTAAGCCATTGATTCTTCGTAGAAAAAATCTCTTTAAATCAATCACTTAGCTCAGTGGACCAATTTGGTAATAGAAAATATTTGAAAAATCTTTACCCAAACTGTTGACTTCTCATCCAAATCTGCTATACTAGCTTTACATTCAATGACACGGAGAGAAAGCACTATGTATCAGTTTAACAATGTAGCTCGTGTAAAGATTGTACAGCGTAAAGATATCAAAGCTAACAAGTATCGTCTCGTGTGTGCGTTCAACGTAACTGATACATACGAAGTTTTTGGAATTCTCAAGTTTAAGTTCCCTGTTCAGTCAAAGTGTAACTATGTATCAGGTGACTTCTATGCTGCTGATTTAGATAAAGAAATTGCGCGAGCAAAGCGTTATCTGCGAACTGACAACATTCAGTTTACTTCAGCACTCCCTAAAGAATATGAAGGTGACGTTGATCAATACACTTTCGTATCACCTGAAGATGTAGGGTTGTTCTAACAACGAATAGCCCAGCTAGCGGTGGCGTAGTAACACTAGCAGCAGCGTAGCACGAGGGGTCATTAAATACCCCTGTCACTCGCCCCAAAATGGGTGTGCGGACGACTGCCCGAAGCCGTGACGGTTATTCACGGCTGTCTAAGTTGTTTATTCTAATGATATTTTATTTTGCTCAAAGGCTTGACTTCTTGCCCAAATATTGTATAATAGCTATGTAGAGTCGAAAAAGGAGATAAAAAATGAAAAAAGTAGAAGTGTTTAAATTTTGGGTTGAACCAAAAGTGATTACTAAAGGTAGTGGTAACTTTCATTACTTTGTTAAGCGTAGTGAATACCTTAAAGCACAACGTAAAATTGCTGAATTGGAAGCACGTATTGCGAGTCTAGAAACCTCTCATACAGAAGTTGACTGTAGCGAACTTGAGTATGATCCAGAGGATCCTTTTGGTAGAAACTGTGTAGTTGAATGTCCTTGGTAAACAAGGCTTGACTCTTTGCCCAAATACCGTATAATAGCTATATAGAGTTAAGAAACGGGGTAGCAAATGACTACAGTAAAACGCAAGCGCCGCAGTGATCGTAATCATGTGATTTACATGATTAAAAACACTATCACTGACCAACTGTATATCGGTATCACTGTTCTGTCATATCAGGGTAATGCTCAGCGTACTGTAGATCGTAGAGTACAAAAGCATGTACAGCGGGCATTTGCTGAAAACAAAAATTGGGCGCTGTGCGAATCGTTTCGCAAGTATGAGCCTGAGACTCACGAATATTGGGTGCATGATGTTGTTCGCGGTAAAGCTGAAGCACACCGCGTAGAAACTAGTTTGATTGATGCCCTTAACCCCCAACTGAACACTTTCAAGAAAGGTGCGCAAGTATAACCGTTTTCGCTTGCTAGTTTAATCACAATCACATACAATACACATATAGGAGAAATAATATGGCAATGACTACCCTTCAGCGCATGGTCCTCAAAGATGCATTCGCCCGAGTTCAGGCAGAAGATATCCACAAAGTGGGTAATATTACGTATAATAACGAGTTTGATATCCCGCCTGACGTAGAAATCAAAGGGCTGGGTTACGAGGGTGCAGTAGAACAAGTTTATCAACAAATGGTACAGCTTGGTCAGCCCGAATGAACGACACTCTTTGGGGAGTATTATCATGGATCAAAGAGGATTGGCAAAGTAACCGTGCAAGATTTATTATTGAGATTTTGGCATGGGCTATTAGTATTGGGTGTTCTTTTACTATGGCTGTTACTGTTCCTAATCCTCCTCTTATTTTTCTGTACCCAACGTGGATTACAGGTTGTGCAATGTATGCGTGGGCAGCCTATACTAGGCGTAGCTTTGGCATGCTTGCTAACTATACTTTGTTGGTTACTATTGACATAATTGGGTTAACTAGGCTTGTTTTACTTTAATAATGATTCACGAGAGGACTCATATATGGTATATGAACGACATTATGATGATAACGGAACACTCATTAGTCCGGCGCATTTGTATGATGAAAACGGTAGAGTATTTACACCTCAAGTATTAAGTGATGTTATGTGTGGATCAATTCGCACAAGATGGTACGATAACGGCGTCTTGCAAAAAACACAAATAGATGATACTATTAGTTTTTTCGACAACAACGGTAAACTTCACAATGATAACGGGCCTGCTGTTATCTACGGTGATGGAACAAAAGTTTATATGATTCACGGAGTCTTTCAACGAAGAGAACCAGGTGACTCTGGATCTACTTACTACAAAGACCTATATAAATCACTACCAGTAGAAGATAAAAGGGATAAAAAATGACAATGCTACAAACAATGCTAAAACCGCACGTAATATTTGATCCCAAGAATAGGGATCATAGAAAGTGGGTAGCTAGTTTTTTTAGAAATAATAGTTGGCGTGAGTGCCCAGTTAGGTTCATCGTTAGAGAAAACGGTAATGATGTAAACGTAATAAAACGTCAGCTAGTCGAGTTTTACACAGCCAAAGAATTTAAAACCAACTAAAGGAGACTATTATGGGTCTTGATATGTATATGCAGGGTCACCTGT
>JACCDP010580363.1_pt1 | contig 13525 bp, 10 predicted proteins | sample 7445841 | NCBI WGS metagenome assembly JACCDP01 (sample SAMN15323441, study PRJNA562643) | freshwater metagenome | isolation source: river surface water | place: USA:Blue River Watershed | collected 2017-08-17
GTTGCGTCCAGCGGGTAGCCAAGCCGCTAATAGCCAATACTACGCACAGGACATCCGCCTGACCATAGGCGTAGGCCGTTACACGGCAAACTTTACTCCCCCAGGGCCATTTTGCTCAGGCGTCCTGCAGTCAAGCCCGCCAGCAGTCCCTCTAGGGTGGCGTCATATAGCCTTTAGTCGTTCAGGCCATCTTGTTACGGCGTTTATTGACGGTGTTCATGCAGGTACAAGGGGGTGCGTTAACGGACAAATCGGAAATTCAGCCGGTGCCTATATTTACAACGAAAACTCAACGGCCTATATAAACGATTTGCGTCTAACTGACGGAGTTGCGCGGTACTCAGCCAACTTTACACCGCCGGGGGCGCTTGCCACTATTGGCGGCTATGGCTGCATTTTACAGAATGGCATACCTGCTTTTAGACTAAACACGACAACCGTTAGTGGTGTCTCAGCTATTGGGACAGGAACTTCAATGGTGTCTTTTGTGTGCAACCGAGAGGACGACACAGCGAAAGTGTTCACTAATGCCGCACAGGTAGGCACAGTATCAATTGCGGCGCTGGGAGCAATGGGTACACCATTAACGCCAAGAATCGGCGAAGAGCCGGGGTTTGGATTGTTTGGCGGCATTATAGACGAGCTGAGCGTGTTTGACAGGGCGTTAACCCAGAGCGAGCTGCAAACGCTGTATCTGGCGGGAACAACATCCCCTGGCGATGACGCGCTATTATCGAGTCCCAACACCTTTGCAGACCGTGGCTGCCATGTTTTTAATGGCATCACATACTTTGTTAAGGGCGCCAACCTATACCGGCTAAATAGAGATTTAACCACCGATTTGATCGGGGCAATAAACGGCACAGACTACTGCAGCTTTGCCGACAATGGCGGGGTGATGGTCATTTGCAATGGCTTAACGCCCTACAGCTATGACGGAACAACCCTAACAAGTTTGACAAGCATTACCTTTAACCCCAGTGTGGTGACTTACATTACCACGCGCTTTGTGTTTGATAGCTCCAACGATTATTTTTATGCGTCTGATAGCTACTCTACCAATGTGCGAACAGTCAATAGCGCCACAAGCGAAAGCGCGCCAGACTCATTTACTGCGCCGTTTGCATTTGGGCAAATGCTGTACCTGTTTGGCGAGAACACCATAGAGCCATGGCAGCCAGCGGTTGCTCAGCCCCCGTTTGCAAGGGCGACGCAAGCCATAATCGAAAACGTAGGATGCACCGCACCGCATGGCATTACCAACACCATTGATTTTGTTTACTTTATCCACAAAAGCGGCATACCCTACAGAATGCGCGGCTTTCAGGTTGAACCCATAGCTGCAAGCGGCATGATTAACAAGTTCAACAGCTACGACTGTGCTAAATACCGTGCTCGCAGCCTGTCGTTTGACGGCCAAAACTTTGTTATTTTTGACTTCTACGAAGACAACGCCACCTGGTGCTTTAGCGAAACCACCAACACGTGGCTGCAGCTTGGTTCAGGTAGTGACCCAGAAAGATTTTGGGGCGGCAGTTATTGCTTTAATTATGGCCTTCACACTTTTGTGGATATTGCAAAACCACTGGTTCACCATTTGGCGTTTGACAGCGCAAAGAACCAATGGGGGCCAGTAGTGCGCGAAAAGGTGTTCGAGTTCCTCAGCGGAGAGAAAACCGGCAGGGTGCGCGGTAAGCTGGAATTGTCGCGGGTTATTCTGGGGGTGGAAGCCGGTTGCGGTTTGGTGTCAGGCCAAGGCGAGGAGCCATTGATTGGTGTTCAGGTATCCATAGATGGCAAGACTTGGAGCCAGGAACAATTTGTCGAGCTTGGCCGCATGGGTGAGTTTAGCAAACAGGTCGAGGTATCCATGCGCGTTAAGTTCCAGCAACTTGCACTAAGGGTTAGGCTTTATGACCCTGTTGGCTTCGCATTTTTCAGCGCAGCCATAGATGTGCGGGAGGCTGGCCATTAACACCTACATCTTAAACAAAACGCGCCCCAAAGAGTTTATGGGGCGCGAATATGACCCATATTTTACGCTGCTAGAGCGACTAATAGCGCAGCTTGGCACCACAAGCGAAGGCGGAGGCTCAAACGCTGCATCCTTGGCATTGCTGCAAGGTAAAGTTGACGAATTTCTATACCTAACCGATGGCCCACTATTGACCGCCGATTGTGCTAGTATTACGGCGGATAACGACTACATCACAGCGGATATTGGCTAATGGCACAGCAAACGCTTAACTACGGCTCGGCAATAAATGACGGTACGGGCGACCCGCTACGCACGGCGTTTAGCAAATGCCAGTCTAATTTTACAGAGCTTTATACTTTGGTTGAGCATGACGGACTAACCTTTGTTAGCTCGCTTGCAGACCTTCCAGCGGCTGCAGCAGGGGTTATTACGCTGGCCAGCGGGTGTTATGTATTCACCAAGGCCATAGACTTGTTGGGCGCAAGGCTTAACTGCACCGGCGCGGTTTGCATCATGGGCACCAGCAGCGAAACCGCCAGCATTACATCCACGGGCTTGGGTTCAAACCCCATTATATCCACTACCTTTAGCCTTCCAATGCGGCATATTTCCATTATTGCCAGCGGCACATCCACGGCTATTTCTGCGGTGGCGGCCAGTGCTGATTATGCAATCGACTGGCAAGCCGTCAATTTTGTCAACACGGCTAGCATTGGCACAATTAGCGGCTATTCAAACGTGGTTGGCTCGGATTGTGCGTTACTTGGCGCAGGCGGCTTAACCTTTGGCGGGACTATTGGCACGGTAGCCTTTAGCAATTGCTTGTTTAATGTGTCTAGCGGAACAGGTTTAAGCTTCCCAACAGGCTTAACCATTAGCAGGCGTATACGCATAACAAACAGCAGCTTTGTGGTTGCCACAGGCGCGACCGGCATAAACGTTAGCACTAGCGCAAGTGTGCCCACAGATGGCTATATTCTCGACACGGTGAACTTTTCGGGCGCTGGCACCTACACGGCTGGCGTTACCAACAGCGACAACAAGGCGCGTTTTACAAGCTGCAAGGGCATCACTAATAGCGTTACCCTTGGTTATAAAACCATGATTAACAACGCCACAGCCACGACTATAAGCGCGGTGAATACTCCGGTTAAGCTGGCAGGAACATTCACGCTTGGCAGTTCTAGCCAGCGGTTTAGCCTTGTTAGTAATCAGCTTGTTTACAATGGCGCGCTAACGCTTACCTGTGAAATCTCGGTGAATGCGTCACTGGTGACAACCGCAAATAACGAAGTAGCTATTTATATTTACAAAAACAATGTGCAGATAGCCGAAAGCGTTGCAGGAGCAACGGCCACGGGTAGCGGCAAGGCTGAAAATATCAGCAGCCATGCAATAGTAACCTTAGTGACGGGCGATGTTATTGATGTCTGGACAGAAAACCAAACGGCAGGCAATAACATTACCGGGGAAAACGCTGTGGTAATTATCAAGCCGGTTCTTGCGGGGTAAACATGGCCATTATTAGCCTATCAAACTCAGAAACACCAACGAGCACAGCAGAGTACACGCTTTTCGAAGCGGGGCCAGATGCTGATGTTCCCATTGTCAAGTTTGTGGCGCATAATGACACTGGCGCGGCAAGTACCTATTACGCAAAGATTTATTCAGCAAGTGGAACACCAAAAAGCGTGCAGCCTGTGAGGACTGTCAACCGGTACAGCGCGCATGTTCCCCAATCGGTTGTTGGTTGCGTTATCCCCAAGAATGGCCGCTTAGTTGTTGGTGTTGGTAGCGGTAACTCAATATCATTTACAGTTTCAGGTGAGGTTTAGGGTATGTTAGGCGCAATAGGCGGTATATTGGGCGCGGTTGGCGGCATAGGTTCGTATTTATCCAACCGAAAAGCGGGTAAAAATTTCGAAAAAGCTGGTGCATATCAAGAGGATGCAGCTAACAAGGCAGCAGAAGAACTAGCGGCCCAATCTACGGAGTCACAGGCGCTATTTAACCCTTACGCAGAGTTTGGCCAGCAAGGTTTAACGCAAATGCAGGGGATGCTAACGCCAGAAGGTGAGGCGGCATACCTAAGCCAGAACAACCCAATGTTTAAGGCAGCATTGCAAAACATGAACGACCAAACCGCCACGGCAGCGGCCATTAGTGGGCGGTCAATGGCTGGCGATACCATGAACAGCTACCTAAGCAACTGGCAGGCAGCGGCTTTGCCTTTGTTGCAGAACCGCCAGAACATGCTTATGAATGCGGTGAACACCGGGCAAGGAGCAGTCAGCAACCAAGCCAACATAGGTATGCAAGGCACACAACTAACGCAGGATTACCGCACCAGCGGGGCGTCAGCTAGAGCGGCTGGAATGGTTGGGAGGGCTAATGCGGGGTTGGCTGGCACAGCCGGATTGTTTAAAGGGCTATCTTCGCTTGGCGGTGCAGCCGATAACGCAGGCGGATTTAAAAAGCTTTTCGGAGGATAACCAATGGCAATTAACCCAATGATAGCGTTGGCAGGCCAGCCTGTAGATATTGCTGGAGCGGTGTTTGAAGGCCAGCAACATGCCAACGAAATGGCAATGGCTCCAATTCAGCGCGCAGCCATGCAGCAACAAGTAAACGCGCAAGAGCAGGCCACGCAACAGCAGCTAATGCAAAACCAAGCCATGGGCGCAAACTACGCATTACAGACCGCACAGCACCTTAAAACTCTGCCAATGGAACAGCGCTTGCCTGTGGCACAAATGGCCTACGCCAAGCTAAAGGCTATGGGCATAGGTGACGGTGTTGCCGATGAAAACGATTTAACGGACGAGGCATTGGATAACGATGTAAACAGCCTTACAGGTGTTGTGCAGGGGTATCGGCAGCAGTTTGCTAGCAGGTCGGGCTTGCAAACAGTAGGCGGGGTGGTTTACACCAAAGAAAACGGCAAAACCTATGCCAATGTTCAAGTATTTAACCAAAACGACCCTAGCGCGCCAATAACCACGCAGCGCGCAGAAGTTATGGGCGATATGACCGTTGCAGGCGGCGAAACCCCAGAGCAAAAACGCTTGAGAGAAGCCGAGGCGCAACTTTCGCTTGAGCAGCAAAAACAACTCCTGCAAACCCAGCAAGAGCTTCTTAGGCTGCAACAAAGTATTGACCCTAAAGCCCGTATTGCAGGGGCGGAAGCGGATGCAAAAACAACGGCAACGGCCGCAAGCGGAAAAGTCGCGACCAATATAGAACTTGGCGCAAATGCAATTGCCGCGGTGCCCAAACTTAAAGAAATAAAAGGCTTGCTCGAAAGCGGTAAGGTTAAGACTGGCGGGCTACAAGCCGTTAAACAAGAATGGGCCGCAAAACTTGGAGTACCTTTAAAAGATGCGGCGGATTATGCGCAGTTTGATTCTATGGTCTATCAAGAGCTTGCGCGACTGTTGCAACAAGCGACTGGTGTGCAAACTGATAGGGATACGCAAACCGCGCTTAAAAGTGCATTTAACGACCAGCGAGGTGTCGCGGCTAACATTAGGCTGATAGAGCGCGCTATTGATGAAGGGGAAAGAAATATCAGGTTTGGTCGCCAAGCCTACAGCGAAAACAAAGATGCTTACCGCTCGGCTTATGGTCCTTACTATGAGCAATTAAAGCCGCCAAAGGTCGAAACCGAAACGCCCAGAGACGAAACGCCCGAAACCGAAACGCCACATGACAAATGGTTCAGACAATGAGCGAGCTAGAGCAGCTAATTTCCGAGGCAGCGGAGGAATACGCAAGCGAGGCATTGGCGGAGGCTGACGCCAAAATTGCCCAGCTTCGCAAAGAAATGCAAAAGGCGCTCGATGCAGAGCGCAAGGCCGCGATTGAGCGAAAAGAGTATGGCGAAGCCATAGAGAAGGCGCTACAGGAACAGACCGATGCAATCAACAATTCAGCGGCCACGGTTGCGGATTCTATCGCACGCCTAGCTAACGCATTGGCTAAGAAGGTTGCCCCACAAGCGCCCAATTATCGCTTTAAAATAATCCGCGATGAAACCGGCAAAATTACAGAATTGGCGGCGGAGAGAGAATAAAAAATGTCTTTTGCAATAGATGGCAGCTTAATAACCCAATCCGGCACGGATACTAACCTTTCAGGATTGGCCGGAGTCGCTGGCGTTACCACGCTAACCAACGGCACCAAGACGGTTTATTTTGTCGGTAACAACCGTATACACGTTTCAGGAACGCTAACCTTTGACCCACGGTTTGAAGAAATCCAACTTGGCAGCGGTATAACCAGCTTTCCCCAGTTTCTGGTATCTGGCACGCTTAACATTGGCTCAGCTTTAACCGAAGGCGGTTACACCTTTGCGCCTCCCACCACCGCAATAATTATCCCGTCATTTTCATCGGCGGATAGTGGCGGCAGCAATGATGACACTATTTATGGTTCTTTCAGGGTAACAGGCACCTGCCACCACTACTACGGTACTATTTTTGTGCGGGGGCCGGTGGGCTTAGGTTCAGGCGCAACCACGGGAACTTACAAGTCCTACAGTACAAGCTCCTCATTTATTTCACTGGGCACGGCTGGCAGCGACAATGCAGAGATTCAAATTCGCCAGCGCAGCACTAATAACGAAATTAACGGCATTACCACCAATAAAATATGGTGGGTGATTTTTAACGCACCAGCCGCGTTAAATAAGGCGGCGGCTTCTCAGGGCGTTTTTGCTTTTGCGGTATCAGGTTCGTCCACTGCCCAAACATTCCTTACTATCCGAGACTACGCAGGAGCGCTAGGCAATACTTACGATGCAGCTTACCGGCTGGCAACCGTCTGGCTGCGGTTTATCAATAGCGGCGTAGGCACGCTTTTAACTTCGGCTGGGAATAATTTATCAACATCATCCCCAAGCAATTGCGGTATCCATGAATTGCGGCAAGAGCTTTACTTGACCGCAAAAAACACAGCGGCGGCCGCGATTACGAGCGGCGGCATTTACTTGGCCGACAAAAACAACGGCAACCGTTGCCCGTACAACACGGCATTGTTTGGGGGTGCGCAGCCCAACTACACCACCGACCGCGAGTATTCAGCATTGTTTAACGGTTCGGGCTTGGCATCCATTACCGCCGATGGCGGGGTGTTGATTGGCGTCAATTGGCGGGATACGGCTGGCGCTAGGGAGTCCAACAACCAGCAGGATTTAAGGGGCGAGGACGCAACCGCGACCGATTTTTGGATTGTTCGCTGTCGCAGTTATGGCAAGGTGTTTACCAATTTAACTGTGCTTTTGCGCGGGGTGGGCGGAACACTGCAAAACCTAACTATGTTTGATAATGCCAGCATCACACAATCCTCCGCGACTGCCAATGCCCACACGGGCATAACGCTAACAGACCACGGCGGCTCGCCCGTTTCGTGGAATGGCAAAAACTTTGGCATAACCATCACTGGCAACCGGACAACAAACCCAAGCTTAACCGCAGCGGATATTTACCACCATTTGCAGGCCAAGCTTGCGGCAGTTAGCACCACCTTTCACGGCAAGGTGGGCGGGGCATGGCATGAGATGTTGTTGCCGGATTCCGGCCAATATTCAACTGTGCGCGGCCAGTACGGTGGCACCCGTACCTTTAAAGGTGTGCGGGTAGTCGATGAAAACGGCGACCCATTCCCCAGCATTCTCACCATGCAATCAGACGATGGCACCTACTACACACCGCCTGTGCAGTACCAGCTAACCATATCTGGCTTTGTTAGCGGGTCGGATGTAGTGTTATATCAGGCTGGCACGACAACAGTCATTCAAACGTTTGACGCGGTTGCAGGCACAAGCACAGCCTACACTTACCAAACCCTGCAAAACATTGATATCGGCGTATTCAAAGCCGGTTACAAGGTTAAATATGTGCTAAATTATGCGCTTACAGCTTCAAATGCGACAATTCCAATAACTCAAGAAGCAGATAGGAACTATGCCTAATTATCAGATTTTTTGGACTACTGATGGCAAAAACATTGGATATACATTCGAATCCAGCAATGTTTCGTTCACTTTGCCCAATGGATTTGTAATGAATGTCGAAAATGTTTACACCACCGAAGACGGCAAACGGTTTGCCAATTCGAACTATATCATTGACGCGAAACCAGTTTAATTTATGGCAAAGATTACAAGCCGCTCAGGTTTAAATGTTGGCACAGAGCTAACCATTGACGAAACCGCAAAAACCTTCACGCTTATAGAGGCCGGAAACCTTGTGGCTAAGGACGGGGTGTCTGCCAGAGCCTTGTATTCTAAATTTGTCGACCTTTGGGAAACCGGCACTTATCAAGACTCGCCTTTCCCCATGAACGCCATCGACTACCTAAGCGGCCAATATCAGTTTGGGGTAAGTGACGGGCGCTACAACGGATGGAAACCTGCCAACGATGCCACCCGGCAAATGATTAGGGACGGTGGGTGGGAGGAATATAGCGCGGCTGGCGTGTTAAATAGGGCTTACTGTTCAGCGATTGGCCTAGGCTCAGTGGATAGTGGGACACAGCTTTACTACCAGCTAACCAGCAGCGGAAGCCCTGCAAACTTCACCTTTACCGACCAATGCAATGAGGCAATTCAGGTATATGGTGACGCCAGTAACGGCAACTTTGACAAACGCACATTCTTTAAAGTGTACTGCCGCGAGTATGCCAAAACTTACAGCGAGTCAACCTTAACCGACACTGGCAAGGCCGCTAGCGGCGCCTATATTGTAAACTTCCTAATCAGCAACACAGCTGACCCAAACATTACCGCCAACGATGGGGCAATGAGTGGTGCGCCTTATAGCGGGATCACAATAACCTACTACGGCAGCGACCAAAACCGCACCATTAACGGTGTGAGCGCGCCTTTTAGGGTGATTATTGACGGGAACAACGCCACGCTTGAGCAGATTTATACCAAGGTGCAATATCTTTTGCGCCAAAACTCGGATATTGATAGCGGAGCAGGTACGGTAACAGGCAAAACTGCAGCCCTATTGCTGGATTTTCTTGGAACAACGCTAAGAACGCGCACAGGCGTTTACATTGACAACATCCAGACAGCCGACTCAAACCGGATTATTTTCACCGACTACAACGGTGTAGAACGGCAAAACCCGTTTACAAGTTCGGGAACACTGGCGTTTGCAGCGGCGCACGTTGGAGCCGGTTCAATGTACCGGATGTTTTACGCAACAACGCCAAACGGTGACGATTACGGCGAGGCCACGGCGGTGACAGTAAACGATGCCAGCGGCAACCCAATCACGGGAACCATTAGCACAGCATCCATTGCGTTTGATTTTGACTACACCAACAACACCCAAGGCGGGTACACTGGTGGCACCAATCGAAACGTTAAGCTTGTAGCGGTTCGACCCGGTTACAGCGTGCCAGCCGTGATAGACGCGACACTAACGCAAAGTAAAGGAGTCGTGATTAACGTGACCGCAACTGACGAGCTGGCTTACATCTAATGGCAATTACATTTAACCCAAGTACTAAAATAATCCAGCTAGATAGCACTAACGTCACGGTGGCTGCCATATGGTCTAGGTGGGTGGATTGGTTCGCTACAAGCGACAACTGCAAGTACCCGCCTGCAATGCGGGTTATTGGTGGGAACCAAGTGCAAGGCGCTATTTACATCCCCAGCTACTTTTACCTGCTAGACGGTTGGCGCATTAGGCCGCAAGAGTCAAACCACACGCTAGAAATTGAGGGCAATGTGGTAGTAGATGGCGGAGGCAACCCAATTGTAAACACCGTTGGCACTTATCAGGTCAATGTAAGGTTTACCGTACCTGTGCAAGCGCAGGCCATATCAACAACAGGCGGAACCGGCCCCAGCGCTGCCGATGTTGCGGATGCGGTGTTCAATAAAATGGTGGAGTCCGGTTACTCCTTTGGCGATTTAGTCAGAATCCAACACTCAGCCCTAGCCGGCAAAGTAACGGGCGCAGGAACGGCCACAGAGCGCTTTAGAAGCATCGCAGACAATAAAGACCGCCTAGTTGTAACAGTAGACGCCAACGGCAACCGCACAGCGATTACACAAGATGGCTCGGCTTAAATCGTTTAGCCAACGGACCTTTGCCGCAAGGGTATTTATACCCATTTGGGGCAAGCCGGAACAAGCCCAAAACCAAGGCGGAATTGCGTTTATAAAACCGCCAAAAGTGCAGAAAAACGATGATGATGAAGTTATACTATTGACAATTTCAGCTTTCCTACAAATGGTAGCCCAAGATTATGGCAGTTGACTACAAAAGCAAAATTGAAAGCCTAAACGCCAAGATTGACGAAGCTATCAAGGCGAAGGACTTCGAAAAAACCGAAGAACTGAAAAGCCAGAAGGCAGCGCTGGCGGCTGAAATTAAGGCCGAGGCAAAGAAGCGGATGGAAGCCTACAGCAGCGCGCCCAAGCCTTCCTATGCTGCAGGTGGCGCTAACGTGCCAGTGCCAGAAGAAGAGCCCCAAACCGTTACCCAATCGGCTAACCAAGCGCTTTACGAGTTCGACAAAGCCAACGACCTACTAGGCAAAAACTGGAAAAAGTTTAACGCCAATAAGTTGCAGGCAGCGGCAGCGGCTGGCGACCAAGACGCTATTGATTTTTTAGGCGTTTACAACCAGCGGCAGCAATTACTGCAAAACCAAGCCACAGCAGCAGGGGCAGAACAAACGGCTGCAGAAACCACGCCTTTGCAGACTCTTGGCGCTGGGGCAGGTGCGGCGGTTCAGAATGTTGGGCGCAATCTTGGGTTGGTTGACGAAACACCAGAGCAAGCCCAAGCGCGCAAAATCCAAGAGGAAGCCTTGCGGCAGCAATACCCATTCCTTTACCCAGCGGGTGAAATAGTTGGCGAAATAGGCGCAACCGCACCTGTTGGCGGGGCTTTAGGGCTTGCTGGTAAAGGCGCAGGCACTCTAGTGGCTCGCAATATGTCAGGCTTGGTCAGCCCTGTAGCTAACGCCGTACGCTCGGTGGGCAATGTTGGGCGGCAAGCGGCAGAGGGTGGGCTATCAACCGCACTGGTGCAAGAAAGCTCGCAGCCTGCAAATATGGCAGAAGTTGGCGCGGGTGCGGTTTTAACGCCTGTTATAAACAAGGCTTTGGGCGCGGTAATGAAGCCACGGCGCGCAGTGTTAGACACTAACGCACCAATAGACCAAGAGGCACCCATTGGATTGCAAGTTTCGCAGGCCATGACGCCAGAATTTAGGGCTTACTTGGAAGGTCAAAACATTGACCCTAATGTTATCGGAAATGTCGCCACAGGCGCAGGCAATGCCGCACAAACGGCAAGCCGCATTCTACCCGGCACCAGCGAACTACCCAGCATGGGCTTGGCGGATTATCAAAATGTGATGGCATCTTCACGGCCTGATGTGGACTACCTGCAGCGAGTGCAAGAGGCAGGATTCAGCCCAAGTGATTTGCCTGTGGCGGCCTACACACAAAACGATAGCCTGTTGTCTGCGGTTAGTAAGGCTGGCGTTAAAACGGCTGATTCAGTCGAAAAATATCGCTTTGACACCACTTTAAGCCGCATTACAGACGACTCTAAAAGCATTATTGATGGCTTGCTCGAAACCCAATCAATCATGCCCAAGAAACTTTTGTCAGAAGGCTTTGGCGAGGACGAACTAACCCAGCGGCTTGTAGGTGGATTGAAGGATAAGCGCTCACAGCTTCAAAACTTAGAAAACGAAATGTACAACCAGTACATAAAGCCAATACTTAGGGAAGATTTGCCCTACTGGAGAGATGTTCCAGAAGTTCGCACAAGAAACGCATTTACTGGTGTGGAAACAGTAACGCAGCAAGCTGTACCTGCTAGGTATAAATTAAACTTGGACAAAATTAAAAATGTTATTTATGACAAGATTGCAGAAACTAAGGACTTAACCCCAAGCATTTATTTTGATATTAAAAAGAAATTGCTAGATTCAAAAGAGGCCAGAAACTTTAGCCAATTGCGCCAAGTTCGCCAAGATATAGGCGATTCATTGTACGGCACAACCAATAAATACTCAGACCAAAACATTGGCACGAGAGAAATGTTCTACAAGCTGCTAAGCGATGCAGAGAACGAGTTCTTCGAGCAGCGGTTTAGCGGAGTGGATGCGCTACCTAGCGGCATGACAATTAGAGAACTAAAGGATGCAACAGTTTCACGCAAAAACCTAGAGGAAAACATCAAGTTTTTCGGCGGCGATAAAGACGCATTAGGCAGTGTAGTAGGCTCAATTAACGCAGCGGCCAGCGGGTTAAATAAAGGTATTGTTGACACAACAAAGTTTAAAGCCCTGATGGCCAACCTATTGCCAGAGCAACAAAAGGCCGCGATTGGCGCGCTTACCGCCAGAATGCTGCAAGGCACCGGCAAGGAGTCGCAGATTAGTTTAGCTGGATCCAGAAACCTTTCCGAAGCATTGCGGCAAAATGGCTACCTTCGGGAAAGCTTTAACGCTACCATTGGGCCACAGTCTACCAAGGCGCTAATTGGCTACGGCGATATTGCCAAGGGCTTGGAACGCGCTGGCTCGCTAAAAGAAACCGGTTGGGGTGCGTCCATTAAAGGCAGTGCAGAGGCCAGAGTAAACAAGGGCATTATTGACAAAGTGGGCCGGTTGTTTGGCGTAGGCGAGCGGGTTCGCGAAGGTGCAAAAATGTTCTTGCCTGAAACCGAATCCATGGCAGCCGCATTTAACAACATGATAAGCACGGAAACATTTAAGCGCGCCATTAACACGCCAGTATCAGAAGGCGCAGCAAGAGCGGCACGCTTTCGCGAAATGGACAACATGTTAATGCGCACCAACGCGGCCCAGAAATACATGAATGAGCTTTACAAAAACGGCAAGGGCGAACTAGCCCAAGAAATCCTAACCGCTGGCGGCTTGGCTAGCTTTTTAAACTCCGACAAGGTTGAACTCTAATGGCTTACGTCCCAATTTCAACGGCCCCCATTCAGTACAGCAAGGCTTCTGGCGAGCCTGCCAACGGCTACTACCTAAAATTCTATGTAGCCAATAGCTCCACCCCCATAACCATGCAAACCGATTCAGTCGGGGCCACTTCGCTGGCCAAGTGCAAGCTGAACGAAAGCGGCTACCCAATTAGCAACCCATTGGACGAAAACACCGTTTTTATTCCGCATCTAAACACAACTTATGAGGCTTACCGCTTTGTTATCTATTCAAGCGCGGCGGATGCCGATGCTAACAATGTGACAGCAGGCTTGCCTAATATCCAGAGCGTGAACACCATTAACGGTGTGTTTGGGCAAGTTCCTGTTTCTTCAGATGATGTAACTTTTACTCCTGCTATTGTTGGGGGGGTTAGCACTCCGCTAGTTGACAACCTAGAGAACCTGCTAACGCCGTTTAATACTGGGGCAGTTGGCGACCAAGTAACAAACGACACGACAGCGGTTTCAAGCTGGCTAACTTCTGGCAAATCGTTATTTTTGCCAAAATCAAACATTTTGGCGAATGGCGTTATCAAAAAAACAACAACGCCTA
>JACCDP010038006.1_pt1 | contig 13522 bp, 12 predicted proteins | sample 7445841 | NCBI WGS metagenome assembly JACCDP01 (sample SAMN15323441, study PRJNA562643) | freshwater metagenome | isolation source: river surface water | place: USA:Blue River Watershed | collected 2017-08-17
CATGCGGGACAGGAGGGCGATCAGGCGTTCGCGTGGGGCGGGCTGGTGTCTGGCCGGTCGCAGGCAGCGACGATGGTAGGGCTGCTGGTGTACTGGGTGGAGAACGGGATGACGCGGGTGCAGGCGGATGTGGTGGGCGATAACCTTGCTCCGCTGGAGCTGATCATCCATGGCGCCCAATCACTGAGTGCAGCTGATTTTGTGATGTGATCGCGCCCATGCCGATCTGCATGACTGCTGCTGAGGATCGGGCGGCAGTCACGGGTCAGACCGCGACCGGTGCCTTGATCGGCGGATGAGACTCATAGCCGATGATCTCGATGTCGTCATAGCGGTAGTCGAAGATCGAATCCGGCTTGCGCTTGAGTGCCAGCTTTGGCAGCGGGAAGGGCGTGCGCGAAAGTTGTTCCTGCACTTGTTCGAAGTGGTTCGAGTAGATATGGCAGTCGCCCCCTGTCCAGACGAAATCGCCCACCTGCAGTCCGGTCTGTTCTGCCACCATGTGCGTCAGTAATGCATACGACGCGATGTTGAACGGCACCCCGAGAAAGATATCCGCGCTGCGCTGGTACAGCTGGCAGGAGAGCTTGCCGTCGGCCACGTAGAACTGGAAAAACGCATGGCAAGGTGGCAGCTTCATCTGCGGAATGTCGGACACATTCCAGGCCGAGACGATCAGCCGTCGCGAGTCCGGATTATTCCGGATCTGTTCGATCAGCTGGCTGATCTGATCGATATGCCCGCCATCCGGCTTGGGCCATGAGCGCCACTGAAAACCGTAGATCGGCCCCAGATCGCCGTTGGCATCGGCCCACTCGTCCCAGATGGATACGCCGTTCTCTTTCAGGTAGCGGATGTTGGTCGAGCCGGCGAGAAACCAGATCAGTTCGTGAATGATGGATTTCAGATGAAGTTTCTTGGTCGTGACCAGCGGGAAGCCTTCCTGCAGGTCGAAGCGCATCTGATAACCGAAGACCGAGCGGGTGCCCGTGCCGGTACGGTCGGTCTTGACGGTGCCATGTTCATACACATGGCGCATGAAATCCAGGTATTGGCGCATGAGTTCACTCCGGGGAAGTGCGTATTGTAGCGTGGTCGGCGGGTTAAGCTGTCCGAGTGAGCCGGCCGTGGATTGCGGGTGTCCGTTGGGGGGAAGTGTTGCGGGGTTGCGACCGAATGTACCGGGATATGGCGGGGCGTGTAAATCGGGGTCTACAATTTTTATTCCTGACGTCAGATCCCTTCCTCACCTTTTCCGGATGACCCGAATGAACAAGATCCATGCTTCCTCTGCACTGAATACCGAGATGGCTCCCCGGGACATCCCGGCGGCTCCTGCACGTGCCCCCATGAGCGCGCCGGAACTGACCCCCTTGGTGCCTCCGGGCGCCTCTCGTGCAGCACTCGCAACGACTGCGTCCCGTCCCCAGGAAGCCTCGCACTGGCGTCAGGCGATCTTTGATCGGGCATTCGACGATCTGCAGCAGCGGCTTGCCGACAATCGCCTTGCCGGTCAAGCGTCTGGCGCAGCGGCGACGGGCGGCCTCGCGGGTGCCGAGCGCCGCGACTGCGATGCCGCGCTGCAGTGGATCTCTGCCTGCGTGATGGCTACCGGGGCACGATGATGGATAGCGCGCAGTCACGCCAGTGGTCGACGCCCGAAGTCGACCAGATCGTTGCTCTGGTCAATCAGAGCCTGAGCGAGCTACCGGACAAAGTGCAGCAGCTGCAGGACACGCTCGCGCAGGGCATGATGCGCACCCTGCTGAATACGGTCGATAACGACCTGCTGGAACAGGTCTATGGCCGTGCCTACGAGCTCTACCAGCACAAGCAGTATCGTGAGGCGCTGCCGATGGCGCTGTACCTGTCGATCAACAATCCCAAGGATGTGCGCTTTCTCTTCATGGCGGGGATGATCCTGCAGTGCATGGAGGATCCGCTGATGGCCGCGACCTTTCATGCATGCGCATTGCAGCTCGATCCCGGCTTCGTGCCGGCGGCTTTCCGGCTGGCGGAGTGCTACACGCGGCTGGGCGAGAATCGCGAAGCCCGCGAGATGCTGGAAGCCACGCTGGACATTGGCCGGGAGTCGGAGGAATTCTTCGCACTGCAGCGTGAGATCATGAACAAGCTCTCACAGACGAACTAAGACTCATCAGTGATGGTTGAACTGCAGTGCCGCCAGCTGCGCATACAGCCCGCCCGACGCCACGAGTTCCGCATGGGTGCCGGTTTCCACGATACGTCCCTGTTCCATGACCACGATGCGCGTTGCGCGCTGCACCGTTGCCAGACGATGCGCGATCACCAGCGTGGTTCTGCCGACCATCGCGGCTTCCAGCGCATGCTGCACCAGCCGCTCCGATTCTGCATCGAGCGCGCTGGTCGCTTCATCCAGCAACAGCAGCGGCGGGTTCTTCAGCAATGCACGCGCAATGGCGATGCGCTGCCGCTGACCGCCTGACAGCCTCACGCCGCGCTCGCCAAGAAAAGAGCGGTAGCCCTCCGGCAGTTTTTCAATGAACTCGTGCGCAGCGGCTTGTCGGGCGGCGGCAATCACATCGTTATCCGTGGCATCCGGCCGGCCATAGCGAATGTTTTCCATCGCATTTGCCGAGAAGACCACCGTATCTTGCGGCACGATGCCTATCGTCTCGCGCAAGGTCTGCAAGTTCAGCTCGCGGATATCGATGCCATCGAGGCGGATACTCCCGGACTGTGGATCGTAAAAGCGCAGCAGCAGCTGGAACAAGGTCGTCTTGCCTGCACCGGATGGCCCGACGATAGCGATGGTTTCACCGGGCTGCACCTCCAGCGAAAAGTCCGACAGTGCTGGCTGATCCGGGCGGGAAGGGTAGCGAAAATCCACCGCAGCGATCTGCAGCCGCGAACCATTCGAGGTGCTGCTCGGCAGCGCGAGCGGATGCGCGGGCGATATGATGGGCGAGCGTTCCGCCAGCAGTTCGAGCAAACGTTCGCTGGCACCCGCCGCGCGCTGCGCATCGCCCAGTGTTTCGGACAGGGCACCAATCGCCCCGGCGACGATGGCGGCATACAGAATGAACTGTCCCAGCTCGCCCGCGCTCATGCGGCCGTCGATCACTGCATGCGCGCCCAGCCACAGCACGAACACGATCGCGCCAAAGACCAGCAGTATCGCCGTCACGGTCAGCAGCGCCCGCGCGCGCACGCGGTCGATGGCGGCGCCGAAAGCACGCTCCACCGCATGGCCGAACTGCGCGGCCTCCAACGCTTCGTGCGCGAAGGCTTGCACGACATTGATCGCATTCAGGCGTTCACCGGCGAGGCCGGAGGCATCAGCGATCCTGTCTTGCGATGCGCGCGAGAGCTTGCGCACGCGGCGGCCTATCATCACAATGGGAATGATCACCGACAGCAGCATCACGATGATGATCGCTGACAGCTTCACGCTGGTGAAGAACATCATCAGCAAACCGCCACCCAGCAACAACAGATTGCGCAGCGCCATCGAGATGCTGGTGCCCACGACCGTTTGTATCAGTGTGGTGTCCGTGGTCAGCCGCGACAGCACTTCACCGGTCTGTGTCACTTCATAGAATTCCGGACTTTGCCGCAGCACGTGCGCATACACCGCACTGCGGATGTCCGAGGTCACGCGTTCGCCCAGCCATGACACGGTGTAGAAGCGCGCTGCGGTCGCAACGGCCAGCACGCAGGCAATGCCGAACAGCGCGAGAAAGGTCAGGTTGACGCTGCTGGTCTGCGCAGCGCCTGCAGAGGAAAAGCCGAGATCGATCAGCTGACGAAAGCCATACGGCATTGCCAGCGTCGCACCGGCGGCGATCAGCAGCGCAACACCCGCGACGATCACACGGCGACGGTAGGGCGCAAGAAAAGGCAGCAGGCCTGCCAGGGTTTTCAGGCCGCTGCGGGACTTGGGGCGGTCGGCCAGTGGGGTTCTCATAGTGTCAGGGCTTTCAGGTAGCCGGTCATTTCAAAATAGCCTTGTCCCGCAGGCTGGCCGTTGCGCAGCACACGCACCGCGCCTTCCCAGTAGACCGCGCCGGTCGATTGTCGCGAGTCGAGTTCCTGGTCATCTTGCAGCGGTTGCAGCGTCCATTGGATCTTGTCGTTCTTCTTGCCGGTATCGCCCGTATCAATCTGCATGCCCACAGGATAACTCGCGCCGGTGCGTGGCGAGCGCCAGCGGCGCAGTGGCGTGAAACGGATCTCGTCACTGCGGTACTGCCGCAGCTTGCCATCACGAGTGCGCAGGGACGCATGCTGCCACAGGGTGGTGCCATCGGTGCCGCGTATGCGAAAGGCCATCAGCGCGCTGCCATCATCGAGATTGGCGCCCACCCAGTCCCAGCCGACCGCGTGCGCATCCAGCACAGTCGTCGACCATTCATGATCCAGCCATGCCGTGCCAGTTACCTTCACCGGTTGACCCTTGCGGGTGACCGTGCCGCTCACCTTCAGGTGCGGTTCGCTGTAGTAGTAGCTGGCCTGCGAGGCTTGCGGGCCCTTGCGTGAATAACCGGCGTCCCCTTGCAGCATCAGCGGCTGTGTAGGGGTCAGCGATAGTGACAGCGTGAACTCTCTGGCGGGCAGAGTGACGATATAACGCCCGTCATGCTGTCTTTGCATCGTCCATTGATGCAGCCTCACGTCGGTGGTGGCCTCGCTGGCTTGCGCGCGTCCGAAACCCGTACGCGCGATTTTCTGGTCATGCACCAGCTTGCCAATCTCAGGGTCCGACAGTGCCGCATGGGCGACGATCAGTTGCTTGGGAGCGAAGCGGCTGGGGTTGTTCGCATCATGCTCGGTGGCTGAACGAAAGAAAGTCACCTGAAATCCGAGCGGCTTGTTATCGGGTGTGTTCAGCCATCCGGTCACGTACCACCATTCGGTGCGGAAGTCCGGGTGCGCGCCGTAGTCGCGCGGGAAGCTCAGTTTTGCTGGCGGGCGGACTTCGGTGAATACGGGTGGCGCTGCGTCAGCGGCCGGCAGGAAGAAGGACAGCAGAAAGGACGACAGCAGAAAGACGACGACCGGGGCGTGGATTCCCGCTTTCGCTGGAATGACGATGTTAAGTGGGGCGATGTTTCGTTGAACGAGGTTGTGTGCGATGCGCCCGGAGGATTCACACCAACGCGAGCAACGCATGGCACTTCGCGTCATCCTCTTCAGCAGGTTGGGGCTCAGCATGTCACCAATCCTCCCGCACGGCGCGCACCGCGCTGCCCGAGACGGCGATGCGTCCCGAGGTCAGTGCCGTCAGTGACGCGGATACCAGCAGCACGCCGGCGACGGTCGCCAGCAGGCCATAGGGCAGGTGCAACTCCATCGTCCAGTGAAAGGATTGCGGGTTGACGATGAAGACCAGGATCAGGCTGATGCAGGCACCGAGCACGAAACCCGCAATGATGGCCAGCGCGGCCAGCAATGCGCCTTCGCCTGCCAGCAGTGCCAGTATCTGCCTGCGCGTGATGCCGAGATGTCGCAGCATCCCGAATTCTTTGGCACGCGACAAGGTCTGCGCAGAAAAGGTCGAGGCTACGCCGAACAGACCGATCACGATCGCCACGCCTTCGAGCAGATAGGTGATGGCGAAGCTGCGGTCGAAAATCTTCAGGCTGATCGCGTGTATCTCTCCCGGCTCGGCCTGCTCCAGCGTTGCCGCAAACGGCAGGGTATCGACTTGCTGACGCAATACCGCTACCGGCGTATCGCGTCTGACCCAGAGCGCGACATCATTCGCACTGTCATCACCGCTCAGCTGCCGGTAGTCTTCGATACGCATCATCACCGCGCCCGACTGCCGTGCATAGTCGCGCCAGATCCCCGCGACCGTGAAGGTCTGCACGTTGCCGTTGACGGGCAGTTGCACCGTCTGCCCCGGCTGCCATCCGTACACATCCACCATCGCCTCCGACGCCCAGACCGGTTTTCCGTTCACGACCACCGTGTCGCTCACCATGGGCAGCGCGCGTTCCGGCGCATGGGCATCAATGCTGCGTGCGATCAGCGCCACCGTCGGGCGCGCAGGATCCAGCGTGATCGGCTGATGCCGCGTGACTTCCATGCGCGCGACTGCCGGCAGGGCAGCGATGGCTTGCTGCTCGCTGGCGGTGAGTCGTCCTGCTTCGCCGCCATTCATCACGCGCACATACAAATCAGCAGACAGCAGATGTCGCAGCCAGTCATCGACCGACACGCGAAAGCTCGACACCATGATCGCCATCGCCACCATGAGCGCAAAGCTGGCCAGTACACCGCCGAGCGCAATCGCTGCCTGATTCGGCGCGTTGGCCAGTCGCGACAGGGCCAGCGACGCCAGCGGCCCGGCACGTCGCCGCGCCAGCCTGGCGAAGGTCAGCGTTGCAAGCCGGGGCATCAGCGCGATGCTGCCGATCAGGAGTAGTGCAATCGAGAGATAGCCAAAGACAGACAGGCCGGCGACGGGCGGCAGCTGCGTGAACACGATGCCGGTGAAGATCATGATCAGCGCGGGCCAGGGTGCCGAGAGCGGTGCCAGTGCGAGATCTTCGCTGCCGGCTTTCAGCGCGGCCGCTGGTCGCGCGCGAGCCGCTTCGAGCGCAGGCGACAGACTGCCCAGCAGGGCCACGCCTACGCCCGCAGCAAAGAACAGCAGCGCGGCAACGGGATCAAAGCTGAGCGAAGGCTGCACGCCGGGAAAGTAGCCACCGCCCAGATCGCCGCCGAACAGGGACAGCGCAAGCGCCGCCAATCCGTATCCGATGAAAAGTCCGAGCACGGAACCCACCGCCCCCAGCACCGTGCCTTCGGCCAGTACCTGCAGCACCAGTTCATGGCGAGTCATGCCCATCGTGCGCAGCAGCGCGAATTGCGGACGCCGCCGCAGCACAGACAAGGCCTGTGTCGAGAAGACGAGGAAAGCCCCGGTGAACAGCGCCACCAGCGCCAGCACATTCAGGTTCACGCGGTAAGCACGCGACATCGTCGACGTGCGGCGGTCCTGATCTTCCTGCTCGATCACGGTGAGCGAGGGATCCAGTCGGGCAATCGCCGCCTTCACCGCATCGATCCGCGCACCGGGCTGCAGTCGCAGATCGATGCGCGAGATCTGGCCAATGCGATGAAACTGCCACTGCGCGCTGCCGATATCCATCACGGCCAGCCGCTGCCCGGCACGTGCGCTAACCAGAGTGCCGGCGACGCGCAGCTTCACCGCTGACGCACCAGCGATCACGGTGAGGGTGTCGCCCGAGTTCAGTGTCAGCCACTGCAAGGCGGCAGGCGACAGGAACACGGTATCGGCCATCAGGCTGTCAAAAGGCTTGCCTTCCTCAGGAATGCCGAGCAGGTCAGGCGCGATCTCTGCCGAGCGAAAACCATCGATGCCCAGGATTTTGAGTGGCGTGCGCTGTCCGGGGATACTCAGATCCAGTTCCAGCACCGGAGCTGCGATATTGACCTCGGGCAGCGCCGCAATGTCGGCATACCAGCGTTCATCGACGCTCACGCCCTTGCCGCGCACCTGCAGGTCGGCACTGCCGGACAGGCTACGCGCTGCTGCAGAAAATTCACTGAAGGCCGCCTCATTGATCAGGTGAATGCCGAAGCCGAGCGCGATGCCGAGCGCAATCGCCGCCAGCGCGATGACGGCACGCACCGGATGCGCGCGCCACTCGCTGGACAGCAGCCAGCGATGCAGGGCGCGGACGCCCGGCGCTTGCAGATCATGGCTCATGCGCTGCGCACGGCGGGCGCATCGATCTGCCGCAGGCCCGTGCGACTGAGCAGCAGCACGCGGTCGGCGCTGGCTGCGGCTGCCGGTGAGTGGGTCACGATGATGGCGGAGGCGCCGCTGTCGCTGATCTCGCGCCTGAGCAGCCGAAGGATGTCTGCTGCGGTCTCGGGATCGAGATTGCCGGTCGGCTCGTCGGCCAGCAGCAGGCGCGGGCGGTGCGCGAGCGCGCGCGCAATGGCAACGCGCTGCATCTCACCGCCCGATAGCTGCCGCGGAAAATCTTGTCCGCGTCCGGCGAGACCGACCGCTGCCAGCAAGCTCTCTGCGCGCTCTGTCGGTAACGCGTTCAACAGCAGCGGCAGTGCGATGTTCTGTGCCACGGTCAGGTGCGGCAGCAAATGGAAAGCCTGAAAGATGAACCCGAGTTTTTCGCGTCGGAGCAGCGTCGCTTGCTGGTCGTTCAGTCCGTTCAGAGAAACGCCGTCGATCCACAGTTCGCCGCTGTCGGGAGCATCCAGCCCGGCGATCAGATTCAGCAGCGTCGACTTGCCGACGCCGGATTCGCCCATGATTGCCACATACTCTCCGGGCGTCAGCTGAAGATCGATCGCCGAGAGGACGGTGCGGCCGCCATAGGATTTGGCCAGTTGCCGGCATTCCAGCGTAGGGGGGGTGAGGATAGTCATTCAGCTTGTTCGAGTCGCCATGCAGGCAGTGTAACAACCGTTCGCCGCTCATGCAGGCATTGCCAGCCTGACGGCTGGTATGCGCCTTGCAGCTCCTGCGGGTTTGCCACGCAGATATTGGCCAGCATGAGCGTACGCCTAATCATTGATCCTCGACGGAGATCCCCTGAGCTGAGTGAAGCATCACGCCGGCAGCTGGCGCAGGGACTGATGCAGCGGCCTGCTTCTGTCTCCTCCAGCTACTTTTACGATGCGCTGGGTTCACGCCTGTTTGCAGCGATTACTGAGCTGCCGGAGTATTACCCGACACGTGCGGAAGCGAGCTTGCTGTCGCGGCATGCAGCCCAGATTGCCGCACGGATGTCACCGGTGGGCATCCTGATCGATCTGGGGGCAGGCGATTGTAAAAAAGCGTCGCCGTTATTGTCGTTGCTGCATCCTGAGGACTATCTCGCGGTCGATGTGTCGCAAGCGTGCGTGATGCAGGGTGCGCAAGCGATAGCGCGTGATTTTCCCGATATATCGGTCACCGCCTATGTCACAGATTTTTCGTCCGGCCTGCACTGGCCCGACGGTGTTCATGGCGAGCCGCCGGTATTTTTTTATCCGGGCTCATCGATAGGCAATTTTGCCCCTGATCAGGCACGTCACTTCCTGCGCAGTTTGTCCGACACCATCAAGCCATGGACTGACGACAGCGCACGGTTGCTGATTGGCGTCGATCTGGTCAAGTCGGTTCCGGTACTTGAAGCGGCCTATGCTGACGCGCTGGGCCTGACCGCCTGCTTCAATCTCAATCTGTTGAAGCACGTGAATCAGGTGCTGGGTGCTGATTTCGATGTGAGGCAGTTCAGACATCGCGCTGTGTTTGACGCTGACTACAGTCGGATCGAGATGTCACTGGTATCGCAGCGCGCGCAGGAGGTGCATTGGCAGGACGGGCATCGTCATTTTGATGAGGGTGAATGCATCATCACGGAACACAGTTACAAATACACGATCCCTGGCTTTGACCAGCTGCTGAGCGCGTCGGGCTTTGAGACGCTGCAGCGATGGACGGATGATCATGAGAGCTATCTACTCTGCGCTGCGAGATCGGTTCGCTGAGATCCGTGGGCGTTCAGTCGCGCTCAGAGCCGGGCTGAGCGACGAAGATTGCGCGGCGCAGGCTATGCCAGAGGCCAGCCCCGTTAAATGGCATCTGGCGCACACCACCTGGTTTTTCGAAAGCCTGGTGCTGGAGCCGCACTGTGAAGGCTATCAGCAGTTCGACCCCACGTATCGGATGCTGTGGAATTCGTATTACCAGTCCGTCGGCCGGCCGTTTCCCCGCGCGCAGCGCGGCGTGCTGACGCGGCCGGCCATGGCCGAGGTCTTGCGCTGGCGCGAGCAGGTCGATCATGTGCTGCTGGACTGGCTGGGCACGGAAAACGTGCCGCCCGAGGCCCGGGTGATGATCGACGTCGGCCTGCAGCATGAGCAGCAGCATCAGGAGCTGATGCTCACCGACGTGATGTCGCTGATGTCCATGAATCCGCTGCGGCCTGCTGCGCTCTCGCCGCTGCCGGGCGCGCGAGTGCCACGCTCGCTGCAATGGATTCAGATCGATGGCGGGCTCGCGCGTATCGGTCATGCGGGGCTCGGCTTTGCCTTCGACAATGAATGTCCGTCGCATCAGGTCTGGCTGGAAGACTTCCGGATGTCCTCGTCACTCGTGACCAACCGGGAATATCTCGATTTCATCGAGCGTGGCGGTTATCAGAATCCGCAACTCTGGCTGGCTGAAGGATGGGACTGGGTGGAGGCCGGGCGGCGAGAGCATCCCCTCTACTGGGATCACAACGGCGGCCACTGGAAAGAATTCTCCCTGCACGGCATGCAGGCACTGAGGCCGGAGGCACCGGTGTGTCATGTGTCGTATTACGAAGCCGATGCCTATGCGCGGTGGCGCGGTGCGCGTCTGCCGACCGAGCAGGAATGGGAGCATGCAGCGCGCACGCAGCACGACAATTTCGATGATCTGTTTGGTGAGTGCTGGCAGTGGACGTCGAGCGCATACACGCCGTATCCCGGATTTCGTCCGATGACGGGCGCGGCCGGGGAGTACAACGGAAAATTCATGATTGGCCAGCAGGTACTGCGTGGTTCATCGGCTTTCAGTGCGCCCGGTTATGCACGAGTCACCTACCGGAATTTTTTTCATCCCGATGCCTGCTGGCAGCGCACCGGGATACGTCTTGCTGGTTTCAGGCAGTTACCTCGACCGCCGGCGAGCCCTGGGCAAGCGAACCAATGACTGCGGCCTGCATGAAGCCAAGCTGATGGAATACTTCCAGCACCTGCGAGGCCGATGTCGGTGAGCAGGCGACCAGCAAGCCGCCCGAGGTCTGCGGATCACACAGCAGCGCTCGTCGTGTCTCATCGATGCTGGCATCGAGTGTGACGTCCTTGCCGTAGCCTGCCCAGTTGCGGTTCGAGGCACCGGTAATGAAACCTTGCGCCGCGAGCGCCTCTGCCTGCGGCAGGAACGGCACACGCGAGGACGCGATCTTTACGGTCAGCGCCGAGCCGAGCGCCATTTCGCGCGCATGGCCGAGCAGACCGAAGCCGGTGACATCGGTGATCGCATGCACGCCGTCGATGGACGACAGTGTCTTGCCCGGTGTGTTGAGCTGGGTGGTGCTGGCAATCATTGATGCATAGCCATCGGCGTTCAGCGCGCCTTTTTTCAGCGCCGCTGACAGAATGCCGACGCCGAGCGGCTTGCCGAGGATGAGCACATCACCGGCTTTGGCATCGGCATTGCGCTTGACCTTCGATGGGTGAATCAGTCCCATCACGACCAGCCCGTAAATCGGCTCGACGGAATCGATGGTGTGGCCACCGGCGATGGGAATGCCAGCCTCGGCGCAGATAGATTCACCGCCAGCGAGGATCTTGCCAATCGTCTCGACAGGCAGTTTGTCGATGGGCATGCCGACCAGCGCCAGCGCCATGATCGGTGTGCCGCCCATCGCATACACGTCGGAGATGGCGTTGGTCGCGGCGATGCGGCCAAAGTCGAACGGATCATCGACGATGGGCATGAAGAAGTCGGTGGTGGCGATCAGCGCCTGTTCATCATTGAGCTGGTAGACCGCTGCATCATCCGACGTTTCGATGCCGACCATCAGCTGTGGCGGCACGGGGAAACCCTGGCGCTGCTTCAGGATGTCGGCAAGCACGCCGGGCGCGATCTTGCAGCCGCAGCCGCCGCCATGGGAAAACGAGGTCAGTTTCAGAGGAGCGTTCATAAGCGTGGTCGAGGTGTTACCAGTGCGTGAAAAATATCCAGAGGTGAATTATCTCGTGATCTTGCGATTTCGTAGTTGTTGCAAATGACATGGGCTCCCGAAGGAGCCCATGAAATCAGCATGTGCGTCGATCAGCCGCGACGCGAATCGCCGCGCGTGCCGCGATCACCACCGCTGCGTTCGCTGCGATAGCCGCCGCCTTCCTTGCGCGGTGCGCCGCCCGGCTTGGCGAAGCTGCGCTGTCCCGGCTTGCCGGGTTTGCCACCGCGACCGTCGCCCGGACGCCAGCCCGGACGGCGTGCTGCCGGTGCTGCGGATTTCTTCGGCTCGAAGCCTTCGATCACATCCACCGGTATCGGTTGTTTGGTGAAGCGCTCGATACGTTTTACGTGCACGCCCTCGGCATGATTCACCAGCGATACCGCGATGCCGTGGCGGCCGGCACGACCGGTGCGGCCAATGCGGTGCACATAGTCTTCCGGGAATTTCGGCAGATCATAGTTGAACACGTGCGTGATGCCAGGCACATCAATGCCGCGCGCGGCGACATCGGTGGCCACCAGCACACGCACCTGACCACGGCGCAGGCTGTTCAGTGTGCGATTGCGTGCGCCCTGATGCATGTCGCCATGCAGCGCGGCCGCGGCAAAGCCGGCGATCGTCAGACGGTCAGCGATGGTGTCGGCATCGCGCTTGGTCGCCGTGAATACCACGGCCTGATCCATCGTTGCGTCGCGCAGCAAATGATCGAGCAGGCGGTTCTTGTGTGACAGGTCGTCGACGAAGTGAACGCGCTGCTGAATGTTCTCGTGACGCGTGGCTGAGCCTGCAATCTGGATCAGCTGCGGATCTTTGGTAATGCGGCGCGCCATGGTGCCGACCATGCCATCCAGCGTGGCCGAGAACAGCATGGTCTGGCGCGTCTCGGGGGTCTTGCTGATGATGCGCTCGATGTCGTCAATGAAGCCCATGTCCAGCATGCGGTCGGCTTCGTCCAGCACCAGAATTTCCAGCGCCGAGAAATCGATCTTGCCCGATTCCATATGATCGATCAGGCGACCGGGCGTGGCGACCAGAATTTCCGGATTGCGCGCCAGCAGTTGCATTTGCTTCGGATAGGGCATGCCGCCAAGGATCGACACGGCCTTCACGCGACGCATATGGATGCCGTACTTGTCGGTGGCGGTCGTCACTTGCAGCGCGAGTTCGCGGGTGGGCGTCAGCACCAGCATCTTCGGGCGTGCCGGCATGAAGCGCGGACGCTCGCCGCGCGAACGCGCAGCCTGAGCGGCCTGATTCGGCGTCTTGCCCGAAGATTCGGCGGGGGCATCAGCCAGCTTGTGCAGCGAAGGCAGCATGAAAGCGGCCGTCTTGCCCGAGCCGGTCTGCGAAGACACCAGCAGGTCGCGCCCGGCGATCGCGGCAGGCAGCGCCTGCTGCTGCACCGGCGTGGGCTGGGTATAACCCGCATCGGTCAGTGCCTTGAGGATCAGCGGATGCAGGCCTATGGATTCAAATGTCATGTTTCGTCTTTCAAAAAGTCGGCGCGCAGGCGAAAGCCCGCGACGGGATACGTAAGAAAAAGAAAAGCAACGCCAACCAGCGAAACAAACGAAACGGGTAACAGTTTCGGCACAAAAGCTTTGCGCCGGGACGGTGCTCAGGGAATCGGCACCAGGAGGCGGGAGGGCTTCATGATATTGCTCAGGGTGTGCGTGCAGCGGTGCGCCGTATGTTGCAGCGCGGGGCGGATTATACGGTAAATCGGAGAAGGGTGTTTGCGGGCCTCAGATCTGGCCGCTGCTTCAGAATGTCACGCG
>JACCDP011563808.1_pt1 | contig 13521 bp, 19 predicted proteins | sample 7445841 | NCBI WGS metagenome assembly JACCDP01 (sample SAMN15323441, study PRJNA562643) | freshwater metagenome | isolation source: river surface water | place: USA:Blue River Watershed | collected 2017-08-17
TAATGTTTATCCTGATCAAGTATTTAAACATTTAGTAAATGGTGTTGTAGATTATCTAGTAACTGAATTTGGCATCTATTATAAAGAAGAAAAAAATGAAGACGAAAGTAACAGTTGATTTTAACGGATCAAGACAAGGTATTAAAGTTAGTGTTAAATGTGATCCTGAAAAAGAGATTTACATTGTGATGTTAACTAAAAGAGGTAATCTTTGGAATTACTATGGAGCTACAACTCTTTCAAATGATCAATGGCAGGTAACTGGACCTAACTGGCATCGCGATTGGAAATTTGTTTGTTATGAGTTTATAGATGGTGAAGCTGTAGTTATAGATACTATTGAAAAAAACAGATATGGTACTACTACTAATTTTTACTTATTAGGAGGTGAATCTATTGAAACCCATTTTATTTGGTGTAATACAATTAAAGAATACGCTAAAAAATTCCAATGTAAAGCCCAAATTGAAACTGAATACGCCTCAGTATTAGCTAGTAGTTTTCCTGAAATGCACTTTTACACAGAAATGCCTAGTGTAGCTTTAAGACCAAACTATATTGGGTATAATATTTGTAGAGATTTAAATCAACCTAATAGATCAGATTGGCAAACTAATAGAACAGATATTCAGTACTATAACTGGTGGCATCCAAAACCTCCTCATAACTTGACAGATAAAGAGATTGTAACTGATATTATTTTTGGACCAGATTTATTAGATCCATTTTTTGATATTAATCGTTCTCCTGAAGAAACAATTAATAGTTTATACTTAATTTTAGAATAAAATGATAAATAAAAGTGAACTTCAATCAGTTATCTCTAAATATTTTTTAGGAGGTTTAGTTGAAGCTGTTAGATGGGAAGTTGAAGATGAACAACTAAACATCAACTTTAAATCACCCAACAAAGAAATGATAGGGAATATTGTTCATAAGAATTTCCCTCTACAAAATTGTGAAATTGGTATAACTGACACTAATAAACTTAATAAATTATTAGCTGTAACTACAGGACTAATTGAACTTAAATTAGATTCAGTAAATAAAGTATTCACTAAACTTTCATTTGCAGATGCTAATTATACATTACATTACCCTTTAGGTGATATTTTACTTAATCAATTTAAAAAAGTAGCTGAACCCACAGGTGATTTTGAATTTCAAATTAGTTGTGAATTAAGTAAAGAAATAGTAGATAATATTATTAAAGCAAAATCTGCTCTAGATAGTGATAATGTTATTTTTAATGTAGGTAAAAACTTTGATGATGAAGCTGTCTTAGAATTAATCTTTGGTGATAACTCAGAACACTCTAATAAAATTAACTACATAATTCAAGATGTTTCATTAGAAGAAGAAACTTTAGATTTTGTAATCCCATTTAATTCTGATCTACTTAAAACTATATTAGGTAATAATAAAGATTTTGAAACAGCTTATTTAAGCTTAAACACTCAGGGTTTATTGAAGTTACAATTCGAAGGTGAAAATATAACAAGCACATATTTCTTAGTTAGAAAAGCAGATTTGTAATATTTATGAAAGATCCTATACTTTAGCTTGCTAGGTATTGGATTTTTTCGTATCTTCGGTTATAATTAAAAGTTTTATGAGTGACGACCAAAAGCCGACAGGAATCCGGTACATTAAAGATCCTGCCCTTGAACCCTATTTCATTCAATTAGATGATTACTGCTATGCGGTTCAACAAGTTATCACTGCACAAGAAAGTGGTAAAGAATATCAAAATACTTTGGGTTTTTATTCCGATTTTAGTAGTTGCTTAAAAGCAATCGCTAAAAATGAAGTAAAAAAAGGAAGTTATGAAAGTATTAAAGAATTTCTTGAAGAATATAATAGAATTATTGAAAAATTAAACTCAGTTACAAAACTATGAAATTAGAAGCATTATTTAACGCAGTTATCGTTAAACCCATTGAATTAGAGGAAACAATGTATGGAAACATTATTGTTCCGGATTTGGGTAGTGAAAGAAACAAAACAGCCGAAGTTGTGTCTATTGGTCCGGGTTTTGAATCTGGTTATGGTAAATTTTTATCAACAACTCTAAAAGCAGGTGATATTGTTGTTCTTCCCGCTTTAGGTTTTACAAAATTCGAATATGAAGGTGAAGAATTTTGGATTGGTAAAGAAAATGATATTTTAGCTAAAATTAATAAATAAAAAATGAGTAAAGTTATAGAGTTCGGTGCTGAAGGCCGCAAAAAATTAGTTTCGGGTATTGATAAATTAGCAGATGCTGTAGTAGCTACCCTAGGACCAAATGGTCGTAACGTAGTAATTGTAAATGACCAAGGTCAAGTACAATCTACAAAAGATGGTGTATCTGTAGCTAAATCTATTTCTCTATCAGATAATGTAGAAGAAGTAGGTGTTAAAATGGTAAAACAAGCTGCTATTAAAACCGCTGATAATGCAGGTGATGGTACAACTACATCTACTCTATTGGCTCGTGAGATGGTTAAAGCAGGTATAAACCACTTAAATAACGGAGCAAACGCTGTTGAAATTAAACGAGGTATCGATGCTGCTGTTAAGCAAGTAACTGAAGCTCTTCGTACTCAAATTAAAGAAGAAATTTCAAGTGAAGAACAACTTGAACAAATTGCTACTATTTCAGCTAATAATGATCCTGAAATTGGTAAGTTAATTGCAACTGCTTTGAATAAAGTAGGCCGTGAAGGAGTTGTTTCAATTGAAGAATCAAAATCAGGTGATACTGCTTTAGAGACAGTTGAAGGTATGCAATTTGAGAGAGGTTATAAATCTCACTACTTTGTTACTAACAACTCAAATATGACTGCTTATTTAGATAACCCTTACATCTTAATAGCAGACAAGCGTTTTACTCAAATTAACGATCTACTTCCTATTCTTCAAGCAGTATCAAGCCAAAGCCGTCCTTTGTTGATTATTGCAGAAGATGTTGAAGGTGAAGCACTTGCAACCCTCATTGTTAACAAAACAAGAGGAATTATTAAAGTAGCAGCTGTTAAAGCTCCCGACTTTGGTGATCGCCGCAAGCTAATTCTTGAAGATATTGCTATCTTAACTGGTGGTCAGGTATTTAGTACTGAAAAAGGTATGAAACTTGATAAGTTTAGCTGGGATTGGTTGGGTTCAGCTCGTTTAGTTACAATTACTAAAGACAATACAACCATTGTTGATGGTAAAGGATCAACCGAAACCATTCAGGCACGTATTGAAGAACTTCAACAACAAATTGAGAATGCTAATTCATTATTTGAACAAGAAAAACTTCAAGAACGTTTAGCTAAGTTTGTTGGTGGTGTAGCTATTGTTCATGTAGGTGGTAATACTGAAACCGAAATCAAAGAAAAGAAAGACCGCGTAGAAGATGCTTTGTATGCAACCAAAGCCGCTATTGAAGAAGGTATTGTAGCCGGTGGTGGTTCTGCTTTGCTTTTTGCTCGTGAAGCTATTACTCATCCTAAAGAAGACAGCGATGCTGTTAGAATTGGTAAGCAAATTGTTTACCGAGCTTGTGGTAAACCATTTGAACAAATTCTTTCAAATGCTGGTTACACTCAAAACGATATGTACCCAATTATTAATGAAATTGGTAAGCAAGGTGAAATTGGAACTAAACCATGGTTTGGTTTTAACATCAAAGAGGAAACCATCGTTAATATGAAAGAAGCAGGCATCATTGACCCAGCTAAAGTAACTCGAACTGCACTTGAAAATGCAGCTTCAGTAGCCGGTACTATTTTGTTAACTGAATGTGTTATTGTTGATGATCCTGAAGAAAAACAGGATAACAATAATGACTTTGGAGGAATGGGAGGTATGTTTTAATTTTGAAGTATGAAAGAACATACTTTATTAGTTGAAAAATATCGTTCCAAAACTTTAGATGAGTATGTAGGAAATGAGAATGTCAAACTGACAATTTCTAAATATTTAGAACAGAATGACATTCAAAACCTAATATTCTATGGACCAGCTGGAACTGGCAAAACTACTCTTGCTAAGCTCATTGTCAACAACCTTAATTGTGACTATCTTTACATCAATGCCTCAGACGAAAGAGGAATTGAAACAATTAGGGATAAAGTTCAAGGATTTGCTTCAGTTGCTTCGTTCAAACCTCTCAAAATAGTCATTTTAGATGAGGCTGATTTCCTAACAATCCAGGCTCAAGCCTCTTTAAGAAGTGTTATTGAAACCTTTTCTAGAAGTACACGTTTTATTTTAACTTGTAACTTTGTAGAGCGAATTATCGACCCACTTCAATCTCGTTGTCAGGTACTTAAAATTGTACCTCCATCAATGAAGGATGTTGCTCGTCACGTAGCAAACATTCTAGATAAAGAAGATATTCAATGGGATAAAGAAGCATTAGGTACAATTGTCAAACAATTCTACCCAGATGTCCGAAAAATCCTAGGCACTGCCCAGTTATCTACAATTGATAATACGCTTAAATTAGATAAGTCAATACTTGTATCGAATAACTATATTGAACAGGTTATAAACGAACTTAAAACCAGTAAAAACTGGAAGAATATTCGTCAGATAATTACCGATTCTAATATTAATGATTATGATGAATTATTTAAAGCACTTTACGAGAATGCTTCAGCATATGCTGGAGGGAACGAGGGGATGGTAACTATTATTCTTGAAGAATATCAATACCATGCTAATTTCCGAATCGATAAGGAAATAAATATCATGGCTTGTATGGCTAAAATCATCCAAATGTTGTGAAAAAATTTATCCTCTATACTTTAAGTTGGATTAGTGGAAACTTATCTATACCTTTTTGGATGGTAGGACACGTTCATTTAACAATGAACATTTATGAAGACATTTACGAAATATTAGCTTCATTTGGTATGAATATAATAGTAGGAATTGGCTTCTATATTGACTGGCTAAAACATAAAAAAGAAAACCAATGAAACAAGAACAACCCAGATTAAATATCAATCTTAAAAACACCGAAATCGTTAAATCTGAAGAAGGTAATGTAGTATTTGCTGAGGGATTAATTCTCCGCAAAGCATCTAAATTCATGACCGGTACTTCTGAAGATGCAATCATCCCTATCCCAGTATTTTACGATGTAACTAATGGTAAAATTTTAAAAGAAACCTTACCAAAAGAATTACAAGACGAATATAATGACTTTGTTTGATTGGTTAAAAGAGATAACACTTAATAAAACACCTTGGGAAAATTTTTCTGAGAAAGATCGCGAATCTTTCAATACTTTCATGATTAATCGGTATTTATCAATGAACATGGATTACATTGAATTAGTAAATTATGTTCAAACAATCCCGTTTACTGAAAAAGAAAAATATTATACCATCTATTGTCAAATGATTCCCAAGAAGAATGTTTTTTTAAAATATACTAAATCAAATAAAAAAACAAAACCACAAGAAATAGCAGAATACGTAGCAAAATATTATGAATGTAGTTTAGGTGAAGCCGATCACTACATTGATATAATCCGAGAACCAGGTGTTCGAGATATTTTGTGGAAAATGGGGATTGATCAAAAAGAACAAGATAAGTTATTAAAAAAATTGTAAATGAGATCTGAAGAATATTTAGCTAAACATTTAGATGGTTGGAAGCTAATTGAAGAAAAAGGTTTTAATTGGGGTCCCCCTAATTTACATGGTCAACGTATAGTTTATTGGGAAATATGGGTAGATAAATGTTATGAAAAAATATTTGAAGTTGAAGAAGGAGAAGTAGTTGTTGATCTAGGTGCAGGTATTGGTGATTTTGCTTGGAGTATTAAAGATAAAAACCCTTCAGCCATATATTGCTTTGAACCTTCTATAGAAAGTTTACCTACTTTAGAAGATAATATCTCTAGAATTCCTAATAGTCAAATTATAAAAAAGTTTATGTCTAATGTTGATGATGAAAATAATATCACTTGGGATACTTTTTTAAAATCTAACAATTTAGATAAAATTGACTATGTAAAAACTGATTGTGAAGGAGGAGAATATGAAATATTTAATATTAAAAATATTTGGTGGGTAAAACAAAATATTAAAAAAATTGTTGGTGAGTGGCATTTAGATACCCCTGAAAGAAAAATTCAATTTAGAGAATTTAGAGATATCTATTTAAAATTATTTCCCAACTTTAAAGTATATTCAGTTAATGATGTAGATATAACATGGTCAGTTTGGACTGATGAATTCATAAATTATTATAAACAAGTTTTAATTTCAATAGATAATAGATAAAATGGAACAACAAGAAGGTTATGGCCCTCAAGCTTACTCAGCAATTAGAGATTTCGAAGAAACATATCCTGAACTAGCAGCTGAATTTATCCAAATTCAAAAAGAGCAATATGAATTGTTTGCTGCTAAAATGATGGATTATGGTTTAGGTAATATTGCTCTAGGTTCAACACTTGAAGACCAAGACGATATTAATTTTTCAATTACAGGTATTTGGTTACGTTGTAATGATAAAATTAATCGTTTAAAAAATATCCTAAAACGTGGTGGTAAAAACTATGTAGCCGGAGAAGCAGCAGTTGATAGCTTTATCGATATCTCCAACTATGGAATTATCGCTCAGTTAGTTCTAAGAGGTAAATGGAAATGAAAAAATTAATTTTATTTGACCTTGATGGTGTTATAACGAGTACTAAACAAATACATTATGAATCTTTGAATGAGGCTATTGCCTCATTTGATTCTAAGTATATTATAACAGAACAAGAACATATTTCTCGTTATGATGGTCTAAAAACCAGAACTAAGTTAAATATGTTAACTAAGGAAAAAGGATTACCTTTAGATGCTCATCAACAAATTTACGATAGAAAACAAGAATTAACTATTCATCATTTTTCTAAAATCGTAACAGATGAACGAATGAGAGAAATTTTTAGAACTCTTAAAGATGAAGGTTATCTTTTAGGATGTTGTACTAATAGTATTAGAAGAACTACACTAGCAGCTTTAGCTAAAATTGGAGTAATTGAATTTTTAGATGTCATTGTGACAAATGATGATGTTAAAAACCCTAAACCTCACCCTGAAATTTATTGGAAAGCAATGTCTATGATGGGATGTCTTCCTGAAGAAACTCTCATTATTGAAGACAGCCCCCAAGGATTACTTTCAGCAACTCGAAGTAAAGCTGATGTTTTAAGAGTAGATAATCCTAGTGATGTTTATTTAGAAAAAATTTATAGTAAATTGAAAGTAAAAAAGAAAATTATAAATAAATGGCACGATCCTAAAATGAATGTTTTAATTCCTATGGCGGGTGCCGGTTCTAGATTCTCTACAGCAGGGTATACTTTCCCAAAACCACTTATTGAGGTTAAAGGCAAGCCCATGATTCAAGTTGTAGTTGAATCCTTGAATATTGAAGCTAATTACATTTATATTGTTCAAAAATCTCATAGAGAAAAATATAATTTAGATACTCTTCTAGGCTTAATTACTCCTAATTGTAAAATAGTAGAAATAGAAGGTATTACAGAGGGAGCAGCTAGCACTACTTTGTTGGCTAAAGAATATATTAATAATGATTCACCTCTCATCATTACAAATTCAGACCAATTTATCGATTGGAATTCAACTGAGTTTATGTATCAAATGAATGAAAAAGAATTTGATGGAGGCATTGTTTCTTTCCCAGCAACACATCCAAAATGGTCTTTTGCTAAAACAGATGAAAATGGTTTAGTATTAGAAGTAGCAGAAAAAAAGCCTATATCTGATAAAGCAACTGCTGGAATATATTACTGGAAAAATGGTTCAGACTACGTAAAGTATGCTGAACAAATGATTGTGAGTGATATAAGAGTAAATAATGAATTTTATGTTTGCCCTGTTTATAATGAAGCAATTAAAGATGATAAAAAAATCTTTAATTACATGATTGAAGCGGATAAAATGTGGGGTTTAGGAACACCTGAAGATCTAAATTATTATTTAGAAAATTATGAAGGTTGATAGAATTGAAAATATGAAAGGTGGTTGGTTTGTAGGTAATTTTGAACCCACTGCTTATAAAACTTCTCAATTTGAAGTATCATATAAAATTCATCCTAAAGGTGAAAAATGGGATTTTCATTACCATACTGAAGTAACTGAGATTAATCTGTTAGTCCGTGGTGAAATGACTCTTCAAAATAGACTCCTCACATCAGGTGATATTTTTACCCTAGAACCTTTTGAAATAGCAGATCCTGAATTTCTTACAGATTGTGAAATTGTCTGTGTTAAAACCCCTTCAACAAACGATAAAATAAGCTTCGAAATAAAATGATATTAATTAGCCATAGAGGAAATATTTCAGGCCCCAATCCTGAAAAAGAAAACCACCCAGAATATATTTTAGCTGCTCTTCAAGCAGGTTATGATGTAGAAATTGATGTATGGTTTGAAAATGGAAAATTTATGTTGGGTCACGATGAACCACAATATGAATTTCCTTTTGAATTATTGGATAAAAACTATTCTAAACTTTGGATTCATTGTAAAAATATGGATGCTTTATCTGTATTAAATAATTTAGACCCAGGTGGAGATAAAGTAAATTATTTTTGGCATGAAAATGACCTTGGAGTTTTAACATCTAAGGGTTACATTTGGTCAACTAATTTATTTAATAGAGGTATTTTGGTTATGCCTGAGGTATTTGATAAAGAACCTATTGAAACAACATTAGGAGTTTGTAGTGATTATATAGAAAAATATAAATAATATGTTTAGCCCCGAAAATAAAATTCCATTATTTAAAGTCTTTATGGCTGATACTGCTGCTGAAGAAGTAGCAAAAGTTCTTAATAGTGGTTATATTGGACAAGGTCCAAAAGTTGAACAATTTGAAAATCAACTTAAAAAATATTTTAACCATGATTATATCCAAACCCTAAACTCAGGTACTTCTGTTTTACATATGGCTCTTCATATGTTAAAAAAACCTGCGGGTTATAAAGATATTTTTGATGGGATGGCTGCTACTTATAGATGGCCCGGTTTACAACCTGGTGATGAAGTATTAGCTACAGCTATGACTTGCACAGCATCAAACTGGCCTATTTTGGCTAATGGTTTAAAAATTAAGTGGGTGGATATAGATCCTACTACACTTAATATGGATCTAGATGATTTAGAAAGAAAAATTACTCCAACTACTAAAGTTATTATGTTGGTTCATTGGGGAGGTTATCCTAATGATTTAGATCGAATTAAAAAAATCCAAGAAAAAGCTTATAGACTTTATGGCTTTAAACCAGCTGTAATTGAAGATGGAGCTCATTCATTTGGTTCAAAATATAAGGGAAAATATATTGGAACCCATGGTAATCTTACAATGTTCTCTCTTCAAGCCATCAAACATATCACTTCAGTTGATGGTGGTTTACTTTTATCTCCTTATAAAGAATTACATGATAGAGGTAAATTAATTCGTTGGTATGGAATTGACCGAGACGGGGATCGTAAAGATTTCCGTTGTGAAGCAGATATTGAAGAGTGGGGTTTTAAATTTCATATGAATGATGTTAATGCTACTATTGGTATTGAAAATTTAAAACACGCTGATACTATTATTAAACATCATAAAGACAATGCTCTTTTTTATGATACTAAATTAGATAACATTCCTGGTGTTACTCTTTTAGATCGTCATTTTGGTCATGAATCTTCTTTTTGGATTTATTCTTTATTAGTTGATGATAGAGACGGATTTTATCGTTGGATGGACGAATGTAAAATTGCAGTATCTCAAGTTCATGAAAGAAATGATAAACATACTGCGGTTAAAGAATTTAGAACCCCACTTCCTACATAAGACAAAACAATTGGAAAAATAGTCTCTATCCCAGTTGGTTGGTGGGTTAAACCTGAAGAAAGAGAATATATAGCAGATTGTATTAAAAAAGGATGGTAACATTAAGGCCTTTAACTAAAGAAGATTTACCTTTTTTACTAGAAGTAAGAAATGATTATTCTACAAGACGTAATCTTGAAAATAATTCTATTTTTACTTTAGAACAATGTCAAACTTGGTTTGATAATTTAAAATCTCCTTGGTATATTATTGAAATAAATAGATTTGCTGTTGGGTATCTAAGAACAAATGGAGATGAAATAGGATGTGATATTCATCCTAATTTTCGTAGAAATGGATATGCTCGAATGGCTTATGAAATTTATTTAAAAGATAAAACTTATGCTACTTTATGGGTTTTTAGTGATAATTTTGCTAAAAATTTATATAAAAAATTAGGTTTTAAAGAAACCGGAGAACATGGGTTTGTTAGAGGAAGAAGTTATATAAAAATGGAATGGAATGGTTAATCCTAAAGTTTGTTATATTTCTAATTTTTATTTAGGAGAACGAAGAGTTGAAATTAATCCTCAAAAACAGGACAGACTTTTATATCTTAAATATCAAATAATAACTTTATCTCATTATACTCATAATCTATCTAAAATAATATTTAATTTCAATCTTAGAGAAGAAGATATTAATTGTATTACTGATATTATAAATTTAACCCCAAAGCAAATTCAAAATACTCCTGTTGAACTTTCTTTTAGAAAGAATAAAGGTATGTCTTATGGAGCTTGGTCAGATATTTTTATAAAATATCAAAATGAATTTGATTATTATATTTTCAATGAGGATGATTATTTTATACATGATAATAATTTTGATGAATATTTAGTAAAAACTTTTAATCAATATCAAAATTGTGGGTATTTGTGTGCAGTAGCATATGAAGGAGATAAATTTCCTCCCCATGCTGCTAATTGTTTTGGTATTTCTTCCTTTGAAGCATTGAATAAAGTTTACCAAAAATATGGTAGACTTTTAGGTGAAATGGATAATTACACTCAAGAACATATTGGGAATGAAGTGCATAGTAATGGTCAAGTAGCTCATACTTTAGTATTTAAAGAATTAGGTTACGATATATACGATATTCGTGAACAATATAGAATTCTTCACTCAATGGGCACCTCAGAAAAAGATCATTTTTTTGAACTTTATTTTTCTTGGAATGAATCTCATCTCATATTTCCTGCAGCTGCTCAATTTGCCCAGCCTATACATTATTATTCTAAAAATGAACTTCAATTTAGACTACCTGGGATCAATCAAAAATATTTAAATAAGGTTTGAAAAAGAAGTTACCTTCGATATTAAAAGAAGTAAAAGAAACAAAATTATTAGAAGTAGATTATTCTAAAAATAAAGTAATTTCTTTTAGTCAATATCAAATTTTTGAGCAGTGTCCTCATAAATGGGCACTTCTTTATCGTGATGGTCATTACAAAAGTGAATTTAGCATTCACATGACCTTTGGTACTGCAATGCATGAAACGTTACAACATTATCTAAAAGTAATGTATGAAACTAGTGTAGCGGCTGCTGATAGAGAAGATATAATACAATTATTTGACGAAAATTTACGTAATCAATATAAACAAGATTACGAAAAAAATAATAAAGTCCACTTTTCTAATGCTACTGAACTAAGGGAATTTTTTAATGATGGAGTAGCTATTATCAACTGGTTCAAAAAGAATAAAGGTAAATACTTTAGTAAAAGAAACTGGTATTTAGTAGGAATTGAACTTCCCATTATCCTCCAACCCCACCCAGATTACCCAAATGTGCTCTATAAAGGTTTACTTGATTTAGTACTTTATAATGAAAATACTAGGAATATAAAAATTATAGATATTAAAACTAGCACACGAGGCTGGAAGCAAAAAGAAAAAGGTGATGAGGTAAAAAATTCACAACTTATTCTTTATAAAAAATTCTTTGCTCAACAATTTGACTACCCAGTTGAAAATATTGATATAGAATATTTTATTCTAAAAAGAAAAATTAACGAAGAAAGTGAATACCCAGATAGAAGAATACAAACCCATAAACCTACTTCTGGGAAGATAAAAATAAATCAAGCAACAAATAAAATTAATACGTTTATTGAGCTTGCTTTTTCAAAAGAAGGTAATTATAATCAACATAAACAAGAAGCCAAACCATCTAAATGGAATTGTCAATATTGTGTTTTTAAAGATAGAAAAGATTTATGTCAATACAATTATTTAGACCCTACTACAGAAAAGACGAAGTCTTAAAAGAAATAGAAGAATGTCTTGATTTAGGTTGGACCGGTTTAGGTTTTAAAACTAATAAATTTGAAGAAGCATTTAAAAAATATGCTGATATTCCTTATGCTCACTATGTAGCATCAAATACTGCCGGTCTTCAAATTGCTATAAAAATTTTAAAAGATGCTAATAAATGGAAGAATGGAGATGAAATTATCACTACTCCTCTTACATTTGTTTCTTCAAACCATTCAATTGTTTATAATAATTTACAGCCCATATTTGCTGATGTGGATGATTCATTATGTTTAGACCTAGAAAGTATTAAATCTAAAGTTACTAAAAAAACTAAAGCAATATTATTTGTAGGTATTGGGGGTAATATAGGTCAATATAATGAAATTAAAGATTTTTGTAAAGAAAATGGTTTAAAATTAATTTTGGATGCTGCTCATATGGCTGGTACCAAAATTGATAGAATATATCATGGTACTATCATTGCTAAATGTCAAGTAGGATGGGATGCTGATGTAACTATTTACAGCTTTCAAGCCGTGAAAAATCTACCCACAGCAGATTCAGGGATGATTTGTTTCCAAAATGCTGACTATGATGCACTAGCTCGTAAATTATCTTGGTTAGGTATAGATAAAGATACTTTTAGTAGAACTAATCAAAAGGGAAATTATAAGTGGGATTATGATGTAATTGACTTCGGTTATAAGGCACATAGTAACTCTATAATGGCTTCTATGGGCTTAATTGGATTGAAATATCTCGACCAAGATAATAAAAGACGCCGTGAAATTTGTCAATTATACGATACTCACTTAATTCAAACCCCTGGTATAGAGATAATACAACATAATCCCAAATGTGAATCTTCTAGACATCTATATCAAGTTAGAGTAAAACACCGAAATGAAATCCTAGAGTATCTTAATAATAATGAAATATACCCAGGTGTCCATTATAAAGATAATACTCAATATGATGTATATTCTTATGGATTTGGTTCATGCCCCAAAGCACATGCTGCTAGTGATGAATTAATTTCACTCCCACTACATCTTTATTTAACTGATGAAGATATTTTATACGTTATAGAAAAATTAAAACAAGCAGTAAAAATATGGAATTAAAATTAGTGCAATGCACTGAAGAATATTGGGAATTTGTAAGACTTCTCAGAATGGATCCTATTAACCAAGAAGGATTTTTTACTAAAGCCAATATCACTCCAGAACAACAAAAAGAATTTATGATTCATAATTGGTCTAAATACAAAATATGTTTAGCCAATAATGAACCTGCAGGATATGTAGGTTTACTTTATGGTCATGAAATTACTTATTGTGTCCATCCTGATTTTCATGGTAGAGGAATAGGTTCA
>JACCDP010466297.1_pt1 | contig 13518 bp, 5 predicted proteins | sample 7445841 | NCBI WGS metagenome assembly JACCDP01 (sample SAMN15323441, study PRJNA562643) | freshwater metagenome | isolation source: river surface water | place: USA:Blue River Watershed | collected 2017-08-17
AGGCAAACTGGTATGCGCGCACTACCTCCGGAAAATCTCTGGCTGGATCCGAGATTCCGCACTCGCTGAGCCAGTACTACCAGATTCCAGTGAATCAGAACATCGAGATGGATTATCCTCAGGTGGTCCGTGGAGTCAATTCTGCAAATCCGACTGCCAAGAGTCTGTACATTAAGGGCAGCCTGAGCACCACTCAGACTACGCTGTCGCCGGTCATCGATCTGAATAGAACCTCTGCAATTGCCATCAATTACCGCCTGGACCGCCCTATCGGTTCTGCTTCTACTGGCTATAACGTAGTCGAGAACTATCAGGCCGAGACCGCCGGAATCGGTGCATCATCACTATCCAAGTACATTACTCGCCGCGTCGACCTAGCCACGTCAGCCTCTGCGCTTCGTATCTTCCTGGCTACAAATCGCCCAACCGGATCGTTTATCGATGTCTACTATAAGGTGACTGACAACATTGATAGCAACTTTGATGCTCTGCCATGGTACTCGGTCAACCCAATTGATTCGGTTCCTATCACCGATAATGCCGGAGAATATAACGATGTCGAATATGCGGTGACCGAGAGTGCTTCCGGAATCCAGAATAAGAAGTTCGTGGCATTTGCAGTGAAAATCGTCTTCACCTCGACGAATAGCTCTGCTGCTCCTTCCTGTTCCGACCTCCGAGTAATCGCCGTCACGTGAGTTCCCAGAAGGCTCCATACTCGATAGTCAAGGAAGATCCTTCGCTTATTCGTGATGGTTATTCCAGAGCTATAATAAATAGGAACACTAACGATTATCTCCGCCGATTGATCTCGAAGAAGTCCTTTGAGGATAAAGAGGCGGAGATCCAAAAGCTCAAGTCAGACGTCGAGGAGCTCAAATCGATGGTACAAAATCTACTGCAATCCCAGACAAAGTAAAGTACTCAAATGCCAACTGAAGTCCTACGTTCCGACACATTCGAGCAATGGCGCCAGAAGACGAACACGATCTCCTCTGACCTAGGCACCAAGGGTGATCTGTCGGCTAATATCGCGGCCAACGGATCGCTCGTCACAGCTATCAACGAGCTTCAGTCTGATATTGGAGTCATCGGGAGTCTGTCGACTTTTGCGGCTACCAACCTGGTTGCAGCCCTAAACGAACTGAAGACCGGAAACACGGTAACTATCAGTGGTACAAAGACGTTCTCCTCCAGCCTGAATCTTTCAACTGGGCTGGATTTTACAATCAACGGCACCTCGGTGCTGAATGCGACGACACTGGGATCAGGAGTAGTCAATTCTTCCCTTACCTCAGTTGGAACCCTCGGCAGCGGCACTTGGCAGGCCAACGTAATCAGTTCTACTTATGGCGGTACCGGAGTCAATAATGGTGGACGCACCATCACTCTCAATACCGGAAATCTGACACTTATTGCTCAGGCAGCAGGATCCACGGTTACCGTTCCTGCTAGCGGAACGCTGGCAACTCTGGCTGGAATAGAGACGCTGACCAATAAGACGGTTAATTTGATCAGCAACTCGCTAACCGGCACACTGGCGCAATTCAATACTGCACTGTCGGATGATGATTTTGCTGGATTGGCGACTGCTCAAACTCTAACAAACAAAACGATTGCCCTGGGGAGCAACTCAGTCAGCGGAACACTTTCTCAGTTTAATACCGCCCTTACAGATGATGACTTTGCTGCCCTCGCTGCGGCTCAGACTCTCTCTAATAAGAGTCTGACCGATGCCTCGACCTTTATTATTGATGATGCCGCTCCAACAAAGAGAGCGCGGTTTGAGTCATCTGTAATTACTGCAGGTCAGACTCGCGTTCTCACGATCCAGGACAAAGACGGCACTATTGCTACTACCGGTGATACCATGCACATTGGTACAACCTCGGTGACATTGAGCCGCGGTTCCGGTAATCTTGCTCTAGCTGGAATTTCGTCCGTGGCTTTCCCGGGATCGACTTCAGGAACCATCACACTCCTAGCAACAGCTACTGCCGGCACGAATACGCTGACGATGCCTGCTACGACTGGAACCATCGTGACGACTGGTGATACCGGCAGTGTCACGAATACAATGCTATTCGGCAGCATCGCAAATAATAAGCTTGTCAATAGCGCGATCACTGTAGGAACCACTTCAATTTCTTTGGGTGCGTCCAGCACAACTCTGGCCGGTTTAACTTCTGTCACCTCGACTGCTTTCTCTGGAAATCTAACCGGAAACGTCACAGGAGATCTTACTGGAACCGCCACAAACGCAACTCTGGCTGCCGCGGCTACGAAGCTGGCAACGGCACGCGCAATCAACGGCGTAAACTTCGATGGAACCCAGGCAATCACTGTAACGGCAGCGGCTGGAACACTGACTGGTGCCACACTAAATGCGACGGTAACCGGGTCTTCTCTGACCTCAGTCGGTACTATTACGACTGGAGTATGGAATGGTTCGGTCATCGGAACTACATATACTCAGGCCAAGATCATCAGCGTATCGCAAGGAACCGGCGTCACTATCACCGAACCAACTGCCGGAAACTTGTCGATCGCGATTGGTCAGTCTGTAGCCACAACCGCAAATCCTGTCTTCGCCGGGGCGACACTGGATAATGTTCGAATTGGAATCACGAATGCGAACACGATTGATACTTCAGCTGGAAACCTAACGCTCGATTCTACCGGCGGTACCGTTAGCATCACGGACAATGTCAGCATCACCGGGACACTAGGAGCTGGAGGGGCTGTAACGATCACCGGACCGAATACTGAAACCGATGTATTGACAGTCAAGCGCACACTCGTGACTAGTCCGGTCACCTTTGATGACGTCTTTACTGTAGATTCTCTAGGCAATGTATACGTCAAGGGAGATCTCCAGGTCGTAGGAACAACTACGATCAATTCAACTAATATCTCAACGGAATGGGAATACATTCTGAGTAAACCCGATCCAGTTGTTACAGTTACCCTCACCGGTGACGTAACTGGAAGCGGAAATACTACTCTGACGGATCTACAAAGCGGAACAATATCTTTTGCCACGACGATCGCCGCTAATTCTGTAGCCCTCGGGGCCGACACGACCGGCAATTACGTTGCATCTATCAGCGGAGATACTGAGAGCGTTGTAACCGGAGGAACTGGAGAAGGTTCTACTCCGACGCTCTCGATCGGGTCAGCCATCGCTCGTCGCGCAGATACGACTTTTATCGGTACAACCTCGATTGCGTTAAATCGTGCTTCGGCGGCTCAAACTCTGACTGGGGTTAGCATCGACGGAAACGCGGCCACTGTTACGAACGGAATCTATACCACCGGAACCTATTCAAATCCGGCATGGCTAACAACTCTCGATCAGTCTAAGATTAGTTCGGTTAGCATAGCTATCAATGCAGGAACCGGAATTTCTGGAGGAGGCACGTTCAATAATCTGTCTGGTGCGGTTACGATCACCAACAGCGATCGCGGTTCTTCTCAAAACATTTTCAAGAACATTGCTGTTGCCGGTCAAAGCACTGTAGTGGCCGATAGTAACGACGACACTGTTACATTAGCCACGGATGGATCATTAGTGATCACGACGAATGCCACAACAGATACGATCACTATCGTTCATGCCGATACTTCGTCTCAGGCAAGTGTGGATAACTCAAATGGTCTAGTCATTCAGGACGTAACTCTTGACACATACGGCCACGTTACCGGTTTAGGATCTGTCGATCTCGATAGTCGTTACGTCAGGCTCTCTCCGGGTGGAGCACAAACCATTGGAGGAAATCTTACCATCAGCGGAGATTTGACCGTAAACGGTACTACCACAACGGTAAATTCGACTACAGTTGAGGTCGCTGACCTAAATATCCTTCTGGCCAAAAATGCTACTACAGCAGCTGCAGCAAATGGAGCAGGATTCACAATTGGAGCTATCACCGGAGGTTCTCCGACGATGCTCTATACAAATTCCTCGGATCGCTTTGTATTCAACCGCGGTATCGAAGGATCTTCCATTGTCCGTACCGGTGGAACGTCATCCCAGTTCCTGAAGGCCGATGGTACCATTGACAGTACATCCTATCTGCCAAGTGCTAATGCTGCTGCGTCGGTCGCAAATGCTCTGACAATCGGAACCGGTCTTGGTGGTGTATCGTATAATGGATCTTCTGCAGTTACGATCACTAATACCGACAAAGGTTCTGACCAGAATATTTTCAAGAATGTTGCGCTGAGCGGAACTGGAACAAATTCTATTACTTGCGTAGCAGACGCTAATAACGATACTCTCACACTTTCAGCATCTTCAACAAGTGGAATTTCCATTTCGGCAGATGCTACTACCGATACCATCACGTTTACCAACACGGGAGTCACTGGAATCACTGCAAATCTGGTTCCTTCTGGTGGATCTTTTGGAGGGGCTGGAACCATCAACTTCACGGGTACTGCAAATCAGGTCCATCTTAACTCCTCCGGTTCCACATTAACATTCTCAGCTCCGCAGAACATTCATACCGCAGCAACTCCGACATTTGCTGGAATGACGCTCAGCGGCTTAACTGGATATGTCAAGGCGAATGGCGCAAGTGCCCTTACCGCATCCTCTACGATTCCGTCAACTGACATCAGTAATAGTACATTCGTTGACCTGTCAACCTCTCAGGCTGCAAGCGGAGTAAAGACATTCAATAACGCTGTACTGTGCAAAGAAAGTCTAGAAATCCATAACTTTAATCTAGTGAATGGACTTTGGTTCATGAAGTCGGATTCGACGTATCCGTACAGAGTCATTCTGACTGGTAATAATATCTCTCACCTTATCGGCGGTACTAGCGTCTATACATTATTATTTCAGAACAATAATGGCAGTCTGTCATTAAAAGCTAATGGAACCGTGGAGGCTAGCTCCACTGTCCAAGCAACTGGATTTAAGACTGCTAGCGGAACTTCTGCTCAGTTCCTGAAGGCAGATGGATCAGTCGATAGCACCACATATCTTTCTGGCACTGTTGCTGTGGCAAATGGTGGTACTGGAGCAACTACACTGACTGGATACGTTAAAGCAAATGGCACAACTGCATTCACTGCATCCGCCACGATTCCGTATTCTGCTCTCACAGATACTCCAATAATTCCTGCAGTTTATAACTCGACCGTCACAATTTCTGCAGGAGCTGGAATAACAGTAAATAGCGCTGCCAGCGGAACTTTCACTACTAATCAAACTTCTGCTAGCACGCTCACAATTGCTAATTCCGGAGTCACTTCCATCTCTGGTACAACCAACCAGGTTACTGCATCTGCTTCAACTGGATCTGTCACCCTGTCGCTGCCTCAGAGCATCAGCACGGTGTCTTCCCTTCAGTTTGGATCTCTAGGTATAGGCACTCCTGCATCCGGGGCAACAGGAGAAATCCGCGCAACCGACAATATCACTGCATACTACACCTCTGACGAGCGCCTAAAGACGAACGTCCGTCCAATTGAGAATGCTCTGGATAAAGTCTCACAGATCGATGGTGTGATCTATGACTGGAATGATACCTACAAGAAGGATCATGGTGATGTGGACGGATATTTTGTACGCCCAGATAATTCTGGAGTCATTGCTCAGCAGGTCGAGAAGGTCTTCCCGAACGTCGTGGCGAATCGCGCCGATGGATTTAAGGCCGTCCGTTATGAACTCCTAGTTCCTCTGCTGATCGAGGCCATCAAGGATCTGAAGGCTGAGATCGAGGCATTGAAGACTCAGAAATAAAACTATAAATAGAGCCAAATGGCCATATACGCAAACATTCCGATCGATCAGGGATCTGACTTCACATCTGATGTGACAGTCGAAGGAAGCGATGGCATCATATTTAATCTGACCGGATATACTGCCCGTGGGCAGATACGTAAGTCTTATGCCTCTAGTACTTCGATTCCGTTCGTTACGGCGATTAATACTCCGAGTAATGGCAGGATTACGATCTCTCTAACTGCAGCCACGACTGCAACGATGAAGGCCGGCCGATACGTATACGACATTGAGATCGTGCAAACCGGTACGAACAAGGTGACTCGTGTCGTCGAAGGCCAGGTTGACGTAAATCCAAGGGTGACGAGAACATGAGTGGAATAGGAGGCGTAGTATTCCAGACACCGGCTATCAAGGGATCTCTGAGTAACCTCTCGTCTATACAGGCGAGAACGGTGGCTGTTGGAGCTCCTAAATCCATGTCCGATCTATCGGACGTCGAAATGGGTTCTGTGGCCGATGGCGCACTTCTGGTCTATAACGGAACAACTGGAAAATTTGTCGCCACGGTGGAATTGAACAATCAAAATACCAAGATCATCGGCGGAAGCTTCTAATACATTACTACCATGCCAGGAACAATCATCAAAACCAAGTATAGCGATATCACGAATCAGCCGGCACCAGATGCATTGGCACATTCGGAGCAAGCATACTCTTTCGCCTCAAATCGTCTCTTCATCGGTAAGACCAGCGGAGCTACGGTAGATCCGATCATCATCGGTGGTAAGTACTACACCGACATGATGGCTCAGACGCCCGGTATTCTGACGGCGTCATCTACGATCATCGTTGACCAGTACAAGTGGGTCGATCACCTGATCACGGGTGGAATCAAGCTAACCACATCTAATGGCGCAGGTCAAGAGCTGACGACAGTCGTTACCTCGATTGGCGCAGGTGCGGCGAACAACGAGCTTCCGACTGCAGCTGCCGTCAAGAGTTATGCCGACTCAGTTGCCGCAGCCCAGACCCTCAATTCTCTGGCTGACACCACGATCGATGCACCACTTGATGCTCAGGTCATCATCTACGATAGCACGGCTCAGCAATGGAAGAACCAATCTCTTAGCAGTGATCTGACGATCTCCAAGACTGGCGTCGTCACCCTAGCCAATACCGGCGTTACTGCTCAGACATACGGTTCGTCAACTGCGATCCCGGTTTTGACGATCGATTCTAAGGGCCGTGTTACGGTCGCCACAACTGCTGCACTGGCTACATCGCTGTCGATCGCAGGTGATACTGGAACAGATTCGGTATCTCTCCTGACCGATACCCTGACGTTCGTCGGCGGAGCTGGTATCACCTCGGCAGTCACCAATAACACAGTTACACTTGACGTCGATGCAACGGTCGCTCGTAGCACTGACACGCTGAATTACTTCAGTGCGACGACTTCAGCTCAACTCGCCTCGGTCATCTCAGATGAGACTGGTACAGGCAAGCTGGTATTCGCCACGAGTCCAGTATTCAGCACAGATGTCACGACCGACAGTCTGACTTTCTCGGTCTTCAACACCAATGCTACAACGGTTAGCGCTTTCGGAGCTGCCACGACTCTAGCGATCGGCGCCACCTCCGGAAATACCACAGTCCGCAACAACCTGATCGTCTCCGGAACTCTGACGGTCAATGGAAATACGTCAACGGTCAATTCTACAGTTACGACACTGACCGATCCAGTCATCATGCTGGCCCAGGATGCCCTGGCAGCCGGTGACTCAAATGACCGTGGTGTCAAGTTCAACTACGGTGACGGTGCGCAGGTTCAGACTGGATTCTTCGGTATGGACATGCAGACCGGTCGATTCGTCTTCAAGGCGACCGGCGCAACTGCCACAAACCCGGAAAACTTCAGCAGTCCGTGGTCGGATGCTCAGTTCGGTGAGATCTATGGTACCGGCGGTACTCTAGGCAATGTCACCGTTGGAGTCGCCACAGACAACACCATCACTACGACCAGCGGAACGTTGGTCATTGATGCCGCTAATAATACCGTTCAGATCGCTGCGGATGCGTCTGTCACCGGAACACTTGGGGTAACTGGCACGGTCACCCTGACAACTGCCTTAGCAGTATCCTCTGGTGGTACCGGAGTCTCTAGTTACACCGGCAAGGCGGTATTCGTTTCTAACTCTGCTGGAACTGCCACGAATTTCTTGACCGGATCTCAGTACCAGATCGTCCAATTTGACGCCACCGGAACACCCGTTGCATCGGCAACGATCGACGGTGGCACCTTCTGATAGAAATAGAACACTCTGCTTAGTTATAAATAGGTGGACTGAGTTTTTACTCGGTTCACCTGTTTTCGTTTAATCTCTGGAGTTTTTACTCGTACTTTATGGCAAACAACATCCTTCTCAAGAAGTCCTCGATTGCGGCAAAGGTTCCTACCACATCCGACCTGGACTACGGCGAGCTCGCGCTCAACTACGCAGACGGAGCTCTCTATTACAAGACCTCGGCTAATGCTATTGCCAGACTGAATCCTCCGGAGTCGATTGGATTCGCCAACGTTGCGGTTAGCGGTCAGAGCACGGTCACGGCAGATACTGCTACCGGTACGCTCACCTTGGCAGCCGGTAATGGCGCCGTCACGCTGACCACAAATTCTGCGACAGATACGGTCACGATCTCTCACACTGATACCTCATCGGTGGCAAATCTGTCATCCGACAACTCGGCCGGAGTTGTTCTGCAAGATATCGCATTTACCTTTGATACGTACGGTCACGTTCAGACGGCCACGGTTGCTACCACAAACCTAGACAGCCGATACTTGCAGACAGAATCCGACACACTGGCCACGGTTACTACGCGCGGTTCGACGACAACTAACGCTATTACTGTCGGTGGATTGACGGTCAACGGTGATGCTTCTATCACCGGTGATGTCAGCGGAGTCGATTCACTGACATTCGATACCACGGCGACCGAGGCAAATGCAGTTGGAAAACTATATTGGAATGCGAATGACGGTACGCTGAGCTTCGGTTTGGTTGGAGGGGTTTCCATCAATCACATCGGCCAGCATCTCACGAACTATGTCTTCAATGCAGATACTACCACTATTGCAAAAGGCGAGGTGGTATATCTGTTCGGAGCACAGGGTGACAGAGCCGCCGTCAAGAAGGCCTCAAATGCATCCGAGGCAACCTCATCGAAGACTGTCGGTGTGGCCTCGGAAAACATCGCTCCCGGAGCTGTCGGATTCGTAGTCTCACACGGTGTTGTCGATGGCCTGAGTCTAGGTGCATATACGCCAGGAGACACTGTGTACCTCGGTAGCACTCCTGGATCGATCACCACGACTCTTCCGGTTGCTCCATACCACACAGTATTCGTGGGCGTCATCGCTCGTGCAAATCCTGGCAATGGACAGCTATTCGTCAAGATTCAGAACGGTCTTCAGATCGATGAATTGCACGACATTCAGATCACCGGCCTGGCTAACAACGACTCGTTGTTCTACGATGCTTCGACCTTTGTCTGGAAAAATACGACCCCAACGAATGCGCGTACCAAGCTAGGATTAGGTACAATCGCGACACAGAACGCGAACAGTGTGGCCATTACCGGTGGAGCAATCGACGGCACACCAATCGGAGCGACCACGCCAAGTACGGGTAAGTTTACCACAATCCAGACCACTGGTAACGTCACGGTAGGAGGAAACCTGACAGTCACGGGAACGACCACAACGGTCAATGCACAGAACTTGGCCGTATCTGATAATATGATCTTCCTGAACAATGGGATCGAAACTACGATCTCAAATGTTTCTGGATCAGGCACTGTCATCACATATACTACGCTCGAGGCGAATAATTATTCTACGGGAATGACGGTGACGGTCACTGGAGTCACACCTTCTCAGTATAATATCACTAATCAGATAATCACTGGTGTTGGAACATATAGTTTCACAGTTGCTGGATCTGCAACTGGAAGTTATGTCTCGGGGGGCACTGCACGGGCTTATGCTTCAACAAATCCTGACCTTGGCTGGGCTGCAGGTTATAACGACGGTACGTATCGTCACACCGGATTCTTCCGCGATGCCACAGATGGATATTACAAGGTCTTCAAGAATTACATACCAGAACCTGATGCTGATATCTACATCGATACCGGCCACGCATCCTTTGCACTAGCTGACATTCAGGCCGCCAACTTCCGCGGTGCTCTCGTCGGAAATGCTGATTCCGCTACGATCCTAGCATATAACCGCACGATCAACGGTGTGACGTTCAACGGAAGTCAGAACATCACGATCACCGCTAATACCACAAATGCTCTGATGATCGGAGCAGGTTTGGCTGGTACGAGCTTCAATGGATCATCTGCCGTCACAATCACAGTGGACAATACAGTGGCACGGGTGACCGATACCTTGCATGTAGGAACGACCAGTATTGCTCTGAATCGAGCATCTGCTGCCCAGACTCTGACTGGAGTGAGCATCGACGGAAATTCTGCTACAGTCACGAACGGTGTTTATACGACTGATACCGCTACCGTGACCAATACGATGTTAGCCGGAAGCATCGCTAATAATAAACTATTGAATAGTGCTATCACGATCGCCGGTACCTCAACATCGCTAGGCGGAAGCATCACCCTTGATACTATCACCGGCCTATCCACAACCGGCATTATCAAGCGTACTGGAGCGAATACTCTGGCAATTGCCACGGCTGGTACAGACTACGTTATTCCGTCTGGAAGCATTACGGGATCATCCGGATCGGTCGCCAATGTGCTTACGATCGGATCATATCTGACAGGAGGATCGTATAACGGTGCTGCTGCCATCACGATCGCGGCAGACGCAACCTCTGCTAATACCGCCTCAAAGCTTGTGGCCCGCGATGCATCTGGCAACTTTAGCGCAGGTACTATCACTGCGAACCTGACGGGAACGGCCTCGGGTAATCTCACATCTTCGTCGACTCTGACAGCAGGAAACCTCAGTGGAACAATTCCGTCTGCCGTACTCGGAAACTCTACCGTCTACATCGGCACGACAGGTATTCTTCTCAATCGCTCCTCGGCTAGTCAAACGTTGACAGGGGTCAGCATTGACGGCAATGCCGGAACAGTGACGAATGGAGTCTACACAACCGGTTCGTATGCCAATCCGTCTTGGATCAGTTCGCTCGCCGGCTCTAAGATCACCGGTGATATCACAGGCAATGCATCAAATATCACGAGCTATACGATCAACCAAAACCTCGGAACAGGCAACTCTCCGTCATTCTCGGGTCTGACGGTAAACGGAAACCTGCGTGTCACCGGAATCTTCTACGATTCAGCAAATTCGGCAGGAACAAACGGTCAGGTACTCACTTCGACTGGCACTGGCACAGCCTGGAGTTCGGCCGGGGCGGCCGTAACTGGAACTGGCACCGTCAATTACATTCCAAGGTGGTCAACATCGACGGCTCTTGCAAATTCAGTGATGCAAGAATCGAGCAGCAAGATCGGTATTTCCGTAGCTGCACCTGATGCTAAGCTGCATATTGCAGGTACCCATGCCGATGAAAGTGCAAATCGTACTGAAGCCGCCGTGCTGATCCTGGATACGACAGCCTCCGGAAACGGAGATGGAAAGACTTACTTCAAGACAGGCTGGAATAATACTTCGAACAGCGGAATAAGTACGATCGGTGTTGGTTACTACGCCGGTGGCCGCCAGGTTAGAGACGTTTTGACGATGTGGGGTAACGGTAACGTAGGAATCGGGACTACCTCTCCTGCGGTAAAATTGCATGTCGTGGGAGATGCAAAAATCGGTACAAATAGCCAACGAATCTCGATCTTCGACGATGGCAACGCACACATTCATAGTACTGATAGCATACTTTGGATAAATGCCGAAACTAATGCCGATGTCCGTATCAATAATCAGTACAATGGAAATGTAATTCTGACGAATGGAACAGGCAGTGTTGGCATCGGTACAAACTCGCCTACCCAAAAGCTTGATGTTGCCGGTAACATTGCCTGGGGCACGGATCACGTCATGGCCTACTCCACCATTACGACGACCACGACCACGGCAAATCAGGTCATTACCACTATCTCATCGACGACGTACCGTACGGCTAAGTTCGTCATTCAGGCAGTCGATACTACAGCCGGCAAATACCAGTCACAAGAGATCATGGCGATCCATAACGGATCAACCGTGGCTCATACCGAATATACGGCAATTAATATAGGAGGCGCAGTTGCCACATATGACGTGGATATCAGCGGTGGAACGCTACGTTTACTGTGTACTCCGCTATCAACCAACTCGACGGTCTTCAAGGTTGCGATGTATCTGATCAAGGCATAATAAATAGCACATAGAATTTCATCCAAATGGCAATCAAATCATTTCTCTCGGAAGGTGGATTTTCGGTAGGATCGGTCGGTTCTACACCGGTCGAGGTCATCGACTCATCCGGAAACATCACCGCCGGCACGATCAGTGGATCTAACCTGACTCTATCAGGCAACTTGACTGTCAATGGATCGACGACTACGATCAATTCGACGACTCTGACGTCAGATGATGTTATTCTGACGCTGGGTGGAGATACAGCGCCAGCATTGGATGATAACAAGGATCGTGGTATTGAGTTTCGTTGGCACAATGGTACTCAGGCAAAGGTGGGATTCTTCGGATTTGACGATTCGACTGGCAAGTTTATATTCATTCCAGACGCGACCAATTCGTCAGAAGTGTTTAGCGGAACAAAAGGCACGATTGACGCAAACGTTGACTGGTCAGATGTTCTGAATAAGCCAGATCCAGTCATCACTGTAACCCTTACGGGAGATGTTACAGGTACAGCAAACACTACTTTGACGGATCTAGGCAATGGAACTGTTTCCATCGCGACCACGATCGCAGCAGATTCGATAGCCCTTGGTACCGACACCACCGGAAATTATGTAGCATCGATCACAAACGGATCGTACATCACCGGTGGAAATGGAGGATCGGAAGGCGCAGCATTGACACTTGCGGTTGATGCAACTTCTTCCAATGTGGCCAGTAAAGTCGTAGCGCGCGACGCTAATGGTGGATTCTCCGCTGGAACTTCGATCTTCAGTGGACCGGCTACAACTACAGCATATGCCCTGCGAGTTAATAAAGGAAATTATAATGATGTTGGAGGTCACACAACCTTCATCGGAATGGCGTGTGAATCCAGCGGATGGTCAAAGGGAGCTATCGGATACACGAGAACTGGGTCATTCGATACCGGTCAACTAGGGTTTTTCATCAATTCTGGTGCTGCTGACACTAATAGCGCAGGAACATCCGATCTCAGAATGTCTATTCTGGGAAATGGAAACGTCGGAATTGGACTTGCATTTGGTACTGCTCCATCTACCAGACTTCATCTTTATACTCCTACATCTGATTCTACAACTGGAGGTCGTACGACCGCGCTTGACGTTCTGACGCTGGAGACTGAAAATACTGCTGCAATCGAATTTAATGGGTTTGGTCAGGGAATCGTATTTCGCGGAAGTACCTATAACAATTCGACTCAACGCACTCTCGGAAGAATCGTTCACAAGATCAATGACGACTCGGTAAGCACCACACGCGGCACATCGATCCACTTTGAAACATCCGATAATGCCACAAATACCAATGCGCCAACTCAAAAGATGGTCATTGATTATGCCGGAAATGTCGGCATCGGAACGGGATC
>JACCDP010371728.1_pt1 | contig 13514 bp, 7 predicted proteins | sample 7445841 | NCBI WGS metagenome assembly JACCDP01 (sample SAMN15323441, study PRJNA562643) | freshwater metagenome | isolation source: river surface water | place: USA:Blue River Watershed | collected 2017-08-17
CGCTTAACTTCCGGTGACGCCCCAGCAAACATCTCCTTGAAGTTCTTAATCAGGTAGTACGTAGTCTGCTGAGCGAACGACTTAAACTGCAGGAGCACGCGTGCTAGGTTGCCACGGAAGTAACGAGGTTTGTTGAAGTCCGAATAATCGAACATGGCCTCATCCGTCAGGCGAGAAGCTTCGTTAACAGCCTCTTCATGCGCAGTCTTCTCATCCCGGCCAGCTTTCTTAGCGCGCTCAAACGCCAAGTCGTAGGAAGTCATAAACATCACTTCCCGGTTGATCTTCTCGCTGTGATGAAACAGATAGCCAATAGCGTTCATTACGTTCGAACGCAGGCCGGTGTAGTCTGTAGATGGGGTGCGCGCCAGCTGCAGAGTATCGTAAGTTAGAGTAGTGTCGATCTTCCCACGGCGCAGTGCTTCCATGTAGGCATCACGACGCAGGCCGGTAAGCTTAGATAGCAGGGTAGGGAATGTATAACTCCCGTCCTTACCAGTAACCCCGACCGACTTAAAGATGTTCATATTCTTGGCCAGTGCCAAGTTAGCTTTTGGCCCAAACTCACCATTAAGTACAGGTACACCGAACACAGCCAGACCAGACAAGTTGGTAATAGCCGAGGCGGGTGCACTCATGTAATAGATAAAGCTAGCGTTACCAAGCGTATTGGCCAGCTTAGTAGTGAACTCGTTCTCACGCTGCGGGGACAGCGTGTCATCTATGCGGGTGCTAATCTCGTCAATAATCGGACGGAATAGCGTATCTCTATCCGGGTTACCTTGTGTAACATCCCATGCACGGTCTAACTCTTTGCGAATCTTAAAGCCGTACTCGATCTTAGCCAGCTGCATAGATGTATGGAAGCTGGACTTGGCGAAGTTACGCAGTGCATCAGCCCTGAAACCTGCCGTACCTTTACGATGCAGGAAGTGCTTGCGGAAGTTCTGCTCTGGCAGCGTGGTCAGGTATAACTGATAAATCTCATCCTTTAGTGTGTCCTTGTCCATAGACGTAGACTTATCCACTGTGTCGAGCACGTTCTTTAAAAGCAACGTAGCCTGCATCCCGTCAGTGGCCATGCTCTTGTAGTTATCCCCCATACCCATGACGCTAGGGTCGGCTTTCATATCCTCGACCGTAGTGCCCAGCTCTTTAGCACGCTGGCGCAGGAAGAAGTTGCGTTCACGTGGGTCCTCGAACATGTAGTACTCCATGTTCTTGCTTCTGGGGTTACCGATGCGCAGCCAGTATTTACCCTCACGCACCAACGGGAAGTAGGGCTCAGGTAGCTTGTTGATCTCGTGGTCTTTTTTGATCTGGTCAATCAGCTTTTGCTTAACATCATCTTCCAACTTAGAGCTGTTAATCCGGTCTTGTACAAGTTGCTGATACTTAACGAACCTAGCTTTATAGAAGTCGCGCACTTCTTTGTACAGCGCCTGACCTTCCGGACCAAGTGCAGCGTACATATCGGTCAAGGTTTTTGACTTGTTATTAACTGATGGGTCGATCTGGTTCAGCGTTGATAGGTGGATAAGCCTATTGAAAGTGCGGAACAGCTTAGGGTTGCCCTTTTGCCACTGGTGCCATTTCTTAGCCAGCGTAGCCGTTTCATCCAGCATAGCGGTTTTAGCGCCAGCCATATCTTCCGCCAGCCGTAATACGTTTTCCAGAACAGGCTTACCATCCGCGTCTTTAATCTCCTGCGCGGCCTTTAGGTCTACTACCTGCCGAGTGGCGAGCGCACCTAGTAGCGGGCGACGTAGCTGAGACGCGGTGCCGTTATATATGTCAGACACCACATCCTTAAACTCATCCCAGTTACGGGTCTTAATTAGCTGCCCAACAATAGTCAGCGACTCCTCGGGATGGCTTAACGGCTGGCGAATCTTGTCCGCTTTCTCTTTGGCCTTTTTGCCGGAGTTCTTAACCGCAGCCAAAGTCTCTGTGCTAGTAATAACCGTGCTGGCGTTGGCTGGCAGACGCTCGCTTAACAAAGCATCCGTAGTGACGATCAAGTCTTGTAGAGTGGACTGATGCTGTGCACCTAGACCCAGCATGTTACGCACAGCCTCGACGAACTTAGACCACATATTTGTGCCCTTGACCTGTCCCGGAATCTTGGACAGGAAGGACTGCATCACGTTATCTGTGAAGCCGTAAGATACAAACTCATGGATGTTAGTGAAGGCACCCACCTTAGCCAATTGGTCTAGGTAAGGTGTTGAGCGTCCGTTCTCTTTTGCTCGGGTGTAGATAGCATTAGCGCGGTTCATAGTGATCCGCATCGCGTCTACTAGGAGTTCTAAGTTTTTACTAAGTGGTCTACCGGCAGCGAGCAAAGCCAGCGCATACTCGATCTTGTCACGAGTAGCAGCGTGCAAAGCTTCATGGAGCACGACGGTGTTGTTAATGCCCTGAGCCGGGCCAAAGCTAGCGCCGCGAACATAGATAGTCTTGGTAGTCGGGTCGTACACACCCTGCGTAGTTGGGCCAAACGCATCCTGTACATTTGTGGGTAACTTAGCCCCTTGCTCGACTACAACAAACTTAGTGCCCTTAACGAGTCCAAGCAGTCGTTGAGCCAGCAGCTTCTCAAATGCAGTGCCGGTCTTAAGCACACGACGAAGCGCTTGGTCTGCGGTGGTTGCCTGATTGAAAGTCTTGTCAGACGCAGCTGTAGTCTTTAGCGCCGTGGACTTTAGTGTTGAACCAGACTTAGCAGATTTGTACTCGTCGTAAATCTTTTGGAATGCAGCACGTTCTTGGGGAGTGAACTTGGCGACTGCCGCACGTGCAGTATTCCCCGCCTTGGTGCCGCGCTCTTCTGGAGACTGCGAAGCTATAAATAGAAATAGCTTGTTATCAAACAGGTCTTGCTTGCGGTTGTTCTCTGCTTCTTCATAAGCAGTTTGGGCTTCTTCCGCCGTCTTACCCCGCGTAAAATCTTCCGGAGCTAGACCCAATGACAGACGCTCAACGGCGTTAGCCCTACCCTCAACTTCACGGGTATAAGCTTTGATTGCGTTGGATTGCTCCTTACGTTCTTCTGCAGTTTTAGCAGTCTCAGACTTTTTCCTGCCGCCGCCCGGCGCACGTTTTTGTTTGGGCGCTTCTTCGAGGGCTACGGCTTCCTCAGCAGCGGCTTCGGCTTCAGCTATGTCTAGCTTGTCTTCCGCGTCTCTTATGACCTCGTTGGCAGCTACTGGGTCTGCGGATGGGGTTCCCGCTGCGGCGGTAACGGGCTCTTTTTGCGCTTCCGTCGGTTCTGCTTGGATGGCTTCAGTGGTTTCAGGGACACTAGGTTCCTCCGCTATAGGCTCAACAACTTCAGAAATAGCCGGTGCTGCACCCGCTTCGGTAAGGGCAGCTTCAGTAACAGGCTCAACACCCGCCTCGGGTCCGACTCCCACCAGTTCAGGAGCCGCAGACACATCTGGGATAGCAACACTAGGCTCAGTAACATCTAGTGCACCCGGCTGTACTGCTTCTCCAACTGCAGGCTCGACAGTAGTTGCTCCAGCAGGAACCAATCCAGCGGTGTCAGGCGTTGTAACTCCAGCGGCAGGTGCTCCCACTGCTCCGCTAGGCATTTCAGCGCTAGGCTCAACTGCTCCGGCGACAAGCTCTGTAGGTTCTGTGACCACTCCGGATGTGTCTGGTGCTGCTTCGTAGATACCGTACCGGCCATCTTCTGTTTCCTGAATAGAGAAGTTTTCGTTGGGGCGGTTGGCACGTAGCAGGCTGACCCGCTCTTGTGCTTCCTCTGGCGTATTAAACACCAATATCGGTTCGCCCGGCGCTGTTGCAGCAGACACGGTTGTGCCAATTTCCGACTCAATCTGGGTCTGTAGACGGTCTAGTTCTTCCTCTTCTTTGGCTTCTGCCTTGCGTTCAGCCCGTAACGCCAGCGGCCCAGAGACTGCGCCTAACCCAGCGCCAGCGGCAGCTTCAAGCGTACCCTGCGAGACAACACCCCGCATAGTCGGCACATCAAAGCCTTCTTTCTGGAGCGCCAAGTTTTGCGCCAGTTGTTCTTGTGCACCTTGTAAGAACTCGGGTGCGGCCTCAGTAGCCGCTGTTTTAGCCGCAGCGCCAAAGTAGCCTTTAGCTGCTTTCTCAGTGACTTCCTGTGCGGCTTCACCACGGATGCGGCGAGCCATGATGCCGGTCAAAACTTTGTCTGCGCCGGTAATAGACTCCAACGCGCCCAACCCAGCGCCAGTGGCAATGCTGCCCCAGTTATCGCCAAAGTACTCTTGAGCTTTTTCCGCACGAGCCTTAGCTTCTGCCTCTGGGACATTAGCTTTCCTTAGCTCGTCGTAGACAGTGTCGTAGACAGCAGTCTTAATGAAACCAGCACCTGCCACAGCACCAGTAACTGCTTGCACAGGTTTACCAAATACCCCCGCAGCTACCATCGGTACAGTAGAGCCCAAAGCGCTAGCGGTAAACTCAGCAGGAGCTAGACCGAATGCCTGTAGGCCAGCCTTAACTTCTTCTAGGAAGCCTTTGTCTTCAGCAGACTTCAGAATCTCCGCTATCTTGCGCGAATCTTCCTGAGAGGCGGCGCTCTTCAACCCTTCTAGGTGGGCAGAAGCATCTTTAAGGAACTGATCTGCCTTGCCCCCAGCCAACCCAAACGCCGCAGCTTTAGCACGGATGGTATTGACGAAGCCAGTCTGGAAACTAAGGCCAAGGTCCGCCACGCCGCGAAACATGGATTGATCTTCTTTGGGTTTGGATACATCTATCCAAGGTGTAGGTTCGGTAGCCAGATATGCGTCCGGGTCGAACGCCGTTTGCTTTGGCTGGGAAGCCAAATACGCATCAGGGTCGAACGATGTCTGCGCAGGAGCTTTTGGTTCGCTACGCAGGTAAGCATCCGGATCAAATGCCATTACTGAACTCCGAGTCGGCGTTTAATTTCCGCAGCGCGGGGGTCGTTAGGATTAGCGTTAGCCCATTCAAGTGCCTGTTTATCTTGAGCGGACATAGTGGGTTGCCCTTGCCCAGCCCCGCTTGGTTTAGGTTGTGCGCCTAGACCAGACTGAATCTCTGCACGGATTTGTTGCTCGCGTCTGTCCATAGCTGACTGGATAGCAGCTTTTTGTGAGGGTTCCGCAGTGAGCAATTGCAGGGCTAGATCGCTGTATACCTTATCGGCCTTGAGTCGCGCAGATACAGCCTGCTCCGCAGCTACATTTAGTCGGCCCATACCATATGGGTCAACCTTTAACAGTTTAGCGGCCTCCTCAGATGCAGCACCGCGAATCTTGGCCAACTCATTAGGATTAGGTGCACGGCCATTAGCTTGCGTAAACAAGGCCACACCTTCTTCTATCTTGTTCTGTAGTACTTGACGGTTAAAGTCAGTCTGCCCAGCGCGGGTGGCAGCAACCTGAGCCAAACCGACCTTCTCTTGGGATGCAATCTGCTCACGTTTGATCTGAGCATCTTGTAGTTTCTCAAGTTTTGTCTGGTTAAGTTGATAAGCTTTGTCTTTGCGCCCCTCAGCACGGTCAGCGTATTTCTCGCCCGCCTCAAAGTCACCGCGCTTCTCAGCACGCTTAGCTTTCTCGAAGTCCAGCTCGGCCATAGTCATCAAACGCTTAGCCTCGTTCTCAGCCTTCTTAGCTGCAGCCACATCATCAGCTGCACCGCCCAGAGCTTCGCCAAGTTCTTCACCAAACGCTTTACCACGACGGCCAAATTTAGACGCAGCTTTCAACGCCATGATGCCTTTGAGTTCTTCTTTAGCAGCGGGGCCGTAAGCTTCTTCTAGGTTCTTACGCAGCTCTGCCATCTTAGCGACAGACTTGTCCTCACCCATAAATTCTTGGAGACGCTGCCTACCCGCCTCAGCAATTCCACCCCGCTCTGTTTCTGACATAAGTGCGGTATTAGGATCAAGTGCAGCCAACTCAGCAGAGTAGTCAGGTTTAGCCTGTACTTTGTCGCCCTTAGCAAACGCAACGATACCACCGCGTGCCATCTCTTCTTGCTGCGGCTCTTCTGCCATCTCAGGTGCTTCGCCTACGCCTGATTCAAACAAAGGCCCCACTGCTTGGGGGATATCGATACCCCCCTGAGCCACCATCTCATCACGAATAGTAGTCTCAGGAATTGACTGGGCCAGAATCTGGCTATTCTGAATGCGCCTGCGCATAGCCTCTTCAGACTCTACTAGGCTCAGGGTCACAGCGTTATCTGTAGTAGCTTTAATCTGCTGCAGCTGCTCTTCCGACATATCACTCAGCATAGAGCGCAACTTGTCGATAGGCACCTGCCCGCCATCAGCAAACCCTTCGACCGCACCGCCATCTTTATACGCTTTGACGATACCGCCTTCTTTCTTACTACCAAACGTCTTATATAAACCATACGCGCCAAGCCCTGCCTGCGCCAGTTGTGACGATAGCGAAGCTGGAGCTGTGTACTGAGCTTGAGTAGACTGACTCATTGGTACGCCGCGCAGAATGTCGGACATAAACGACAGCTGCTGTTGTGGGTAACCACGCTGCGATAAGAAGTCTTGATACGCTTGAGTAAGCTTTTCCTGCTCTAATCCTTGTAGCTGGGCACCAGCTGCGGCTCTACCTTGGATAGCAGCTTGTTGTTGAGCAAACTCTGTCTGACCCAACTGGCCAAGAGTTCCCGCCATCTGACCGGCCAAACCATAACCACGCAGTCCTAAATCTGCACCAAATTGTTGAGCCTGACGTGCCTGCTCGAAAGCAGTTTGCATGCCCTTGCCGTAAATATCAGACTGCAGCTGGCCAAGGTTGCGCTGACGCTCTGCCTCTTGGATACCAAAACGAGAACCGCCAAACGCACCTGCCTTAACAGCCTGCGCCGCGTTCATCTGACCCTGCATGCTTGACTGACGCGCAGCTTCTCTTAGCTGTGGAGCCAAGGCGTTTTGCACATACGGGGACATATAAGACTGCATAGCTCCGGGGTCTGTAGCCATCTGAGCATATTGCTGACCGGCACCCAATCCGCCAATCCCAGCATAACCAGCTATATCTGTGCCAATACCCAACTGACGTGCAGGGCCTAGAGCAGCGGCTTCTGAGAAAGCCTGCGTTTGGAGTGGGTTGAACTCCGAAATACGCTGCCCGCCATAAGTCTGATAGGGAGTTTCTGAAAAGGCCTCTGCGCGGCCTAGCATGCGCTCGGCATATGGCCTAGCATATTCGGGAATAGTAGTTTGAGTTACAGTCTGTGAAGTAGGAGCTGAGCTACCACCACCGCCACCGGGGTATAGCCTACGTCCGTCCGTGCTGTAGCCGTTGAACTTATTTTTGATAATCATATCTTTGCCCCTACAATCCTATACTTTTCTTCAAAGCCATAGCGAGTCCACAAACGAGCTATACTTTCACGCGCAGCGCCTTCTATATATGTAGCACCAAACGCTCGAAGAATGTCTTTAAACTGGAGATAGGTCTCTTGGCTAGAGATCAGTCTACCCCCCATAGCTAGAACAAAGGCAACCCTGTCATTAGGGCGATTAATAAATTGTACGGCTGCTGCGCCACGTATAGACCCATCATCCTCTACAGCAACTATAAGGGTCCACTGACCTGAAGTTAAATAAACTTTAGCGTGCTCTAACGTATAGTCAGTTTGAAACTCTAAAGCCGCCTCTACAAAATCTGAGACTTTCGGCCATATCTGGCTTACATAGTTAGGGTCAACGTGTTGTATCTTCATGCAGGTAGATGCTTGTCCGCTTTACTGTTGACTGCTACCTTACCTTTACCTATGGATTTTTTACGCTGCTTCTGCACGCGCTCCATCATGGCGTAGAGTTTTCTTGCTCCGGCTTCGGTGCTTCCGTTTCCGAGTTCTGACACGATTCGTGCAGGGACAACAAATTCACCATCAGCAAGACGAGCAGGCTGCTTGCCCCCAATAGAAGCAGGGATCGAATCGCTAACTCCATCGCCCGGTCCTTTCAGTAAGCGGCCACCATCTGAATAGTCGCCAAGGTTATACGCGGAGCCGCCCCTAGCAAATCGAGGTTCGCCAGTATAGGTATCCACTCCCGCATCTACGTCCGGAGCCAATACGTTAGTCGCCATAGGCCTTTGTGTGCTGGGGTTAGAGTACATAGGCGTTTGAAGTGCAGCCATCGGGTATCCAGAATTAGCGCCTACGGCGTTCATAGCAGACATCTCTTCTACCGGCCCACCCACTGCGTATGCGGAGGCAATACCACCAGAGGCCGCACGATACGGCTCCTCAGCTGTCCATGTATCCTTAAAGTATCGACGCTCACTTGTATCTTGAGTGGGCGAAACGGAATACGCACCTTCAGGCGCAGAGCGGTCCAGCTTGTAAGGGCGAATCATGCCGGGGTCTTGCTTGGGCGGCTCAAAGTCTGGCTGAGAGAACAAAGCCTTTGTACCCAGCGCAGCGGCAGCACTAGTTACGTATGGGTGCTCTACAGCGTAGTCCTTAGCGGCTTGCCAGCTGGGTTTGTCTATCAAATTACCAAGATTGGTCATCCAATTAGCGCCGGGTTGTACAGGTCCGGTTGCTGGGGGTGTAGCAGCACGAGGTCCTATAGTTTCCACACCGGGGGCAGGAGACGCCGCAACATTGCCTTGAATTTGAGTCTGGGTGTTACGTATGGCATCAGGCAAACCCACAGAAGGCTGGGCAGGGGGAGTAGCTACAGGTGGAGTAACAGGCGTGCCAGCAGGTAGTACTTGGCCAGACGACATAATCTGGTTAGTCTCAAACCCGCCACCACCAACTTTTGGCATAGTGCTGTAGCCGGTAATAGTCCCGGCGGGAGGGGGTGGGGCTGCCGCATTAATCTGGCTAAAATTAAACGCCGCTGTGTCAGGACTCACACTTGCGGGGGAGAAGCCCGGTGCGACGGGTTGTATACCAGCCAGACCAGAACTTCCAGCAGCTGCATTGGTTGCACCGGGTACAAACGCCGGGGCTCCAGAAGCCGTAATCTGAGCAGGTGCGCCCATCATGGAACCAAGTCCACCGGCACCTGCCTGCCCCGCAATACCTCCGGGGAGTAGTCCACCCATCAAGCTGCCACCAAGCCCGCCAAACCCACCGGCAGCAAGGCCAGCAGCGAGGCCAGTCCCAAGTGCCGCAGTAGAGCCCGCTAGTGCGCCAGTGGCCAAAAGAGAAGTACCCGCCATAGTGCCCGTGCTAAGTCCTGCACCGATGGCCAGAGTGGCGGGGTCGTTGTACAGCCGGACACCATCACGGCTATACCCATTAAATTTGTTCCGGAGTTTCATACGTAACTGCTCCTGTCACAGCGTAGCACTATTTTACCGTCTTCTTCGCCTAATTTGACAAAGCCAAGACGCTCGCAGAAGCGCAGCCCAACTATATTTTCAGACTGCACCGTGGTCAATACATGCCCATGCTTTTTTAATAACTCTCCCAGCGTAGCCCGGAGATGAGGGCGGATAGAGGCACGGGGCTTCCTACCATACCCAATGTGGGCTTCCTTACCCTTTACTAACACGCCGCCAATTACTTCCCCAGCCTCGGTTAGCGGGATTACATCGTAGTCTTTGGCAGCTTCAAAAAACACATCGACACCTACCTGCACCCGATGCTTGACCGAGGTATACACCATAAGCAAGGCGCGATCTTGGGGTGTCATTGCGTCAAATCATAAAAAGAAATAGACCCGATAGCGTCGCCAGTACCACTTAATACTCGGACGTTCAGCACATAAACTTGACTGACGTTGGCCAGACTCGCCCCTATCTGAGTGTCAAAGTTATACCCAAGAGGCTCTGCTGCAGCCCCAGCACTCTGGTTGGTGGCGGATATATAAAAATGGTCAACAACCTGCTCATCAGTAAAAGTTACAGCTGTGGCGGAGATATCGTATTCAACATTCTGAAACGCCGAAGTAACCCAGCTGGCACCAGTTAAAGAACTTGCATCATCTAAACGTACCAAAGTTATTTCATAATTACCAGCAGTGGTTGGCAATACACTAGCAATTTGAGGCAAAACAACCGCCCCCAAAGCAGTGCTTTTTAGTCTGATTGCAATTAGCGGAACGAATGTTGTAGCTATAGAAGCCCTAACTGCCGTGCGCCTTGCGGTGTTTGGTGCAGATACTTGCCCATATCCACCTTCTGAAATAACAGTAGAGCAAATCTGAGTGAGCGTAGAAGCGCTAGCAGTAGTACCTATATTCTCAATCTCGTAACGTATTGGAAGCACTGCTGTAGTCATGTAGACTTTATCTATGTCATTTGCGTTATTAAATGTATGACAAACTACATATTCGCCGTTAATAATAAATCCACAGCGAACAGAGCCTACACCTAACCATTCAAAGTCCATCCATAGAATCTGGGCTTTAGTAAGGTTTAATGTATACCCACTTGCTCCCGATCCGTCCAGCTTGTCCCCGTTCCATGCAGATTGAGGAATAGCCCGCAGATCGCTAGGGGAACCACTAGTAGAAGTACGTAGCACGAATTCAGGTTCGGCAGTGTTGTAGACATTTAAGAACACTCCGTTTGCGTCATTAAAATACCCAACACGCTGGCGTAAACCGGTCTTACGTGTGTCCATAACAAACGTTGCTAAGACCAGAAGCCCCTTACCGGGTTGGTATGGCATACACCGCAAGGATTGGCGCACCGCCTTAGACCCAAGTGTTGTGGTCGTAGCCATGTCCACAGAAGACTCGTTTACGTTATATGTACAAGTCCCACCTGTCGTAAGAGATTCACTAAACTGATTGTCTTTAGCGTAACGGTTCTGGCTATCAAATAATGTATAGGGGTTGGATACCCTGAGCCTGCCAAAAGCATCAGCTCCAGTACCCGAGCCATAAACACCTATAGGTGCGCTAGCGGTCATAAATTGCCCCAGTAGGTTATCTAAGGTATTGAAGTATTGCCTTAAGATATTGTTAAGAGAATCTTGATACTGTCGATCATACTGAACAGGTGCAAATGGCAGCGCCGGAGCTTTACTCCGTGTTATTGCTGTACCTTCAATAGTTACGACGCTGCTCATCGGCGGCCATCCATTCGTGAATCCATCATAGGAACACCAAGCTGCCACTGAGTGCCAATAGTATTAGACTCCACCCTAAAAGCCATCTGCCTACCCCGTATACGGGTATACACAATTTCAGTGAACTGCTGCACGTTGTACGTTTGCTGCCCAGCGTAAGACTGCGTAGACGATACTAGCGGGTTATTAGAAACGCCATAGTTAGCACCGGGGTTTTGTTTTGGTCTAACAGTAAAGTTAACTCTTGGGAATTCCGGGTTAGGAGTTGTAGAGCCGTTAAATGTAATATCAGGGAGCATCCTCCACACGAACCCGTAGTTATGCCCATCCCCGATGTCGAAGTCAGAAGACTGAACATATGATGCAATAGCGGTAGGCGGGTTAGTTGTGCCGTCATCCACCGCAGCCTCGTGATACACCAAAAGACTATTCGTAGTAGTGGCCATAGGGTAATTACGTAACGGGCTATCTAACCAAGAAGTTCTACCTAGCGTACCGTAATACCATACCCGATCAAGATAGTTAAAGATCACGTATCGGTCGATAGTGTCAGAGCTTGCAGAACAATAAAACCACCATATTTCACTGTACCCTTCGTTAGTGCCGGAGAAGAACTGAAATTCTTGGTCCCGATTAATATCTCCAAACACATACTGGCGCACTGAGCATGGGAGCGTCTCAACTCGACCGGCGTAAACATAGAACTTATCGGTGCCCATCCAATATGTAACACCTGCCGCCGTAGCCACAGCGTTAGGGGAAGTAATAGAAATATTGTCCGCTAACAACACAAAGCTCCACACGTACGGTGGCCCAAGATACTGCATCGAGTAAATTGCTGAATCAGTGAATACCACAATTTCTTGGCGAGTCTGGAGAGCCGTAATGATTTCAGAACCATGAGATAGTCTGTAGCTGCCCGCTTGGTTTTCCGCCGTGGGAGTCCAGTCAGAATAGCTTTCTTGTGCTGTCCATCTAATAAGCAGCGGGTCCTGTGGTGTAGAGTTGTATGGACCATACTCATCGCAACCAAACGCAATTACTATGCGCGTCGAGTCGGACACCATGATCTGATTAATTTTGGCTGGTACGTTTGTCCCGGAGATTAACTGCCCTCTTGTGGTGTACGCAGGTGTGGAACCTGCACCGGGCTGCCATAGATAGAGCGCGCCGCCACGTGGGCTAAACAGTAAGTCTTCACCAAAATTAGATTGGCTCCAAAGACGTAGCTGCAGACCAAAGCCTGTAGTAAAGCCGGAACTCCAAGCACCCCTAGACCACGGCCCGGTGCCCCAACCAGTACCCACGGTATATACAGGGAAACCTGTACTTATTTGATAGGCCCCGCTAACTGCAGCTCCACCATTACCTACATCTGAAGCGTTTGCAAGTACAGGAGCGCCACCATTAGTAGTAGCAATATTCCCCGTTACGGCGGCTCTAGCAGAGATAGTATATTGAGTACCGGAGAGCACCGATACAATCTGATATTCTTGGTTTAGTACTGCTGCAGTTATGTTGCCGCCTAGCGACACCGCACCGGAAAAAGTTACAAAATCGCTAGCCTGTAAACCAGATATGCTCGCATCGGTAACAGTAATAGTAGACGAGCCGGATGTAGCCGCAAAGGTAACCCCCGTATTGGTCGCACGGATGGGGGTAATGTCGTAGTACGTACCACCATTCTCTATATAGAATTTGAGGTGTGTGCCCATCCCGACCAAGTTAAACTGCTTTAAGGTAATCCAGTTCCAGAGTGACCGGCATACACCCAAAAAACTAGTGTATGTCTCGACAACCCAACCACCTATTTTTTCAGGGAAACCTGAACGAAACCGCACCTTGTCGCAGTCAAACCAACCACCTTCGTTGGACAAAGAAGTGCCTTCTCTATTTACTCCGGGGCGGAATTGAAGTTTCTGTAGAGGCATGTCAATTCTTTCTTATAAACAAAGCGCGCTCATCGTTGCGCCTGTTCACCAAGCCTTTTAGTACCTTACCACCAGCTTTGGTGTATTTTAGAAATTCTTCGGCAGCGCCTTCGTAGTCACCACGGTTAAACTTAGCGCGTAGAGTCGATCGCTGCAATGTGCCTAGTCCTACGTTAAAGCTAAAACTGACCAGAGCGTCGAGCCAGCCTTGACGAGTGCCAGCAGCAGGACAAAATTTAAGTACTCCGCGTTCAAATCTCTCAAGGTCTTTTGCAAGTATGGCATCCACTTCTTCCATTGTAAATGTCCGGTTCCAGCCGGGCGGGCAGGGCAACGGGGCCCGTTCCGCTATAGTTAATTTGCCGTGGTTAGGGTCTATGACATGTCCCACCCCGATAGTCCAAAGCTTAGCCGGGCACTGATAGGGCTTGGTCCGCACCCCCTCGTGGTGCCGTATCATCTCTAATGCTCTTTTGCTAACAGGCATAGTTACTTACCGAAAGCTCGGCCCCCGAAGTGGAACGCAATAATGCTGGCAAACAGAGC
>JACCDP011509066.1_pt1 | contig 13514 bp, 9 predicted proteins | sample 7445841 | NCBI WGS metagenome assembly JACCDP01 (sample SAMN15323441, study PRJNA562643) | freshwater metagenome | isolation source: river surface water | place: USA:Blue River Watershed | collected 2017-08-17
GTCGCCTTCGGTGAAGACGTTGCTGCCCGCCGGGACGCGCTTCTCGACGAGCATGCTGGTGAGCAGGTCGAGCGCGGCCTCCTCGACGCCGCCGAAGAACGGCGTGCCGACGAGGAACGACTTCAGGGACTCGTTGTCGACGGTCATCGGGCTGCTCCTTCCCGGGGGCTCGGTCGGCGATGCTACTTGCGGATGAAGACCGGCGCCGGCGCCTCGCTCTCGCCGGCCTTCTTCTTGCGCAGCGCGACCGTGAGGTGGCTCGGGTTGAAGACGTTGTGGTTGTGCGTCGTCGGCGTCGTGAGGATGAACTGGCTGCGCGTCGCCGAGAGGAAGGCGGCCACGTCGTCGATGCGCTCGACCGAGAGATGGGCGAACGGCTCGTCGAGGATGAAGAACCCGGTCGAGTCCTCCGTGCCGTCGGCGAACGTCATGCCCAGCAGCAGCACGAGGCTCGTCAGCACCGACTGTCCACCCGAGAGGTCCGGGTCGTCGATGTTGACGAAGTGCTTGCCGTCGTAGGCGACACGGACGATGAGACCGGCCTTTTCGAGCGCCTCGTCATCGTCCGAGAGGTTCAGGTTCGGCACCTCGATCTGGAAGCCGGCCTTCTCGGCGAGGCGCACTACGGCGCGGCGGTAGAACTCGACGGTCTGCTCGACGACGCGCTTGTAGCTGCGTCGGGCGAGCGACAGCTCCTCGTTCCATCGCGAGTGCTCTGAGCGACGTGCGTCGAGGAAGGCCCGGAACTCGTCGTACTCGCCCTTGACCTTGTCGTAGACCTCCTTCGCGGCGAGGTCTCGGCAGCCGGTCCAGTTGGTGATCTCGTTTTCGAGGCGACCGATGAGCGTCTCGACGACGTCTCGGCTGGGCACGTCGGCGAGCGCCTCTTCGGTGCGGCTCGCCTCCGGCAACTCTTCCTCGATGCGACGCAGCTGCTCGAGCTCGGCGAGGGCCTTGGTGCGCTGGGCAGGAAGGGCTCGCTCGAGCTGCAGTCGCTCCTGCTCGAGTCGGTCGCGCTTGGCGGTGAGCTCGCCGCGGCGCGTTGCCCGCTCGGTGCGGCCTTGCTCGAAGGTGCCGACCTTGGCGTCGTTCTCGACGATCTTCTCGGTCATGGAGCGGCGCTGCTGGACGAGTTCTTCGCGGCGGGTCTGCTTGAACGAGAGCAGCGCCTCCTTCTCGCGCCATTCGGCGAGCTTGCGCTGCTTCGTCAGCCGGGCGGTCAGCTCGGCGACGGCGCGGTCAGCCCCCTCGCGTTCACGCATGGCGCCGTCCCGGGCACCGATGGCCTGCGGCAACTCGACCTGCTGGATGCTGCGAAGACGCTCGCCAGCCGCGCTGCGGCCGCAGTAGAGACGGTCGACCGCGGTGAAGACGCCGCCGCGGACGTCCTGACGGTAGCCCTGCCGCGTCATCGAGGTCTGGCTGCGACCAAGGCGCATGCCCTCCTCGACGTTTTCGACCAACTGCACACGCTCGAGGGTCTCGATGATCCACTCGGGCAGGTCGTTCCGTGCGAGGTCCGTCACGGCGAGAGCGCTGCCGGGCGGCGCGTCGAACTTGTGCGGCCGCTCCTCGTACTCGGAGACGAAGTGGCGGTACTTCTTTTCGACGGCAATTTCCCGGGCCTTCAGCGAATCGCGGCGGTCGACGACCAGCGCGAACCGGGCACCGCCGAGGGTCGACTCGACGGCCATCTGCCACGACTGGTCACGGACCTCGACCATTTCGGCGATGATGCTGTGCTTGATGTTCGCCTCTTCGAGGGCGCGCCGCATCTCGGCCACCTCGCGAGGGAAGGCGACACCCTTCTGGCCCTCGAGCTCCCGCGACTCCTCGAGCAGCGCCAGCACCTTCTCGTGGGCCTCGTCGAAGAGGTTCGCGAATCGGGCGCTGGCCTTGCGCTTGTCCTCGAGCTGCTTCGCGATTGCCTCGCCGTCCTCGGGGGTGATGCTCGCGACCTCTTCCCGCAGCTTCTCGAGCCCCTCGAGTTCGCGGACGAGACCACCGTACTCGAGGTCGTATTTCTCTTTTTCCTTCGCGAGGCGCCGGCTCGTCTCGCGGACGTCGGCCATCGAGGCGAGCGCCGACTGGTCGTCGGCCAGCAGCTGGGCGATCTGGTCGTCCAGCGTGTTGCGCGTCTCCTTCAAGGCAGCGAGCTTCGCCTCCTCGATGCCGACCAGCTCCCCGAGGTCCTTCGCGCGGGTCTTGATGTCCTTGTAGACGGCCTTCGGCAGCGTCTCGGCCTTCAGCCTCTCGAGCTCGGCGAGGCGGGCGTGGAACGCTTCAGCGTCGACGGCGCGCCGCTCGTTCTCGAGGAGGTTCTTCTCCATCGCCAGCGCCTTCTGCGCCTGGACGAACAGCTCCTTCTCGCTGGCCCGGTAGTTCTCGAGGGCCTCGCCGTAGCGGTCGAGCGTCTGCTTGTCGCCCTGAATTTCCAGCAGGTACCGGAGCAGCTCGAGCGGCGACTTCTGGCACAGCTTGTTCGTCTCGCCCTGCTCCAGCGCGAGGATCTTCAGCAGCGTGCGCGGCAGGCCGGCGGCGTGGAGGTTCTTCGCGTACTCCTCCGGGCCGAACCACTTCTCGGCGTTCTTCACCTGCTCCGGCCCGGCGTTGCCGGGGAGAATGGAGAACTTCTTCTCCCAGCTGCCGCCCTTGTTCTCCAGCAGGCAGACCAGCGTGCATTCGTCGTCGGTGTAGCCGAGGTGGCGAAACGGGCGCTTGCCGTGGCGCAGGTGGTTGGTGACGACACCCTTCACCATCGCCACCTTGTCGCCGTTGCGCAGGTACTTCGACATCTTGCGACCTGTCGACAGCTGCTTCGCGCCGAGCAGGAGGCGAAGGCTGTCGAGGAAGGTCGTCTTCCCGGAGCCGTTCGGGCCGGCGAGCATGATGATCCGCTCGTCGAACGGCAGCTGGAAGTGCGGCCAGAAGTCCCAGTTCATCAACTCGATCGACTTGAAGTTGAACATCGAGGCACCACGAAGCGGTCGGGGGCGGGAAGGCCCCGGAGCGGAAATGCGAAGAGGGGTCGACTACAGGTCGTCGCCGCGCTCGCCGGCCTCGGCGAGATCCTCGGGCGACACGAGCGGCAATTCGGACTCCTCGTGGAGCTCCTCGATGACGCTGGTCATGCCCGCGTAGGGCGGCGCACCCTTGCGGCCCAGCACGTCCCAGAGCGCGCTGTTCTTCAGCTTGATGGCCATCTGCTGACCGTCGATGAGCAGGTCGAGCAGCGGGCCTTCGGTGATGTGGTCGAGGCGCGAGTACTCGATGAAGCCGAGTCGCTTGAGCTGGCCGAGATAGATGAACAGCTTCGCTCCGCCGCACTTCTTGCCCAGCTCGGCGCGCAGCGCGACGTCGCTCGTGGAGACCTCGAAGTCCGGGATCGGTTCGCTGGCGGGAAACAGCGGACGGACGTTGTCGCCGGGCTGTTCGCGCCGCTCCTGGGCAACGCGCTTCGGGAAGACGAGCTTCGCCCAGAGCACGACGAGCAGCGCAATGGCGGGCTTCTCGAGGTTGAAGTTCGTCGCCCACGACAGCGCGGCATCGCGCTCGATCTCGTCGGCGAGCCGAACGGCGAAGTACTTCGAGTAGTAGTTGTCGACCAGCACAAGGCCGACGTTGCGCAGGCGTCCTTCCACGTCGCGCCGCAGCTCCTCGTCGACGACGAGGTCCTTGAAGTCGGACTTCGGGATGTAGGGCTTGATCATGAGCCGCGAGCAGATCTCCTGCGCGCGGGTCCGCGTTCGTGCCTCGGAGTGGCCTGATTCCATGGCGTGTCCCGTTAGGAGAGGTCTGCGGCGGGGGCCTCGTCGGCCGCATCCGTCGCGCGGGGGGTGATGCGTCCGCTGGTCATTTCGCTGGCATATTCGCTGTCGAGCCTGTCCCAGGTGGTGTGGTCGAAGTCGACGTCGACCGGCAGCGTCGCGAGAATGCGCCCCGGACCAGCCGCCTCGGCGGGCTCGTCGCCCTCCTCCATTCGCCCACCGGCGAGTGCGAGCAGCGTGAACCGGTAGGCCGTCGTGGCCCAGCTTTCACGGGCGACGAACTTCGACGCCTGAATCGACTGCCCTCTACCGATGAGTTCGCGCAGGTCGACGACGAACTCCTCGATGGGTCCCATGGCGGCAAGCTCGGGCTCGACGGCCATGGCCTGGGTAGGCGCCGTCCAGCCGCGCCGCTCGTCTTCCGGAATCTCACGGAAGCAGAGCTCGTACTCGGCCTCGGAGAGCATGTTGTCGACGATGACGTGACGCTGCTCGATGGGGAAGTGCAGGACGCCGTCGGTGAGGGCCACCAGCGTCTTGACGTCGCTCCGCGCAAGGAACGACGTGATGTCGCGCATCGTCAGGCCGCCGGCGTCGCCCAGATGGACGCGGTGTTTCCCGATGTCGATGAGCGCCCGCTGCAGCGCACTCACCCAGTGGTGCAGCCGCGCCAGAAGGTCGTGCGTCTGGCGGACGCGCTCGTGCTCCTCGGGCGTGTCGAGCGTGTACTTCTCGAGGATCTGCCGTGCGCTTTCCACCCAGGGCAGCGCACTGTCGAGCATCTTGCGGGCCTCGAGGATGGCGTGCTCGCTCTTCGAGTCGTAGGCGCGCTCCATCTCCTCGCCGATTTTCGACAGCTTGTTGCGCAGCTGGTCGAGCTGCGTGCGGCTGTCGAGGCCGTAATCCGTCGCGACCTTCAGCGAGTGGACGACGAGGCCGAGGTCGCCGGCGCGGTGTGCGAGGTCTCCAAGCAGGCCGGTCAGCGCCGTCGCGGCCTCGCCTTGCGCCGTGACGCTGTAGCGGCCCTCGGCGAACGCGAGCCACCCTCCGCGGGTGAGGCGTCGAATGATGTCGCGGCGAGGCTCTTCGGCGAGGTGCGCGAATTTGATCGCGAGGAGTTCCTGCGTCCAGCTGGTGTCGGTGTCGGCGAGCAGCTCCCGCATGACGTAAAGGCGGACCCAGAAGTCGTCCGGCCCACCGAGCAGCAGTTCGCGCAGGAGCGGCTGAAACGAGCGGACGGGCCCCAGCTCAGCGAGCGACGTGATCTCGTCCGTTGTGTAGCCGGGCGCGAGATAGTCCTCGATGGGCTTCTGGCGGCTCTCCTCGACCGCATCGGTCGAGGCCGCCTCGTGAAGCGCGATGACGTCGGCTGTCTCGCTCATCGACCCCTCGACCGTTGGCGTCGGCTCAAAGCGCGTGTCCCAGACTCATGGGCCGACGCGGATGCCTGAAAAGAAGGGACGACTACCAGCTATGGGGCCGAGGGACAAGCGAGGCCGATCGCCCAATCCGCGTTCCGAAAAACGGGCGTGATTTCGTGCGCGGCCGACCGGCGGCTGACCACGGACGTCCGGTCAGCGGCGACCGAGGGCGTCCAGCATTTCGGCGCCGTAGCGGCTGCGCCGGTAAGCGTCGAGCTCGGCGATCGCCGACAGCTCCTCGACCGACCGCGGCTGCTGCTTGGCCAACAGCTTGAGGACAGCGTTCCCCGCGATGACCTCGACCTCGACGCCGCGCGACTCGGCCACCCTGCGGCGCCACGTTCGCAGCCGCTCGTACCGCTCCTCCTCGGCAGCATCGGGGCCGTCGTAGGGACGCCGAACCCACGGGAGGGGCTCCATGGCCAGCCCGCGTTCGACGGCGGCGAGCAGGTGCGCTCCGTGCCGTGCCATGACCGGCGGGGTCAGGCCGGGAACGCCACGAAGACGCTCGGGGTCGACCGTCTTTCGAACGGCCAGTTCGCCCAACACGTCGTCACCGGCGATGCGAAAGGGCGGCTTGTCGAGCTCCTTCGCCCGCTCTTCGCGGGCGATGAACAGTTCGCGCAGCACGCGGCGCGAGACCGGGTCCATTTTCCGGGCGCCGGCATGCTTCTCGAACGACTCGGGGTCGAACTCGCGCGGCTTGGGTTCCTTGAGACACATGCGGGAGCAGTCGGTGGAGACCTCTTCCCACAACCCTTTCGAGTGGACGTCGGCCTTCAGGACGTCGGAAAGCGAGATCAGGTGGCGGGTGTCGGCGAAGGCGTAGTCGATCTGCTCGCGGGTCAGCGGTCGGCGGCCCCAGTCCGAGCGCTGCTCGTCCTTCGCGATCTTCAGGCCGAGGATCTCCTCGACGAGACCGGCCAACCCCAGTTTCTTGCGCCCCACGGCCTTTGCCGCGATGGAGGTGTCGAACAGGTTTCGGATGACCACGCCGAAGTCACGACGGAGCGAGAGCACGTCGAACTCTGCGGCGTGGAAGATCTTCTCTATCCGGTCGTCGGCCAAGATTTCGCCGAACGGCGTGAGGTCCACCTGCTGAGGGTCGAAGATGTAGTCGGCCGAGGCGGTGGAGACCTGCACGAGGCAAGTTCGCTCGCGGTAAACGAAGAAGCTGTTGGCCTCGGTGTCGACCCCGAGGCGCGACTCGCGGGAGAGCGTCTCGAGTGCGGCGTGGAACGCGTCGGTGGTCTCGACGAGGTGGTTCGGGCGCGGAGTGGATGCGGTCACGGTGTCCTAGAAGTCGTATCGAATGGCCCCGGAGGCGGCGTAGACGACACCTCCGAAGGTGTAGTCTCCAACGGGGTCGCTGGTGCCCTGCTCCTTGACGACGGTGCGCGGGCGCTGAAGCTGGGCCTGGCCGGCGAAGTCGAACTTCATCGGCTGCTCGAACAGGCCAAACGGGACGTGGAACTGAAGGGTCGCGCCGAGGCCGACGATGTGGGCGTCGGCGTCGAGCAGGTTGCTGCTGCTGCGGACCTGGTCGGGAACGTAGGTGGGGCGCCAGGCGTATCCGCCGCGGAGGACAGTCACACCGTCGGGCAGCGTGTACTCGGCGGCGAGCGCCGGCGTCAGCGTGTTCTGGTAGCCGGCCTGAGGATCCTTCGTCTGGAACGACAGCGCGGCGTCGAGGCCCAGCGAGGTCGGGACGTCGCCCTCGAGCGAGGTGCCGATTGCGGCGGCGGGCAGCGGGGCGAGGCTCCAGAGCGAAAGCTTCGCATCGGCGAGGAGGCGCAGCGACGGCGTTGGAGAGAACGAGATGCCGACCGAGAGTTCGTGCGGCGTGTAGTGCACGGTTCCGCTGACGTCGAGCTTGAGGGTGCCGATGTCGCCCAGCCGAATGACGTTCGGCTGAACGATGCCCAGCTGCAACGAACCCCGGTAGGCGAACGAGACCCGCAGCCGCTCCATCGGGGTGATTGTGAAGCCCGCCGTGGGCGCCGCGACGGTCTTGAGCTTGAAATCGAGGGTGCGCTGCTCGACCTTGCGCGCGAGAAGATCGACGTCGAAGTCGACGCGGCCCTCGAGGCCGGAAAGCACCACGGCCCCGACGCCCAACGAGACTTGGTCGAAAACACGCACGCCGAAGCCGAAGGCGATCTCGAAGCGGTCGGTGCTCGACTGGTAACGGGTCCACTGCGGCAGCTTCGGGTCGAGCAACTGGACACGAACCAGCTTGTCCTGCGGATGCGTCAGCATGAAGCCGATCGCGGCGCGCTTCGAGAGCAGGCCGCCGAGCGGCATCACGGCCTGAATCTGACCGAAGCCCTGCCACTCGGGCGTCTGCGTGGGGTGCTTCTCGAGGTGCGCGGCGTCGTTGAGCTTCCGATTGATGCTGAGCTGCGGGACCCCTGCAAGGTATCCGGCCAGCACGGAGACCTTGCCCGACGCCGCAGCGAGACCGAGGCCGGCCGGGTTGTAGTAGGTGCTGGTGACGTCGTCCGCGCCGGCCGTCATGGCGCCGACGAGGGCGGTGGGCCGAGGCCCGGTGCCGTAGGTGTCCGACGACGCGGCGAGCGCCGACGTCGCCCACAGGACGAGAGCGACAGGCGCGGCGACACGCACGGGAAGTGGGCTGCGGCTCATCGGGTCCCCGGCGGCTTGCAGCCGTAAACGATGCCATCGAGCAAGGCGATGGCCTCCTCGAGGACGCCCTCCTGCACCATCACCTGCAGCGCGGGCAGCGCACTGCGGGCGTTCTCGATCGTCACGAGATCGTGGAGGAACGAGCGGACGTTTTCGAGCGCTTCGGGATCGTTCGCCGTAGAGGCGAGGACGACGTGCAGCAGCCCGATGACGGCGCCATTGCGATCGGCGTTCGAGAGCGCCTCCAAGGCAGCGAGAAGCTCGGCGAGATCGAGACCGTCGCCGCCCTCTCCCCCTTCGCGGACCAGCAGGTCATAGATGCCCCCGACGAGTTCCTGCTGTGCGTCGACGACGGCGAGGCACTTCGCGACGCCGGTCAGCGCAACGAAGAAGCGCCGGTCGCCGTCGACAGGGGTGAGGATCTCGCGCAGCAGCGCGCTCAACTCGTCGACGGCAGCGAGCAGTGAGGCGTTCTTGGCGGGATCGCGGCCAAGGAAGGTGCGGACCGTGCCGAGCAGCGGCGCTACGGCCGTCTCGTAAGGGTCCTGCTCGGCCGATAAGGAGCCCAGATTCGAGAGCAGAACGGCAGCGAGCTTCTGGAAAGAGTTTCGACCCGCCTCGCCCAGCGATTCGCCGCCCTCGTAGCCAGACAGGAAGCCGGAGAGCGCCGGATCCTCGACGACGCGCCTGAGCAGCGACAGCGCCCGGTCTGCAGGGCAGCGTTCGCCGCAACCAGGGTAGGAGCGGAACGAGACGAGCAACCGGTCGACGACCACGGTCAGGTTTTCGGGGCCGCAGATGCCCTCGAACTCGGGCGCGGAGGTGGCGTTGAGGACGGAGATCACTTCGAGGTGCTCGCGGCCGTCGGCGCCAGGACCCGTGTTCCCGAGGTAGCCGATGAGCTTGACGAGCAGCGGTTGCAGCGCCTTGAGCGCCTCGGCGGCCTCACGCTGGCGGATGCCGGAGTCGAGCCCGCGCCGGACGGCGCAGATGCGGTTCTCGCAGGGCTCGCCGGCGACCGCTTCGACGGCGCAGAGCGGTGCAGGCTCCCCCTCGACCAGCGGAATGGGCGAGACGCACTGGGTTTCGTCGCCCTCGTCGGGGTCCTTCGTGAACCGCTGCAGGCCGCGCACTGCCCCGGAGAGCAAACGGCCGATGATGTTTTCGTCGGCGGCCTCGCCGGTCGAAAGCCGCACGACGGCGTCGCGCAGGCCGCGAAGCGGTTGGTCGTCGCGCTCGATGAGGGCGAAGAACCGGGGCATCGTCTGGCGCAGAGGGAGACAGGTCGTCTCGGTCGGGCGGGTTCCGGGCTCGAGATCGGGGGCAGGGATGCCGGTTCCGCCGCAACGGGCGACCGCGACAACGGCCACTGCAAGCCCTGCAATGACCGCGACGACTCGCTGACGACGCTTCGGTGACTGGAGCGACATGCCCACGACCTCCCGCGACCTCCCGCGGTGTGAACAGGGTAGCAACTCGCGGACGTCGCCACGCGATGAATCGCACCGGCTCGCACCGTCACCAGCGCTGTTGACGGTACACAGCCGCAGGACGTGGCCTATGTTGTCAGGCCGTTCTCTGACCGCTGGGCAGACGCCAAGGAGCCGAACGCATGCAGCGACCTCATGGAGGCCCGTCCTCGGCGACCGTCGCTCTGCTTTTCGTCGGGACTTTCCTCGCGGTCTTGATGGTCTATCTGGCGGGCCAGCTGCTCCAGATGACGAACGTGCCGCTTGGGCTGACGGCGACGAGCCTGCTGGTCTTCGGCGGCGGTGCCTTCGTCTGCACCCGCCTTTTCAACGTCGAGGCTGCGGCGCTGCTGGGGCTTCGCCGCTGCTCGCCGGCCCTCGTGATTCTGGGCTTCCTGCTGGGCGCGGCGAACATGGGCTTCGCGAACAGCATGATGGGCGCCTTGCGCGAGCTGCTGCCCCGCAGCTGGAGCGAGGATGCCGACGCTGTCGCGCACCTGCTGCTGCGGGCCGATCCTCCGGCGCGACTGATGCTCGTGGTTGCAGCGGGCCTGGCCGCGCCCGTCGGAGAGGAGCTGTTCTTTCGCGGGTGGCTGCAGGGACTGCTGGGGCAGTGGGCATCGCGCTGGTCCTCGATCCTCGTCGTCGCCGTGCTCTTCTCGTTCATTCACTTCGACCGGGTTGGATTCATCCCGCGTGTCGAGCTTGCGATGCTCTTCGGTGCGCTGCGCCTCGTCACCGGCTCGCTGTGGCCGGCCGTCGCGGCGCATGCGGCGCACAACATCGTCTCGACGGCGGCGCTGTACCTCGCGGACAACCCGCTCGCCGAGCTGAACGAGCCGTTCGATTGGCAGGCCGGCCTGATGGTCGCGGGCGGGTCGATTGCCGTGACGGGACTGCTCTGGTGGGCGCTGACGACGTTCGCTCCCGCGGAGGAGGAACCAGGCCCGCGACTCATCGCTGCCGATGAGGCGCGGCCTGTCCTGTCGCTTCGAGGGCTGAACGTTGTCGCGACGCTGGCGATTTGGAGCGCTGTGCTCGTCGGCACCGGTGTCGTGCTCTTCGTGTTGAGGGACCTTTTGCCGGGCGCGGAGTTGAGCCGCGCGCTGCGCGATCAGGTCCTGCCGCCGTAGCGACTGAAATGAAGCGGGCCCGCCCCGGAGAGGAGCGGACCCGCGGTTCGAGCAGCGACCCGGCCAGCGCTATTCCGGCGGGTAGTACCAGCAGGTGCTGTCGTCGTCGCAGGTGTAGCCGTCCGTGCCGCGACACTCCGAGGTTTGGGCGCAGCTCTTGATGCAATGGAGTTGGATTCCGACCGCCGAAAGAACCCAGCAGCTGCCGCCGGCCGACGTGCAGGAGTCTTGATCATCGCCCGGCGAACCCCCGTTGGAGCAGCCGGGCGCGGTGCAGTAGCCGCGCGGGAACTGGTCGCCCGTGAGGCAGATGCCGCCCGCGCCCGCCTCGACGTCGCAATCGGCGTTGCTGTTGCAGGCCGCGCCCAGCCGGACCTTGGAGACGTCGGTGACCCGCGCCCGCTGACAGGTGCTGGTCGTCGGCTCACAAGCGTAGCCGTCACGGCAGTCGGCCGCGGTGGTGCACGACGGGAGGCAGACCGCGAGGCTCGCCAGTTCACCGGTCTCCGTAGCCTCGAACACGTTCACGCAGCGCTTGCCGGCGCCGCAGCCGGTGTTCGCCGCGGGGTCACAGTCGTCGGCGAGGACGCACATGCCGCCTGGGAAGGTGCCGCTGGTGTCCTCTTCGGTCAGACAGATGGCCGCATCGGCGCAGTCGGCGGCCGCTGCGCACGCGTTTCCGACGGCGACGAGCGACGGATCGAGCTTGCAGGCGCCCTCGACACAGGCGTAGGGAGCGCCGCGGCAATCGGCCGCGCTGGAGCAGCTCTTTCGGCAGGCACCACCGACGCAGGTCGCGCCCTCGGGGCAGCTGCCTTCGCGCCCGACGATGCACTCCGCGCTGCAGTACCCGCCTGCATAGCCCGTCGCGACGCCGTCTTCCGTCGTCTCGACGAAGCAGATGCCGCTCTCACACGCGTCGTCCGAGGCGCAGGCAGCGCCTATCGCGGCGGCCCCCGGGTTGACCGGAATGTAGAGCGCGCTCTCGCAGGTGCCCGAGGCGGTGTCGCAGTAGTAGCCCTCGGCCACGCGGCAGTCGGCATCCTTGGTGCAGCTCGAGGCGCAGATGCCGCCGTCACCGGTATCGAGGCAGGTGGCACCGGTCGGGCATGGCGACGCGACGGTGCAGCTGCGGATGCAGTAGCCGCCCGGGTAGTCGGTGAGGCAGGTGGGCGACGGACCCTGACAGTCGTCGTCGGAGGCGCAGGCGCCGCCCGGAGCCGACTTCGTCGATGCGGCTTCGCAGGTCAGGGTGCCCTTGTTGCAAGCCTTCCCGGCGCCGCAATCCGCGTCGGCGGCGCAGCGCCCCGGCCCGGCCGGGATGCAGGTCTTCGCGTTGGCGCTGCAGGTGCCCGAGCGGCAGACCGTGGAGGCAGTCGTGGCGTCGCAGACGCCGGTGCCGTCGCCGTACCCGCACTTCTTGTCGCTGGTGCTGCAGACGGCCGAGGCGCACTCGGCGGCAGCGGTGCAGGCGGTACCGTTTGCGGCCTTGAGCTTCTCGCCGCCCGTACCGCCCTCCGAAGAGCAGGCCACCAGTGCACAGGCTGCGGCGAAAAAGATTCCCCAGGGTCGTGAGCTGTTCATGCCCTCTCCAGCGCCCGTCGTGGCGCATCGTTGGAAGGGGCAAGACGTTGCCCCACTCCGGTCCCGAACGCAATCCGAAGGCGACTGCCGCTCACCGTGGCTGCGACGGCTTCTCGATCTCCACGAGCAGGAGGCAGCGCTCGCCCGAGGCAAGTCCGACGATCGGGCGGGAGAGTGACCCGCCCTCCGGCCCGACGGGGCGGCCGCCGACCACCTCGACGAACTCGCCCACCGACGACTCGAACGCGATCTGGGCGGCCTCCGTCGACCTGACGAGCGGGTCGATGCGGAGCTCGATTTTCCGCCGTCCCGGGGGCATCTCGCGCGTCCCCAGCAACACCATCGCGGAAAGCTTTCCCTCCGGCCTCGACGAAGACGCACGGACCTTGGCATCGAGCACCCGCCACGGGAGCAGGTTGCCCTCGAGGCTCAGGTGCACGCGCCGCGAGAGCTCCTGGGCGAGGTCAGCCGCGAGCCGTTCGAACTCGCCGGCCTCGACCCGTCCGTTGTGGTTGACGTCGGCCCGCCAGAACCAGCGCGCCGATGCCGGGCCTTCGGGGAAGGTCACCTCGTAGAGGAGCGAGGTGCCGTCATGACGAACCTGGAGGATGCCCTGCTCGTTCTGCCGACGCCCGTGCGCCGCCGCGGGATGCCCTGACAGCATCACAGCCATGAGAACGATCACGGCCACGCGCATCAGTTCGAGTGTCCGTGACCCCAGTTGCGGATGAGGCGCGAGAGGTCGGTCGCCTGACGCTTGCGCGCCCCGGCCTGCTCCGGCGCCGCTGCCGGCGCACCTGCGACGACGAGGGCATCGCTGCGCGCGGTGGTGTCGTCGCATGACGGCGCGGCAGGTTCGACGTCGCGTCCGCGGCCGTAGGAGACGCCGTCCGGGGCGTTGTTCGGCCCTCCGTCGCGATCGATCCAGATGGGATTGGTCATGGCGAAGGGCGTCACCACGTGCGTCTCCTCGGGCGCGAGCGGGCCGAGGCCGTCTTCGCCGAAGCCCAGCGGACCGGCGATGGCCGAAAGTGCGTCGGAGATGGCGAGAGGCGCCTCCTCGAGGGGTGTCACGAACGGGAACATGCTGTCGTCGCCCTCGGCCGCCACGACGATCCAGCCGTCCTTCGGCATGCGGACGTCGATGGTCGCGGTGCAGCAGCGCTCGCTCGTGTTGCGCACGTCGTCGATGTCGACCTTCCGCACCAGGTCGCCGTTGACGTAGACGAGCAGCCGCTCGACCGAAATCCAGGCGCTGGCGGCGACGCGCACGTTCAGGCGCACGGTGTCGCCGATGGGGGCAAGAAGCCCACCGATGGGGCTCTGGCGCTGCTGCCCTGCCCCGGAGCCGTCGGCGATGACCTCGATGAACGGACCGTTCGTGAAGACCACCTTGTGCTTGCGCACCGCCCGGGTCACGTCGCTGTCGACGACGGTGCGCGGGTCGTCCTTGCCGACGTAGAGGTAATTTCGCGGATAGCCGGCCTCCTCGAA
>JACCDP010852348.1_pt1 | contig 13512 bp, 8 predicted proteins | sample 7445841 | NCBI WGS metagenome assembly JACCDP01 (sample SAMN15323441, study PRJNA562643) | freshwater metagenome | isolation source: river surface water | place: USA:Blue River Watershed | collected 2017-08-17
ATGGAACAAGGCCGCAGTCCCCGCGAGCTTCCGCGGACCAGTCCCGAAGAAACGGCTGCCATACTCTTTACTTCTGGCAGCACTGGGGCTCCCAAAGGTGCAGTCTATACTCACGCTCATTTTCTTGCGCAGGTACGCCTGCTCAAAGCTGCCCTCGATATCAAAGAGGGCGAGCGCGATCTTTGCACATTCCCTCTGTTTGCGCTTTTTGCACCTGCTCTTGGCATGACGGCTGTCATACCCGAAATGGACTTCACTCGGCCTGGGTCGGTCGACCCTTATAAAATCCGGGAAGCGATCGATACTTTTGGCATTAACAATATCTTTGGCTCGCCAGCACTTCTCAAACGGCTGGTCAAAACAGGTCTACCAGAAGGCTGGTTTTTTCCGAGCCTCAGTCGAGTCATCTCTGCTGGAGCTCCCGTGCCTGCGGCCACCATCGCTGCTGTTCGGCAGATGTTACCAAGCGACGCTGAATTTTTTACGCCCTATGGAGCAACCGAATGTTTGCCTGTAGCTATTGCAGAGAGCCGTCTCATCCTAGATTCGACTCAACATCTAACGGCAGAAGGCAAGGGAATCTGTGTGGGTTTACCAGCACCAGCAACTCGCGTCGCTATCCTCCGAATCTCCGACGAAGCTTTGCCAAGCTTCGCTGCTTCTGATCTCTTAGCACCTGGATCTATCGGCGAAATCATCGTCTGCGGTCCCCAACGCACCTTGGCCTATGAAAATAGACCTGAGGCTACGCGTCTCGCTAAGACAGAAGAGACATCCACAGGACTCCTTTTTCATCGTATGGGAGACCTTGGTTACTTCGATAACGAGGGTCGTCTCTGGTTCTGTGGACGTCGAACGCAAAGAGTTCTGAGTCCACATGGACCTCTTTATACGATCCCTTGTGAAGCGATCTTCAACCGTCACCCAGCTGTGGCGCGTTCAGCTTTGGTAGGCCTTGGATCTGGTTCTCGACAAATCCCTGCGATCTGTATTGAACTGCAAGAGGGACAAAGGGTCGTGCGTGAGCAGCTCTTTGCAGAGTTGAGGGTTCTGGCTCAAGAATTTCCCCACACGCAAAGCATCGAATACTTTTTTATTCACCCCGCGTTTCCGGTCGATATTCGCCACAATGCGAAAATCTTCCGCGAAAAGCTTAAGATCTGGGCGGACCAACAATGGCAGAAACAATCCTCGTCACGGGTGGCGGTGGCTTCCTTGGACAGGCCATCATCCGTCAACTCCTAGCCCGAGGCCATCGCATCCAAACTCTCAATCGTCAAGCCTACCCCGAGCTAGAAGCGCTTGGGGTCCACTGCTTTCGGGGAGATTTGAGCCGTTGGGACGATGTCTCTCGTGCTGCTGAGGGCTGTGACATCATCTTTCATGTGGGAGCGAAGGCGGGCGTCTGGGGTTCCTACGATGAGTATTTTACAAGTAATGTGCTCGGCACCAGGAATGTTTTGAAAGCCTGTAGTGTCCATGGGATTCGTCGTCTGATTTATACAAGCTCTCCATCTGTCACCTTCGATGGCAAAGACCAAGAGGGAATCGACGAGTCGACGCCCTATCCTCAAACTTTTGAAGCCTACTACCCTGCCACCAAGGCACTCGCAGAACAGGAAGTCCTCGCAGCCAACAGTTCTGAACTGGCTACGGTTGCCTTGCGTCCGCATCTCATCTGGGGCCCAGGGGATAACCATATCATTCCCCGTTTGCTGGCAAGAGCTCGTCAAGGGCGCTTACGATTGATCGGCTCTGGCCAGAATAAGGTGGATGCTGTCTACATCGATAACGCTGCGGCCGCTCACCTTTGTGCTTTCGATCGCCTAGCTATTGGATCGCTTATCGCCGGTAAAGCCTACTACATCACCAATGAAGAGCCCTGGCCTACCTCGCAGGTGATCAACGGCATTTTAGAAGCTGCAGGTCTTACACCGGTTCGCGCGCGTATCCCCCTGCGAGTGGCTTTGCTGCTTGCTGCTTGGCTCGAAAAATCTTACACCTTTTTTCGGATCAAGCGGGAACCGCCGCTCACACGCTTTGCAGTCAAGCAGCTTGCGACAGCTCATTGGTACGAGACCAAGGCTGCGCGCGAAGAACTGGGCTATATTCCCAAGGTAAGTATGCACGAGGGCCTCGAGCAATTGGCCCATTCTTTTCAACGCACAGGGATCCACTGAGCAAAGGCTAGTTCGCTGAAGTTGTTTTCTTCAAGACGAACTTCGACGCGAAAAACCTTACGTGGATCTGCGTACTGGAAGAGAGTCGACGCGACCTGATTGAAGCCAGGTTGCATCGTAAAGCGCTGTTCGGCAAAAGCACGGTAATCGCCCCCGTCCTCCTTGAGATAAACCACGGCTGGAATAGGTCGGCTGTAGCTCGATTCGATATTCACATAGAATGTTCCCCAGGAAGGAGCATAGCTCGGTAAAGTGACAGCTACTGTTCCCTCCAACGCTACGGCGACTGGCGTGTGTGGCGCTGGCGGCGGTTCACAGACAAGAGCTCCCTGAACCTCTTCAAAGACCGCGCGATAAAGATCGAGCTCGTTCCGAAAATACTGGGCTCCTTCAGTCAATTCTGCTTGGTAAACTTTAACGAGCAGACTCGCTGCCGTACCACAGATCTCCAGCCGCAAGTCTTCGTGAGGATTAGCGGTCGTGTGAATCAAACGTTGAGCAAGCTCTCCACTCAAGCGTGCAAGCTCTAGTATTGCACTTTGTATCGGTGTCTGTGGTCCGTTGACGGTAAACAGCGGGCGCGGAGCACGAGCCAACGCAGCTTGCGCCCGTGCAAATTGTTCCTGGAGACTATCTGCAAAACTAGTTTGGATCAGTGAAAAGAACAGTGTGATCATAACGAGCCAACGCATAGAACCTTCCTCTTGGATTGTGTCGACAAATTTTTCTCGTCGACTTGCTAGCTGAAGGACTCAGACAGAGCTCTGATATTGCATCGCACTTGCGATTTTTCATCACTATTGGTTCTCGGCCAATTGGCCATCAAACCACTGAGCCAACAATTCTGACCTTTCGCGTAAGTCCGTTGTCTTCCTCATAAAAGCGGCAGATGAACAGGGGGTAGACATCACGGGAGATACGACATGTTCACCACTAAACCTTTCTTTTTGGTCCTCAGTCTTTGGACTAGCCTCATGGCTCTCCCAAGCCTTGCTCAAACCGACACGCCCTCAAAGGCACGCTTTTTCTATCTGCGCTGCAATGCAACAGGTTGGGACATGAAGAGCGAAGCGCTCAACTGGATGGCCCCAGGGCTTTTGCCCGACACTTATGAGATTACTATCTCTGTAACGGAGTCCTGGATGCTGACAGCTGGTGACGACTGCACTGTCACCGAGACCAACGCGTTTCAGGGCTGGGGAAACGCACAGCAAGGCTATCGTTTTGCTGCCGATAAACTTCAGGTACCTGGGGCTACCTGGCTAGTCAAAGACTATCAAGTGAACTCTGAGAGTCCTCATATCCGACTCAAATTTCCTAAGCTCGGCCTTTATAAGGCCACCTTTCACGCGCGTGAAATGCTCTTTACGGTCATGCCACAACCTCCTGCCCCTCACATCGGAGAGATGAAATGGGCCCTGCCTGGTCTCTTGATCCGCGGCAAAGATAGCCAGCTCTACCGCCAAAATCAGATCTACGATGCGGCACAAAACAGCTTTGAAGGTCTACTCGCCTCTGTCGACAGCTCTACTGGCTGGGATCGCTGGCAGTATCGAAAGCAAGATTCGCGTCTCTCGCTCTCTGAAAACTGTGCAAAAAAAGACAGCTTATTCGTAGCAGCAGGCAACCAAGTGATCGCACTGTCACCTACTTCAGGACAAGAGCTTTGGAAGCGTTCAATGAACCCTGAGCCAAGCTCTCAGTTGCCCAACATCACTCTCGCATGTCCCCAAAATGACGCTCTGCTCTTTGTCAGCTTTGGCAGCATAGACAAGCCCACGTTCGCGGTGCTTTCCGAGGATGGTGGACGTGAACTCTGGCGTGTTGCAGACTATTCTCTCCTCTTCTCGGAGGCGTACACGGATCAGATGGTGATCCTCTATCGTGATATTTACAGCGCTCCTGATTCGCTGAGCTCCTATCGAACCTTTGCTGCTTACGATCGCCGCTCTGGGCGAGAGCTATGGACTCTTCGCACCAGCAGTGAAAGCGCCTTCTATGTAAGTCCCGATGGCGAGCTTTATATTAGCAGTCAAAGCAGTTTGCGCAGAATCTCTGCCGCCGACGGTTCAACTCAGTGGGAGATAGATACTGCGAGCCAGTGGCTCTCTCCTCGCTTTGAGAAGAGTGGGCTCTATACTTTGAGCAACTCCACTTTGCAAAAGCTCAATAAAGCGACTGGCCAAATCGATTGGAGCTATAATAGTTCTAGCAAGAGCTATCTCTACAGCCTCTTTCTCAACAACGGACACATATTCGTCAAAGACGACCATTCCGCGGTTTATCTTGCATCGGAGAGCGGCCAAGCTCTCTGGACTTGGGATGGACTCGAGCGAGATGAGTCTTTTAGTATCTATACAGACAAAGAGGATAGACTCTATGTCTCGCAAGCGGCTGACCTGCATCGTCTTGCTCCCGAAGATGGCCGCGAGCTCTGGCGGTACTCCCTTCCAGGCTTTAATCCACGAGCTTTACCACCTGAACGTATGAGCTATGGAGGCATTGCAAGCAGCGACCAGCTCTCCCTTTACATGACTTACAATGGCCCTGGCTATCGATGCCAGCCGATGAGCCTTGTTGCTCTTGACCTAGTGACTGGTAAGGAACAGTGGCAACGAAAACATTCCAACCCGATCTGGGTTGCCGGACATGATGCAACCCAATTGCTAGTCGTAGAGGGATGCCGCGGCCCAAGCTTTTTCTCGTCAATCCAGCTGCATCCTTAATCCATCGTCAAGTCCCCTCCTGCTCCTTCTGTGGTATGATAGCGGGACCAGCCCGTCCTGGGCTGGCTGTTTACACCCCTAAGGAGCAGCCTCTCATGCGTAGCTTTCTTTACTCCCTAGCATCGCTGTCGCTTGCCCTGACAGCTTGCAAAACCACGGGTGGAAGCCAAGTCCGATCCGAACCGAATTATCGGAGCTGCCAAGAAGCACCCAATCGCGAAGGCTATGGAGATGTTTTTTACTCAGCCGGCAAAGCCTTTCGGAAAATCGATGAAAATTGGAGCAACACCAGCGGAGACAACTGGTGCCTTGCGGCAAGTAAACTTGGTGATGGCCCTGAACCCTTAGAACATCGTGGAAAAAAGCTGTTTCTCACAGGAGTTAATCTTGGCAATGTAAACTTTATACCCTTTCGGAATGCTCCTTACCAGCACACGGAAGCAGAGCTCAAAGACATGTTGCGAAAAGCATTTGCCAAGCTTAAGGCATCGGGAGCAAATTCCTTTCGCTTCTGGCTCCATATCGACGGCAGTCGTAGTCCAAGCTTTGCTGGCGATGATGTGACGGGCCTACCTCCTGGCACAATCGAGGATCTGCAATGGTTGGTGGCGACTGCCTACAAAGACTACGGTCTTCTTACCAACATTACACTCTGGTCCCATGATGTCCTAGCTGTCCGCAGAGATCATAGCGTTGCGAGTCGCGACCGCGTGCTGCGTTTGATGACGGATGATCAAGCTATGCAAGTCTATATCGACAAGGCTCTCACACCGCTCGTCCGTTCCATGCAAGACAAAATGCCGGGCAGCGACCAGCGCTATGCGGATGGAATTCTTTCCTGGGAAGTCTTCAATGAGCCAGAGGGTGTCTCATCTCATTGGCGGCTATACTGGAACTACCAGTATGCGATGCAATATGGCGAATATAGCTGGCGCCGTGTGAGTTTTCCCTATCTCAGCAAACGAAGTCGCACAGAGTTTGCGCGTGATAATGGAACCGAAGAATGGACTCCGATTCGTTACAAAGGTTGGTACTTTGTCGGCACCTTAAATCCCAGCTTCAATCTCTACATGTATAAAGATGTGACGGACGATTATCCCTCCGAATGGGACTTTCTCAAAAAAGCTATCGTCGACGATAAGACGCTCAAAACGGTCGATATCCCTCACACCAAGATCCTTCGCTTCATCAACAAAATAGCAGGAGCTCTCCATCGTATCGATCCCGACATCAAAGTCTCCACAGGCACCCACAGTATACCTTACAACACCGATATAGCGATGCCAGGCCTTGACTATGCTCATGCTCCCTATAATTACTACACTGACGAGCGACTCATCGAAGCAGGTGGAGATAAAAAAGGTACGCTCGACTTCTACCAAGTGCACGGCTATCCTGAGTGGAATGATGCTGTCAAAGACCAACTCATCAATATGTTCAAAAATCCCAAATCCCATTGGCAGCTCGATAAGCCCTTGGTGGTCGGTGAGCATTGGAGTATCATCGGCGCTAACAATGATATGCTCAACAGCTCACACTACGAGCTCCTTCGCGAAAGTGGCTATGCTGGCGTCTGGGGCTGGGCGTACTTTTATGTCAAAGAAAAGAGCGATGCCTCTGGAAAAGTGATTCGCACGATCGATAAGCATGAAAACCAAGATTACTTCCTCGATGTCCTCAAGGGCGTTCGAAGCTCAAACTGATGAGATGTGGGACATCCAAGATGTCCCTTCTTCACTGACCCACGTTTCGAAATCCCAGCCTCATCTTCTCTTCTCAACAGTGCTATGACTCCGCTATGGGCCATTGGGGGCCCAGATTCCAAGTTGTTGTTCTCTTATTGTTGCGGAGTTGTTATGCACCCTCAGAATCCTGCATTTTGCATTCGCTCATGGGCTCTCCTGAGCTTGCTGGCCCTTCATGCCTCTTGTCGTCCAGCCAGTGAAATCAAAAACCAACGGCTTGGCGTCCCAGGGCAAGTTGTTCCGGGTAGCTTTAAACTCAATCTCAGTGCAGAAGGCGAAAATCTACCAGCCGTTCAAGCCTCGCTCAAAGAAATTGCGCAACGTTTTGATTGCGGCTACCAAAGCCTTGAAGCTATTCGCTGGCAATCAGGCCTGGTGAGCTCCGAGCTTGCGCAAAGCTATCACTTGATGCTGAGCTCTTGCAGTCAATCGTCCGAGCAGCTCTCGAAAACATTGCAAGCCATCAGCGAAATAGATTCCGTTCAATCTGTAGAAGCCGAGGCCACTGCGAATATCAATCTTGCAGAAAATGATCCCCTCAAATCTCGCCAGTATCATCTGCCAAAGATCAGGCGTGACGAAGCCTGTACAGCAGCAGATTCCAGCAAAGCCAAAACTGTGTTGGTGGCAGTCGTCGATTCAGGAGTCGAGGCCTCACATTCTGACCTGAAAGATGCGTTTTATCGTGACGCAAACGGTCAAGTGGTTGGCGCTAATTTTGTCGGCAAGGGAGCCTCGGCCAGCCCTGATCGCAACTGGTCGGATCAAAACGACCATGGGACCCATGTCGCAGGCTTGATTGCAGCTACTCATCAAAACCAGGAAGGCATTGTAGGAGTGGCCTCTTGTGCAAAAGTCAAAATCCTCCCCATCCGCGTCATGGATGCCAATGGCCAGGGTAGTTCAATTGAAATCGAACGCGGTGTGCAATGGGCTGCCGCTCAAGGAGCTGACATCATCAATCTTTCGCTTGGCAGTAACAGTCGCTTTGCGGGACCGCGCAGCAGCTTTCCAAGTCCCCTCTACCAAGATCTAAGTAAGCGCGGTATCTTGGTCTTCGCCGCTGCTGGCAACGATGGACTGACCCTCGGTAGAGCGGGAGGAAATGTCTATAGCTTCCCGGCCTCCTATGAGGGCGTGATTTCAGTCGCAGCTAGCGATGAAACAGACGAACTCGCCTCGTTCTCTAACCGGGGAGAAACGGTCGATATCGCTGCTCCGGGAGCTCGCGACCTCTCTACCTATCTTGGCGAAGGTTACCGAGCTCTCAGTGGCACCTCGATGGCTAGTCCAGTCGCGGCTGGGGCTTATGCTCTTGCTCTGAGCCTCACTCGCAGTTCGCCTCAACAGCGCTTTGCCTATGAAGACATCCGTTCACTCCTCCGCACCTCCGTGCGAACCCAAAATCTCAGAGGAGAGGTGGACAGTGCTGGCGTTCTTGATTCCCGCCTCCTGGTCGAAAACCTTGCCAAGCTGCAAAAACCTGAGTCTGTTTCGCCACGTCCCGAAGCTCCAGCACCAGCCCCCTCAAGTCCTAAAGTCGACACTGACTTTGCCTTTGTCGGACTTAGCTCAGGGCAAACCGTTCTCAGACCTATCCAAATCAAGTTGACAGCTTGGCCTAAAGTACAAACTGCTCGCATCTACCTTTACTGGGTGACAGCAGAGGATCCTACGCCCTATGCTTTCAAAAGCTTAGATCGTCGCAACCTCGATAGTAGCGGTCAGTACGTAGTGGATGATCAAAGTTACTACGTCTATGGAGAAGGGTTTCTGGTCGCCGAAGCTGTCGATAGCAGCGGTGAAAGTCTTCAAACCATCAAAATCGGACTTAGAGGCCGTTAAACAGACCAAGAGCTCGGGACAGGAAGTCGCGAGCTCACCTCTTCAAGGCCGACGTTGAGTAGCCCAAAATTCAGCAATATCGGCCTCGACAGCTTCTGGCTGATAGGAGACATAAGCCGAATGTGTTCCGCGCGGAAAACGTGTCACGGACACCTGACTATGACGTGGCAATGCTAAGGCTAAATTCAGAGCAGCCTCGCTAGGATACTCCTGATCTGAGATCCAGAGTCGAGTCGGGATAGCAGTCTGTTCTGTGTCGGGTCGATGACAGCTTGCAAAATCTTGCTGCGAACGAAACTTCGATAAATCCATCACAAGATTTGACCAGACAAAGTGACAAAAGCTTGGCCATTTGCTGGGTAGGCAGATCCGTTCACCCAGATTAGGAAGACTCGATAGTGCCGACTCATAGACAATGGCCTTTACACTTGCAAAGCTTTCTGGATGACGAAGAGCCGCCTCTGTGCTGCTCAAAGTACCCATTGAAGTTGCTGAGAGCAGTATAGCTCTTCCAGGAAAACGCTTTTGAATTTCATCCAAAGCTGCCTTCACATCCCAATGCTCACGGCAGCCCCAGGACGAGCCTTGACTGTGGCGCGAAGATCCACCGTGATTTTGCAGTTCGATGAGCACCTGTTTAAAGTGCAGGCGGTGGGCCATATCATAAAATCGAAGTCCATTGAGATAGCTATCGGTAATGCCATGGACATGGAGCCAGATGGGCCAATCAGGATGCGAATCTACACCATCCATGGCGATCATGCGAAGCCTTTGACCTTCGTTCGTCCTTACAAAAAAGCTTTCGCGCGGCAAAGCCCTTGATTCTTCGCAGCTGCGGAGAGTGATGTTTGACGAAGCCTCACCCGGGAGCCTATGATCAGGAAAGATCTCGGTATTGTGCCAGGTGTTACATTCAGGTTCGAACTCGCGGTAGTAATCGTCTGCAAAACGTCCGCCATAGATAAGAAAGCTAGAAAAATAGTAAAAAGCTGCAAACCCTGCCAGAAGCAAAAGCAGGCCGAGTCCACTGAAGATTTTGCTACGAAGAGATTTTTGCAAAGAATGAGTCCCTCCTGTCGAAGACTCATTCTAGCGCAAAACTTATAAGCCGTCGAAGCTAAAGCTTGCCTGCCGCAGAGGCAAAGCCTTATACTGCAGTCTGCAGCATTCCCCCTAAGAGAGATCATCTATGCCCCCAAGTCGCACCATACTGTCACTCCTCAGTTTTAGTTTGCTCATGGTGCTAGCGATCCTCTTGCTGAGCAAGGAAAGCGGGACCAGTTTTCTGCTCCTTCATCTCCTTCTGCTAGGTGGATTCGGCTACTGCTGTATCGAAGCTCCGATGAGCCTGAGAATCCTGGTGCCCATCCTAGGTTTTGCTCTCGTGACCAGCCTCTTTGTGTCCTTAGCTTCAGGAATAGCTCTCTTGCTGGCCCTACTCCTGCGAGGGCTACTCGATCTCCGAGGCTCTCACTTGTTTGGAACATGGGACTCACAACTTCGTCACAGCGTCGCTCTTCCGGTAGGGTATGGGATGGTCTTCAGCGCTGCTCCCTATGGTTTCGATCTGCGGCAGCACCTATTAGCAGGTCCGATAGCAGTGCTCCTGGTGGTGATCTTGAGAGTCTTATTTGGTCTAAGCCGCACTCCCGCGTGACTGTTCTTCACAAGCCCACACGCGGGGAGGTAGCGTAATTTTTAATACAAAAGGCGTTGCCCCGAGAGTCTTGGGTGTTGTAGGGAGATGGATACGAACATCACCACCAAGCTTTTGGATAAACTCGCGAACCGCACTCATGCCTACACCTCGGCCAGAGATATCTGTCACACTTTTAGAGGTGGAAAATCCATCCTGAAAGACAAGTTCTGCAACGCCTTCAGGGGACAAGCTTTGCGTTCCATCGATCAGGCCTCGCTCTTCAGCGAGAGCTGCTATTTTATCCAAGGCAAGTCCCTGTCCATCATCTTTGACCTCGATGCTCAGAGGCTCGCGTATGCTCTTCCATGTGCAACTGATCGTGATCGAACCTCGTTCCGGCTTGCCCTTTGCAAGTCGAACTCCTGAACTTTCGAGCCCGTGATCCATAATATTACGCAAGACATGAACAAAAACATTACGCAAAGCCTCTTCGGCCTCAGCATTGACACCTATGCCCTGGCAGTAGAGATGGACCTGTGGCTCCGCTTTTTGTAGATCGCGAGCGAGAGTTGGCAAGCTCTTCAAGATATCTTCAAATATCTCACTCAGCTCGTTGTAGTAAAGATTGAAAAAAGTACGTCGCACCTGATCAACAAAAGGCGTCAGAGTCGAATCGAGATCGAAGCCCCCCAACGCATCGAGAGCTTTGATGTGTTCTCGTATTGTTTCCAAGTCGATGCGCACCGAGTCGCGCCCATCGCTACGCTTTAATTTTTCCCTATGAATGCGCTCATAATCAGCAAAAACGGCCTCAACTTTGCTAAGATCTTCGAGAGCCCTAGCCTGATCCCAGCTACCCTGGTTCCTTTGAATCTGAGCTAAATTCTGTTCACAGTCATGCACTACGGCCGTCATGGATACAAAGTGATAGGTGCGAGCAGCTCCTTTGATCGTATGCATATTGATAAACAGCATTTTAAGTACGGCGGCATCCAAGGAAGATGTGGCTGTTTCGATGAGGCGTCGATTTTCTTTTAAAAAATTCTGGCTCGATCGCAAGAACTGATCAAAACGCTCTGGGGGAACTTCCAGGATTTCACCGATCAGCTCCATGTCTCGTTTTTGAACTCTCGCTGTCTCTTCCATAGCCTTCCATGCCGTCACATCCCGGAGAGTGACCAGCATCTTCTCAATCACATCGCGCTTTTCGTCTATGACGGGATCCCAGTCGACGAGGAGGTCTTTGACCCGACCATCTGGCAAATGGAAGCGCAGCTCTCGCGGCAGATGATCGGAGTTGAGGCTAAAGTTAAGCGAAGGTTCTGCGATACTGCCTGTGAGGATCTGATGGATCAAATCCTTCTGTTCCGACGTAAGATCGGTCTGAGCAAAGACAAGTTCAAGGGCGTTTCTGTCTTTGATGGTCTCCGTTTCTAAAATTTCTTTGAGAAAATGTGAATAGTCGTCACCAACTTTAAGCTCGGACCTGACCGTAAAAATCCCCTGCTGAATGTTGCGCAAAATCGTCTTCACATCACGTGTCTGCCGTTCCACTTCACGTTGAAGATCCTTACTTAATGTATCAGCTGTCCGGAAAGCATCGGCAAAGTGAGAGGCGACCACCAGCGACTGCGCAAAGATAAAGGCAATCATTCCATAATGTCCGATATAGATGAAATTGTAGTTATCCATCCAGACCATCGTGTCGTTAACCATCGCAGCTATCAAAAGAAAAATACCGAGCAGCGAAACTCCTGCCCCCCTCTCACCCCTCCAGGTCCATTGGACCATTCGTCCCAACATGTATAAGCTTGTGAGAAAAAATGGCATCACAAAAAAGAACCAAAGACTTGCTGCTGGCTCCGGCATAATAAGCGAAAAGGCAGTATAGAACAGACACAAAGCCCAACTGCTGCGAATTAACCAAGGCTTCAGACTTCCCGGAAAGGTTAGGGCCATAAAGTGAAAATATGCTGCGAGACCAAGCGGAAAAGCGAGGCCAATAACCTGTTGATTGATGATATACAGTGTCATGCTAGGGGTCGCATAAAAATAGGAATAAAGGCCCTCCGTACAGCAGTAACGGACTCCCATGATGAGCGCAAAGAGCGACATCAAAAGACTTGGCGTATCTTCTCGGCGCAGAAGATAAAGGGACAGGTTCGAGATCACGAGCAGCGAGAACATCCCGAGCACCCAGAAGGCTTCCCAGATCTGCCTATCGTACGACTGTTCGAGCTTTGCATAGGGAGCAAGCAAGGGGACTTCCGCAAAATTCCCGACCAGCATATAGCTGGCTACCCTTTGAATGAGATAGATCGATTCATTGTCGAGAGCTGGCAGCTTTGCAATGAGTTTTTTGGACTGAGGAATCGAAGAAGAAGACTCTTGCGTCAAGACCCCTGCCCCACCAAGCTTGAGTAGTTCGCCTGTCTTGGGGCGATAGATTAAGGTTTCATGGTAGGGTGCAAATTGCCCAACCTGCACACCCAAGGCTCGCTCCGTGTTCGCCGAGAGACCATCGATACGCAAGACGAGAGTAGCGAAGCCCTTATCTTTAGTGACCCCAGGTTTTACCTGCGCCCATGGACTGTTGGTCTTGATGAGAAAGTGATCCTCCTGCAGAAAAGCTCCGCTGGTGATCTCGCTGTCCGTGAGATGACGATTCCAATAAAACCACCACTCACCCTTGAGTTTAAATGAGCGTGTTTCAAGCTCAGCTTGGGGAAGTAGTATAATCCCATCATGTGCTACGGGGCCTTTAGCTTGAGCAAAAAGTGAGGGGCAGCAGGACATCAAGAGGATTATTACCAAAGCGTACATGGAAACCTCCGAAATCTACCCTCAATTCGGCATTTTGAGCAAAAAAATTTGCGCCCACGTGTTGACACGTGGGCAGAGACCGCTAACCTATCAAAATCGGTGGAAAAATCGAGACTTGTACACCAGGGCACCTAGAGGGCAGGTACTTCATGCGCCTGCAGGCGCCCCTCAGGATTTAAGGAATAATACAAGCTCTGCGCCCTTGACCTGCTTGAAGAATCGGAGACATAAGTTCTTTTTGCCTAAAGTAAGCACTATCGCTCAAGAGCTTAGCTTGATAGGCCACCTGAAAGTGCTGGGCCATATTATAGGGTTCCGTATTATCCCAGTCTGTGCACCACACGGCATTGGCTTCGCCCGTCGATAGGCTAAACGAGGAGGGTGGATTGCGCTCGGGATCAGCACTGGTGAGATCAGCGAGCTGATCTTCTGATGCGCCGAGCAGTTTGATAATGCTGCCTGCAAAGCCAACGCCACTGATAGAGGCATAGCGAGTAAAGTAAACGACCTCATCACAGCCAGCATTGTGAAGTAGCAAAGAGGGACTGAGGTCA
>JACCDP010363066.1_pt1 | contig 13511 bp, 21 predicted proteins | sample 7445841 | NCBI WGS metagenome assembly JACCDP01 (sample SAMN15323441, study PRJNA562643) | freshwater metagenome | isolation source: river surface water | place: USA:Blue River Watershed | collected 2017-08-17
AAAGTCATCAAAGTTAGCTGGGCTTGGTGTTAGGTTTTGGCTCACAATTAAATGAATGTTGTTGTTGTTGAGACCTGAAGCAGATGTAATAGCTCCTTCCACAGATACCAAATAGTTTCCTTCTGCGGGTGGGTTGAATGTAGCTAGAATTTGTTGTTTGGTTGTAATGCCAGATAGGGATCCAGCTGGGGCTAGAACCCTAAACTTTGGATACAGTGGAGGAAATGGCATACCAAAGGCATTTGCGTTATTGTAAAAGCCGCTCATTATTATACTCTGCAATAAGATCCTCCGCGAACTTTATCACCGCCATATTTCTCCATGTATTCGGTTGTGATTCTATTTTCCATCTCTTTTGAAGCAGGATAATGTACAGCTTCAATAGAAATAGGTTTGTGAAGTTGTGTCCATTTTGCCCCTTGTCCTGTCCAATGTTGTGCCATACGTAGATTTAGGTTATAAGTGATGCCAACATACCAATTATCTTGTTCTAGCTTTAACACGTATACGCAGGGGTGAATTGTCATAGATTCCATTTAGTTTTATATTTATAAAATGTTTACAAGCCAGTGACCTGTACCGCAGAGCCCTTGAGCTGGATATAGCGGAGAGACTCAATCACAGCCGTTAGAGTCACGTTACCAGATGGGTTATCAGTGATATCTGCAATGATAATAGAACCTGCTTGAATAGAATTTTCTCCGTCTAAATCCATCTCTTGATTTTGAGTTCTGCGGAAATTGTAGCAATAGGTGAATGCGCCTTGATCGTTATCATTGTTCTCATAGTTCTGACGAGTTACCAAGCCGCCGCTCACCATGTTGTTAAACATACCATAGGCGTGACGTGTTTCAGTAAACATACGAGCAAGAGAATCCGCGGCAGTTTGGGGAAAAAGTCTTGCACCTAGTCGGATCTGTACACGGCTTTGACCAAAGCACTGGAAAGAGCTGAGTGACTGATTGGCAGAGGTACCAACCTGAGACTGCAAACGTTTAGCCATGCAGAGAGCTGTGAGCGCAGTTGTACCGCGAGAGATGCTAATAGACTTCTGACCAGAACCAGAAGCATAGTTAATGTTTTGGGTAACATCAGTTGTAACTGGCAATACAATACCTGAGCCAGAAACATCACTAGCAAGGCGATCCATCAAACCAGTCACAGCATTATCTAGCTGCACAGAATCAACTTCAAGAGACACATCGCTGAGTGTGTAAGAGCCACCAGTTACAGTTGTACCACCATAGCCATAGAGGCACACGCTGGGATCCTCAAGGAAGAGAGTTAGTTCAAGGTTACCAACGTTACGGAGAGGCAAGAAGGTTGGGAGACCAAACGCGCTGCAGATGAGGGAGAGAGGAACAATGAAGCTTGATCCACCCGTTGAAGAACCCTCAGCAGCTGTACCCTTGTAGTAACCGCTGATCGTCTGGGTAATAGTAGCAAGAGTTGGGGGAGCAGTAGAACCAAGAACCTGAGAACGCTTGTAGAGACCCAAATACTCACCATCGGCAGATTGGTACACCTGACGGGGCATAGTATTCAAGACCTTAGTGTGAGCTGCAACGTGAGCATTATCAGTGTCAGAAACTATTACACTATTAAGAGCTAGACGGACTCGTTGGATAATGGAGAAAATACCTTCTTGCACAAGGTTACCAGCAGAGGTTTGGAAGCGGAAATGGAGAGCAGCAGTTGGCAGGTCGAGAGAGTCATTTCCAGTTAGCCTGAATTGTACGATCTTAGAGCCAGAAGGCACTGCATACGTGGCGCCGCTGGTAGGGATATAGCGGACACGGTTACGGTAGCTAACAATAGAAGCTGCCTTCACTGACTGAGGAAGTGCGCCCTGAGGAATCTTCTCTTCAATAGATTCAGGACTCAAAAAGGAAAGTAGCGATGCTGACATGTTTTATTAATAAAAAGATGTTTTAATTTAGCTTTTTTTTTAAGCACGCTCGCCAATCATTTTAACTACAGCTACCCGATCCTTACCCGTTGCATTCTCAAGAGAAGCCATCTTCTTCATCACATCCATACCAATTGCCTTTGAGCGTTCGCCATGATCAACGATTGCCTTTAGGTCGCTGCGGTTCATCAAGACTTCCAAACCCTTCTCAATGTGACCTTTTGCCATATTCTTTGTCTTACCATAGTGACGCTTTCCAGAATGAATAGCATCATACACACGGGTACCAGCTGGGACCTTATCGTAAACCTTTGCGCCTAACAACATTTATTCTTTCTCGTCTTTTTCTTTTGAAGATTTTTTTAGGTATGGTATGATCTTGTCAAATCGTTCTTTAAAGCGGTTGCCAATTTCATCCCTATAATCAATCACAAAGTAATTACGAGGTTTTTTGGTTATAATAGATTTATATAATTTAATAAAATGATCTCGAGTTGCAAGACCAGAATGTTCTTCTGCTATCTTATTTATTTCGTCTTCATTTACGGGTAAAATAGCTAACTGAGTCATGTTTCTTCTTGCTGTAGTTGAGACCAATTTATAGGATTGAGATGAAAGAATTAAAGACGCAGGGATATGACGAATCTTTACAATAAACTGATCTAATGCAGTGGATCGACCTCGTGAAAAAATATGGTCCGTAATCATGTCATCCATAACTATGAAGACATTTAACGGTGGTTTGCCATCATCAATTCGTTGCTGCTGATCTTCTTCAAGAGCTTTTACGTATTCAAAAAATTCATTCTCATCCCAATCATTGAGTAGAATCACTTCTTTGGCTGGTAACCGTAACCAAGCCTTATTGCTATCTTTGGTTCCATTATACACAACAAGCTCATCAATGTAATCACCATACCAATTATTTAGCATGGAATAAATCATCGAACTCTTACCCTGACCAATGGGGGCAACAATAAGCATGGTAAACGGTGGCTTCGGTATTTTGTGTTTGAACTTTAGCTTTTGAAATCGTTTGTCGACGGGTCTATTTTCGGTCGGCATCATCATCATGGGTAAATCTGCAGACATTTTATTTAGTACCAATTTTTTACTAATCAAACTTTATTATTATGGGATCCCTATTAATGACAAACGTCTGCTTTACTTTGCGCTTTTTTACCACATGATACGCAAGATAGTGCCGTAGCTTATACATTTCTTTTTTCTCCTCAAATTCAGGTAACGTATCCTTTATCTTGTCCAACGGTATCTGTTTATCTTTATCCATTTAAAATAAATCAATATTCTTTTACAGACCCAAAAGCCCGTCAATAAATGGATCTACAACATAGTTTTTGGTGGGTTTTTCAGCTGCTGCTTTTGCATAGACTTCAGGCAACCCCTTCCCTGCATCCACAACATCATTACTCTTACCTACATAGCCAACATTTTGCTTTCGTTGTGTCTTAGGCTTAGGCTCTGGCTTAGTCTCTGGTTCTGGTTCGGGTTCGGGCTTTGGTTGTCTCTTCTTTACCTGTACGGGTGTTTTCTTACGGTAAGGCAGTTCCTCGTCTGAGCTATCTACATCACTATCTGCAGTCACGACAATAATTTTACGGGGTTTGGCGCCCTTGTGTCTCTTATGGATCACAAGATCGGGTAGCTGTTGTTCAACATCATACTCCTCCTGTTCCACAACGGGCTTCTTTTTGGTAACCTTCTTTGGCTCAGGTTTCTTTTCGGGTTCGGGTTCTGGTTCCTTCTTCTCTTCCTCAATAGCAGGGATATCTACCGTTTCAACATCTTCTACTTCCTCTTTCTTGACTGCTTTGGGTTTGCGTTGACCTTTTAGCTTATTGACTCGTACATTTGATTCTTCCATTTTATTCTTCCTCAACATTCTTTTTGAAGATAAACAAACTCTTTAGGTTGTCTGTAAGAACTGACCAACGCAGATTGCCGCCAGAAATTGCAAACGATACACCTGATCCGTTTATTGTCATAATAAAGCCGCCAGATCTATATTTATTATCCTTACCTACATAGCTGACACGGTCCCCAATAGCAAGATGTTTTAAGATCTGTTTAGGTGTTGGATCATCAATTATAATATCTGCTTTGTCTTCAATATCCTTCAGCTTCTTCTTCACAATCTCCATTATCACTTTCACTAGAATTTTCTTCCTCACTTTCTGCACAATGACTAGCCTTATATTCCTCAATTCGATTTAACAGCGACTTCCAGCGTAACATACCATAAAAGATATTAAATAATTCGGTCTTTATTTCCTCTATAGCGTCATCATGCAAATGATTTTCTATATCATATCGTCCATATATCTTTTTTAGATCATTATCAGGTAACATAGTAGTAATATACTCATATAGTAGATCTTCTAGCTCCATTATTTGACTGCAAGATTCCTTTTTTTTGGTATATAGCATACCATGTTGATTCGTTTGAACCAACATATTAAGCTAAGTGATAAATAAATTTTTTTTCTGTTTTGATGTTTGTTCAAAAAATTAAGCTGAGTTTTATAAAATGTTCCCCCTTAGGAACATTTTACTAAAAACCTTTGACAAAATTTTACACTGATAAGTTTTACAAAAAAATTTTTTTTATCATCAGTAATTATTATTTATGTTTAGAATAAATATGTCTTTCATAATTTGCCTTTATGATGGTTTCATAGTCACAATGTTCGCACTTATATGTTTTTGGTTTGTTATCTATTAATCCTGCATTTTTCTTATGTTTGATAGTTTCGCAATGATGATTGAAATCATAATCTGTTTTGCATTGAATATTACAAATCTTACAGTATCGTTTCTTCAATTTATGATCTTCACTCTCCATGTGTTCATCTAAATCGTCATCATCATATGCCTCATATTGGCAATCTTTGCAAATTAGGCTATCTTTAGGTTTCTTAGCTAACATTTCTGCGTATTGTTTGGCTTGTTGTTCCTTCTTGAGCTTCATCTTTTGCTCCTCTAAATCCTTTTGTCTATAATATTCCTCATGTTCTTGGATTATTTTGTTACGCATAGCCATAGCTCTATCATAGTTTGCTTTCATGGTTTCCCAATGGGTTTTGCAATGAACACAATCATCTCGTAATGGCTGATCTGGATAAGGAATTGGCTCGTTTTCAATAATATTGTCATATAAAGTATGTACAGGTAAACTAATTCTTGGATGATTCTTTCTATGCTCCCTTTCCAAATCCTTTTGCTTAATAAAATCAGCATCTTTTGCCATCCATTCAGCTCTACATTCAAGAAAGCTCCATTCTTCATATACTTTGATATGATCATAACTATCTTTCATATCAATCTGCATTCTGTTAACATCATATAGCATATCTGACCAACCTGGTCTCTCAGTATTCCAGTCTGGTAAATATTTATCACACATCATAAAATCACAATCTATTTGAAACATAAGCCATACCTCATTTCTTGCTGTTTCCTTATCATTATCATTCAAATCAACATAATACCAATAATTTGCATTTTTAAGCCAAAAACGAGATGGTTCTCCTTGTCTCCAGTTGTAGTTCGTATAGTGGTAAATATTCTTATCATCATGCTGTAACCCATCCATAATATCATCTAATTTCTGCTTGTACTTGCTATGTAGCTCCTTCATCTTACCATACATGATAACCATATGGTTATAAATATCATCTTCTGTATGCTTCGTAATGCAAATCTCCATCGTCTTGAGCTTGTATGTCCATTTATCCAATGTTGCTCTCGGCATCTTTTATTCTTAAGTGATAAAATTTTTTTGTATGAAAATCACAAAATTTTTATCATCGCCCGCGACCTATAAAAAAAAGAAGAAAAAGGCGGCTTATAAGTATAAATGGATTTTGTGAAATTCTTAGCTCAGGTTCAGGGTTCTCGTAATGCACCCACAAAAGTTTTGTATGAAGGTGCTTTACAGGGTAACACAGATACATATTTACGCCCTAATGACTTAGCAGATCAAAATAAAGTACCGCCGCCACCTCCTAAAATATTTCGTGACTATGGAGCAACCGTTGAGCTTGATAGACGTCAATTTTCAATTATACAGCCACAAGTTCCCCGTGATCCAGAATTGGAAGCCATTAATAGCTATTTTAACCAGAAACGAGTGCAAGACTTTGCAAATGAACAATCAAGGCTCAACATTGATGATGTGATTCGCAAACAAGCCGAAGATAAGGTAAGCTCTGTCATCAAGGATGAAATTGATCGCCGTGCAGGTATCCGTAGATCTGTGTTAGAGGCAACTGGGTTTACACCTGCTGAAGCTGAGCAAGAGATTGTTAGAAGCACAATTAATGGTATCAATCGTAGGGTTGTGGATGCAAGAAGTAACCAAATTCAAGATGCCATTGATCTCTATTATACCCTTAATAATCTTCCCAAACCTGTTACAACTCCTGCTACAAATGCCGATGTTATTGCTACAACAACCCCATCAGGTACCATAGCTCCCCCACCAGAAGCACCAGCACCAGAAGCACCAGCACCAGAAGCACCAGCCCCAGAAGCACCAGCCGCCCAAGAACAAGCACCACCAGCAGCTGATGAAGAAGATATCTTACCATTCCCTGAAGTTCAACGAGCCCCAGAGAACCTAATGCCTGAAGAACCACCTGCTAGACTTTCTCCCCCTGCAAATCTCAGAGATATGAATAAAGATGATATTGTAGAGTTCATTTATAATAACAATCTCGTATTTGATAATCTAATTTCTGCTTCTTATGGTGTACCAGCCACAGTTACGCCCCGAACTGGTCAACGCAAGGCAAAAGACTCGTTTAGAGCTGAAGCCAAAAAGAAAACTGTGGCTATTGCAGATCTCCGTTCTGCGCTCGTTGAAGCAATTGATAAGAAAAATAGGGGAGCTGTTGGACTACAAGAACCAGCATTGGGCGGTGCTGGGGCAAATGCGGGTCTACCAAATAATAATTTGTAAATTTTTTGCGTTTGTAAGTTAAAAAATGCCAGGAGCTGGAGGATTAGCAGATAAAGTACGTAGACAAGAGAAGCCGCAAGTTGTAGGGTCTATGGCGAAAGGCGGTATGGTGAAGAAGACGGGTCTCCATATGTTACATAAAGGTGAAATGGTGATCCCTGCGAAAATGTCTAAGAAAATTAAAAATATGAAGTAATAAATGGCTGATGCGTTTACTCTTGCGGCAACTCTGCCCCCGTTTCTATTTGATGCGGCTCAAAGCACCCCTATTGCTCATCCTGTGAGCGCCACATATGTATCTGAGGATTATCAGCGTATGATAGATGACCAACGTTTACAATTTGCAGATATGCAACGAGTAGCTACTCTTGCTAGATCAGGAAATAAGGAGGCTTTAGATAGAGCTGTAAAAGATGTACAGGCTAAGATTTCTGCGTATCATGCAAAGAATCAACAACGATTTGCCCCAGAGCAAGCCCAACCTGTGCTTGGTATGGATTCAAGTCTTAAAAATGCTACCATGAAGCATAAACAAAAAAGTGAAGAATAATTCTTTACCCATATTAAATGGCAAGTCGGTTAGCTGAAAAATATCAAGAGAAGTTGGGAGGTGAACGAAAGTCTACCAAAACCCAAGAAAAGCCCGTCCAGATCCCTAACTCGTATGTTGGGTTTCATCAGGAGATGCAGCAGCTTCCACGTGGGTCTTCTGTACGTCAGGCGATTTATGCAAAGGGTTTGAAAAATTTAAAGACAACTTAGGTGATTTAGATTCATTGTAGATTACAATTCTTTCTAATCCATTTGCCTCCTCTGGCTTTGTGATGTCACCATATTCTGGTTTGTTGAACTGCTTTTTAAAATTAGAAATAACTTCAGGGGGTATAATAGGCGAGGTTTCCTTTAGCCTATCAAACGTCTCTTTCGTATACTTTAATAATTCGCTGGGTGTCATTCGCTGATCACGGGGCAAACTCATCTCAATATTCAAAAATCGGTACATTTTACCAAACTGTATACTTGCTATTCTGTGACCTTCTGCCTTCTTAGACCACTGGAAATACGATCCAATTGTATTCAAGACCGATACAACTAACGAAGCGACTCCCAAGCTTACAGAAGCTATTTGTTCATATCCTGCAAACATAGAAGATGATCCAACTGATAGAAAGCCAGTCGCTGAAGAGATCACAATGACGGGTAAATCTATAAAATTACGTCTAGCAGAATATAAGCTTTCTGCTTGTTTGTGCATGACAGATAACGCGTAACATTTCTCACCTGTAGATGAAAAGTATTCCTCTAATAGGTGTGTCCATTGTACGTTGGCGCCTATTTCTTCCGCCATTTTATCTCATATACACATAAATGAGCGAACAAATTATTGAAGCCAAGATTGAGGAGGTAACCCCAACGCTTGAAGTACCAATTAAGCTATTTGCAGAACCAAAGCCACTCACTGCAGAGGAAAGAAGAGAAATCTATGAACAATTGTCACAGTATTATGACGTCCATCGCCTTCCTTTGCCTGAGGAATTCTTTGATGAGGATGTAACCAGTGAACGCGGACAAATTCAACTGCAATATGATGCTCACATGGTTGGATTACTCAATAAAGGTATGATTGAAATGAGCAAGGAAAAAGAAGAAACCTATCGCAAACGATTAGCTCACAAGATTGAGCTTATTCGTGAACTCAAGAAGAAAGAAAAAGAAACTGTAACTATTCTAGATGGTTAGGCTCGTATATAGCTACCAGTAGGCTTATACCCATTTACCACACCTGTCATAATACCCCCCAAATTTGTAACAAATTTTGCAACTTTGGACGTGTACGATGGTAATTCTTTAATAAGCTTATCGATAGGCTGAAACAAAAATTCATATGCTTCTTTGGTCAGCAAATGTTGACTGCTTAGCAAATTCTTAACAAAGACTTGGCAATTATTGCTAAAAGCGTCATACGTAAAGAAAGCTTGGTCACCCATAAGCCTACGTGTTCGTTCCAGCATTTGCCCTAAGGTAATAACTCTGCCCCGCATATCAACAGGCATGTACTCGCTATTTGGTTTGGTATCCAAATTACGACCCACATTTACCAAAGCTAATTTTTCTACAATGACTTTGATCCCCTCAGATCGCTGCGGCATCGTGTCATCTACCAAAAAGTTCATGGTAACGGTATCTGTCTTTGTTGGTGCAGTAGCATACGTAAGGATTAAAGATAGATGGTAAAACTTATCATAGCCATACTTCTGCTTGACTGTATTCCATTGTCCTGCTGTGATCAAGCTAAAAAATTTTTCTATCCAAGCCAAAACTGGGGCTCTGCGTATAGTAATAGATTGAATTGGCTTATCTCCCCATTTCTCAATCTCTTGCCTTACATCGGCAGTATAATCCATACGTATCGACATTTATAAATTCAAAATTCTTTTTTTGATAACTTTTAAATGGTGACTATCAAACCATCCACACGAGCAGATAAGAAATATATGGCGGTCTTCAAAGATGGTACTGTTACCCATTTTGGCGCCAAAGGTTACCAAGATTATACCATGCATAAAGATGAGAAACGCAAAGAATTGTATATCAATAGACATAGAGCAAATGAAGATTGGACAAATCCAAAAGCTGCAGGAACCCTAGCTAGGTTTATTTTGTGGAATCTACCAACCCTTTCTGCGTCTATAGCTGATTATAAAAAACGTTTCAATCTCTAATATGGCAATCACATAAATGGCTACACATAGACATCAAGCATTCTTGAATGAGTTTGGGGCTGAGATGGGGATCAAGGATACACGAACTGATCTTACACCTGAAGCGTTGGCAAACCCTATTATGCAAGCTTTCCAAGATGGTGTGCAACCTGAAGCACTTATGGATGTAATTAGAAAACAGTTTCCAAACGTTACCAATTTTGATGAGAAATATGTTTCTGCTTTAAATATCATAGCAAATGCTCCAAAGATTCAAGGTAAGGATATGTTTGGTAGAACCCTTGCAGAAAGTCGTGGATTTTTGGGCTTCTTACGACTAGCTCACAGTATAGCAAAGCCAGCTTTTGAAGCAGCTAAAGACCCTGAAAAGCTTCCAGCAATTGCTGAGGAGCAATTTAATAAATATGTGGTAGCCAATGCGCCTGATAATCTCAAACCTTTATTGAAGAAAGTTCCTAAGGTAATCAAAGCAGCGCCCGAAGCTATTAAAAAGGCAAAGGAATTTTTAGGTGACTAAACAAATGAGTAATACACAGCAAGCTAGGGAGGCTGAGAATAAGTTTGAGAATGTGGATCCTGCATTTAAAGCAGCTATCGTTGAAGCAGCTATAGATGAAATAGCTAAGGCTACAAATAAGGAATACCGTGATGCAGTTGTAAGAACGTTACAGTTTACTGCTGGAATAACTGGATTAGGAGCCTTAACGGTTATAGCAGCGCCAATTGGGCTAGTGTTTGCTGGGATAGCTGCAGTAGCAACTGCTGGAATACCAGCTATGATTGTGGATCAAGTTAGAAAAGCAGGAACTAAAGAATTGGAAAAGATGACTATAGTTCTTACCAAAATGAACGCTACAGCAGATAAGGCAGAACAAAAGTCTATTATGTTACAAGCATATCCTGCTTTGTATGCTAGATTCCCCAGAGAGACAACACAATCAAGAGTAGCAGATATCTTAGCTCCACCTACATCTGGCGGTGGATCAAGTTCAACAATGGCAAGGGTTTATGCTGGAGCTGCAGCATCTGGCGGTGGTGGATCAAGTGCAACCCATAGACCCCAAGAAGAAAGATCATCAGAACCCCTAACTTGGGAACAATGGCAAGAAAATATGAGACGTATTATTCAAGAAAATAAAGAGAGAAAATCATTTGAACCAACTCCCCCCAGAGAATAAAGATGTTGGATTCTATTGTAAGCTATCTTTTTGCTGAGCAAACCAAACGATTGGACCAAATGGAGACCAAAATAAACAAACTTGAAAAAGATGTGGAAGCTATACTAAATGCCATATGCACTTCGCAAAGCCCCAAAGAAAGAATTATATTGGGTCGTGAGCAAGGAAACAGGGAAGAAACACAGCATAAACCCGTTACCCAAACCCAAAGCGGAAGCCCAAATGAGAGCGCTTTATGCAGCTGAGGGTGGATACGTTTTAGGTAAAAAGAAACCCAGTAAGAAATAAATGAAGTTATTAATTAAATTTCCTTCGCGCTCACGTCCTGATCAATTTTTGCAAGTTTTAGCTCTGTATGCGACCAAAGCAACAAATAAGTCAACTTCATTTTTGATTACATTGGATGAAGACGATACAACAATGGTAGATAAGAAACAAGCCATTGAAGACATTCTCAAAGATTACCAGCACACTGTAATCTATGGGACATCTAAAAATAAAATCGATGCCATCAATCGTGATATGGATCAGGTAACAGATTGGGATATTTTGCTATTAGCGAGTGATGATATGTTGCCAGAGGTGGATGGATACGATGATGTTATCATTTCTAAAATGCAGGAACATTACAATGACACAGATGGAGTTTTATGGTTTAATGATGGCTATGCTGCTGATAGACTTAATACATTGGTGTGTATGGGTCATAAATACTATAACAGATTTGGTTACATCTACAACCCAGCTTATAAGTCATTCTTTTGCGACAATGAATTCATGGATCAAGCAAATAAATTAAAAAAGCAAAAATATTTTTCTCAGGTACTAATACGGCATCAACATCCTGCTAACACGGGATCAAGTGAAGACGAATTATACAGACAGAATAACAGGTTTTGGGATGAGGATGAGCGATTTTATTATCGGTCCAAGTCGTATGATTATGATCTCTCTGTTCTAATTTGTTCTTTAGTTGAGCGCCGTCCTATGTTAGAGCTACTATTGAAAGAGATAAAGAAATTCAAACGTAATTCAGGTCTTAACATAGAAATTTTAACTGACATTGATAACCGTGAAAAAAGTGTAGGTAAGAAGCGGAATGATTTGGTTGCAAGAGCAAAGGGTAAATATTGTTGCTTTGTAGATGATGATGACATGATAGGTAACAACTACTTTAAGGAGATTGAATTCGCTTTGAAGGATGAACCAGATTGTGTAGCTATATTGGGTATGTTTTACCAACATGGGCAACGAGTCAAGCCATTTGTGCATTCGATTGAGTTTAAGGGATATAGTGAGGATACAGATGCTTTTTATCGTCCGCCAAATCATTTGAATCCAATTCTAACGGGTCTTGTTAAACGTATAGGATTCCCAGAAATGAATTATGGAGAAGATACAGATTTTGCTATGCGGTTATGTCAAGCAGGATTGATAAAGACAGAAGGCAAAGTAAATAATTTAATCTATCATTATTTTTACAATAAATAGATGCCGATCATAAACAGTAACGCATTCAAAAAGAAGCATGGATTAGATGTTGATACACCTTTATCATTATCTCAAATTTCAAAGCTATCAGGGTTTCCATTGGCAGCTTTGCAAGAGGTTTATAATCGTGGTATTGGTGCTTGGAAGACAAACCCAGAAAGTGTAAGACTCAAAGGAAGTTTTAAAAAGAATGAAACCGCACCAAGATCAGCTCGTTTAGGTAAAGAGCAGTGGGCTATGGCAAGAGTCTATAGCTTCGTAATGAAACGAGCAACAACGTTTGGCGGAAGCGATAAAGATGTTGCAACCCAATACAAACTATAATTTGGTCACAAGCAATAATGTATCACGATACTCTAATACCTTTGTAGCTGTGACTGGATATTTCTTCATCATCTGTATGGTATCATCATATGTATTATATTTCCATCCAACAGCTTCACAGGTCAAATTTGGATCTTTGAAATGTTTTTGTAATCCATTTTGATCACCATACATTAGTAAAGCTTTACCATTTGGTTTCAATACTCTAATTATATCTGCTAGATATTGATCACAAGCAGATAAGGATAAATGACAAAAGACACCAAACGAAAACACAAAATCAATGCTTTCGTCATCAATATATTTACATTTGTATTCTTGGTCATCATTCTCGATATAAATAACACGTGGATCAATATTAGGTCTTGGAATTAGATCAATTGCATATTTTGGAATTATGCGATTTGTCCAATATCCTGAACCACAACCAATTTCTAATACAGTGCTTTGACTTGTGACATGTTGGCTTATTATATCCATAATTTCAGGTGTCCAATTCTTTTCATATCCATCCCATGTTTCTGTATACCCATTATGTCCCCAAAATGCAAGAAATTCATTCTTTGTAAAATCACTCATTCTTTATATATTCAAAAGCAGATTTGAATTCATCGATTGTAATCCAATGTGAACCATATACATCTAATACACAGCAGATTTCTTTACCATCAATATAGTTACCCATTGCAAAGTGTTCCTCAAGCATAACACGCTTCATTCCTGTTAGCTCACAAAGCTTTTCATAGAATTGAGTTGTATAATAAAAATGACCATGTCCCTTCCAGTGTCCCGTAGCTGGGTTTGAGCTAATGATGAGCATATTTGTGTTATCGTATTTGGTCTTCCAACAGTTGTAAAATGCCTGCAATCCAGCAACATGATTTGAGCTATGTTTCCATGTATTT
>JACCDP010005520.1_pt1 | contig 13502 bp, 16 predicted proteins | sample 7445841 | NCBI WGS metagenome assembly JACCDP01 (sample SAMN15323441, study PRJNA562643) | freshwater metagenome | isolation source: river surface water | place: USA:Blue River Watershed | collected 2017-08-17
CAAGGACTCAAACTCCTTGAGAAGTTAGCCAAGATTGACCCAAAGATTCAACCAGAGGTCATTGCTGTAGCGAGAAGCCTTCAGAATGATTCGAGAAAGGCTGTATCTACGAAGGCTAAGAAAATTCAGTCCAGCTTATAGGGCGACTCTTCTTCTAATTAGGTGGGCGCAGGTTAATTCTGCGCTCACTTTCCCTTTTCAAAGTGTTTCAGGTTTGACAGAACCTATTCCAAATTTTGCAAAATTCTCGGGCAGAAAAGTCGGACTTCGGACACGAAAATCGGACAAGAGTCTTGGGTTTTCCCTATTAAATCTTGACTTTCTTTAAAGTGCAATTGTCTTGCAGTCAGGGCAATTCTGATGAGCCCAGCAGAATGCTGTTGGGCATTAACGAAGAGTTACCCTGGCTGTCCCTAATTCACATCAACCAAAAAGTCGTCAGTTTCCAAGGAGGCGCTTTTTGGCTTCCTTAAATTCTGCCTCGTCAATGAGATTCTTCTCTAACAACTTTGAAAGTTTCTCTATCTCATCTGCGACTGACTCGGCCTTAATGATGTTAGTAACGCTGGAGGAACCTTTATTCTGTCCAATTAGTGCACGTAGTTTGTCGAATTGAACTTTTGACTGTGCATACGCAGGTTTAGGCATCGGTAAGCAATTGCTCAATGTCCAAGGGTCATTTGAATCACTATTCCTCGACTTTGCCGTGCCTCTCCAGTAATCCTTGTTCTTGCTCCCATCATACGAAGGGGTCAGAATTTCTACAACACCACTCAACATTCCAGAGTTGTATTCGATTCCAGTGATGTCTTGGTAATAAAAACTTGCAACCCTTGCACCACCGAGGCTTCCCGCCATAAATCCAGCCAAAATTCCAGATTTAACCAAGATACATCGATTGGGCAGGGCAACAATTGCTCCTGCCATACTGCCAACAGTTGAGATGATGAACAGAGGTTTTTCATCCCCCGAGATGTTGGATTGAATATTTTTCTGAAGATGACTTGGGACCTTTGACCATGAAATATTGCATTCAATGCTTGCGTAATCCGCTTGCCTTGTTGCGGGAGTATTCAGGGCCAGGTCAGTATCACTTTCTTGATTGTGAAAGGCTTCTTCGAAGGAAGCATAAACTGCATCCCAATCCTGCTTGGAAAAGTCTCCGAGAGGAATCACTTCCTCATTGGTTAGTTGAATAGCGAATGAATTATCGCTTTTCATAAGATTCAGCATCGTAGATTTCATGGGGTTGGTAAGAGGGTTCTTAAGAGGGTTTAAGTTGAAGTAAGGATTGTCTTTGTTCATTTTCAAGGTGCTGAGATTTATACCCTTACTATTGTTTTGCAAGATGCCTCGGACGTCCTTCATCGGAATACTCATTTCCAACTCACCACCATTAATCTTCATTGTTGCAATTCTTGCTTGGCTGAATACACACACTTTGCTGGTTGAGAGTACGAAAATACCGACTATTTGTTCATCCTGATTTAAAAGCCGACCCATGGCATCTGCTGCCTTTGAAGGATTGAAGAGCAAAGACTTCTTAGTTGAGTACATGTCGCTTATTGTGGCCTAAGGTTTTACTTCCGCACAGAGGACAGACTTGCTTCTCTGGGTAATCTCTCCAGATATCTAACAAAGTCCTCATTACAGAGCGCATGAGGGCTCCTGCGGGCACGAATAAGGTCAATCGCATCCTTTGCCTTGTGGCCATCCTTCATCAATGCCAAGGCAGTGACTAGTCCTGATCGATTCCAGCCAGCCTGACATCTCACCAGAACTTTTTTTCCAGACTTCCACTCGTCATAAACCCAATCGGCCATCGCATGAATTTCTGGGAGATTCTCTTCGTCCAAAGCAGAATCTGGAAAACCGAAGCGTCTTTCTGAGATGCCCCAGCCAACTGGATGCGCGATTGCATACAGAGTTGCCACGCTATGGAACTCTTTTTCTTGATTCCATATTGGATACTGCTTAGGAAACTCCAAAGTATCGAAATCGTGAGTTCCTCCCTGCCACAGGCCAGTAAGAATTTCAGAATATAACTCTTGTGTTGGTAATAATGTCATATGTCTCCTTATACAAGTATTGGATTTGAATGATTAATTGCTAGAACGTGCAGGGGATTTCTCATCTGACTAAATCTTAAAGAGCGAAAAGAAATCTCATCACGACTTCTCAGTAGAGATGGTTCGGCTTCTGCTTCATACATCTGAGTGACGACATCTAGAAAATCAAGCAAACTTCTATTTGAGGTTTTCTTTACCGCATACGCATCTAAGTCCCACAGAACACTTTCTACGATGGAGCGAAACTGACTTTGACACACCGAAGGTGAAGAGAAGAACTCAGCAAGTAGGGGTTCGCCCGAAACGCTGATAGCCAATCCATTTGTTCCCCTTGATAACTCAAAGCCTTGGAAATCTTTGAAGGGTAACCAGGACTCAGAGGTGCGGTATGAATCCATCATGTAGCGCAGAGAGGTTGTGTGAAGACTCTGCGTGCGGCTCTGGTGTCTTTCCACTGAACTCCAGACCTCTCCCTGGCTTCTTTTATTTTGGATTCCATTTCGTAGTGAAGCAATTACAGAGACGGGAGCACGTTGAATTACCTCACCATCAAATTCATCACCCCAACGTCCTTGCTCAACACATACGACATCCAAGAAACCTTGCGCAGCGGGCTCAAGAATTTGGTCTGAAGCGACCATTCGGGCTTGTCTTAGACCATCGAATATCAAACCCTCAAAGACCAGGATTTGTTGATTAGTTTTATTGGTCGCAGCAATTCGCTGCACTTCAGGTTTTTCTAACTCAGAGAGTTTGACCATTTCTTCATTGAGAAGAAGTACGTTGTTTATTGATGGTTGTAGAAGATAGTCATTTTCAAGTTGCCAAATATCTAACGGTCCAACTTGATGTCGCAGACCAAGACGAGTTTTACGTAATAAGTTTTTTGCGATTATCTCCTAACTAGGTGTTAGTAATTAATACGCCGGAAAAGAAATTAAGTCAAATGCATTTCAATAAACAACTAGTAAAAAGTAAAAATTAGTCAGATTATTGGAACTGACGATTGAGCTCTATTTATCATTTGAAAGAAACAGATGTCCTTTTTCTGTAATAGTCCAGGTTTCCCTACGAGGACTTGCTATCAACCCAGATGTCTTGGCCTTTGTTCTTGCCCACGCTAGTCGATACGCTAACTCCGTTCGAGAACCTGAATGTATGGCCGTAGCCAGCAACTTCGGAATCGATAGTAATTCCATAACAAACATCTCTATTTGTGCGTTGGTAACTTCTCCGCCCTCTCTTGCTAATACTCTTAAAACAGGGTCAACCAACTCCTGAGACTTTGGCAAGGTGTCCATAGACCCAATTTATATAGGAATTGACGATTGTCTACGTTTTTGTCAGTGGAATCGCGTAAAGTGCGCTTATGACCTTCAAATTCGTAGACCTCTTCGCTGGGATAGGTGGCTTTCACGCTGCCCTCGGGGCGATGGGAGGCCACTGTGTATATGCATCAGAGATTGATAAGGATGCTGCTCGTGTCTATCAAAGGAATTGGGGTTTAAAGCCTGACGGCGATATCACTCTTGCAGCAAACGATGTCACTATGGATGTGCCACCTCATGATGTCTTGGTCGGCGGATTCCCGTGCCAACCATTTAGTAAATCTGGAAAACAGATGGGCATGGAGGAAACTAGAGGAACTCTCTTTTGGAACATTGCAAAGATTGTTGAAGTTCATAAACCACAGATTGTCTTATTAGAAAATGTGCAGAATATTGTTGGACCAAGACACATTCATGAGTGGCAAGTAATTATTCATACTCTTCGTCAACTTGGATATCGCGTCAGTGAGAAACCTCTCGTGGTTTCACCACATCTGATTCGCCCTGAATTTGGTGGCCGACCTCAAGTAAGAAATCGCGTATTTATTGCGGCAACCCTGATACCAAAAGGGAAGCGAGACATAAGTGCAGATGTGGACGTTCCAAATTTGGAGTCAGTGATGATGGGCTGGGACCCACAGAAGTGGAATCTTGAGAAAGACTTACCTCTTGACAAATTGAAATCAAAATCTGAAAAGTCTGCAGTTGCGCTTAATGAGACTGAAATTTCTTGGATTGAGGCATGGAACGAATTTGTGGAAATTATGCGTGAGAGATTAGGCGAAAACAACCTCCCAGGTTTTCCTATTTGGGCAGACGATTGGGTGCACACAAAAGACCTCAATATTTCATATGACACTCCAGATTGGAAAGCCAACTTCTTGAGAAAGAACGCTGAATTTTATACTGCGCATAAAACGGTGCTTGATAGATGGTTGAAAAAGTGGAATCACTTACAAGATTTTCCGCCAAGTCGAAGGAAACTTGAATGGCAAGCCCAGAATGAAAAAAACTTGTGGAGCACCGTAATGCATTTCCGCCCATCAGGAATTCGCGCAAAAAGGGCAACCTACCTTCCTGCATTAGTTGCCATTACTCAAACATCAATTGTTGGTAAGCAGAAGCGTAGGATTAGCACTAGAGAGGCTTCTCGTCTTCAAGGTTTGCCAGATTGGTTTGATTTTGTAGACCAATCGGACTCATTAACCTATAAGCAACTTGGTAATGGGGTCAACGTTGGTGCTGTCTATAACGTGATTCGAGCACAGGTAATTAGAGACTTGGATTTACTCGGAGAGGAGTCTGCTCTTGTGAAGTCTATTTTGGGAGCACCATCTAATCCTGATTTAGTCTTAGGTGCACATAGCAAGTTTCATGAATTGGCACAGGAGCAAGCAAGGAAGGATGAAGAACAATACTTGCCACTAAGAATCGTAAAGTGAATTACTAAAAACTAAACTAGTTATTGAGGCAATATTTCCCATCCAAATATGTGACCCTTACCTCCGCACGGGTGCCTCCAGGCATTTGAAAACTCAACAATTTGGAGCGGCTTAACAAGATTATTTGCGAGAAATATCTCATTTGCAAATTCGGCCATTGGGAGTGCCGATAACTTGCCTTCGGACGGGTCATTAGATTTACAGACTGTGCGAACATTTTTAACGTAATCCTCATGCTCAGGGTGATTCACTAGCGCTTCTTTACATGTTTCAAAACTATACTCAAAACAATACCCAATTACCCCCTGGCGCTTGCCAATCGGATGCTTTCTCATTCTATTTATATCGTGAATGAGGGAGCGGTCCTTGAGATATGGAGAAAGGATTTTTGGTACACCGTAGTCATTATTCTTTCCGTTATTCCCTACCAAGGCGATGTGTTTAACTTCAATTGACCACTCAGGCTTTGCAAGTGGTGAACCATCCGTACTAAAGGCTAAGTCACAACTTGCTCTAGAAACTTCAGGGTAAGGAACCTCTCGGTCGCTAGCATCTCTTGGGTTGAAGTCCGATGGGTGCGCCCCTCTCCACCAATTCAAGAGTTCTTCAACAAATCTTGGTTCCCGCAGTGTCTTCACTCCTGGAAGATAAATCTCTCCACTTCTTTGGTTCGCAGATTCGTGAGTAGTCGTGGCGTCAACAACAACTAGACCTTCAGCAAATCGTTCAAGAATCTGACGAAATTCCACTTTTGCCCCAAACCAATGAAAATAATAGTTCGTCAACGGTACGGAACTACTTTAAGTGCCGTCAGAACCTTCCTCCGGGAATAGAGGCAGCCCGGCGTGTCACCAGCCTTAAAGGTTCATTGTTTACCCAGGATTCGTGGAAGTTTTGAAGCAGTTTAAATCGCCCAAAAGTAGTCATTTTATGAGCGTGCCTTTCCTAAACAACAACTTTGCTAACAAATCACTATTCCGCTAATCAACTAACCTTGATGTCAGTCAACATTAAGTTATTTGCATCTTCAGTGGGTTAGCCAATATCTATCAACACGGGTCTGACGGGTGTATTTTTTCAAGATGCCGCACTGCTCTCTCCTCCTTTACTTTTTGTGTAGAGAGTAAAAATCTCACCCGTGACACCCGTGGGCGGGGCAATGCGCCACCGCTTAGTTTTGTGTTCATTGCTTGAACCAAGGTCATCAATATTCCAGCCAACTTTTCGCAGTGTCGGACTGGTCCGTGTTAACTTCTCCGTTACTTCACGTGCAGAGGTAGGCCATGCTTTATCAACACCTAATGGCATTGCAGGATTTGCTAGGTCTAATAGGTCAGCCGCTGTTCCTGTCCAAAAAGTCGGTATCAATTTTCGAAGCACTTTGAAGAAATTGTCTCCATCGATTGCGTTTGAGGCCATCTTTCCAATTTCATCCAGATAGGAAGGCAATGAATCAGTTCCTCTCACCATATCTATTGCTTTGAGAATCCGAGCAAAGTCGGCCATACGCGGTAGTTCGGTAAGTTCTACCATTTCGTAGCCCTCGAGCACTTTTGCGCAAAGCGTGAGAATTCCTCCAAAGATTTCAGAGAATGCGTTTGTCCAGTCATCTTCCAAATCCGCCTCATACTTGCGGTGGTGACTTGTGATGACAGGAAGACTTATAGGGATTATTCGGTCAGCAAGGTCATCCCGCAGAATCGTGAGATTGATTCCGTTCAGGATAATTACTCGCTTGAATTTATGGACAACTAGGTCCTTGTCCGAATAGTGCTGGCGTTTTACAAGACTGTCGCCAGTAGATGCTCGGCAGAGAGAATCAGATAGCCAATCATTAAGTTTGCTCAGGTTGTCTAAGGAGATTGCATAAGAACCAGCAGCCAGTTCAATCCAAGCCATTAAGTCTTTAGGCGGACTCTGAAGTGCAGCAGGAGAGGGGTCAATAAGTGAGACAAGGCGCTTTGCAGTTCCTGATTTTCCGCTTCCTTGTTCTCCATTGAGACCGATGATTGGATGTGGAATTGATTCAAAATACGCTGAAATTATGAATCCCAGCACTAAACCTTCCTGTTCTTTTGGAATGTTTATGATGGAAAAGAGTTTGGAAAAATCGCCTCCTGCCTTTGGACGGGGGAAAGGTGCGGTTAATGCGGTGCGACGAAAGACCACAGGTGGGTTATCAATGATTTGCCATGTTCCTCGAGTTATATGAATTGCTTGCCCAGTTTCATCACCGAGGTCTACAAATATTTCGTTTCCTATCTGAGCAAACCTTATGTAAACCTGCACAGGGTTCTTTGCGCTTGCCTCACTGATAAGAACTCTTACTGCATCTCTTACTGCTCTCTCTGATGGAAGTTTGCGGCAAGTTTCTCGATACTTGCGCATCAAGTCATCGGCCAAGGTGTTTCCCATGCCAAGTAGAGGTTTCACTATTTTTGGACCAGATAGGGGAACTGCCAAAAAATCATTTTCTTGAGTTCTGATTACTTCATACTCCAAGTTTGCAAGGAATATAAGTTCGTCAGCAACAGATGGCTTTGTAGTCTCATGAGATTCTGAAATGTCTTTATCTAGCATTCTTTTTCACCCATTCCATAATTTGTGAGTCAAGGTGAGGAGCGTTCGAGTAAGCATGCAGCGCCTTCTCGGCAACTGTCATTGCTTCGACCATACCCATTGCCCAATAGACCATTGCTTCAAATTCATTGGGGGTTTGTTCGGATTCAGGCTTCAAAGTGTTAAAAAGTAAGTGAGTTTCATTTAACGCTTCAGACGCTTTATAAAAGCCAACTGCTGAATCTTTCAGAACCAGACAGAGGAATCTCTGAAATGCCGTATGTCTATTGTTCTTTTGCGGAGGGTTTTCTCTCAAGTAGTTGAGGCGAAATTGCAAGTGCTCACGATAATTTTCATTGTCATTCGCAATTAGGAACGCTCTGGCTTCACCTAGATTTAGCGCCGATGTTGCTCCACCAGTTCTAGCGGGCAGTTTGTCACTAATCGACTTTGGAAGATTTGGAACCTGCCCCGTACGTCGCCATTGATAAAAACCTTCTGGATTTGCGTGCTGAGATGGTGAAACCACGATAATCGCATTGTGACCTCTGACGTCGCCCCATCCAGAACCTAGTGACCCAAGACTGTTCCCATAACTCACATTATTAGGAACTTTGAAAGGGTAATGACCGCGACGGATGTCCCCAACAAGACGTGTGGATTGAAATGGCACGTGTGTTTGGAACAATTCTCGCATCATCAAATCACTCAATTTTGTTGGCTCATCAACATCCATGACAACTGCACCCGAACGTCCAACATGTAGAGCAATCGCTGTATTTGGGAACTTAAAAACTTCCCTTATTTCTTTTTCACTTCTTGTACTTTTTTCGGGCCAATCTGTGCCCACAAGAGAGCCAGGATGTTTCGTTCCTGCATTTATAGGGAGTACGTACCAACCGCACTTTGCGTATGCCAATGCAGCCTGCAAAACAGATTTCCCTTCTATGTCGTCAGGAATAGAAAGGGGTATTTCAGAAGAATCAATAATTTGATTCCAAGTTAAACTAGTCATAAGGACTCCAATTGTTAAGGCCGTGTCATTAGTAGTGGCACGGCATTTCTTTTTGTCGTCGTTATGTCATTTAGTACTGCTTGCTAATTACTGAGCAACCACTCTCTCTTTCTGCCAAGCAATCAAGTCCTTCTCAAGTACGCGAAGGTGTCTTCCGTAACGCGAAGTCTTTGGTCCAGTACCTTGGTAGTGGTAGTAGTAAAGGGACTTGAGCGGGATTTGTAACTCATGGGCTACTTCTTTAAAAGTGAGCCACTTTCTCATCTGGTGCCTCTTTTCTCACACTGGCGTGTGACTCTTATATGTTGGCACACTTTCTGGCGGGTGATTTTTGCTTTTGGCCTGTGAGACGAACAGTTCTAGAATAAAATCAAGGGGAAATCGTTTCCAAAGATTATTTAAAACTGCTCCTGAATTACAAAGTTATCTTCTTTAGATTGTTCCTATTTCCTGAACCCGAGGTGTGGTTCTTGGCTGAGTCTCTAATCCACTCATCAAGTTGTGATTTCTTGAAGCGATACGTCTTTCCGATTTGTGAGTGAGGTATTCGGAGTTTCATTCGATTCTGATAGAGCCAGTGAGAGGACTTTGCTAGGTATGCAGCAGCCTCGTCTAGCGTCAGCCAATCTTCACTTCCAGCCATCATTAGGCTAAATGTCTCCATGATTCCTCCTATGGTTTGCCAATTCCTAGGACTGAGGTTAATCTATCTCCTAAGAGTCTGCAAATCCTTGGATAGGGGCAACTATGAACAACTTGGGCTACGTCTACACGAGCGGTGACCCTGCGCGGTTGGGTGATGTCCTGACGTGGCATGACCAGGGGGAATTTCGGGTTTGGGTACATTCAAAAGCCGTGGACAGTGGCCGAGAAATTGTGTCGGTTGAGGTCCAAGTAATTGATGAAAATGCTCTTAAACCATCGAAAGAGGAACAGTCATTACGACTTCGACTGTGTGCAAAGCGCACTATTCCTAAAGGGGCAGGAGCCTTCAAGGCAACAACTTTCCGAACACTTCAGACTGGACAACTTCTCGACGAACATTCTTCTCTGGTCTCCAGAATTATTAATCAACCAACAAAGGCAAAAAATAGAATACAAATTGTCGAGGAAGTTACCAGTAAATCTGTTGACTTGAGACACAGCCTCGTCTGGGATTCCAGCGACGAGATGATTACTCAAGGAAAGAAATCTAAAGACGCAATTATTATCGCAAAGGTTTACGAAAAATTGCAATCAAGTGGAACTAGAAAATTGTCAGCCCGTACTGCCGAACTACTTGGTTTGGAAGTTTCCACTGTTCACACAGCGGTACAAGTAGCAAGGCGTAATGGATGGCTGACAAGTAATGGCGTAGGGCTTTCAGGTGGTGTTTTAACTGAAAAGGGGAATGAAATGTTCCTCGCCGTTCGTGGACCAGAAAGACTGGCTCGCATTATGAAAACGAACGGAGAATAAAATGGCATCTGTACGAAAAAGAGGTAAGACCTATTCGGCACGTTGGCTACAAGCAGACAAGACGTATTCCGAAAAAGGTGGATTTGGAACTAAATCCGAAGCGCGCATCTACGGCAATGAACAGGAGATTGCAGTCAAGCGGGGCAAAGGAGTACGCCCTGCCGATATGAAGATGACTTTGGCGGAATTCATCAATAGTCATTGGAAACACACGCTGGATGTGAAACGCCAGACCAAGGACGATTACCAAAATACAATTAATAAATACATCCTGCCGTATTTTGGAAGTCTAGCGATGAGTGAAATCAAGCCTATGGACATTCAAGAGTGGTCATCGAAACTTAAGCATGAAGAGAAGTATTTCGGAAAACCTCTATCTGCATACACAGTTCAAAAGTACGTTAATTTGCTGGCTTCAATTCTCAAAGTAGCCCGTGAAAATAATTTCATCTACAACTCACCTTTTGAGAAAATCCGTCGTAAAAAGGAAAAGCCACAACGCCAGGCAACGCCACTCGACCTTCACGAAGCCGAAGAATTGGCGAATAAGATGCCCGATTCCTTGAAGATACTTGTCTGGATTCCTATTTATACGGGACTTCGCCCATCCGAAGTTCTTGGACTAACAATCGATGATTTCGATTTTGAAAACAAGAGAGTGTCAGTTCGTAGACAAATTAGCCGAGACACTGGAAAGGTTCATGAGGAGTACCTAAAGACCAGTTCGAGCCGACGGGAGATTCCTTTGGCTCCAAAACTTGAAGCGCTAGTCAAAGAACATGTAACAAAGTTTGGACTTGGCCCCGAGAAGTTGCTTTTCAAGAATCGAACTGGCGGCGTCCTTCGATATAAGGATGCTGCTCGCTCATTTCGTATAGTCGCAAGACCTCATGGACTCCCAGAGCGCGAAGGCTTGCACGTACTTCGGCACACCTTTGCATCCCTTCTCATACGCCAGGGCGTAAACATTAAAGTTATCCAAATGCTCTTGGGTCATAAAGAGATTTCGGAAACCTTGGATACATATGGGCATCTGTTTCCCAATGACCTCCATGACGCTATCTTGCAACTCGATGGGCTCTTTGATGGAGATTCAAAGGTGCGTACAAAGAGTTTGCTATCGTTGAGTAACTAGTTTTTTTTGAAGTTACGTTATTCATCTTTATATGGGCAATATCGTGGACAAGGCCGTTAAATTGAGCGTGAAACTAGCGGTCTTGTCTATGTCCGGCTTATAGGGCGACTCTTCTTTATTTTCTATTTTAAGCAATTACATTGTTTTAGTTTGTTTTTTATCGAGCCAATAGAGCGGTAGGCCGAGTGCAACAGCAAAAGGTATATTGAATATTGCGTGAGTTGGATAACCGAGAACTAGCGACATTCCCGTATCCAAAACAAACCACAGAATTAGCGAACGAATCATGAATGATCTAGCCCAAGGAATGCCATCTCTAAGTGGTCCTCTGACAATTTGAATCATCAAAAACGACCAGCCAGCCATTACAGCGCCAAGGACCATGTAAGGCAGCAATAAGTACTCTCGGAACTCCTGAGTGTTGATGGATTCGTTAGGACCAAATTCAAACAAAGAGAAGAGTCCACCTGCACTGGCTCCAGCAAATACCAGGATAAGTGAGTAAATAAAGACAATCGCAATGACTATCTGCAGCCAATTAATTAGTACTTTTCTTGAGATCACCTATTAAGTGTAACAATCCGGCTTTCAGCGCGACTCTTCTTTATAATAACGCCATGAAATCAATGACATGTAATCAGCTCGAGAATTCGAACGTGAAGTATCTAACCGACCCTCTGGTAAAGCTAAGTGAATAAATGTCGCTTCGCATTGAAACAGAGCGCTTAATTTTGCGACCAACGCTCATAGGTGATTTAGATGATTTATTTGAGTATCAATCAAATCCAGAAATAGTGCGCTACATTCCTTGGCCGCCTAGAACCGTCGCGCAGGTTGAGGAAGCGGCCTTAAAAACTATTGAAACTGGAAAGTTTAATCTGCTGGAAACTAATGATTACATAGTTCTAGTCTGGGAATTAAAGGACACTGGTAAAGTTATTGGACAGTCCAATATGGGTTTGATTTCAAAGGAACATAAAACATCTAACATCGGCTGGGTAACTCATCAAGGGTTTCAGCGCCACGGTTATGCATTCGAAGCCACAAAATCATTATTAGATTATGCATTCAAGAATTTTGATTTACACCGAGTAATTGCAGATATTGATATGCGGGTTCCGGAATCTGCATATCTTGCTGAAAAACTAGGAATGCGGCGGGAGGGCAGTTTTATTGAAGGTGAATTTTTTAAAGGCGAATGGTGCGATATGTGGCTGTACGCAATTTTAAAAAGAGAATTTCACGCTTAGATCCCAGTTTTGAAAAGCAATTTTCTTACTTGTCATAAGTGGGCGACTCTTTTTTTATTGTTTAATAATGCAGAACGGATGACCTTCAGGGTCAATACAGACCCAGAAAGTGTCACTGGACTTTGAAAGTAATCTTCCTCCAAGAGCCTCAATCTCCTTAAGAGCAAGATCAAAATCGTCCACTCTAATGTCGAAGTGCACTTGAGTAGGAACATCCCCGTTGGGCCATGACGGTGCGACATAGTTGGAGATTTGTTGAAAAGCTATCCCCGGCAGATCCTGTGAAATTCCTATTACAGACCAATCAGATTCAGATTGAACAACCGTATACCCAAGAATTTCTGCATAGAATTTTGACAACGCAATTGGGTCCTTGCAATCAATCACAGTCCCGTGCAGTTTCCCGATCATGGGCAAACGTTATGGTCCGGTCAAAGCGTGGTCAAGGATTACCGGCCTCACAAATACTCCGGTTTATAGGGCGACTCTTCTAGTTACAAAGATTGGATTAGAGTTCTCGTATGTCTAAATACATCATCTATTTCAATCAGCAATGGGTTGGCGATCATCCAGAAGAGTGGTTCATACCGCGCGGTCCTCTTTCTCGTGCAATTGTTGAAGAGATGAAAGAGGCGGGTGTCTTGATTTTTGCAGGTGGTCTTGTTGAGGAAATCGAAGAAGCATTTGGATCGGATGAAAATGGAGTCATCGGTAACCCCATCACAACTAGTGGAGAATTCCTTGGCGGATTGACAATTATTGATGTAGCCACAGACGAAGAAGCAAAGATGTGGGGAGCCAAGGTTGGTAAAGCCTGTGGTTGGCCTCAAGAGATTCGAAAGTTCAAAGATTAGAGAATTTAGCTCCAGCTAATAGGGCGACTTTTCTCTTTCCATTATGATTTAGGCGTGCACAAGATTTTTGAGATGCCTGTGGCGGATGTTTACGTTCATTATATGAATAAGGTGAAGCGCAAAGACCGCACTGAAGCCGAGCTAATCAAAGTGATCACGTGGCTCACAGGTTTCGATTCGAAGACGTTAAAGGCCCACTTGAAGAAGCAGACGACATTCAAGGAATTCTTTAGAGCTGCCAAGATTCATCCAAATGCAAAGCTGATTACTGGCTCTATATGTGGTGTGAAGATTGTTGAAATTGAAGACCCTTTGATGAAGAAAATCAGATATATGGACAAGTTGGTTGATGAGCTTGCGAAAGGCCGCCCAATGGAGAAGATTCTTCGATC
>JACCDP010517065.1_pt1 | contig 13502 bp, 12 predicted proteins | sample 7445841 | NCBI WGS metagenome assembly JACCDP01 (sample SAMN15323441, study PRJNA562643) | freshwater metagenome | isolation source: river surface water | place: USA:Blue River Watershed | collected 2017-08-17
AAGTGCCCGGGCCATACCGATGATGGCGCCTGTCAACATGCCAGGCAGCGCAAGCGGCAACACATGGTGACCAACCATCTGCAAACGAGAGGCCCCCATACCGAGTGCCGCCTCACGTATCGAGGGCGGCACGGCTTTGAGCGCTGCGCGCGAGGCGATGATGATCGTGGGCAGCGTGAGCAGTGTGAGCACGAAGCCGCCGACGAGCGGCGCTGAGCGCGGCAAGCCAAAGAAACCGATGAATACCGCGAGCCCGAGCAGACCGAACACGATCGAGGGTACAGCGGCGAGGTTGTTGATGTTGACCTCGATGATGTCGGTCAGACGATTACGAGGCGCAAACTCCTCGAGATACACCGCCGCGCCGACCCCGATCGGGAACGAGAGCAACAGCGTGATCAAGAGGGTCAACAACGAGCCGATCAAGGCACCTCGCACACCCGCCTGCTCGGGGTCACGCGAGTCGCCGTTCGAGAAGAACGAGCGGTTGAAGCGCAGGTCGAGATCACCGCGTTGCTCGAGCGCGCTCAACCAGCCGATTTGCTGATCTGAAAGCCGACGCTCATCTTCCGGAGCGGTACGACTGACATTACCCTTCAACACCATGTCGACGGTGTCATCGGCGAGTAACCACAGAGTCTGCCGCTGCCCGATGAGATCGGGGTTGGAGGTCACCGCGCGCTGCAACTCCATCGAGGCCGCACTGCTCATCAGGCCGTAGAGTTCGCGTAAGTTTGGCCGACCTTCCACTTGCGGAAACTCCTCGCGCAGCGCCGCACGCACCAGGGCCTGATAATCCGCCACAACGAGATCATCGGGATCACGATTACCAGCAGGATCGATCGCCTGTGGGTCGTAGAAAATCTCGAGCTTCACGTAGCTCTGCTGAAAGACCGAGAGCCCCTGCGCAAAGATCGTCCCGAACAAGAACACGACAAAGGCGATACCGGCACTGACGGCCGCGAACCCATAGAAGCGGAATCGACGCTCCGCACGATAGCGACGCGCGAGGCTGTTGCGTACCTGCTGCTGCGTCTCGGCCGCCGATTTCATCACCGTGTTATTCGTACTGTTCACGGTACTTCCTCACGACGTAGAGCGCGATGACGTTCAGAACCAAGGTCACGATGAACAGCATCAGACCCAATGCGAACGCCGCCAGCGTTTTGGGACTGTCGAATTCCTGATCGCCCACCAGCAGAGTCACGATCTGTACCGTCACGGTCGTCACCGCTTCGAGCGGATTGGCCGTGAGGTTCGCCGACAGACCGGCCGCCATCACCACGATCATGGTCTCACCGATCGCGCGCGAGATCGCCAGCAGCACGCCACCCACGATGCCGGGCAGCGCCGCGCGCAGCACCACTTGCTTGATGGTTTCGGATCGCGTGGCGCCGAGTGCATACGCACCATCACGTAGGCTTTGCGGCACGGCCGTGATCATGTCATCCGCCAGCGACGAGACGAACGGGATGATCATGATGCCCATGACAAGGCCCGCCGCAAGCGCGCTTTCGCCCGCCACATCGAGCCCAATCGATTCGCCCCACACACGCAAAATGGGTCCGACCGTCGTCACGGCAAAGAATCCGTACACGACCGTCGGTACGCCCGCGAGCACTTCGAGCAGAGGCTTGACGACCTTGCGTACCTGCGAGGGCGCGTATTCGGCGAGATAAATGGCCGAGAACAAACCGATCGGCACCGCGACGATCATCGCGATGAACGAAATCAGCAGCGTGCCGGCAAACAGCGGAATAGCGCCGAACGCACCCGAAGAGCCTACTTGATCGGCGCGAATCGCCATCTGCGGTGACCAGCGAGTTCCAAAGAGAAACTCCGACACCGGCACGATGTTGAAAAAGCGCGTGGCTTCAAACACGACCGACAGGACGATCCCGAGCGTCGTGAGCACGGCCACGAGCGAACAGAGGAACAGCAAACCTTCGAAGACACGCTCGACCGAGTTGCGTGCTCGCAGCTCCGGGGTGATGCGCGAGCGAGTGATGAAAAGACCCAGGACCGCAACCGCAAACGCAAGCGCGGTCAGCGCCATGCGCGAATAACCCTGCAAGCGAACATACTCGGCCGCTGCGACGCCCGCCTCTGCCGATATCTGCGAGGCCGGGATGTTACCCGCGATGACGTTACGAACGTCGTTAAGGAAGAGCGTGAAGCCATCTTGACCGAGCGACATCACCGAAGCAGGCAGATGCGAGGTGACGATCGCGATCAACACGCGATCCTGCACGCTCACCCACAAAATGACGAGCAGCAACGCCGGCAGACCGGCCCACAACGCCGCAAGCAATCCGTAATGACCCGGTAGCGAATGCAGCTCGCGGATACCGCGCGCGCCGCCAGCGACGGCTAGCGCCCGCGCCTTCCCAATCTGGAACGCGACGAACGACAGCAGCGCCAAGGCAACGATCAGCAGCGATGGTGTCATGGGGATCCAGGCAGACCGGGGTCGGGGGACGTCATTTTATCGACTTGTGCCACCGCGGTCGCCTTGTGCAATCAAAATTTCATCTGATTGGCATAAAAGCGACATACACGATGGCCAGTCTACGGAAGATAGGGGAAGTGTTGCTCGCAATTCAGAACGACCAATTCAGGTCGATCATGATCCGCTCGTAATCCTTCCCAGCCGAGGTGTCGACCTGCAGCTCATTGATCATCCAGACCCATCCTAGGCGCAGATTCGAATTGAGCTGGTAAGCGCCGCGAAACGCATATCCCGAGGCATCCGTCGCACCGCCCGCGAAGTCGGAGTCGACCCACTGGCCGAACATCGCGTCCTTTTCGATCAGCTGGTACAGCAAGCCGAATTCCCAACTAGACGGGATGGACGAACTCGCCCGCCCGTAGGTGAAGCCGACCGAGTAGGCCGTATCGAGCGGATTAGCCCCCTCTGCTGCCATATTCATCGCGTAGTTGGCAAACAGATTCAGCGGTCGATCCGCCACACGCGTCTGCCACTCACCCTGCCACTCGAGCACGTCATAATCGTTAGCAAGGCAAGCACCACCGGAGCTGCTTCGGCAACCGATCGTCTTCGTCGTGTTGCCGAAGAAACCACCGGCACTACCCGCTTGCACGATTGCGTGACCTTCGACGGCGCGATGATCGAGATAGCTCAACGCCATGAGGTAACGATCACCCGAGGCGGTCGTATCGCGAAATCCAAGTTGGGCTCCGAGCATCTCCGAGTCAACGATCGCGCTGCGTTCAGCAAGGCGCGTGACGAAGCTGCTCGCAAACCAACCGGTCGGGCCCTGCTGCCAATTAGCGGCAAAACCCTCAGGGTTAACGTCGCCGTCGTAGAAGTAGCTGCCAACGCGCGTCCAAGGCATCTTCATCTTGCCCGCCGTCAGACGCCATTGCTCGTTCGGCATCCACTCGCCATAAGCCAAGTCGATATACACCGACTTGCGTGAGTTGGCATCGCTGAGAGTCACGTTCGTCGAACGCGCATCCGCATTCTCAGCGGTGCTCAGCTGCCACTCGACCCGAACAGTGTCATTGACTCGAGCGAGCGCACCGAAGCGCCCACGGATGCGATCGCGATTACGCGCAACAGCCCCTTCGGCATCGATATTCTCGTTGCGATAACGCAGATCACCGCGCCACTGCCAACGCGCAAGCCAACCGGAGCTCGCACTCTCGCCAAGCGCGCGGGCAAGGTTGTCCGCGCCTTGATCGATCGACTCCTGCTGATCCGCATTCGCCGTGGTGACTGCCTCGAGCTGACTCGCTTGGCTCTGCTGCGCTGCTTCGAGCGCAGCGAGCCGCTCCTGCAACGCGGCCAACTGCGCGCGAAGTGCAGCGAGCTCGTCGGTCGAGACTTGCGCCTGCGCGCCGCCAGCGACCAAACTCAAAGAGACGGCGAGCGTCGCCGCGATATTGCGCTGACGATTCATTACGGCGCGAAGTTCTTCAGTGCCTTCACGTCAGCCCGCGTCTTAGCCAGATCAGCGCTGGGCTGCGCGACGAGTCCGCGATCCGCAAGGTAGCCCTCTTCGCCCAACGCCTTCTCGCTCACGTATTCATTGACGAATTCACGCAGACCCGGGATCACGCCGATGTGCGCTTTCTTGACGTAAATGAAGAGCGGACGCGAAGCGGGGAACTTGCCCGAGGCGATCGTCTCGAAGGTGGGCTCGACACCGTTAATCTTCACACCACGCAGCTTGTCGAGATTTTCCTCGAGGAAGCTGAAGCCGAAAATACCAATGGCATTCGGGTTCGCTTCGAGCTTCTGCACGATCAGGTTGTCGTTCTCGCCCGCCTCGACGAAGGCACCGTCTTCACGCAGCGTGTGGCAGATCCGCTTGAAGCGCTTTTCGTCCATCTTGCGCAGGTTGTCGATCCACGGATACGTGCGGCAGCCCGTCTCCATGTAGAGCTCGTGGAACGAGTCGCGCGTACCCGAAGTCGGCGGCGGGCCGAGCACTTCGATCTTGATGTTGGGCAGAGACTTATCGATATCGCGCCAGTTCTTGTACGGGTTCGCGATCAAGGCAGACGGATTCGCCGGATCTGGCACCTGCTTAGCGAGTGCGAGATACACCATCTTCGGCGTGAGATTCATCGTCGGGCCGCGCTTGCTCTCCGAGAGCGTCAACCCGTCATAGCCCACGCGAACTTCGAGGATGTCCTTCACCCCGTTCTTCTGGCAGGTCGCAAACTCGTTGGCATTCATCCGACGCGAAGCGTTGGCGACATCCGGATGCTGCGGACCAACCCCATTGCAGAACAGCTTGATGCCACCGCCGGTGCCCGTGCTCTCGACCTTGGGGGTCTTGAAGCGACCCTGACGACCAAGCTGCTCGGCGACCGCCGTCGTGAACGGGTAAACCGTCGAGGAACCCACCACGTTGATGAAATCGCGGGCAGCCTGTGCGTGAGCGCTGATCGAACCGGCCGCCAAAGCGACGGCGAAAGTGAGCGAGATCAAGGGTTTCTGAAACACGGTCGGCACCTCTGTATTGGCGAGTGGTGATAATGATGGGCACGAAATGTGACAGATTTATTTCATCGGATTTAACTCAAGCCTCACAAGGGCTTGCACTCTCCGCCCCCCCTCCCTATAACGGGCGCCATGTCCGCGACGCTCGAACTCACGCAAGACCTCATCGCCCGCAACTCCGTCACGCCCGTCGATGCCGGATGTCAGCAGGTCATGGGCGATCGTCTGGCCGCACTCGGCTTCAAGGTCGAGTCGCTGCGCTACGGCAATGTCGAGAACCTCTGGGCGACCCGCGGTACCGGCACGCTCACGATCTGCTTCGCGGGTCATACAGATGTGGTTCCGACCGGCCCTCTCGAGGAGTGGCGGAGCGACCCGTTCAAGCCGGTGATCAAGGACGGCATGTTGTTCGGACGCGGTGCGGCGGACATGAAAAGTGGCTTGGCCGCCATGATCACCGCGACGGAAGAGTTCGTTCGTGCCCATCCAAACCATCGCGGGCGTATCGCCTTCCTGATCACCAGTGACGAGGAAGGTCCTTCGGTCGATGGCACCAAGCGCGTCGTCGAGACGCTGCGCGAGCGCGGCGAGCACATCGACTACTGCATCGTGGGTGAGCCTTCGAGTGAGTCGTCGATCGGCGACACCATCAAGATCGGGCGGCGCGGTTCGCTGTCGGGGCGTTTGACGGTGCATGGCGTACAAGGGCACGTGGCTTATCCGCAAGTGGCCGAGAACCCCGTCCACACTCTCGCCCCGGCGCTGTTCGAGCTTACCTCGCGCACCTGGGATCAGGGGAACGAGCACTTCCAACCGACGACCTTCCAGATTTCGAACCTGAACGCGGGTACGGGCGCACCGAACGTGATTCCAGGCGAACTGAAGGCGCGCTTCAATCTACGCTATTCACCGGTGCAGAGCATCGAGGCGCTCAAAGAAACCGTCGAAGGGATCCTAAATAAGCACGGCGTACGTTATACGCTCGAGTGGTATGTGTCGGGCGAACCGTTCTACACGCAACCCGGCCCGCTATCGGATGCCGCCGTCGCTGCCATCGAGAGCGTTACCGGCAAGAAGCCGAAACTCTCGACGGGGGGTGGTACGTCGGATGGGCGCTTCATCGCCCCGATGGGCGCGCAAGTCGTCGAGCTCGGCGTCATCAACGCGACCATTCACAAGGTCAACGAAAGCGTCTGCATCGCCGACATTGATCAACTGCACAAGATGTATTGCGGGATGCTGGAGCGACTGATCGCTCCGAGCAGCGAAAACAGCTAGAACAACCAGTTCGATCCTTGCGCGATCAGCGCACCGAGCAACGCACCGGCGAGCACATCGGTCGGGTAGTGAAGCCCGAGCACCACGCGCGATGCCGCCACCATCAAGGCGAACGGCACCAGTAACACCGCGAGTGCAGGCACATGCGAGATCGCGATCGCCGTGAACATCACGGCATGCAAAGTGTGCCCCGAGGGAAAACTATAGCGATCCAGCGGCGGCATAGCGCACTCGATGCCGATCAAGCCGATGTAGGGACGTTCGCGCACGAGTTTCTTCTTGAGCGCCTTGTAGAGCAGTAATCCGAAGGCGCCGGCGGCGAGCATCTCGAGCGAAATCCACAGACCCTGCGCGACTCCGCGGCCACTCGCCCAAGCGATGAGCGGCATCGCGGCCATCAGCACGTACCAAAACACGCCGTCACCCAGACGCGAGACCACGCGGAAAGTATTGCGAATCAAGCGACGACGACACGCCGCATTCGCGAGTAAGCACATTCTTCGTTCGACGCGATCGACTCGAACGAAGAAGGCGCTCATGAGGTCACCACACTCCGCGACACGTCGGCCTCGATGACGTTCTCGTAGAGCCTCGAGAGACGCTCGGCCATGCTGCGCGACGTCCAGCGCTGTGCATCCTCACGCGCGCACTCCGAGAGCAGCATGCGCTTGGCAGGATCACGCAACACCGAGGCAACCCCTTCAGAGAACGCCTCGATATCCTCAGGAACCACCACGGCACCCTTCACACCCGCCAGCACATCAGCCGTACCCATCACGGCTGTCGAGACGACCGGCGTGCCCTGCGCCATCGCTTCGAGCAGCACGAGACCCTGCGTCTCGGTGCGCGAGGCGAAGACAAAGGCATCGGCTGCGTTGTAGCAGTCGAGCAGTGTCGTGGTGCGATCCATGTAACCCTTGAACAGCACATTCGCATCAAGCCCCAGCGAGCTTACGAGCTGGCGAATATGCGACTCGGCAGGCCCCTCGCCCGCGATGATCAAAAGCACATCGGGCACCTTGGTGCGCAGACGCGCGAGCATGCGAACCAAGAAATCGATGTTCTTCTCGTGCGCGACACGACCGACGAAGAGTGCGACCGGGCGCTGCGGATCGATCCCGTGAGCCGCTCTGAAGTGGGCCCCGTGCCCGGGCGCGAAGCATCCTGCCGGCAATCCGGTCGGCAGCACCTCGATCGGCGTCTGCACGCCGTAGGCACGCAGCGCATCCGCCATTTGCCGCGACGGCGAGATCACCGTCTGCACATCGTGGCACTGCGAAACCGTAAAGCGGCGCGCCAGCGCCTTCATCCACGCCGCCGGCAAGGCGGGCACGTAGTGATGCAGGTAGTGCTCAAAGTAGGTGTGATACGTCTCAACGATGGGCGCACCCAAGCGCCGCGCGACGCGAACGCCGGCATAGTGAGCGAGAAAGGGCGTCTGGATGTGCACCACGTCGACATCCTCAGGCTTTAAGCGCGAGGTGTAGCGCATGAATTCGTTCCAGTTGAACGCGCGGTCCTCCGGATCACGCGGCACCTGCCACGAGGGAATCCGAACGATATCGGCGTCATCCGCGATGTGGGGTGCTTGCGGATACTGCGGTGCGATCAAGGTGCAAGCGTGCCCGAGACCGAGCAAATCCTGCCGAAAAGTTTGGATCGACGTCGAGACGCCGTTCACCCGAGGGAAGTAGACGTCTGACACCATGAGGATTCGCATCGCCCTAAGATAAGGTCGACTTATTACAACTTGATTTCATTGACGCGACTCGCATCCCGCCCGGATATGTCACTCTGATGACACCATCCAACGCGACCCCGCGCTGCGTTTGAGGCAGAAGTCGCCCCTGCATTCCGACAAAACGACCCTCATCATCAAAGGTGATCAGGGTGGTCGGCACGAACGGCCGCAACAACGCGGACGAGGCTTCGAGCCGCACGTTGGTGAGGCCGTCCGCGCCGTAGGCGGTGCTCGTCGCCCGTAAGCCGAGCACCATGGCCTGCTCCGCAACGAGATATTGCAGTTCGATGGGTTTGCCTCGGCGAAGGTCTCGCAACTGCGCTTGAAGATGGGTAATCAGCGTGGGTCCCGCGAGCACCTCGCCCTCAACCTCGAGTCGTACCTTACGCCGACGTGCTCCATCGCGAATGTCGAGATGAATAAAGCCACCCTCACGAGTTGCCTCAACATCCTGGGAAATCCGCATGCGCTGCAATCGATACCGCCGCCAAGCAGCGCCGTCGTAGATCAACTCCTCACGCGCGACGGCCACCCCCGCCCCATCGCGCCACTCGCTGTAGCCGAAGGCACCGCAGCGGCCGCCACCCAACTCGAAGCGCGCACCGCGCTCGGCTTTACCGGTGACTTCGGCCTCGCCATTCAAGGTGGCGTCTTCCGCGCGCGCCGTGGCCGCGGCGAACGTCAAGCAAAGCACCAGAATGGGGATCACGCAGCGCATGAACTTAGGCGACTTCGCGCGCCGCCTGAACTTCGCGAGCGAGACGCAGACCTTCGCTCATCTCGAGCCAGTTCCACACCCCGAGGCGACCGTTGCGATCTTCGACGAGAGCCGAGCAACTCTCGACCCAATCGCCGTCATTGCAATAGAGCACATTGTCAATCGTCGTGATCTCAGCGCGATGGATGTGTCCACAAATTGCACCATCGAGACCGCGACGCTTCACTTCGTGCGCGACCGCCTGCTCGAAGCTCGAGATGTAGTTCACCGCGTTCTTGACCTTGTGCTTCAGGTAGTTCGCGAGCGACCAGTAGTCGTAGCCAAAGGCGCGACGAACCCGATTGAAGTGCCGGTTCATGTCGATCGAGAAGTCGTAAGCGCGCGAGCCGAGTGCGGCGAGCCACGGGCTGCACTTGACGACACTGTCGAACTCATCGCCGTGCAGCACGAGCAGACGCTCGCCACGCGCGGTGGTGTGCACGCAGTCACGCACGATCTCGAGATTACCAAACACCGTACCGGCGAACTCACGCAGATCTTCGTCGTGATTGCCAGGCACGTAGACCACACGGGTGCCGTGCTTTGCCTTACCCAGAATGGTTCGGACGACGTTGTTATGTTCCTGCGGCCAGTAGAAGTTTTTCCGCAAGCTCCACAGGTCGATCACATCGCCGACGAGGTACAAGGTGTCGGTGTGAACATCGCGGAGAAAATCGAGCAGCGCGGTGGCGTTGCAGCCACGATTACCCAGGTGGATATCGGAGATGAAGACGCTGCGGACCCAATGACGAGGCGCGTTGGCGGGGCTCATGCGCGGAGGCTGCACTCCGCCTATGACGAGGAGATGACGCTTGGATTAATTTATTGAGACGAGCGCGCGTTCGACCACACACCGACAACGGCGATCGCAAACACGCTCATGAACACCCACGCGGGCATCGACAACCCGAGCAGACTCCAATCAATCTTCTGACATTCACCCGCGCCGGTGAGCACCTTCTGCACCACCGTCATGAGCGGGAATACATCCATCATGTAATCGAAGCTCGCACCGCACGAGGGCACGCTACCGAACGGCAGACTCTGAATGTAAACGTGGCGACCCGCGACATAAAGCGGGAACGCCGCTGCGAGCGCGAGCAAGGCCGCATAAACACGGGCGCCAGCGACTCCGCGCGGATGATGCAAGGCAGCAATCAGAAACACCGCACCTAAGATCACAACACCTACGCGCTGAAACATACACAGGGGACAAGGCTCGAAACCGAGCACGCGCTCAGCATAGAGCGCGTAGCCCATCATCGCAGCGCAGGCCAGAAACCCTGCCCAATTCAGCAGACGTCGATCGAGTTTCAACCCTCGCCCTCGCGCTGTTGCTGTTCACGCTGTTTGAGCTCGCGCTCGACGTCTTCGATACGCACGTGCCGGATGTCCTTGCCGTGCACCATGAAGACCACGTACTCGCAGATGTTCTTGGCATGATCGCCAATACGCTCGAGCGCTCGTACCACCCACATGACATCGATCACACGACGAATGGCGCGCGGATCTTCCATCATGAATGTGATCGACTGGCGCTGGATGGCCTCGTACTCTTCATCGACCAAGCGATCCTGACGCGCCACGCGCAGCGCCGCTTCCGGATCCATCCGAGCGAAGGCGTCGAGGGCATCGTGCACCATGTTCTGCACGACCCGACCGAGGTGTTTGATCTCGCGGTACTTATCGACCGGACGCTCCTGACTCGCGAGGCGCGCGGCGATGTAGCCAATCTTTTCGCATTCGTCACCCATCCGCTCAAGATCGGTGATCGCCTTGATAATGGCGACGATCAGGCGCAGGTCACCGGCGGTGGGATTACGAGTAGCGAGGATGCGCGAGCACTCCTCGTCGATCGAGACTTCCATCTTGTTCACTTCGAAGTCGTCACGCGCCACGGTCTCACCGAGCAGGCTATCGCCCTCGACCATGGCCGAGACCGCCTTGGCGAGCTGCTGCTCGACGAATCCACCCATCGTGAGCACCTGGCCGCGAACACGCTCCAAGTCTTCGTTGAAGCGGCGCGAAATATGATGCGAGAGATCAGACGTTTCCATGGCGACACCCCCAATACGTGGGACGACTCAATTTTCTAAATCCTGCTCCGCAGAATAGCGACTGTCGGTCGCCTTGGCGACAGACTCACGCACGAGACGTAGCGGTGCGAAGTGGCAGCTGAACGTGCTACCCCGCCCCTCGACGCTCTCGATCTTCAACTCGCCACCGTGTTTCTGCAGCACGTGACGCACGATCGCCAAGCCCAAGCCAGAGCCACCCTTGTCGCGCGCCCGACCCGGATCGACTCGGTAAAAGCGCTCGGTCAGCCTCGGCAGATGCTCCACCGCGATGCCAGGGCCCGTGTCGGTGACGGCGAAATGACCACCATCATCATCGGTCCACCAACGCAGCGTGATGGTCCCGCCGGGCGGCGTGTATTTGGCCGCGTTGTCGACGAGATTCCAGAACGCCGAATGGATGAGACCCTGATCACCCATCAAACCATCGGGGGACTCGATCCGCAGCTCAACGGCATGTGCCTTCGCATCGCGCGCCGACAAATCCTTGCGCAGCAGCGTCAATAGACCCACCACATCGATCGGAGTTCCAACAACCTGCTCGTCGGTCGCCTCGAGACGCGAGAGCTCGAGCAGATCTGAAATGATCGTCGTCATGCGCTCGGACTGCCGTCGCATCTCGCCGATCGGCCCGCGCAGATCATCGGGCAGCGTCTCATCGAGGGCGAGCGTCTCGAGATAACCCGAAATCACGGTCAGCGGCGAGCGCAGCTCATGTGAGGCGTTGGCGACGAAATCTTTGCGCATGGTCTCGAGCTGCGACTGTCGCGTGACATCGCGCACCAACAGGAACACCTGCCCCTCGCCATACGGCACGCCCTGAAACTCCAGCGTCGTGGCGTCCCCCACTCGCGGCGGAACCCGCAAGCTCGCGCTGTAATCGCCCTTGGCGAGATAGCGCGAGAACTCCGGCACTCGCAACAGGCCCGCAATCTGAAGGCCAAAGTCCGTCTTGCGCTTGAGCCCGAGCAGCTCGGCAGCTTTGCGATTGAACCAGACGATTTCATTGGCCGAATTGAGCGCAACGACGCCATCAGGCATCGAAGCCGTCGAGCGACGCAGCTCGCGGAACAGACTCAGCAGACGTTTCTTGTGGAACTGCTTACGCCGATGCAGTCGCGACACCTGCGATACGAGATCACCCCAAAGGCCGCCCGCATCGGGCGGATCGCGGCGATTGCGGTTACGCAGCCAATGATCGAACTGGTGCAGGTTGACGAGGTTGCGAACGAGCTCGATCGCGAGCGCGCCCGCGATGCCCCACCACGGGTGACCCACGGCGAAGCCGACCGCGATCCCGAGCCCGACGACGAGCGCGAGACGGCCGAGCGCATAAGCCCAATCCTGAAAACCGTTGTCCAGATGAATTCACTCCGCGCGGGGAGAGAATCGATATCCCGCTCCGCGCACCGTTTGCACCATGCGATCGTACCCGAATTCCTCGAGTGCTTTGCGCAGGCGGCGGATATGCACGTCGATCGTGCGCTCTTCCACGTAAACGTTGCCGCCCCAGATCCGATCGAGCAACTGTTCACGCGAATAGACCCGATCCGGGTGGGTCATAAAGAATTCGAGCATGCGGTATTCGGTGGGGCCGAGTGTCACGGGCTTATCACCGGCCATGACACGGTGCGCGACGGGGTCGAGCTTCAGACCCTCAAAGTCGATAACCTCACCTTCGACCTTCGGATCCGAGCGACGCAGCACCGCATTGATGCGCGCGACGAGCTCACGTGGCGAGAAGGGCTTGGTGATGTAATCGTCTGCACCGCCCTCGAGTCCTGCGACCTTGTCAGACTCTTCGGCGCGTGCGGTCAGCATGATCACCGGCAAGTCACGAAAATTCACATCGCGCTTCACTTGGCGCGTGAACTCGAGCCCGCTCATATCGGGGAGCATCCAATCGACGAGCATCAAATCGGGACGCTTGTCGGCGAGCTGCGCTCGCGCGGCCTGGGTATCGGCGGCCTCGCGAACCTCGAAGCCTGCACGACGGAGACCAAAGCCGATCATGTCGCGAATCGGCTTCTCGTCCTCAACGACCAGAATCTGTTTTGCTGCCATCAGGGGGAGTCGTGTTGTCCTCGTTTCAGACATATTTCAAACGACTCGTGTTGCAGGCCTGTGACACTCGGGAATCTTTGCGACCTCATCGCGCACATAGATCGGCACAGCTTGGGTTGGATCAACGCCCTGACCTGCCTCGGCCAGCGGCTTGGCGAGCGCGAGCACCTCGCGGGCGCGAGGCAGTAACTCGGGGTAGACCTTGGCGAGACCCGGCAATGCCGCAAGTTCCGGATAGGCTCGAAACCCGTGCCCGGCACCGATCGCAAGACACGCACTCGATCGAGAGGCGATGTTCGCCGCCCAACGCTCTGTCACCACATCCGGCGAACTCACTGACTCGCCGGTCAGCTCGCCAGAAGCGGCATCCATCACTGCGTGATAGACCTCACCCATCCGCGCATCGTTGCAAACCAAGATGACCGTGGGCTCAACTCCCTCGGCGCGCGCGGTATCGACGGCGCGCAAGGCTACCGCCGCCAAGGTCGACACGGGAACGACGGGCAACCCGGCACCGAAGGCCAAACCCTGCACCACGCTCGCTGTCAGACGCACACCGGTGAAGCTGCCGGGGCCCCGCGCAAACGCGATCGCATCGAGATCGGTCAGCGCCAC
>JACCDP010046501.1_pt1 | contig 13498 bp, 10 predicted proteins | sample 7445841 | NCBI WGS metagenome assembly JACCDP01 (sample SAMN15323441, study PRJNA562643) | freshwater metagenome | isolation source: river surface water | place: USA:Blue River Watershed | collected 2017-08-17
CAAGCAGAAGTTGCAGATCGTTTAGCTGCCAAACCAAACACCAAAGAATATGGAATTCCCAGCGTTAAGGCTGCTTGGTGGGCAGATGTAACTGGGGCTGGTTCGGTCTCACGTTCGATCTTCTGGCCAGCACCAAATGTGGATTCGAAGTTAGTTGGATTTAAACGCCGCGCAACACCAGGTGACGAAACTCTGCGTAAGGAAGTATTTGCGATTATCGATCTGGCATTTGCACAGCGCCGCAAGATGCTGCGCGCTGCACTGTCATCACGCTATGGCAGTTCGGTTGCAGCAGAAGCGCATTTAGTAGCCGCGGGGATCGACCCCACGTTGCGCGGTGAATCACTTAATATCAGCGCATTCTGCAAAATAGCGCAACAAGGTTTAGAGTCTTAGCGTGCCTAAATCTAATCGCAACTCTGTCACCGTACGAGTTCCTGCCAAAGTAAATTTGCAACTAGCGGTTGGCCCACGTGAGGCAGATGGTTTTCACAATCTTGTTACAGTTTTTCAAGCAATCTCTATCTATGATGATGTGACGATTACTAAATCTGCATCTGGCAATGGAATAACAATTTCAATCGTTGGTGACCACACCCATGGAGTTCCTGCGGATACAACTAATTTGGCAGTTAAGGCAGCGCAGTTAATCGCTAATGAATATGATTTTGTGATTGACGCTCATATTGAAGTTAACAAATCTATTCCGGTGGCCGGCGGTATGGCTGGTGGAAGTGCAGACGCTGCAGCAGTAATAGTTGGAATTAATGAACTTTATGAGCTCGATATGTCTCGCGAAGAGATGCACGAATTTGGTTCGCGACTGGGAAGCGACGTTCCTTTTATGATTTCTGGTGGCACTGCAATCGGGCAAGGTAGAGGCGATCAATTAACTGCAGCGCTATCGCGCGGCACATATCACTGGGTTTTAGCCTTATCAACAGTTGGATTATCAACGCCAGCTGTTTACCAAGAGTGCGATCGTTTACGCGCCGGGTTAGATATTGCAGCGCCGCAAACTAGCGATGCACTTATGCAGTCGTTATTAGCCGCAGATCCAAAAGCGGTCGGCCAGGCTTTACACAATGACCTGCAATCAGCGGCGTGCTCTCTGCGCCCGGCTTTAACTTTAGTACTGGATGTTGGCGAAGAATATGGCGCACTTGGTTCGATAGTTTCTGGGTCTGGGCCAACAGTTGCCTTCTTAGTTGCTGATGAGGAACAAGGTTTAGATCTAGCAGTGGCACTTACTGCCAGTGGCGTAGTTGGAAGCGTTGCACGAGCATACGGCCCAGTGCACGGAGCGAAAGTTATTTAATTATCTTCAAGGTGCGCTGCTAGTGCGCTAAGTAAATCTGCTAGCGCAGTTCTTTGCTCGCGAGTTAAACCTTTAAGTAGTTCTCTTTCATGTTCAAGCAAACCTTCCAAAGCCTTATCCACTGCGCGCATGCCAGATGCCGTTAAAGTTACAAGTGATCCACGGCCATCATCTGGATCTGGCTGACGAGTAATTAACTTCATCTCCTCCAAACGGTCCAAGCGATTTGTCATCGTGCCACTAGTTACAAGCGTTTCTTGCATTAGTGCGCCAGGGGAGAGTTGATACGGATCTCCAGCGCGACGAAGGGCTGCTAATACATCGAAGTCCCAAGTTTCTAGATCGGCAAATGCATCACGCCGGGCGATATCCAAGTTTCGCGAAATTCGTGAAATGCGGCTAAGTACCGCAAAGGGGCTGATATCTAAATCAGGGCGTTCGCGCTTCCAATCCGCGATTAGGCGGTCAACTTCATCGCGATAGGCGCTCATAGGTCTAGAGGATATATCTCTTGTGCGGATCGGCCCCAATGGTCGCGAGCACACATAGATATGAGGGAGAATATGCGTTCCGCCATTGTGTAGTGGCTAGCACATGGGCCTTTGAAGCCCAGGGTCCAGGATCGATACCTGGTGGCGGAGCAATATCGATTGCCCGCCGATAGAACTGGCGGAGCCACCAAATGAATTACCCGCACCAGTTAGACTTACATCATGAGTGCAAATCTCGAAACGGTTGTTGTTCTCGCCGCCGGTGAAGGCACTCGCATGAAATCTGCAACACCTAAAGTTCTTCACGAAGTTGCAGGCCGCTCACTTGTTGGCCACGTTCTACATGCAGTCAGTGCACTTTCTCCAAAGAAAATCCACGTTGTAGTTGGCGCAGGCCGTGAAGCCGTTGAAGAACATTTAAATCAAGTCGCGCCAAATGTCACAACTGTTTTCCAAGAGCGACGTGGCGGCACTGGCCATGCAACACAGTTAGCGCTCGCAGGTACCGATATCTCAGGCACCATCTTGATCCTGGCTGGCGATACACCAATGCTTACCGGCGAATCCCTTAAGCAACTTCTAGATACTCACCACGCAGGTGGCTTCACCGCCTCCGTTCTAACGGCCGAACATCCAGATCCAACTGGCTATGGCCGCATTGTTCGCGCTGATGATGGATCGCTACTTCGCATAGTTGAAGAACGCGATGCTGACGATTTTGTAAAGGCGATTTATGAGGTTAATTCAGGCGTTTATGCCTTTGATGCTAAGAAGTTATCTGGTGCCATCGGAAAGTTAACCAACGATAATTCGCAGGGCGAACTCTATTTAACTGATGTGATTGAAATCTTGCGCAAAGAAGGCGGGACAATTGCCGCCGCAATGATTGAGGATTTTATTGAAATCTTGGGAGTTAACGATCGGGTGCAGTTAGCTGAAAGTGCGGCTTTGCTTCGCGATCGCATCAACGAAGGCTTTATGCGCGCAGGTGTCACTATCGTTGATCCAACGACAACCTGGATCGATGCAACAGCCGAGATTGAAAGCGATGTAACTATTTTTCCGGGCACCGCAATTTTAGGTTCTACCAAAGTGGCAACCGGTGCGGTTATTGGACCTCGCACAACTCTTGAATCCTGCAATGTCTTAGAAGGCGCAAAGATCATCGAATCTAATTGTTTCGAAGCAACTATCGGCGCTCGAGCAAGCGTTGGCCCTTACTCATATCTTCGTAAGGACACACTGCTCGGTAGTGAGGCTAAGGCTGGTGCCTTCGTTGAAATGAAGAATGTAAAAGTTGGAGATGGTTCGAAAGTTCCACATCTGTCTTATGTTGGCGATGCCACTATTGGTGAAGGTTCAAATATCGGAGCAGCTACGATCTTTGTTAACTATGACGGGGTAGAGAAGCATCACACCACTATCGGAGATCATGTTCGCATTGGAAGCGATTCGATGCTTGTCGCACCGATTTCAATTGGTGATGGGGCTTACACCGCTGCCGGATCTGTAATTACTGAAGATGTTCCGGCCGGTGCCATGGGTGTCGCTAGAGGTAAGCAACGAAATGTATTAGGTTGGGTCATGCGTAAGCGATCTGGCACGAAATCTGCAATCGCCGCAGAAGCTTCACAAAAACGCGACGAGAAGAAAGGCTAATTTCCTTGAGCGAAATTCGTTTGTCCTCAGAGAAAAGACTTCGACTCTTTTCAGGTCGCGGATTTCCAGAACTTTCTGAATCAGTCGCTTCTGAACTCGGTATTCCACTAACACCAACATCCGCTTATGACTTTGCAAATGGTGAAATCTTTGTTCGCTTTGAAGAATCTGTTCGCGGTTGCGATGCCTTCGTAATTCAAAGCCACACTGCACCTGTAAATAAGCAGATCATGGAACAACTAATCATGATCGATGCTTTAAAGCGCGCATCAGCCAAGCGCATTACAGTCGTCGCACCTTTCTATGGTTACGCTCGTCAAGATAAGAAGCATCGCGGACGCGAACCAATCACTGCACGATTAATGGCAGATCTCTACAAAACTGCAGGTGCTGATCGCTTGATGGTTGTTGATCTACATACTTCACAAATCCAAGGTTTCTTTGATGGCCCAGTAGATCACTTATTTGCTCTTCCAATGTTGGCTAATTACGTCGGAAGCAAAGTCGATCGCACACGTTTAACAATTGTTTCTCCAGACTCTGGCCGAGTACGTGTTGCAGAGCGTTGGTCTGAACTTCTTGGTGGTTGCCCAATCGCATTTATCCATAAAACCCGCGATCCACGCGTTCCAAACGAATCAGTTACCGGCAAAGTTGTCGGTGAAGTAGATGGACAAACTTGCGTGGTTATTGATGACATGATCGATACCGCAGGCACAATTACCAAAGCTGTAGATGCGCTATTTGCAGCAGGCGCAAAAGAAGTTATCGTCGCAGCAACTCATGCAGTCTTTTCTGGACCAGCAGTTGATCGCTTGAAGGCTTCCAAGGTGACCGAAGTAGTTGTTACCGATTCGCTTCCCATAGATGAAGATAAGCGCTTTGATGGACTCACTATCCTCTCAATCGCGCCACTTTTGGCTCGTGCGATCCGCGAAGTCTTCGAAGATGGCTCTGTAACCAGTCTTTTTGACGGACACAGCTAACCCGCGCTAACCTTTGCCTAGGTTTCCGGCGAGGGTGAAAAACTCCGTAATCGACGGTAAGGATTGAACTCCTGCTGGAACTTCGTGTTAAAAAAGCAAAGCCCCGAATGTTCCAGAGCAAAACAAACAGGAGAAATAAAAATGGCAGAAATCAAGATCACCGGCACAACACGTACTGAATTCGGCAAGGGTGCGTCACGTCGTGCACGCGTAGCAGGTCTTGTCCCTGCAGTTATCTATGGCCATGGCGAGAAGCCAAAGCACATCACTCTTCCTGCGCGCGAACTTGGCGTAGCCCTGAAGCAGTCAAACGTGCTCCTGGAAATCAACATTGATGGCAAGGATGAACTAACTCTTCCAAAGGCGATTGTTCGCCACCCACTTAAGCAGATCCTCGAGCACATCGATCTAGTAGCTGTTCGTCGTGGCGAAAAAGTTACTGTTGCGGTTCCTGTTCACACAGAAGGCGAACACGATCGCGACGGAATCCTTGAGCACGTTAACCACAGCATTGAAGTTGAAGTTGAAGCAACTGCTATTCCTTCATTCTTCACACTAGATCTAACTGGTCTTGCAGCAGGTCACTCACTCTATGCAGAGAACGTTGTTCTACCTGCATCAGTTAAGTTGATCTCTGATCCAAAGATGATCGTTGTACACCTGTCAGAGCGTTCGACAGTGGTTGAAGAAGTTGCAGTCGCAGCTCCTGCGGCTGATGCAGCAGCGGCACCAGCAGCTGATGCAGAGAAGAAGGAGTAAAAAGCCTTACTCTTTCTCCTGTGAGTTCATCTCCTTGGATAGTTGTTGGCCTCGGTAACCCGGGCGAACAATACGAAGCCACTCGCCATAACGTTGGCCAGATGGTTATCGATGAACTCGCTAAACGTCACAACGTAAAGCTCAGTGCTCACAAGTCACGCACCGACATCGCCGCCTACAAGTTAGGCGTCGGTGTCGATGCTTTTTCTGTGATCCTTGCCAAGTCAAAGAGCTATATGAACGAATCTGGCGGACCGATAAAAGCCCTAGCCAACTTTTATTCAGTAGACCCGCAACAGATAATTGTTTTGCATGATGAGTTAGATATTCCATTTGCTGCAATTCGATCCAAGATTGCAGGTGGCGATAATGGCCACAACGGTTTGAAATCACTTACTTCATCATTTGGTACTGCTGAGTACTACCGCGTCCGCCTTGGTATTGGCCGCCCTATGGGACAACAAGATCCTGCAGACTTTGTTCTAAAGCAATTTAGCAAGGAAGAGAAGAAGGATTTAGGAGAGTTTCTAGATCGCGGAGCAGATGTTGTCGAATCGTTAATTACAAAAGGGCTTGATTTCACCCAATCTCAATTTAATTCTTAAATTGATTCTTAAATCAGCCGGTATTGCGAAGACCGGCAGCCACACCGTTAATAGTTAATAAGAGCGCTCGGATCAGCATTGCATCTGATGAATCACCTGCGGTACGTACTCGGTGAAGCAAGTTAACCTGTAAAAGATGTAGCGGAGAAAGATAGGCATCACGAACCTGCAAGGTGCGAGCCAAGATTGGCTGATCTCCGAGCAGAGTATCTTTCTCGGTGAGCGCCAGAATTTCCTTGATAGTTAAATCAAATTCTTCAGTGATTGTGTCTAAGAAGTGATGCAGTTTTGCTGGAACCAAAGTCTCTACATAGCGCTTTGCAGTTACTAGGTCTGTCTTGGCTAGCGTCATTTCCACATTACTAATGAAGGTATGGAAGAAATGCCATTCTTTAAGCATCTTCTTTAAAACATCAGATTTACCAGCTTCGCGCGCCGCCTTAAGTCCTGTGCCAACTCCGAACCAACCAGGAACGATTTGGCGTGATTGCGTCCAACCAAATACCCATGGAATTGCGCGAAGTGAATCAAGGCCGCCCGCAGCATCTGGGCGGCGTGATGGGCGAGAACCCAAGAAGAGATTTCCTAATTGTTCCACGGGTGTGGAAGCGTAGAAATAAGCGGGTAGATCTGGGTGATCAATTAATTTGCGATAGCGCGCAAAAGAGTTATCGCTAATCAAAGTCATGCACTCATTCCATTGCTCTAGATCTTCTGGGCTTTGACGAGCGGCGCGGTTAAGAATTGTGGCTTCAAGAGATGCGGCAAGCGTTAGCTCGACATTCTCGCGAGCAAGGGCAGGGAGTGCGTACTTATCGCTAATTACTTCACCTTGTTCGGTCATCTTTATTTGACCGTCAACTGATCCCCAAGGAAGTGCAACCAGCGCATCGTAAGTTGGACCGCCACCGCGTCCTACAGATCCACCACGACCATGGAACAAACGAAGCTTTACGCCGTATTTCATCGCGACATCGCGTAATTTGCGTTGTGCGCGGTGGATCTCCCATTGGCTAGTCGCGATACCAGCATCTTTATTTGAATCGGAATATCCGAGCATTACTTCTTGTATGTCACCGCGAAGTGCAACCAGTGAACGGTAAGTAGGATCAGATAAAAGTTTTTCCAAGATTTCTCCAGCAGAACGTAGTTCCGCAACGGTTTCAAGCAGCGGCGCAAAACCAATCTTTGCAACCTTTTTATTAAGATCGACGAGTCCAGCAGCCTTACCAATGACTGCGGCAGCAACTAAATCATCTGCGCCTTTAGTCATTGAGATTATGTAAGTTTCGATAACTTCTGATCCATAGCGACCGATCAGATCGTCAATTGCTTTAAAGGTATCGAAAGTCTTCTTTCCGGCTGCATCTAACTTTGCAGAATCAAAACTTGCAGCTGAGGCCAGTTCTTTTATAAGTACTGGGAACTTATCTTCATGCGAAAGATCGGAATAACCTGATGGCATTACCTGCTTAAGTAAGTTGTGATGAGCATCAGAATGTTCGCGGACATCCAAAGTTGCATGGGTCAATCCAAAGGCGGCGATACTGCGGATGGTGCGCTCTAGTAAGCCAGTAGCAATCAATTCACCGCGATTGGCGAAGAGCGAATCGCGCATCAGAGTTAGATCAGCGATGAGTTCTGCAGAATTTGCGTAGTCACGTCCTGGTACGTGGGCGGTTCCTGAAGCATGGCGCGTGCGCGTAAAGGCCAAGCGATGCACAATCGCAGTCGCCTTTAAACGGTAAGGCTCCTGTTGATTAATTCGTAAGAAGCGTTCTTCAAATTCTGGGATGTTCTTCAAATCGCGTTCTACTGATGCAGATAGCTCAGGCGTTGCGCCGGTAATTCGAGTAGAGACAGATAGTAATTGGCGCAGTTCATCCATCGCTGAAATTGTTGTCCGGATAGCGTGGGCAACTTGCAATGCAACGGCATCTTCAGTTACTTGTGCTGTGATATTTGGATTGCCATCGCGATCGCCACCGATCCAGGTACCGAAAGTCAGCGGACGCGCTTGAACCGGCAGATCGATATCAAGGCGCTTTAGTTCGCGTGCAAAATCATTTAAAACTTCAGGAACGGTATTTAGCGCAAGATCATCCAAGTAATACAAGGCGTTCATTGCTTCATCAAGAGGTTCAGGGCGGCCCAAACGAAGTTCATCAGTCTGCCAAAGTAGATCAACCGTTTCTGCTAAACGTTCGTGTTGGCGAGGATTTAGATCTTGATCCAATAACTTTGCGACTTCACCTAATTTGTTAAGGATAGAACGTCGCGCAGCTTCGGTTGGGTGAGCGGTAAAGACTGGGCGCACCATTAACTCGCCGATCCATTGCTCTAAATCTTCGTGAGTAAAAGTATGTCCAGGTGTTTGTGCTTTATATGCCTCTTCAATTTTATCGATAGCTCGGCTTAGCCAAGATCCACCAGCGGCGCGTGATTGAGCAAGAACGCGTGCACGGTGAACTTGTTCGGCAACGTTTGCTAAATGGAAGTACGTGCTAAATGCGCGCACCAACTGCACAGAATCTTCGACAGAAAGTTTTTCCAAAATTTCAGTACCGCCGCCTTCGCGGACTGCCTTGCGGACAGATTCAACGAGATTTAGAAGCTCTTGTCCTTCTTGGCGGACGAGTGATTGGCCAAGCAGGTCACCAAGTTTTCTAACGTCGCTGCGCAAAAGCGCGTCATTACTTGCGATATTGCTGGCGTTGGCTTGGCTCTCTGTCACTGGCATATCCTCTCAGGAATACCCGCGAGTTTGATACGCAAATATGCCCGATAGACTTGGTACATAAAGCCCCCTCCCTTTTTGGGAACGGGGCTAGTGGGCATTTCATAGCATTTCTCACATATTGGAAAGAGGTTGGTCGGATGCGCGCATTAGTGCAGATGCTTGGGGCAGATTCTGCCGTCGCATCATGCGCTAGTGATGCAGAAAAGATAATTTCTCCAGCCCCCACCTATCCATTTTTATTGGCGCTGCGTGCACAAAGTAAGCCTTTATTGGTAATCACCAGTTCGAGTCGCGCTGCTGAAGATTTAGCAACTGAACTTCGTGAGCTTCATCCAAACGTTTTTGAATTTCCGGCTTGGGAAACTCTGCCCCACGAACGTTTAAGTCCGCGAAGTGACACTGTTGCCAGAAGATTGGCCACTTTATCTGCACTACAAGGAAAATCTTTAGAGAATCCGATAGTTGTTGCACCGATTCGTGCAGTTATACATCGATTCATCGCGAATTTAGCTAAGTTTGATCTGCAAACTTTGGAGATTGGGGGCGAGGTCGATCTAACTTCGCTCGTGGAACATCTAACCCAGCTTGCTTACACCCGTACTGATCTAGTTGAAAAGCGCGGTGAGTTCGCAGTTCGAGGTGGCATCGTTGATCTATTTCTCCCTTTATCCGAACACCCTATCCGTATCGATTTCTTTGGCGATGAGATAGAGGAGTTAAGTTATTTTGAGGTCTCTTCACAAAGAACCACCAACCCTGTTGTTGGAAAGCTTGCGATCCTGCCTTGCCGCGAACTTCTGCTAACCGAAGAAATTCGCAATCGAGCAGAAAGTGTTAAAGATAAGTATCCAGCCGCCATGGAAATTCTCGATCGGATGGCACAAGGAATTACTACTGAAGGAATGGAATCACTTATTCCAATTCTGGTAGATAAGACCGAGACTATTTTTCAAAGAGTTCCTGCAGGAAGTGAAGTTTTCTTCCTTGATGATGAACGTATTCGCATGCGCACGATGGATTTACTTGCCACTAATGAAGAATTTTTTGAAGCGGCCTGGTCGCATGCCGCGCTCGGCGCCACTGCGCCTTTGCCCATCACAGATGCCACTTACCTTTCATGGGATGCGCTAAGTGAGGAAATAAAACGATGCGGCTTGCGTTCTCGTGCGTTAAATCCATACGGAACAGATTTGGATACTGACGCTACCTTTTTGGATTTCAACGCCATTGATCCTTTGCGCGGCGATGCTGATCGAGCTGTTGCAGTTATGCAAGAAGCGGTAGGTCAAAGCTTTTCAATCATCTTCTCGACCGCCGGACAAGGAATGGCAGAACGCTATGCCGGAATCTTTCGCAATGCGGATCTGCCGGTATTTATTACGCCAGAGCTAAAGGCGATTCCAACTAAGGCGACAATTCACATAACGCAATCTTCTATTGCACATGGATTCTCTTCCCTTGAATCACGCATTCTCTTCATGACCGAACGCGATTTAACTGGAAGTAAGGCTTCAGCAAAAGATGGTGTGCGGATGCCCTCTAAGCGAAAGCAGGCCGTGGATCCGCTAGAACTTCGCACTGGTGATTTTGTTGTTCATGAGCAACATGGCATAGGTCGTTATGTCGAAATGGTGCAGCGCACCATTAATGGAGTAACACGTGAGTACTTAGTTATTGAATACGCACCAGCGAAACGTGGACAACCGGGAGACCGCATATTTGTTCCAACCGACACTTTGGAGCAAGTCTCTAAATACGTCGGAGGTGAAGCACCTGCTGTGCACCGTATTGGTAGCGGTGAATGGCAAAAGGCCAAGGGGCGTGCACGTAAAGCGGTTAAACAAATCGCTGGCGAACTGATTCGTTTATATGCCGCACGTACATCGTCACCTGGCTACGCATTCTCTGCCGATACACCTTGGCAGCGCGAACTAGAAGATGCCTTCTCTTATATCGAAACCCCAGATCAGCTTTCTACTATTGAAGAAGTAAAGCGCGATATGGAAAAACCTTACCCAATGGATCGCATCATTTGTGGCGATGTTGGTTATGGAAAAACTGAAATTGCAATTCGCGCTGCATTTAAAGCGGTACAAGACGGAAAGCAAGTTGCAGTGTTAGTTCCAACAACTCTGCTCGTTCAACAACATGCTAAGACTTTTGCAGAGCGATATTCGGGTTTCCCAATTCGGGTAGCTGGAATGTCGCGCTTTAACACAGTTAAAGAATCAAAAGAGATCCTTACCGAATTAGCAGCCGGTAGCGTTGATGTTGTTATCGGAACCCATCGCCTACTCTCGCACGATGTTATCTTTAAGGATCTAGGGTTAGTAATTGTTGATGAAGAACAACGCTTTGGAGTTGAGCAGAAAGAATCGCTCAAGAAGATGCGTACAACAGTGGATGTTTTAGCGATGTCGGCAACACCTATTCCGCGGACGTTAGAAATGGCCGTAACCGGAATTCGCGAGATGTCGACGATTACAACGCCGCCAGAAGAGCGACATCCGATTCTTACCTACGTAGGACCAAGTGAAGATGCGCAGATTCGTGCAGCAATTCACCGAGAGTTATTACGTGATGGCCAGATTTTCTATATTCACAACCGAGTCGAATCTATTGATCGCGCAGCAGCGAAGATTCAAGAGTTAGTTCCTGAGGCTCGAATTCGTATTGCACATGGACAAATGTCCGAAAGTGCACTTGAAGATGTGATCTTAGGATTCTGGAACCGCGACTTCGATGTACTTGTCTGCACGACAATTGTGGAAAGCGGACTTGATATTGCAAATGCCAATACTTTGATTGTTGAACGTGCCGAAAACTTTGGACTTTCACAGTTACACCAATTGCGTGGCCGTGTAGGGCGTGGTCGAGATCGAGCTTATGCGTATTTCTTATATCCGCAGGATCTACCGCTTACTGAAATTGCACTTGATCGCTTAAAAACAATCGCAACTAACACTGATCTCGGCGCCGGCATGCGCGTTGCACTTAAAGATCTTGAAATTCGTGGCGCGGGTAATTTGTTGGGCGGTGAGCAATCGGGTCATATAGCCGATGTCGGATTTGATTTATATATGCGCATGGTTGGTGAAGCGGTCAATGATTACAAAACTGGAATAATCGATAAAGAGGAAGAAAGCCACGAATGTAAAGTAGAGCTTCCGGTTAACGCACACCTGGCCGAAAGTTATGTACCTGGAGAACGCCTGCGACTTGATCTCTATCGCCGCTTAGCAGATGTTGTATCACCTGAAGATGTGCAATCAATCCGTGAAGAGTTACTGGATAGATTTGGCGAGTTACCTGAAGAAGCGGTTGCTCTGCTGGCCGTTGCACAATTGCGCGCACTTGCAAAATCACTTGGAATTCGCGAAGTCGTCGCGACTGGAAAATTCCTTCGCCTTTCACCGATTTCTTTACCTGAATCAAGACAGCTGCGATTAGCAAGAATTTATCCAGGATCCATCTATAAAGGCCCAACCAATACTGTGCTTGTCGCTCTGCCCAAGAATCCGGCATGGAACCCGTCCCAACCTACTGCTGAAATAGTGGATACTTCTCTCCTGACCTGGGTAACAGAGGTCGTCAACCAGCTAACGAAAGCGAGCACCACGTGAAGAAGATCCTGACCGTCCTAACAATCGCAACAGGGTTACTCCTTACTGGCTGCTCACAAACCAATGAAGCCGCAACAATCGGAGATTTTAAAATTACTCAAACGGAACTACAGAGCAGCATCGACGCTGTTATTGCAGAGCGTTCCAAAGTAGATACATCACAGATGCAACTCGAAACCGGAGATGCGCTAAATCGTGGGCAGCTACGTTTTAAGATTTTGATGCATACCTTTGATGAAATCGCTAAAGAATTAGATATAGAGGTAACTTCTAGCCAAGTTGTAAATCGCAAACAGCAGATCGCACAATCTGTTGGTGGAGACTCTGAACTTCCAAAGAACCTAGTTAACGCTGCGATTGCTCCTCAGGATTTTGATACCTATGTGCGCGCCGTGTTGATCTCAGAGCTCATAACTTCAGCTCTCTCACAATCTGGCGTTGCCGATGCTGATGTTGCAACGCAACTTGGAAAGCTACTCACTGCCAAGGCTAAAGAGCTCGGCGTCAAAATTAATCCACGCTACGGTTACTGGGATGCTGAAGTTGGCGATGTTGTTGCAGCCGATGTAACCGGTGGCGCTGTAACCCCATCTAGCAAGTAATTAAAACTGCGACAGTTCAATGGCCGCTTCAGAACTGCAACGCCTCGTTGAGGTAATGGATCGATTGCGCTCTCCGGGCGGTTGCCCTTGGGATGCAGAACAAACTCACGAGTCACTCGTTAAATACTTACTTGAAGAGTCATACGAATTCATTGAAACAGTAGATTCCAATGACCGCAAAGGTATGCGCGAAGAACTCGGTGATGTCTTATTGCAGGTTTATTTCCATTCCCGAATTGCCGAAGACCATCCGACAGATCCATTTTCAATTGAAGATGTAGCGCGGGCAATCGCAGATAAGTTGATTCGCCGCCACCCGCATGTATTTGAAGGTCTAGAAGTATCCGGCACCGATGAAATCATCGATAACTGGGAAGAGATAAAGGCCAAGGAAAAGGGGCGCACATCAGCACTTGATGGAGTCGCACTTGCACAACCAGCATTGCCACTTGTCGAAAAACTTCTCTATCGTGCAGAAAAATATAAAGTTCCTGTTGCGCTAAAGAAATATGAAAGCGATCAGCCTGCGACAAATGAAAGCGTCGGCTTGGCGCTAGCTTCAATAATTGCTTGGGCGCGCGATAACGAAATCGACCCCGAGAACGCACTACGCCTATATGGCCGCCAAATTGCCGAGCAAATTAAGGCTACTGAGTCGCGGTAGTATTGCCCTATACCGTTCAGCGCTGAGCGTGCTCATCACTAGTAATTCTTA
>JACCDP010213084.1_pt1 | contig 13492 bp, 11 predicted proteins | sample 7445841 | NCBI WGS metagenome assembly JACCDP01 (sample SAMN15323441, study PRJNA562643) | freshwater metagenome | isolation source: river surface water | place: USA:Blue River Watershed | collected 2017-08-17
ATAAATCAAACAAAAAAGAACCTTTATGGTTCTTTACAAAAGTGGTGGCCCAAGCCGGGATCGAACCGGCGACACACGGATTTTCAGTCCGTTGCTCTACCGACTGAGCTATCGGGCCAACGCTTTTATCACTTTACACGATTAGGACTTGTTTATCAAGATAAAATAAGGGTCTATTAACCTTATAAAATAAAAGATACTCATTACTGAGTATCTATCATATTCTACTGGCGGACCAGACGGGGATCGAACCCGCGATCTTCTCCGTGACAGGGAGACATGTTAACCGCTACACCACTGGTCCAGCAAGTAGATATTATGGTATAAATAAGTAAAAAAATCAATCACTATTATTAAATGTTAGTATTGATTAATTTGATCAAAAGTCACCTGCTTAATACTAATCTTATTTTTCTTATTAAGGGGACAATTTGATTTGGAAAAAAAATAAAATTCAAAAATGAATAAATAATAGTCACTGAAATAAATGTCATACTCCCAAAAATTATAAACTCGAAGTAATTATTAAATTGAAAAGGAATAATATATGTTCCCATACTTAAAACCCCAAAAATTATTGAGTTTACAAAAATTAAATAAATGATTTTTTTTGAATAATTTAAAGAAAACTTTTTTTCAACAAAAAGAATCAAAGTTATATCAAAAATAAAATATGAAATTAATGTTCCAATAATAATTCCATAAAACCCGAAAAAATAAACAAATAAAAGCGAAAGTAAAATATTGATCAAAGAGGAATAAAAAGAAAACATTTTGATTTCCTTAAAATGACCGCTGCTATTACATAATAATGAATAAATATTGCTAATTATTTCAAAAAACGAACTTAATACCATTAAAATGGGTAAATAATGGTCAATGTAGTTTGCATCGATAAAATTTATCGTATAGAGCCTCAAAAAAGGAATAACTAATAAAAAAGTTACATTTAAAAAAATAAATGACAAGAAAACAGACATAAAAATAAAAAGTTTAAAATTTTCGTTAAAATCATTTCTATTCTTTTCTTGATACATTTTTCCAAAGATATTAAAAGGCGTTTGAACGACAGAAAATATAAAAAGTTTAATATAATTAAATATGAAATTGTAAATTGAAAACACACTTGCACTTATAGTATTAAATACAATTGAAATCAAAATAATAGGGGTGCTATTAAATAGCAAAATAGAAATTTTTTGAAAAAAAACGTCCTTTTGGTTTTCTTTTAAGCTTGATATTTCTAAATTCGTTTTATTTATTTTATATTGTGGGTAATATTTCCTTACAAAAAAGTTATAAACGGGTATACGAAGTAAAACAAAAATTAGTGGTATAAATTTCATTTCAATTATCCCGAATCCAAAGTACAATACAAAAATTGAAGTCGCTTGAGTAAGTAAGTTAAAAAAAGTCAAAACGAGGTTATTAATGTACTCTTTTTGAGTAAAAGAAAAAATGATATTAAAATTTAAAGTAAAGTAAAACTGGAAAGTTAAATTTAAAGACATTACAAAAAAAATAAAAGCGGTAAATAGGTAATCATTTTTAGTTTGAAACAGCAAAGGGCTTAAAAAAGCAAAGAATAAAGATAGTATGACAATTATATTGGAAATTTTGGAATAAAAACGTTTTGTAAAAGTCAAAGTTTCATTAATTATAAAATATTCCCTTTTTAGATAAGGTTTATATAACGAGACAGTTGCAGCAACAGTCAAACCGGATTCGAATATTGAAAAATAATTCACAATTTGAGAAAAAGTATTTATTAAACCATTCGTGTCAGAGCCAAAACTGCTTATTATGACTTGATTTAAAACTAGTGTAAGTATTCCTGGTAAAAGGCTAAGCATTAGTTTTGAGATGAAATTTAAAAAGTAGTTTTTGCTATTCATGTTTTTTACAATGTATATTGTAACAATATTCTTAAATCAATCTTTGCTTTGTGGTGTAACTCACAGATGAATTTATTATTGTCAACAATATTATTCTTGTTTGCAATTATAGATTCCAAAAAAGCTTTGGGTGAATAATCTTTTGTAAAAACAATTTTAGATGCGAATAAACTATTTTTAATAGCCTCAATATCTGGTGAAACCACAATTAAATTGGAAGAAATGTATGATAATATTTTCGAGGGAAAAGAAGTGAAATTATATTGGGCAGAGGGGGATTGAAGATTTAGTCCGATATCGCATTTTGATAAAAAATTATAAAAATCTTCTCCCACCATATGACCATGAAAAACAATATTCTCTTTGAAAATATAAATTTGTTTAAGTTTTTTGAAAAGATTATCATCAGGAGATAGGATGTGTAATATATAATTTTCTGGCAAAATTTCTCCCAAATCTCCAAGTAGGGAAGACCCTTTTTGAGGTAATAACGTTCCCGAATAAACTAAATGGATTTTTCCATCTTCAAATTTTTTTACTGATTTGTGAGCAATATAGGATCCCGAAATAACAATAGAATTTGAATATGGGGGGATAATTTTTTTAAGAAATGGAGAAGATAGAATAAAGTTTTGGTTATTTTTCAAAAATAAATATTCAGATATTTTTTGAAAATCATTTGTTTTCACAAAATCACCATAGACTTCTTCCAATTCTAGAATAACTTTAATTTTTCTAAACTTCACAAAAAATTTAACAATCGAGGAGTAAAAATTAGAATGATATACAATGATTTTTTCCTTAAATTTTAAATTAAAAAAAAGGTAAATAAAAAGTGTTATTTTTGCAAAAATAATTGCGACAAAATTTTTTTTAAAAATTCTAATATTAAGGGAGGGTAAAAATTGAACGGAATTCAAGCCAAATATTGTCTTTTTTCCAAACAAGAATCCATTTCTTAGAAGGTAACTAGCCGAAATTAAATTTACAGAAATATTAATTTCATTTAAAGTTTGAATTAAATAATCAATTTTGTTTTTTGCCGAATAAGCAAATAATCTTTTTGAAGTATTATTAGAAAAGTCTGGGTAAAAAGCTATGTATTTAATTTTAGTCATAATATGTTATTTATATTTTATAATACATTGTTTCTTTGATTTTTTTCAAAAATATCAGACAAAAATTCCCTATTTATTGAAGGAATAAGAAAATAGTAAGTAAAACCAAGCAATGGGAAATCAACATTAAAAGTTATAATGGTAATAAAACCAAATAAACTCAAAAGAGTAGCAAATTTTCTATAATTTTTTAATATTTTAACTTGGTTTGAAAATAATAAATAAAACAATAATGCCAAATTTATAATCCCAAACAAGGCAGCTAGATCCAAGACCATGGAATGTAGACCTATTAAAACGTTGGGATTATTAAAATCATCAATCTGTAAATTAGGGATGAAAATTGCCCCTGTAAATGGAAAATTCAAAAAAGTAAATAAGGACTTTGAATAAGTAAGTAATCTTCCGGTTAATACTCCATCAATTTCACCGGATAAAATCAATTGGAAAAACGCATTAATTTTATCAAAATAGAAAGCATCGTTTAAAAATATAAAAAGAATAAAAAATGAAATAGATGAAATCATAAAAGTAATAAATGCTAATCTTAAAAAAAGATATTTATTAATTATTTTAAAAAAAGGGGCAATCATAAGACTAGGCAAAAAAATTAAGATAGCAAGAGAAAAACCTGCTTTTATTATTAGGTAAGTACCCAAAAGGATAATAAGTATCGAAAATAACTTTGAAAGAATATTATGTAAAGATTTATAAGATGATATTAAAGCAGGTATAAATAATACCAAAGCATAAATATGGTCATAGCCGACAACACCATAAAATCGGAGTAAATTATATTCTGGTGTATCAAAATTAACGTTTCTAATTAAAAAAGGGAAACTTTCTAAAAAATATAAAGAAACAATAATGAAATAAGGAAATAGTAGAAATAAAGGTTTAGTAAAAACTTTTAAATCAATTTTATGATAAATAAAATAATCGAGTGAAAAAGAATAAAATAACAAATATACTATGGAGTAATACCTTTTAAAAACATCGAAATTAGAAGTTAAAACTGTAATTAACAAAAAATAAGTTAGGAATAAAGCAAATAACTTAATTTTAAAAGTAAAAAAATATCTAGGATCATATAAATAAGCAAAAAAAATAAAAAGAAACATTAATAAAAGTAATAAATAGTTTGTTAATGATTCATTTCCGATTGAAAAATTACGGAACAGAGGTATAAAAACTACAAAGTTGAATAAGTAAAAAAATATATTTGCAATATTTTTATAAATAATTTTATTCATTAAATATTTTTTTACAAACAAGAGGTTTTGCTCCATAAACTTTAGTAAAAGGGGGCACATCAAAAGAAACTATAGTTCCGGCACCAATAATTGCCCCTTTCCCAATTTTAACCCCTTTTAGTATTATGGCGTTTGCACCAACCCAAACGTCATCTTCGATTTCAACCAAACCATCCTCATCATTAGCTTTTGGGATTTCATACCTTTTATGATTTTTATCATAATTAAAAACATGATCACCACCGTGAATATGAACTCCAGGACCAAACATTACGTTATTACCGATTTTTATCTTTCCATGATTTGACTGAAAAATACAATTAGATCCAATAAAAACATTTTTACCAACAGCAATATTTGAAGAGAATCGACAATTATTTCCAATTCGCAAATTTTTTCCCGAAAGTTTTAATTTTGACTTAATATATTCTTTTTCCAAAAAATAAAGTAATTTTTTAAAATGAAATATAAAAAAACCAAAAATAAAAAAAAAGTATTTCATAAGCTTTCCTCATATAATTTTTGAATATTATATAATGTCTGTTCTTTTGAAAATTTATTGTTCAATAAATTAATGGAATTTTTACCCATCCGTTTACAAATTTCGAAATTTTGATAAAACCAATTAATTTTTTTAAGAAATGCATCTGAATTGTTTTCATCCAATAAAAAACCATTAAAGCCATCTTCTATTATTTCCGGTATACCTCCAACTTTATAACTTAATAAAGGTAGGCCTAATAAACCTGCTTCAGCAATAGCCATACCAAATGTTTCATGTTTTGATGCAGTTAGAAAAACATTTGAATTTGAAAGGAAAAATGAAGGATTTTGAATAAATCCAGTAAAATAAACGTTATTCTTTTCAAGAAGTTCTTCTTTCATAGTTGAAAGATACGATCCTTCACCAATAATTATATAGAAAATAGCAGGATTTGTTGTTTTTTTAATTATTTCAGTTAAAACGTCGAATCCCTTTTCAATTTCAATTCTTCCCAATGAAACTACATAAAAAATATCTGGTTTGTATAAAAAATTAAAATTTGAATTTGAAAATGTTGGTATTTCAATTATATTATAAATAACCCCTGCATCTTTATTTTTAAAATTCCTTAGAATTTTAAATTTGGAAGTATATTGACTTACAGTATAGTATTTATCAACTAAAAGTAATGTTATCCATTGAAATAGTTTCAGCAAAGTTATCTTAAAAAATTTTTTTTGGAGTACTATGGCTTCCTCTGAACTACCATGTATTCCCATAATAATTTTCGCTTTTTTATAGAAAAAAGCAGCCAAAGAAGAATAAAAACCAATTAATTCAAGGCCGATTATATGAATCACATCTGGTCTAATTTTTTTGATTTCCTTTACAACAGAGAATATGTGAAGAAAATAGCCCAAAGTGAATTTTCCTTTAGGTAATTTAATTTCATAAAACAAAAATTTTTCTTTTAATGAACTATTGATTATCCTTTTATGACTAATAGTAGGACCACCATTTTCAGTGCCATCCTTAAAAATAAATAGTATTTTTTTCATTTAAATTTCCTTAATGAAGCTAATCAAGCTTTTCTCAAATCTATAAATTGAAAAATAATTATTCTGTTGTAAATTAATCCTAAGATTCTTCGAAGTTTCAGGACCTTTCAATATTATTCTATCAAATTTTTCTTTGGCTTTTAAAAATCCATTTGGAAGAAAAAAACCATTTATTCCTTCGATAATATATTTCTTTAAATCAGAAAAATCAGTTGTAATGACAGGAATTCCTAATGCAAAAGATTCCGCGAATTTAGTCGGAAATCCGAAATTATTTTTGCTTGTACTTTCTCGGTAAATAATACTGTAATCATAATTTGAGTAATTGGCTATAACTTCCTCATGGGGAATTTTCCCGAAAAAATTGACATTCTTAGCTAATTCAAACTTTGGAAAGTACGAGAGGTATTCAAATTTAGATATACCATAGATATCTAAAATTACATTAGCATTTGAACGAAAAAGCTCGACAATAAGATCTATTCTGTCCTTTTTTAAAAATTCTTTGGATTTAAAATCACCAATGCTTCCGGAAAAAATAATTTTTAATGGAAAGTGAAAACTTTTCTCAATTAAGGGCAAAGCCTTGAAATCATTCAAAGGAGGGACTATAAGACTTTTCTTTTTTCTAAAATAGTTTTTCAAGCGTTCGGAAATAACTATTAATCCATCACCCAATCTTGGAATTAATTTGTCTGAAATAAATAAATCAACACTCTTGAAAAATCTTAATACAATATTTTTATTTAGAGAATAATCAAACTCAACTAAATCAAAAATCACTTTTATCTTTTTAAATTTTAATTTTAAAATAATAAAAAAAGTTATTATTGAAGGGAATAAGGAATGGTAAAAAATAAAATGGGTTGATTTTAGTGAATCATTATTTATAAAAGCATTATTTATTAATTTTAAACGTGGTAAAAAATTTAGCCATTCAAACCAACTTTTAGGATAACTCAAAGGAAATATTTCAAAATTTTCATTATATATATTTAATGAATTTAAAGTAAAATTCTTTGTTTTTGTAAAAAATACATTAATTACACGAAATTGGTTTTTTAAAATGAGGGTATTATTAAAAACTCTATTACCAGCTGCATTTCTTAACAACAAGTCATAGTTTCCAAAGTATATTAAGAGCGGTTTTGAATTATACATTTATATAATTAAGATACCACTTTTGGAACACGATATAACACCATAATTTATGCCCATTATCAAGTTTTCTGTCAAAATGGTCTTTGAAAAGGTTAATAACTTTTTGGAACTCAAAAATACCTTGTTTTTCAATAAAATTAAAATCCAACAAATTAGCAAAAATTTCATGGTTTTCTTTTGATATATAGTGTGAAATTGGGATTGAGAATCCTTTCTTTTTTCCATAATAAACCTGCTTTGAAAGGAAACTTTTGAAGGTTTGTTTTAAAATTTTCTTTTTTGAAAAAATATCGATTTTGTATTTAGTAGGAATTTCGTTCGCAAAATTAATGATTTCCGGATTCAAAAATGGAATCCGAGTTTCTAACGAACATAACATGCTTGCACGATCAACTTTTGCTAACATGTCCCCTTCAAGTACAAATTTTTGGTCTGCAACCAAGTTACTTTTAATTAAATCCATAGTTTCTAAGTTTTTATCTATTTGCAATTTAATAAAATCTAACGGGTCTGAAAGGAAATATTTAGGTTTAAAAAATCCCTTAAGATCTTTTTCTTCGAATCCAAGGACCATACTTTGTAAAATCCGTTCTTTGGGTTTTAAACTTGAGTATTTAATTACTTTTCCAATTTTCCTGTAAAGTGAAGTTCTTGGGTCCAATTTACGCCAGTAAATATTTAGCAATTTTTTTAATAAATAAGGCAATTTCGAATAAATATTACAGTAATTGTTAATTTGGTATTTTTCGTAACCTGCAAACAATTCATCTCCACCATCACCAGTTAATACCGTTTTTACATATTGAGAAGCTTTTTTTGAAACCAAATAGGTAGGAACTATTGAATAATCTCCAAATGGCTCATCAAGATTGTTTAGAATGTAATTAATTGAAGAAACTATTTCTTTCTCGGTAAAATAGAAGGTTTTATGATTTGATTTAATCAATTTTGACATGCTCTCGGCATTCTTAGTTTCATCGAATTCAGTATTTTTGATCCCAAATGTAAAGGTATTTATTGGTAAATTTGAATTTTTACTTGCCAAATAAGCAATAATTGAAGAATCTATTCCCCCTGAAAGGAAAACACCAATAGGAACATCCGAAATCATTGCTTTTTTAACAGCTTCCTCTAATTTAACAGTGAGTTTAATTTTAGCTTCTTTTTTAGTTTTCAATTTATTGCTAGAAAAATTTTTATTTAAGTAGGATTTTATAATAATTGATTTATTTGAAAAAGTTAAAAAACTACCCGGTTCAAGTTTAAAAATCCCGTTTAGTATTGAATATGGTGAGGGAATGTAAGTAAGTTGAAAAAAAGAATTTAATGCTTTCTTATTTATTTTTCTCTCTACCTCGGTATTTGTTAGAATGCCTTTTAATTCAGAAGAAAATACAAAATCGCCATTTTTAAAATAATAATATAATGGTTTTTCACCCGATCTATCACGAGAAATAGTTAATTTATTCTCGTAAATATCATAAATTGCAAAAGCAAACATTCCAATCAATCGCGAAAAAGAATCAGGACCATATTTTTCAAATAAGGCTAAAATAACTTCAGTATCCCCATTAGTCATAAAATTAACACCTTGATTAACTAATTCTTCCCTTAATTCTTTATAGTTATATATTTCACCGTTGAAAATAATTACTTTACTTTTATCTTTGTTATAAATTGGCTGTGATCCAGTAACCAGGTCAATAATTGATAAACGTTGCATTCCCATACAAAAATTACTAGTAATAAAAATACCATTTTCATCAGGCCCCCTATGCTTTAAAACCTCATTCATTTTGTTAATTCGATTTTTCAAATCAGACCAAACTTCTGAATAAATTCCGTTAATCCCACACATATAAATTCCCCTTGTAATATATTACTATTTATATGATAAAAAAATAGCAAATTTTCATAAAATTAATAAAAAAATAATCAAAATTAAACTATTTTTGGTTTTTATACCACTTAATATAAGCTTTTAAGCCATTAGAAAAATTGGTTCTTGGATTATAATTAATAAGTTTTTTGGCCCTTTTTATATCCGCAAGGCTATGTTCAATATCACCATCTCTTTTTGGAAGAAATTGAATTGGGATTTTTTTGTTAAGTATAGAAGAAATTTTATTTATAACTTCCTTTAAAGTTATTTGTTCCCCGCAAGCTATATTAAAAACATTCCCAAAAGCTTTAACATTATTTGAAAAGCAGGCGTTAATGTTTGCATTTACAACATTGTCTATATAAGTAAAATCTCTTGACTGGTTTCCATCCCCGTATATTTCAATTTGTTCGTTTTTAAGTATCTTTTTAATGAATTTTGGAATAACAGCGGCATAAAAACCTTCTGGGTTTTGCCTTTTACCGAAAACGTTAAAGTACCTTAATCCAATAGTAGGAAGTTTATAAAATTCCCAATAAAGGCTAGAGAATTCTTCGTTAGTCTTTTTTGTTAAAGCATATGGGGATAAAATTTTACCAATTCGATGTTCAACCTTGGGTAACTCTTTTTGATCTCCATAAACTGATGAGCTTGAAGCATAAATAAACCTTTTGACTTTATTAACTTTGGAAGCCTCCAACATATTGAGTGTCCCTTTTATATTAATTTCTTCGTATTCTAATGGCATGAGAAAACTCCTCGGGACACTTCCCCATGCAGCTTGATGTAAAACAAAATCAATACCTTTAGTAGCATTTAGGCAAATCTGAAAATCACGAATATCCCCTTTTATAAATGTGAAATCAGGACTATTAAGGAAGGATTCAATATTTTCAATTTTACCAGTTGAAAGGTCATCCAAACAAACAACTCCAGCACCAAGTTTTAGCAAATGTTCACAAAGGTTAGACCCAATAAACCCGGCTCCTCCAGTTACTAAAAATACATTCTTGAATTTATTATTTCGAAAATTGGGTATCATAAACGCCAATAAACGAAATCTTCTTTTTCGAAAAGGTTTTTATTATATATGCCTTTAATATCAAAAAGAATTTTTTTTGTTTTTCCGTAAAAATTTCCTAATTGTTGAGGTGTAAATGATTTATATTCATCATGAGCAACCGCAATAATTAACAAATCAAGATTTTCAAAATCCTCTTGGTCCTTGATAATTAAACCATACTCGTGTTTTGCCTCAACCTTATCTGCAACACCATCAACGACAACCGGAGAAATTTCGTATTCGTTGAGTTCTTTAATAATGTCCATTACCTTAGTATTTCGGGTGTCTTGGCAATTTTCTTTAAATGTAAAACCAAATATACCAACTTTAGCATTATTTACTCTTTTGTTGTTTTTAATCAAAAATTTTACAGCCATTTCGGCTATATACTTTCCCATATAGTCATTAATTTTTCTTCCAGCCAAAATAACTTGGGATTCATATCCTACTGTAGATGCTTTATAGGTGAGATAATAAGGATCTACTCCGATACAATGGCCCCCTACCAACCCCGGTTTAAAATTTAAAAAATTCCACTTCGTTGAAGCGGCCTTTAATACTGAATTAGTATCAATACCAAGTTTATTAAAAATAATAGAAAGTTCGTTCATAAAGGCAATGTTAATGTCCCTTTGCGAATTTTCAATAACCTTTGCGGCCTCCGCTACTTTTATTGATTCCGCTTGATATAAATTCGCTTTTGTAACCACATGTTTATAGACTTTTGAAATTATGTCTAAAGACTCTTCATCCATACCCGAAACAATTTTTGTAATACTCTCCAACCGGTGTAATTTATCCCCGGGATTAATCCTTTCAGGCGAATAACCTATTTTAAAATCAACACCACATTTTAAACCAGATTGTTGCTCCAGGATTGGAACACAAATTTCCTCGGTTACTCCAGGGTAAACAGTTGATTCATAAACGACAATAGAACCGGGGGATAAATATTTTCCAAGAAATTGCGATGCACCAATAACTGGTTTCAAATCTGGGGTTTTATCGTCATTTATAGGCGTAGGAACCGCAACGATATGGAATCTAGCTTCCCTTAATCTCGAGGGGTCGGAAGTAAATTCAAGGGAGGTTTTCTTTATCACTTCATTTCCAACTTCTTTTGTAACATCAATTCCATTTTTGTACTGTGTAATTTTTGATTCATTTACGTCAAAGCCAATTGTTTTAAATGACCTTGAAAAACCCACTGCCAAAGGCAATCCAACATAACCCAATCCAGTTACAGAAAGATATTCTTCCTTCTTTAATAATTTTTGGTATAAATTGATCATAAAATGGCCCTCAATCATTTTATCACAAGATGAATGATAATTTATTTTGTAATTTCTTGGATTTTTTTCAAGTATGTACCAATTATCTTTTGTCGATTAAAATCAGTTTCAACTGTTTTCCTAGCATTTTCTGAAAAAACTTGAAAATCGTTAAACGGGATAGAAGAAATTAACTCCATTTTACTAACCAGGTCATTCACGTCACCCTTTTTAACGACAAAACCATTAATTTCATGTTTAATAATTTCCTGAGTTCCTGGTTGCAAAGTTGTGATTATTGGTCTTCCTACAGCACAAGATTCTAATAAAGCGTTTGACATACCTTCCGGGGTTAATGCGGGTAAAACGACACAATCGATTTTGGAAATTTCCATTTCAATTGAATCAACATAACCTTTAAAATTAATAATCTTTTGGTTTAAATATTCTTCAAACAAAACTTGAGTGGATTTGTCCTTTTCCCCAAACACAAAGAATTCAATATTGGGGTTTTTGGATTTTAGAATTTTGGCAGCCTTTAAAAAAATTAGAAACCCTTTAGACTTAAGCATTCTACCAATAAAAAGAAATTTAAATTTTTCATTTCTTTCTGGACGTACAAATTTGAACTTATTAAGGTTTACCCCTGACCCGTTTACTTGAATAAGCCTAGTTGGATCAAACTGTAGTTTGTTTTGAAAAAGTTCTAAAATATCAATGTTTTGAACAAAAATGAAACGATTTTTGTCCATGGTTTGTTTGTAAAGGAAATTGCTGATCTTACTTAGGAAAAAATTGTTGGCCGCCGTCCCTAACCCTGTTATAGTCGAAATAATTGGTATTTTAAATTTTTTACAGACCCACGAACCATAAAGGTTTGGTTTAATTGTGTAAGTTAAAACCAAATTCGGTTTTTCTAAAGTTAGGTAGGATTTAAATTGTTTTATGGTTTTTAAATCATTAATTAAATTAATCCCTTTTGCATCAATATATATTGGGTGAACTTTAATTCCCATTTTTTTAAAAATATCGAGTCTTAATGAGTCTGGACAAATAATGTCAATATTAAAAATTTTTACTAATTTTTCAATTAATTCTATTCTAAAAAATAAAGTAGTATCTTTGTTAACAAAAATAGCTATTTTTTTCATAAAAATGCGGAAGCTGAGATATTCGAACTCTCGCGGTACTTGTATCCCTTGCCAGTTTTCAAGACTGGTCCCTTAAACCACTTGGTTAAGCTTCCATGTAGCAATTTTAACATAATGGTGGACCCTGCAGGACTCGAACCTGCAACCAACCGGTTATGAGCCGGTAGCTCTAACCATTGAGCTAAGGGTCCAACTCAAAAATTATAGTATATAAAGACTTCAAAATGTTAATTTTCTTTGCCTATTTTTCCGGTCCCACCTTCAACAACCGAATCATCTTTGAAGATGAGAAAGGCAGTTTTAATAATGATTACTAAGTCAAACCAGAAGGATTGCTTCTTTACGTATTCCCCATCGAGTTTGGCTTTTTCTTGAATGGTTAATTTGTCTCTTCCGTTAATCTGAGCCCACCCAGATACCCCTGGACGGAGTTTATTAACGCCGTATTTATCTCTTTCGGCAATCAAATCATCCTGGTTCCACAAAGCAGGACGGGGCCCAATAATCGACATTTCTCCAAGGAGAATATTAAACAATTGAGGTATTTCATCCAAGGATGTTTTTCTTAGGAACCTACCTAATGGAGTTATAAACTGATCGGGATTCTTTAATTTATGGGTAGGAATATCTGATGGAGTATTGATTCTCATTGACCGGAACTTAAAAACATAAAATGCCTTTTTGTTTTGTCCAATTCGTTTTTGTCTAAATAAAACGGGCCCTTTAGAGGTTACTTTTATTAAAATTGAAATGATTAAAATTAATGGGGAAAATACCAAAGTGGCTATAAATGCGGAAATCCAATCAAACGAGTATTTAATGAAGTTTTTCATCCTCTTCATTATACAAAATGCTTGGTTCTTTTAAAGGTTAGTTTAATATTTATTTATGAATTTTTATGACTTTTTAAAAAAATGAAAATGAGAATAAGCACAACGGATGTTTACTCCGTATTTTAGGAGCAATTTCCAAACACACTGCTGGTCCCTCGGTTTAGGAGGATTATTGGAAAACCTATAAGTGGGGTGTTTTTAAATAAAAAATGGCGGAAGCTGAGAGATTCGAACTCTCGCGGGCCTTGCGACCCCTACCAGTTTTCAAGACTGGTCCCTTCAGCCGCTTGGGTAAGCTTCCAACCGAAGTACATTTTAGCATA
>JACCDP011477575.1_pt1 | contig 13489 bp, 16 predicted proteins | sample 7445841 | NCBI WGS metagenome assembly JACCDP01 (sample SAMN15323441, study PRJNA562643) | freshwater metagenome | isolation source: river surface water | place: USA:Blue River Watershed | collected 2017-08-17
CTCGTCGCCCCAACGCAAACGCGGGGCCGTCTCGTCGCCCCAACGCAAACGCGGGGCCGTCTCGTCGCCCCAACGCAAACGCGGGGCCGTCTCGTCGCCCCAACGCAAACGCGGGGCGCCGCAACAACAAGGAGGCCACCTTGAGTGCGTACGTGTCAGAGCGCGCCAAACCCCTCCAAAGCAACCCGGAATTTATCGCGTTGAAGGAGAAATATACGAAAATCATCGATAAAATCAGAACGGCCGTGAGCAGTTCGGCGAGTGGCGCGCTGCAAGTGATTTGTTTCCCGTGGGGGTGCATACGCGCTACGCCACACGTCGCGACGCTGGTATTGAATACCATCAGGAGGCTCACGCCCGTGCAGGCGCTCGCGTTCGGCACCGTGCTCCTCGCCGCACTCGCGGGAGCAGTGCCGGTGAACTTGCGACACATATACGAAAATCTATTATGGGCGCTGGCGAAACACATGGACTGGGTCGTCTAGGAAGCCATGGGCAGCAGTTCTTTTATCTTGTACCCCAGGCGCCGGAACGCCGCCTTCACGCCGCCCGTCGTGCCCGCGTACCCGACGGGCAGATTCTCATACTTTGTGCGCCTGTAGGTGTAGCGCATGACGCGCAAGATCTCGGGACTCACGACCTTGTCTTTCACGTCCTGCAAGATGTCTTCCCACCGCTGGATGGTGTGCATGGTCGTCGGCATGCGACACGCGTCCTCCACGTCCCTCACCGTCCGGCGCACGAGGCCCAAAAACATCCTCGACATCCGGGGCTGCAGCTGCGTCGCGCAGCACTCGTCAAAGTGCCGCTTCAGCTCCGAGTCGTCGATCGGGGGCACGGGCTGCGCAAACATCGTAAACACCTTGCCCACCCCCCCGATCGCGCCCAACGCCGCCCCGCCCGCAGAACTCGCGGCTTTGCCCAGGAGTTTGGGGATGAATGTAGCCACCAAGTCCGCCAACTTGTCCACCCACCTGTCCGCCTCGTCGCGCACGATCCTACCGCCCCACTGCGCCGCCTTGATCGCGACCGCCGCCGCCAACGCCGTCGCCAGGATCTTGGCGGGAAACGCAAAGTACGACCAGCCAACGCCGCCGCCGTTACGGGCGCCGCGGGTCCGCGGCCGAGGCGAGTAATTCCCCGAACGCGGCGACGGCGAGTAGTTCCCCGAACGCGGCGAGTAATTCCCCGAACGCGGCGACGGCGAGTAGTTCCCCGAACGCGGCGACGGCGAGTTCCGCGAAGACCCCACGACGGCACCCCGCAGCGCCAGCAGACGCTCGACCTCCAGAATTTCCATGCCCTTGGGGCCGTCGCGCAGAACGCACCGCCCGGTGTCCGGGTTCCGAATCAGACGACGACCCCGTGCGTCCTTACCGCAATCAATGACCGCCATTTTCATGTACGAGTATTTTTTTTGGGCGAGGGGTGTTAACAAGGGGTGTTCATCGCCCTCCACCAAAACTGGGCGAATTCGGACGTTTGCATAAAGTTCAGGAGCGCATTCGTGTACAGGAGGGGCGCGTCGGCGGCCGGGTAACGCATGTTCGAGACCCCGAACTTCCCAGGCGCGCGTCGTTCCCAGGTCAGGGTCGCTTTCATGCTGGTGGTATCATACGATAAGGTCACCGTGTTCTCCGCGCCGCGCCGCTTCCCCCGTACCTTGTACTTTCCAATCTCCACGACAAACTCGCCGCCGCGGGAGCACACCCCCTCGGCGGCCATTGCCCTCCGCAGAACAGTGGTGGTCCTCGTGCGTCACCGAATTCATAAAGTGGCCCGGCGCGTTGCTCCTCCGCGACTCGGGGATGGGGGTTGTCGCCAACCCGGACTCCTCCACGGTACCGGCGACGACGACACGTGATGATAACAACCACCGCAGATATTTTCTGACGACCGCACTTACTTAAGAGCGCCCTTCGCGCCCAGAGCAATGCACACGCGCGCCGCCGCGGCGGAAGTCCAGGCGGCGGAAACGCTGCTCCTGCTCTCGGCGGGGGCGCGTTCCGGTCCGCCGGATAATACGTTGGCCAGTACCAGGAATAATGGTCGAGATCCTGGAGCTGCCCAACGCCGCTGACAAACCCCAAAAAGCGCTGTACATCGCGACGCCGTGCTACGCGTGCATGATGGAGATCCAGTTCGTGCAGTCGCTGCTCTGCCTCCAGATCCAGTGCATGGCGCGCGGGGTCGAGTGCTACGTGGACCTCGTGGGCAACGAGTCCCTGGTCCAGCGCGCGCGCAACATCCTGGTAGCCCGCTTCCTGGCCAACTCCAAGTTCACGCACCTGCTGTTCATAGACGCCGACATCGCGTTCGACCCCGAGACCGTCTTCAGGTGCCTGGACTTTGACAAGGACTGCGTCACGGCCATCTACCCAAAAAAGGCGTATTTGTGGGAGGTCGTCGAGGCCAAACTCGCGACCAAGAGCCCCGAACCCCTGACCCAGCAAGGTCTGGACTTTAACATCAACATCATCAAAAACGCGCAGATGACCAACGGGTTCGCGCCCGTACTGGACGCCGCCACCGGGTTCATGCTCATCTCGCGGACGCTCCTCCAAAAAATGTACGACGCGTACCGGCCCACGCTGTACTGCGTGAACGACATCATGAGCGGCGGGCCCCAGCGCGTCGAGGACTACGTCGCCGTCTTCGACTGCATGATCGACCCCGAGACGAAACGGTACCTCTCCGAAGACTACGCGTTCTCACGGAGAATTCAGCACATCGGGGGCAAGGTCTGGGCGGACGTCGCGTCGCCCCTATGCCACATCGGAAATTATATCTATAACGGCGACATCCGGACGCGAGCACGCACGACCTTCGAGTGAGCGAGCGAGTCACGAAGGAGGCGGCGCACGCCGTGCGGAACGGGATAGGTACCGATACAAGTAAGGGTTCGGGGGGCTCATTAAACCATAATGAACAAGGAGACCAGGTGTCGGGTTTGATCGCCGTATCTCTTCCGCAAACGCGTCTCGAATCGCAGACCAATTTACGGACTCAGGCGGGGGCAGGGGCCCCAGCACCGGCGAGGGTCCCGGCGAAGGTCCCGGTGCCGGGGAAGGCGAGGGACGCATCGTCTCCGAAGGCCCCGGCGCCGGCGGTGACGGAACGCGCAGCAGATCCTGCAGAGACCGCTGCTGCACGCGCGGAGTCTGCGAAGACCCGGTGTCGCGGCTCAACCGCATCAGGGCGCGCGCGGCACGCTCGTCCTCGCTGGGATTAATTTGGAACCGGTCGGGCGCACGTCTCTGTCGCTTCGGCCTGTCTGACATCGTGTTTGTGTGTTGTGTACTAATGCCAAGAGATTTAATTCACGGTCGACGACGGCGCGGGCGCCCCAACGCGCACACGCGGTCGTTTCGGCCCAACAATTTGTGGAGCAACCAGTAAGATGCGCATCCTCTTTGGCGGTATCACGGGCGGGCGCACGCAGGCGACGCTCTCGTTCGCGGCGTCCATGCTCCGCCTCCAGGTCAAGCTCGTGAGTCTGGACCCCGACCTGGACATCAAGTGCGACATCGTGTTCTTCGAGAGCCTCAACGCCGCGCTGAACGCGTTTGCGACCAAGCCCGAGTACACCCACCTCGCGACCCTGGACACCGACGCGGGCACGTCCGACGAGTTTGTCGTGCGCGCGACGCAGAGCGGGCACGACGCGGTCCTGGGCATCGCGCCACTCCCGACCGGCCTCGACTGGGACCGCATCGCCAAAAGACCGGTGCCCGCCGAGCCACTGGCGCACGCGGGCCTGCGGTACAACGTCGCCCCCGGCAAAGACCTCGGCAACGGCTACTTCTCCGCGGTCCGGTACGACAAGTCCAGGAAACACGCGGCCATGGTCCTGTCGCGCGCGGCTCTCGACGCCATCGCCGCCGCCGCGCCGCCGACGCACCTGGAAGACGGGTCCAAGCTGTACGCGCGCGAGGTCGTCGCGGACGGAAAGGTCGTGCACCCCGACCACGCGATCCTGGACGCCTACGAATCCGCCACAGAGAAAACCGTGGTCGTGGACCTCGACAGCCAGTGCTCCATCGTGGGGCCCATGGCCTTTGCGGGCTGCGTCGGCAAGCGGACCACGGTGCGTTGAAAATTAAATATGGCCACACACCACGAACATGTTTAGAAGGCTGCTGCCCGGCGCCGCCGCCAAGCCCGCCACCAACAACCGCAACCGGCGGCCCAACAACCGGCGGCGGCCCAACGACAAGCCCAACAACAAGCCGGCGGCAAATAACCGGAAGCCCAACAACCAGCGCACGCTCGCCCCGCCGCCAACTCCGTCGCCGTCGGTCGTCGTGCCAACCGCCGCAGCAGCAACCGTGCCCGCGACCGCGTCTCCCAGCCCGAACGTCCTCAATACCGTGCCCACGGTCGTCCCCAGTCCGCTGGCAAACCAGCTGATCAACGCGACGCCGTCGATCTCGAGTCTCAACGTGACGAACGCGCCGACAGCAAGGCGCATCCTGGGGCTCGTCATGGGAAACGCGTACGACGCCCTAGACCAACTGTACGGCGGAAACGGAGCGCTGGCGCGCAAGGTGTACGATATCCTGAGGGAACACACCGACGCCATCGTGGACCACGTCACCAAGAACCCCAGGGACGCCATGACCCGCAACCCCGTCGTCAGTTTCCTGACATGGCCCGTCCGCGCCACCGCGAAGCAACTCTTCCTGCATTCCAGGGGCCTCATCAACAGGACGCTCGGGGCCATGACGAAGCTCCCGGTCGATAAACTCCTGACGTGGATCGTCAACTTCATCCAGGGGTTTGCGCTCAAAAACGTGCCCATCCACCGCATCCGCAGGGTCGTCGCGGCTCACAGCGTCGAGCTCCAGGGCTTCATCCGCCAGCAGTCGACGCTCAAACCCGTAGTGCTGGGCGTCATCGCCAACGAACTCACGGACGCCGAGGTCGTGCGCATCGTCACGCAGCTCCGCAAAATCATAGTCCTCCACAGCTCCAGGTTCCTGTTTGGCGGCCTCTTCAAAATACCACCCGAAAAGTGGCCGCAGAGCCTCCTTTAGATGTCGGGCAGCGTCGAGGGCAGGAGGTAGGCATCCACGCTCGCGTACATCCCGCGAACCGCGTCCGACGAGTACCGCGTCGCCCAAATGTCCGCGACGCGCGCCGCGGTCTCCGACGCCACGCACCGCCGTCCGCCAGGCGCCGCGCACGCCCGCTCCACGGCCACGACCTGCCGAAGCTTGAAGGCGTGCACCGGGTCGAGCGCCGCCTTCTGGGTGTTGCTCAGCAGTCGGTCCGTGGGGTTGGGCCACGCGGGGTACGCGCCCCCGAACACGTGCGCGCGGTACACGCCGTTGTAAAAAGCCACCCACTTCCTGTTCGTTACCCACGCGAAATCCGGGCTCGACGGCAGCGCAGGCAGCGGAGGGGTGTACGGCTCCGGCACGCCGGGAAAGTCGTCGTGTTTACACGGAGCCGCCAAGACCTTCCAAAACATCAGGGCCAGGGCCAGGGCGCACGCGGCCACGACGACCGCCAAAACGAGCAAGGGCACCCTGTCGACCGCCATAACAGCCGCCTTATCATTACGACCACAAATTATTCCCGGTACCCAGAACGTTGCACAGCGTCGTCAGCAGCAGCAGGCACCATGCCGCCGACAACGCCACCGCGCACACCAGCGTGGTCACGTCCAGCATGCGCTCCGCCTCCGCCCACGCCGGGTCCGCGGGCCACGGCACGACGCTGTCAATGTCGTCAAAATCGTGAAAGCCGTCGACGACGGTCCAGCCCTTGGTCGTCGTCGTCGTCGTCATCAGCTCCGGGACCAGGCACAGGCGCACTTCCAGCGGGGCGCGCAGCACGTCGCTCGGCACGCCGCTCTCCACGTCCACCGTCGCGTCCACGGTCGCGGGCTTCGCGGGCGCAGCCATGATTTTTTTTATGAAACGCCCGCCCTGCGTAAATACCAGGGCGACCGTTGCTGCGCGGGAGATACAGCAATGGAAGCCGTCGAAAATAAAATGTGCCCGTACAATAATGGCGGCCAAAAACGCCGCCAAAAACAATACGTCCGCCAAAAACGCCGCCAAAAACAATACGTCCGCCAAAAACGCCAACAAGTTTGTTAGCATGCTCATGAACTCTCGCACGCAGGCGCATAAATTCCACCTCAGCACGACGTCGTACGCGCAGCACAAAGCGCTGCAGACATACTACGAAGACATCGTCAACCTCTTGGATGAGTATGCCGAGGCATATATGGGAAAATACGGCGGACGTATGAATGGTTTACAGCTGAATTCGCGATTCATGACAGACCCAGACAAAGCGCGTTCGTATTTCAAGGCGTTGCTTGCCCGGATACAGCAACTCAAGCTTCCGGCCGATACGTACCTGCGCAACATCCAAGATGAAATCGTGACACTCATCCGGAAAACAGTATACATGCTCTCGCTCAAGTGAAACTCGCCGATCGGCCGACAGACAGCCGGAAAAAAAATCTGGCGCTACACATACCACATGCCCCCTCGCCGGTCAGCCCGTCTGGCCGCTCGTCGTCGCTCCGCAGCCCCCGCCAAGCCCGCCGGCGGTAAGACCGCACAGGGCGCCAGGGCCAGGGCCAATGCCGCCCTCGCCTCCAACCGCAGCGTCAAGAGCAAGCTCAAGACCATCCTCAAGGTCGGCAGCGGCCTCGGCGCCGGCGCCGTCGCCGCGTACGGCGCCTACCTCGTGGCCAACCCCCGCTTCCGGGCGCTGACCAAGGCCGCCGCCGCCGCGACCAACAACAAGATGAAGGTCGGGCGGTCCACGCACCGCGTCGCGCCGCACGCCGCCGACTCCGTCAAGAGCCTGCTGGGCAAGCTGGCCGCGCTCATGGGCCGCGCGGGCCTCACCGCCAAGGGCCCCGCGATCGTGCGCACCCGCGTGCCCAAGAGCAGGATGCGCCGTCTCGCCAACGGCATCGGCACCGTCCGCAACATCGTCAAGAGCGGCGTCGTCGGCGCCGGGCGTCTCGCGACCGGGACCGTCGCCGCCGCGTTCGGGGTCATGGGCCGGGCCGCGGGCGCGATCGGCCACGGCGCCAAGCATACCCTGAGCAGGGGCCGCAACATCGTGCGCGGCGTGTTCGGCGGCAGCCGTCGCACCCGCGCCACCAGGAAGTGAGCCAAAGACCCGTCTAATATAGCTAGGATAGCTAGGATAGTAGTAGTACCCACGCACGCGTTTCGTTTTCCTAAAAACGCCAAACGCCGGAACGCGTCACGAAACGTTCCGGCGCTTGTCCAAAAAAAATTAGTAAAATGACCAAGTCAAACAACAAGTCCAGCAACAAGCCCAGCAAGCTCAAGAGGGCCAAGAAGATCCTCGACGGCGCCCGAGTCTTCGGCGGCATCCCCGGCACGGCTCTTGCGGTGCTAGCCCGGTTGTTCCTGGCAAAGAAACTCACGCAAAAAATGACGCCGGCGAAACGCGCCATGGTTCGCAGGCTGCTGTACCCAGCGATGGTGTTCGCCGGCGTGACCACACGCTTGGCTCGTGCAGTGGTAAAGAACGTCGATGCGTGCACGAAAGAGGGAATCGCCCCGGCGCTTTGCAGCAAAAAGTATGTCCAGCAATTCGTGAATCTCGGCAACAAATCCGCTATCGATCGTGCCTACCGTCAGCTCGCGATCAAAAAACATCCCAACAAAGGCGGAAACGCTGAAAATTTCAAAAAGTTTACGAAGAGACTTGCCAAGAAAATGCTCGAAACCCCCGGAATGCACCTCCGATTCACAAAACTAAACAACCCAATTCCGTTTTACAAGATGCAAAACTGACGCGTCGTCCGGAAAAAAAAACGGGGCTTGGTGTATGGCGACAGCCAAAAAGTCCGGCACCAAGCTCCAGGCCGCCAAACGCCGCGTCCAGGCGGTCCTGGCGTCCCAAAAAACAACAACCAAACAAAAACTGAGCGCCGTCCTCAAAACCGGGGGCGCGCTGACGGGCAAGACCCTGGTCGCGTTCCTCGCGTTCCTCACGACCTCCGCCGCGTTCGCGCACCTTCTCAAAAACGCGTCCAAAAAGGCCGGCGTCAGCGTCGCGATCGACCTCGCGCCGCCGCCAGGAAAAATCCGCAAACTCGTCGTGGCCGCCGGGGATACGACCAAGACGCTCCTCAAAAAAACCGTGCGCGCGCTGGCGGTCGCGGGCGCCCTCGGAGCCGCCGGGACCGCGCTCGGCAGGAAGCTGCGGCGCGGGGGCGGGGGGCACGACTGGGGGCACGACGAACGCCCGCCGTCGAGTCCGCTGCTGTTGCCGCCGTCGAGTCCGCGGCTGCTGTTGCCGGCACCCCCGCCGCCGCGGGCGATACGGCTGCCGGCGCCGCCGTCGTCGTCGCCAACGATCCTGCTGCCGGCGCCGCCTTCACGAACGACGTCGCGTCAGTGGGATGTCCCGAATTCGCAATGGGAGAATGTCGTGCGCTCCCCGGCGCGACGGAAGAACGCGTGGAACGCGTGGAACGTCCCGAATTCGGAGTGGGAGAACGTCGTGCTGCACAACAGGGGCCACCTCGTCGCGCCCGCCGCAACTCCCGCCGCGACGCCCGCCAGGACGCCCGCCAGGACGCCCAGCAGGCTCGACCGGATGCTCGAGTCCCACCTCGCGGCTCTGACCCGCGGGCCGCAGGCCAACCAGCACCAGTACATGCCGTAAAGCCTTAAAGCCGGCGACGGGCCACGATAGAAACCATGAAGAACCCCAAAGACGTCGTCGCGCGCGCGACAGAGGCCGCCGAAATGGCGCGGCAATTGCAGACCGTGGGATTCCCACAGGACGATCCTGACTTCCAAAAACTTTTGAAAATCATCGACGATTTCGTCGTAAAGGGATATGGGTTCTCTGGATTCGTAAAAACGAACCTCGGGTTCAAGTTTGACCTGAAATTATCGTTACAGCGGCACGTCACATCGCACGTTCGCATCACCAAGGCATAGGCTCAGAAATCGGCGGCGGTCTCGTCGTCCACGAACGAGGGAGCCGAGGGCGCGGCGGCGTCGGCCATGTCGTCGTCGTCGTCGGCCTGGAACGCGAAGCTGTCCAGGCGGCCGGGGCGGCTGACGACCATGGCCTGGACCAGGCGCCACGTGCACCCGAAGTTCTTGTTCACGAACCAAATGCGGTCGAGCTCGATGATACCCTACAGAGCAAGAGGCAAAGGTTAAAAAACGCAACCAAAATGTAAAAAAAAGTATGTAGGCAGCGCGCACCTTGAACGTCGTGCCCTTGGTGAAGTACGAAATGTCGCACGGCTGGCGGCCCTCGTCGAAGAACATGGCGTTGGGCTGACCGTTTGCTAGCTGGACCTTGAACTTGATGACCGGCGCGTACTGCGGGTTGGCGGGGTCCTTGACCAGCTTGCGGTGGAACTCGGACACGATCTCGCGGGACATGGGCTTGCCGAACCAGTCCTTGGAATTCGCGACCGCGACGTCAAGGGTCACCTCGTCCAGCTCGCGCATCTTGGCCAGGAAATCGCCGACGCGCGGGTCGGTGTCGGACCCGCGGAAGCTCGCGTCCAGGCTGTAGCTCTGGATCTCGCCGGTCGCGGCGTCCTGGTAGGGGCTGACGCCGAAGGGCAGCGCCATCGTGGGCGTCTGGAGCAGGATCTTCTGGCGCTGGCCGTCGGCGCCGGGGAGGCCGAGGAACACGACCTTGCCGCCCTTGCGGTTCTTCTCGAGCGACGAGAACTGGATGGTCACGGGGGTGAACCCGGAAGCGAGCATGGGCTGTGCCATTTTTTGTATCAAAAGGCTGGGCTGGAGCGGTGCAAGGCTTGGGATTGTGGTCTGGAGCACGGGCGCGGGCCTTAAGACGTGCGGCGCGCCCCCGACCGCTGCTGCGCGGCGCCCGCAGCGGTGGTCGCGTCCTAAAATTTCAGGAGCGGGCCCCGGAAAAAAAAGTTTTGTCACTCAAAGCCATGCCCCCCAAGCGCGCGTGCAAGTACGGCCCCCGCAAAAACGGCAAGTGCCCCCCGAAGACCGCGGCGTCCAAGACCGCGTCCAACAACGCGTCCAAGACCGCCAAGAACGCGTCCAACAACGCGTCCAAGACCGCCAACAACGCGGCGGCTTCCAAGGCGAATGCGTCCAAGCTGCGCATCCACGTGACCGTGTCGGCGGGAACCCTGTCCAAGGCGGACATCGAGTTCATCCGGACGCGCATCGAGGAGGCGCAGGTCGCGATGGTCAAGGAACTGGAGGCCATGTACAGCAACGACGAGAACGCCGACAAGGCCGCCGGAGGGTTCCTGGCGCGTCTCAAGGCAGCTGCGACCTCGCGGCCCGCCATCGTCGGCGCGATGCTCATGGCCATCGCGGGCGGCGCGGTCGCGGCGCACAAGACCGGGTACCTGACGGCCGAGCAGGCGCGGGTCCTGGCCGAGTTCGGGCGCACGACCGGCCGACGCGTCGCCGAGTCGGGACGCGCGCTCCGCAACAGGGCCGCGGCCAAACTCGCCGAGGGGTGGGCGTGGGCGCGGAAGGCGGTCAGCGCCGGCGTGAACTCGCTGTACCGCAAGCTGCGGCGTCCCCCGCCGCCGCCGCCCAAAAAGTCCTGGCTCCCGTGGCGGCGGTGAGTGACCGAGCAGCCCCACCAAAAAAAAGTCGGGCGTATACACCACACTCCACCAGGCACATGAGCAGCTGCAAGTACGGCCGCCACGCCAACGGGAGGTGCCGCAGCAAGTCGTCCAGGTCGTCGTCAAGGTCGTCGTCAAGGTCGTCGTCAAGGTCGTCGTCAAGGTCGTCTTCTAGGAAGTCGTCCAGGAAGTCGTCCAGGTCTCACCACAAGTCGCACAGGTCTTCTAGAAGGTCGTCGCGGAACAACAACAACGATCGCATCCGCAAGACCGCCGAGCAGGAGGCATACCTGCAGTCTCGCGTCCAGGCCGCGCTCAACATCGCGGCCAAGCAGCGGCAGGCGGAGGCGACCAACCGGGCCGCGGACATCGGCGCGCTCAACCGCGCGCGCGGCGGCTTCTTCGCGGGGCTCTCGCAGGCCGCGCTCTCCAACCCCGGCCTCGTCGGCGCCATCGCCCTGGCCCTCGGCGGCAGCGCGCTCTCGGCCTGGAAGAGCGGGTGGCTGACCAAGAACCAGGCCGCGACGTTCGCGCAGGTGGGCGGCGGCGCCGGGTCGGCCGAAAACAGGACGATTCTCCAGAAACTCAAGAACCTGCTCACGTCACACACGTCACAGGCTCCCGCGGCCCCGCCGCCCCAGCCCCCCGCGTCCCTGGTGCTCAAGGCGCTGGGAGGTCTGGGCAGCCTGGCGAGTGTGAAAGGAATTTTGGGATTGGCGGCGCTGGGGGCGGCGGCCTACGGAGGCAAGAAAGCGTACAACAAGTACCAAAATCTCAAGGGCCAGGCCACGAACAGCTTTGGGCAGCTCAGGGGCCTCGTCGGCGAACGCGTGGCCCAGGCCGGCAAGGTAGCCAACAACGTCTCGCGCACAGCCGGCAATGTGGCGAGCACTGCTCACACGACGCGACAGGCGGTCGAGCGCACAGCCAACAATCTTGCGAACATCGGCCAAAAGGGTCGACGCATAGCCAACAACGCCGAGTACACCATGAAAACGATGCGACAGGCGACCAACCGCGTATCCAATAACGCCACGTACATCACCCACACCAGTCGACAGGCAGCTAACGACTTAAAAAAGACTCTTGGAAATCTCGGGATTCGCAACCCCGAGAAGCTCACGAACACCGCGGTAAATTTCGCGGCTAAGTACACCCAACGTATGGCGAAAAACACGGCCACGGCTGGCCTGGAGGCTACGAAGGCCGCAGCCGCACAGGCCGCGGAAATGGCACGGGAGGGTGCCACGAGGGCCAAGGCCGCCGCGACGGGCGCCTTCACGAGGGCCGGGGACGTCGCGAGCCAGAGTTTCACATTCGTCAAAACAGCACTCGGCGCAGCGAAGCAAAAAGCGAACAACGCGACGCTTTTGCCGAGGTACATGCTTGCGACGATGCAGCAACAAGCTCAGCAGCAGCGCAACAAAAACGCGGCCGCTTCGAAGCGTCCTACTTTCTCTTTGAATGAACTCGACTGAGCGCGCGCGCGTCCAGGCGCACGCCATAAAAGCTGTGCGTACGTGTAAGACGTGTAAGACGCGTGATGTCCTACGCCGACGACATGAACGCCACGCCGCTCAACAAGTTGCCGCCCCCGCTGGTCCAGAGCAAGCAAGACGCGGGCGCCGCAGCGCCGCCAAATTATAAAGACCTCCTGAATAATATGGACGTCAACGCGGGAAACGCCGGGCCCAGCCGAGCCCAGCAGCAAATGATGATGATGCAGCAGCAGGACGACGGCGACGATGAGCAGTACTACCCCCAGCAGCAGCAGCAGTACCCCCCGCAGATGTACGGTCCGCCTCCGCCAGGCATGTACCCCGGCTACAACACCTACAATTCGTACGAGCCCCCGCCCCAGCGGCACGAACCCTCGCACCGATCGTCCAAAAAAACCAAGTCCGCGCTCAAGGACAAGAAAAGCGGCGGCGGCGGCGGTGGGGGGGTCATGGGCTTCCTCAAGGCCAACAAAAACGTGCTCATCGTTGCCATCGTCGCGTTCCTGGCCATGCGCTTCGTCGCGCCGCGGCTCCGCGCCTTCCCGATGATGCTCTCGCCCATGGGCGGTCTCTCCGCGCCGGGCATGGCCATCGTCGCCCTCCTCATCGGCGCATCCACCAAAGTCGCAGACATGTTCTGAAGAACAAGACGACCACATTTTTGCATTCCACGGTTTGAGCGATGCACACACCCGCGTGCGTGGCTCAGAACGCCAAACAAAATGTTGGTTTGTACATAATGGACAACGCCGCCGCCAACGCATCCAGGAAACGGATGTACATCGCGGTCGCCGTGGTGTCGGTACTCCTGCTGGGCGCGGGGGCCGGGGTGCTCGTGTGGTGGTACTGGCCCGGCGGCGGGCCCGGCGGAAGCAGCAAGCCCGCACAGCCCGCACAGCCGCCGCAAAAGTCGTTGGCCAAATCGTTGGCCAAATCCGTGACTACGGCGCCGCAGCCGTCGTCTTCACAGTCGCCGCAGCAGCCGTCGTCGTCACAGTTGTCGTCACAGTCGTCGCCACAGTTGTCGTCACAGTCGTCGTCACAGTCGTCGTCACAGTCGTCACAGTCGCCGTCACAGTCGCCGTCGTCGTCACAGTCGCCGCCGCAGCAGCCGTCGTCGACAAAACCTACAAAAACAAAAAAGCCGTCGACGAAACCGCCGCGCAAACCATCTCCGAAACCCAAACAAGGGACTGGACCAAAACCGGAACCAAAGCCCGGGACAAAGCCCAGTCCTGGGCCAAAGCCGGGGCCAAAACAGGGGACGACGAAGCCGAGTCCGGGGCCAAAGACGAGTCCGGGGCCAAAGACGAGTCCGGGGCCAAAGACGAGTCCGGGGCCAAAGACGACACCGGGGCCAACGGCGAGGCCGGGGCCCAAGACGAGGACC
>JACCDP010962979.1_pt1 | contig 13488 bp, 17 predicted proteins | sample 7445841 | NCBI WGS metagenome assembly JACCDP01 (sample SAMN15323441, study PRJNA562643) | freshwater metagenome | isolation source: river surface water | place: USA:Blue River Watershed | collected 2017-08-17
AGAACGACCGGACCACGCTGCGCTTCGGCGACGGTCGCAACGGCCTGCCACCGTCCGGCACGGTCACGCTCCGCTACAAGACCGGCGGCGGCACGCCGGGCAACGTCGACGCGGGTCGGCTCGTCGTCGTCGAGGGGGCCTTCAGCGACGCGCACGGTCGCCCCGTCCAGGTTGCGGCCACGAACGTCGCGCCGGCGACCGGAGGCACCGACCGCCAGACGGCGGCCTCCGCGAAGCTGCTCGCGCCCGAGAGCCTCCGCGTGCTGACCCGGAGCGTGGCGCGCGAGGACTTCGAGATCAACGCGCGACGGCTCCCGGCGGTGGCGCGCGCGCTCATGCTCACCGCGAACGAAGACCCGAGCATCGACGAGAACGCAGGCGTCCTCTACGTCATCCCGCAGGGGGGCGGCGCGCCCACGCCGGCACTGAAGAACCTCGTTCGGCAGCAGGTGACCGAGGTCTACCCCTGCACGCTGACCTTCCAGGTGAGCGTGCTCGACCCCGTCTACCGACGGCTCGACATCAAGGCCCGCGTGTTCCTGCGCGCCGGCGTCTCCGGGACTACGGTCCGCGCGCGCATCCTGCAGAACCTCACGACCTACTTTCGCGTGTCGGAGCCCGACGGAACGCCCAACCCGCGGGTCGACTTCGGCTTCAACCTGAAGAACGCCGACGGCTTTCCGGTCGGCGAGATCGCGTGGTCGGACGTCTTCAACGTCATCCGCGACACCGAGGGCGTCCGCAAGATCGGCGACTCGCCCGGCGACCTCACGCTCAACGGCCTGCCCGCCGACGTGCGCCTGCGCGTCCAGGAGTTCCCGACCCTCGGAACGGTCACGCTGGTGAACGGCGACACCGGAGGAGCGCTCTGATGGGCCTCCTCAACCCGAGCTTCGAGGTCGCAGGCGCGCTCCCGGGCGAGGCGCAGCACTGGGCGCTCGTCACCGTCACGAGCCTCGAGTCCATCGCCGGCTTCGGCGCGGCCCCCGAGCGTGCGTGCGAGGACTTCGAAGGCTGGCTCTCGTTCTGGGGCGCGCTCACGGATGTCCCCGTCGTGCGGGCGTTCTTCGACGTCGCGGCCGAGGGCTACGAGGACTTTGCCGAGGGTTGGGGGACCGACCTCTACCTCCTTGAGCTCCCGCCCGCGCAGCTCGCGCAGGCGAGCTTCGGTCCGGACGACGTCGAGGCCTGCGAGGTCGGCTGGGCCAACAGCCCGTTCGCGACCGACTGGTCTGCCGTCGTCGGCGCCGTCGCGGTGTTCGACGGCGAGAGCCGCGAGGACTTCGAGGACCAGTGGAGCAGCAACCATCTCTACGCGTGGACCTGGACGTCGGTCGCCAGCGCCACCGCGATGTTCGACGCCGGCGCCCAGGCTCGCGAGGACTTCGAGAACGACTGGGCTCTCGCCACCACCCTCTGAAGGAGCACACGCATGGCCAGCACCGATTGGACCTACCTCAACGACGGCCTCGACATCGCGACGGTCGATCGCGGCGTCACGGCCGGCATCGCGCGCCCGCCGGGTGGCGGCAGCTTCCTCTTCGCCTTCAACTCGCTCGCCGCCGTGCAGGGCTCCGTTGCGCTGTTCGCGAACCAGGCGGGCTTCGCGCCAATGGCCAAGGGCGGCTCGATCCGTGGCGCCGTCCAGCGCGGCCCTGGCGGCGGGCCGACGGGCTTTGCGCCGTTCATCTACCTCTGCTGCCAGGGCAACTCGGTCAACGACCAGGCCTATCTGCTCGGCCTCTCGGACGACGACCCGCACCGCATCGTGCTTCGCAAGGGCTCGGTCACCGGCGGGCTCCCGAGCTCCGACGGCCCGGGCGTGCTGCTCAAGTCGGGCGAGAGCTTCACGCAGGCGACCTGGCTCCACCTGCGGCTCGACGTGATCGTGAACGCGAACGGCGACGTGGTGCTCAAGGCCTACCGCAACGCCCTCGACACGCACCCGCTCGGCAGCGCACCCGACTGGCAGCCGATCGCGGGCATGACCGAGTTCATCGACGACCACCTCGGCATCAACAGCGGCAGCCAGCCGCTGACCTCAGGGCGAGGGGGCTTCGGCTTCGCGGTCCGCGACGTGACCCGCCGCGGCTTCTTCGACCACCTCGAGCTCTATCGGCAGGTCTGACCATGGCGCGCACCGCCTTCGACGCTCGGCTCGGGACGACGCAGGGCCGCGCGCTGGCCACCAGCGTCGGCACCGTCGCGCCTTCGGGGGACTACCTGTTCGTCCTCGGCGACGCCGAGCGCGGGCGGCTGCACGACCTCGCCGTCGGCGACCACGCCGAGCTGCAGCAGGCCGTCGACCTCACGGGGGTGGACCTCGTGCGGGCGCAGCTACGCCTTCGCGTTCCCGCGTCCACGCCCGCCGACCGGCGCTGGGTCGTGTCGATCCGCGTCGACGGGGCTCCGCTCGCGCAGGCAACGGCCAAGGCCGGACGCGAACGCGCGCTGACCGACCTCGCGGCGAACGTCTCGAAGCTCACCGGCGTGCACACCGTCGCGGTGCGCCTCGCGCTCGAGGGGGCCTGACCCATGGCCAGACTCGAGCTGCCCGCGCTCTTCGTGGACGCCGTCGCCGCCATCCAGGCCGGCGAACGTCCGCTGCTCGTGAACCGCGATCCCGGGCCCGACGAGGCCGGCGTCCCGATCGACGCGACGGTCGCTGTGGAGATTGTCGACGTCGGGGCGGACGGGGTCGAGCGCGGCTCCGTCCGCATCTGGGTCGATGGAGTCCTCGCGTTCGAAGGTGGCGGTGCTCCCGAGCTTCGCCCCGGTTTCGACGGCCCCCACGCCTTGGTCACGGCGAGCGCCGACACCCTCCGCGTCGTGCTCGCGCCCACCGCGTTCTTCGCCAGCGAGGCCGTCGTCGAGGTTCGCGTCGTCGCCACGACCGTCGGTGGGGCCCACGCGCTCGACCAGACCTACCAGTTCAGGGTGGAGGACCGGACGGCGCCACGCCTCGTCGCCGGCCAGGCCACGAGCAGCCGCACCCTCCGTCTTGGCTTCGACGAGCCCGTCGTCGTCGAGGACCCACAAGGCTTCGCGCTCCTCGCGCTCGATGCGCCTGCCGTCCCCGTCACGGTCATCGACGCGACGGCGGACGGCTCCACGGTCCACCTGACGCTCGACACCGAGCTCACGCCCGATGCGCGCTACCGCGTCACCGCCACGGGCGTCGCCGACCTAGCGGGCAACCTCGTGCTCGCGCCGTTTCATCAGGCGACGGTCGCGGGCTTCCGTCCGGCGCGCCCCGAGTCCCGCCGCTTCGACCTCTGGTCGATGCTGCCGAAGTTCAACCGGCGGGAGGACGTCACCGGCGACCTCGCGCGCCTCGTCGCCTGCCTGCAGGAAGCGACGGACCTCCTGCTCGCAGAGGTGGACCGATTCCCAGAGGTCTTCGACCTCGAGCGCGCGCCTGAGGTGTTCGTCGACCTCATCCTCGCCGACCTCGGGAACCCGTTTCCCTTCGAGCTCGACGCGCTCGGCAAGCGGCGCCTCGCGTCGGTCCTCGTCGAGATGTACCGCCAGAAGGGCACCGCCCGCGGCATCATCAACGCCGTCCGGTTCTTCCTCGGCGTCGAGATCCAGGCCATCACCGCCTACGCGGGCGAGGCGCTCGTGCTCGGCGAGTCCGAGCTCGGCGTCGACTGGGTGCTCGGGCCGTCGAGCCGTTTCGCCCGCTACGCCTTTGACGTGGTGGTCGACGTGCCGCTCACCACCGCGCAACGCGCCCAGCTGCGCGCCATCGTCGAGTACCTGAAGCCCGCGCACACGCACTTCGTGACGCTGATTGAGCCCTCGCCCCCGGCCTTCATCGACCACTGGGAGCTCGGCGTCAGCGAGGTCGGCGCGTCGACCGACCTGCATTGACCGCGCGCGTGTCCCAACCCGCCCGGCCCCTGGCTCTACTCCCAGGGGGCAAGCCCCCGTGACGACGTCCGCGCGGCCCTGCCGCTCGGAGCCACAGGAGCCGAGCGCGCATGGCCGACCGGGTCGATTTCTTCTTCAGACAGCGAGTCACCGAGGCCGAACTGGACCTCGCGTGCGAGCTGCTCGAGCAGGCCGATCGGGACCTCGCGGCTGATCTGGGAATCTACGGCATCGTCACGGGGGCAATCCCCACCCAGCACAGCCCGGTCCCGGCGCTGAACGTCGACCTCACGTCGCCGACGCGCGCCTACGACCACCTCGGGCAGCGAATCTTCATCGGCACCGATCAGACGGTGGACTGCACCGTCGACCTCGTCGGCATCCCGACCACGGTGACGAGCGTCGGCAACGAGCGATGGCTCGGCGTGTTCCTGCGCTTCACGCGCCAGCTCTCCGACCCGCGCACCGACGGCAACGCGCAGCAGGTCTACTTCCGACGCGACGAGTCCTACGAGGTCGTCGTCCGGCAGGCCCCCGAGGCGGCCGCCGGCACCGCGTCGCGTGTCGCGCTCCAGGACGACGAGCTGCTCGTCTGCGACCTTCGGCTCGCCCACGGGCAGACGCAGCTCCTCAACGCGCACATCGACCAGTCGCGGCGTCAGGCCTTCATCTTCGCGCAGGGCGACGCCGTCGCGGTCGACGCCTCGACGTGGAACGTCCTCGCGCCCGCGGTCAGCACCGCGCAGGCCACGCTCGACGAGGTCGACGCCGAGCTCCACGGCCACTTCACCGGAGCGGCACGCCGGCATCCCGCGAGCGCCATCGACTTCGTGCCGCACGCCTTCCTCGCCGCCGTGACCCTCCAGGCGGCCCTCGTCGAGCTCCTCGACAAGATGCTCGCGACGACCGCGGGCGACCCCGGCTCGAAACGTGTCGGCGCCGACGCCGTCGCCGGCACGCCGTACGCGCTCGGACCGGCTACCGTCGACAGCCAGCTCTCGTCGCTGCTCGGCTGGCTCAACGCGCATGTCGGCGCGATCAGCGGCGCGCACAACGCGAGCGCCATCGCCGCGCTCCCGCACGCGCACATCAGCGCGGTCAACGTGCAGGGGCAGCTCGAGGAGATCGTCGCCGACCTGAAGTCCACGAACCCGAGCCTCGGCACCACGCAGGTCGGGAGCGGCGCCATCGGCGGGGCGCCGTACACGCTGGCCAACGGCACCGCGCGCTCGCAGCTCACGACGCTGCTCGACAGCCTCAACGCCCACGTCGCGAGCGGAGACCACGACGGCCGTTACTGGCGTCGCACCGAGACGGTGAACAACGCCGACACGGTCGATGGCCAGCACGCCTCGGCCTTCGCGGTCGCGGGGCATGACCACGACGCGACCTACATGCGTCGCACCTTCCTCGCGTCCGACACCTTCCTCGCGGGGCAGTCGAAGACCGTCACGACGCTGGCCGACCGGCCCGACCTCGTGACCGTCTCCTACAACTACCTGTCGAGCGGCATCCCGCAGTCGACCATCTACATCAAGGGCGCGCTGAGCGACGACATCCGCGCCTGGGTCACCAAGCAGAGCGCGAGCGGCGACAAGGACTACGTCGTCACCGTCCAGAACCTCTCGGCGACCGACCTCTACATCAACGTCGCCGCGTACCGGGTGGGCACATGACGAACTCAACGACGACCTTCGTGCGGGTCCCGCGCGAGACCCTCGCCGCGCGCATCGACGCGCTGCCACTCAGCAAGGCCAGGGCCTACGCCGACTTCATCCGCAAGGGCGATCCCGGCAGCCCGGTGCCGTGCTGGGGGGCAATCACGCAGCGCTTCGTCGAAGCGTTCCCCGGGGACGACGACCGCCTCGCGGTCCTCGACCAGCTCATCAAGGAGGGCGACCGACGCCCGCTGTACCTGTTCCTCGAGACGAGCCGCGCGCGCCCGAAGCTGCTCGCGGCCATCTGCAAGCACGCGGGCGAGCTGCCCGTTTCGGTGCAGCGCGGACTCGTGGCGATGCCCGAGGCGGCGACCTTCGTCGCGGGCGTCCTCGACAAGCTCGACCCCGCGGCCCGTCGCGTCTGGGACGGGGGCGAGGAGCTCAAGCGCGTCGAGCGCGAGCACCTCGCGAGCCGCGTCGGGGAGCTCACGGCGTTCCAGTACTTCGTCCCCGACGAGGTCGACCCGCGGCAGGAACACGTCACGAAGCGCGCGACCGCGCCCACCGCGAACACCACGACGACCGTGGCCAACCCGACGATGGTGCTGTCCGCCGATGCCGTGGCCACGCGCCTGGGAGGCGGGGGATGAGCGCCGTCGACCCGAGCACGTTCATCGTCGCGGGGCGCGCGCTGCCAGCGCCCCCCGGGCTCGACGTCAGGAACTTCGGCGACCCGAAGGTGTTCAAGTTCGAGGGACGCTCCCGTGCAGGGCAGCCCGTGACCGAGCTCGTCATCCACGAGTCCGTCACGCGCTCGGCGTTGAGCACCGTCGCCGTCCTCAAGCGCCGCACGCTCGGCGTCCATCTCATCCTCGCGCCCGACGGCAAGCTCACGCAGCACGGCGACCTCGCGCACGCGCGCCTCGCGCACGCCGGCGGCCACAACGGCCCTTCGATCGGCGTCGAGGTGGTGAACCCGTACTACCCGTACCTACTGCGGGACGACCTGCCGTGGACGCGCACCATCGCGGCACCCTGGGCGCACGGCGGCGCCTACGTGCTGCCGACGCCCGCGCAGGCCGAGGCCACCGCCCAGCTCGTCGGGTGGCTCACGAGCCCGGCCGCCGAGGGGCTCTCGATCCCGCGCGCGTGGATCGGGCTCGCGGGCGGGCGACTCCGCATGGGCGTCGTTCCCGGCGCCGACCAGCGCCGTCCGGGCGTCTACGCCCACCACTACTTCGCCCACGCCGATGGCGCGTGGCTCGCGCTCTACGCCTGGCTGCGCCTCGAGGCCGGGCTCGAACCCAACCTGGCCTACGAGGAGGCCGCCCGACGCGCGACGAACGCTCGCGGGTCGATTGACGTCTCGGACCTCAGCGGGCCCGCGACGAACACGTGAGGCAAGACATGAACGAGTTCAGCGGTATCGCGACCTGGCTTCAAGCCACCGGCCCCTACGGTCTCGTGGCCATCCTCGGCTGGGCATTCTGGCGCATCAACGAGCGTAAGGACGCGGCCCTGCGCGAGCTCTACGAGCGCGTCGCGGAGATGGGGCGCGCGCAGACGGAGGCCACGGTGAAGGTCGAGGCGGCGCTCCTCGCGCTCAAGGAAGCCATCGAGGAGATGCACGACTCGCAGGCCCCGCGCGTTCGCTCAAATACCTGAAAAAGAAGCCGAATCGCTCTCTCTTCGAGTTGCTATCGACGACGAACGAAGCGTGTATGCGCCTCGCAACGGGGCACGGTCCCACCACCGCGAGGAGAGAGCGATGAAGGTACGCGAGCTGATTGAGATCCTGGAAGAGCTGGACCCGGAGGCCAGCGTCTACCTCATGAGCCAGCAGAACTGGCCCTTCGAGGTCGCGATCCACGGCGTCACGGTGCGCGAGGAGTTCACCGAGTCGGACGACGAGGACGACGACGGTGGCGAGGCTCCCGCCGCGAGCGAGCACGATCGCTGGAGCGCGCGGCCCGAGTCGCTGCCCCGCAACGACGTGTTCATCGTCGAGGGCAGCCAGCTTCGGTACGGCAGCAAGGAGGCCTGGGACGCCGCCTACCGCGGCTGACCGACGAGGGCCTTCCGGCCCCGGCCGCGACCTCCTCCGAGGGGGTGGCGGCCTCGCTCTTTCGCGCCCCTCAAGTATCTGATCTTTCTTCGCTTTCTCCTCGAAGAACGACTTGATGGGGTGCGGAAAGGAAGCGTGTATGTCGCCACGGCCAAGGGCCGCCACCTCCTGAGGAGCAAGGCGAAATGCACGCGATCATCGGCAAGACCACCACCTACCACGGCACCGAGCACCGCTACCTCGCGGGCTACGCGGTCCGCATCGTCGGCGTCATCAAGGGCGGCGCCGCCCCCGACCGCGACCCGGACGCCGACTGCGCCTACCTCTCGGACGACCTCGACATCGACCGGGCCGGCGGCATCGGTCCGAACGACCGCGTGGAGGTGCAGCCCTGGCTCGCAGGCGAAGGCCGCTTCAGCTTCGTCGCCAGCGACCCCCGCGCCATCGACCTCGCGTGCTTCGCGCACCTCGCCCGCTGACCCCACCAAGGGGCGGCGGGGCGCTGCGCGTCGCAGCCCACCGTCGCCTCCGCATCCCCAAGGAGACGACCATGACCGAGACCGTCCAGACCCGCCTCGCCGCGCTCGCCGAGCTCCGGCTTCCTGACCTGCAGGCCCGCTACGCAGAGATCGTCGGCGAGGAGACCCGCTGCCCGAACCGGACCTTCCTGCTCCGGCGCATCGCCGAGACGCTGGGCGCCGAGCCGCCCGAGACCCCGGCGCCCGTCGAGCCCGTCGAGCCCGTCGAGCCAGTCGAGCCCGAGGCGCCTGCCGCGGACTGCGAGGCCACGCCGTCGTCGCCCTCGGAGGCGGCGCCTGCGGCCATCAACGCTCCCGCCCCGAGCGAGGCCATGACGGAAGCCGCGCCTGCGACCCAGGCAAGCGAGGCCGAGACCGCACCGACGACCAGCGCGACCGACGGGCTCGCGCACGAGCTCGAGATCGACGCCCTGCGCGCCCGCTACGTCGCGGTCGTCGGCCGGTCCACCGGGAGCCGCGACAAGCGCTACCTCCTCTGGAAGATCCGCCTCGCAAGCCAGGGCAAGGTCCCGGTCGGTCCGGTCGGGCGGCGTCAGCCCGGCGAGCCCAGCGTCGAGCACAAGGTCCTGCCGCTGAGGATGCCCGCCGAGACGGTCGAGGCGCTCGACGAAGTCTGGCGCCGCCGCGGTCTCAAGAGCCGCATGGAGCTCTTCCGCCACGCGCTGGACCTGTACCTCTCGGGGCTCGGCGAGGCCGCCGCCGCAGCGCGCGTCCGGGGGGCGTGATGGAGCCGGACGAGGCGCGCAAGCGCCACCTCATCGCGGTCCTCGAAGGCGAGATCGCTCGGTCGACAGGGCGCCGGTACCAACTGGCGCTCTCGGCCCTCGACGAGCGCAGCCTCCACGAGCTGCAGCGCCTCCTGCGCGACCTCGAGGCCGACAAGCAGTCGGCGCTCCGCCGCGCCCGAATCTTCCCGTGGGAGCGCTGATCCCCGCGCGCGACCCACGCGGCGGAATCCGCTGCTGAACACCGCTGCTGCCGGCGCTCCGCCAGGGCCTCGAGGGCGTAAGTCCGCGAACCCTCGCGTCATTCTAAGTGCTTGGTTTTTATCTGCTTTTCGCTCGATGTCGACTGGACTTCGTGGGGAACGGAAGCGATGTACGTCCACGCGACGGCAACGAAGCCAAACACCTGAAAGCAAAGGAGAAAGGCAGCATGAAGACCCTGCGATTCGGCATTGAGATCGAGACCATCGGCCAGACCCGCGCCGCGGTCGCCCAGGCCATCCAGACGGTGGTCGGCGGCACGGTCCAGCACGTCGGCAGCCCCGCCTGCTACGACCCCTACGACGTCGTCGCCCCCGACGGCCGCCGCTGGCGGGTGATGGCGGACGCGAGCCTCAACGCCGACCGCACGCGCCAGGCCGAGGTGGTCAGCCCGATCCTGACCTACGCCGACCTCGAGACCCTGCAGGAGGTGGTTCGCGCGGTCCGCAAGTCCGGCGCCAAGGTCGACGCCAGCTGCGGCATCCACATCCACGTCGACGCCGCCCGCTTCGACGCCGCGGGCCTCCGCAACCTGGTCAAGATCGTCAACAAGCAGGAGCAGCTGATCGAGCACGCCCTCGGCATCACCGAGGCCCGCCGCTCGCGCTGGTGCCGCGGCATCGACCAGGCCTTCCTCGCGACGATCGAGCGCCAGCGCCCGACCAACCTCGAGCAGATGAACCGCGCCTGGTACGGCTACCACAACCGCGCGCCGCAGCACTACGACCACACCCGCTACCACGGGGTGAACCTCCACAACGTGTGGTTCCGCGGCACGGTCGAGTACCGCTGGTTCGAGGCGACGCTGCACGCCGGGCAGATCAAGGCCTACGTGCAGTTCGCCCTCGCGCTCAGCGCCAAGGCGATCGGCGCCAAGGCCAGCTGCAGCAAGCGCCGCGACTTCAACCCCGCCACCGCCAAGTACGACTTCCGGGTCTTCCTCCTGAAGCTCGGCCTGATCGGCGACGAGTTCAAGACCGCCCGCCTGCACCTGATGGCCAAGCTCGAGGGCTCGGCGGCCTGGAAGGGCGAGCGCCGCGACACGGCGGCCTACCGGGCGGCCAACAGGTGAGCCCGGGGCCCCGCCCAGGGGCCGGTCTCGCGCCGGCACCTCGGGGCGGAACGCGCCGCGTGTCCGTTGCCCGTCGCAAGGTCACCACGCTGCACGCGCGCGCCTTCCAAGGGGCTGATTCACAGAGAGAAAGAGGACGAGAACGACTGGACTGCACGACGAGAGGAAGCGATGTACGACGCCACGAGAGACACCCAACGACGAGGGCCATTGACCCAGACCTACTTCGCCTACGGCTCGAACCTGGACGCCGCGCAGATGCGGGCCCGCTGCCCGAGCGCGAAGCTGCTCGGGGCCGCAATCCTGGACGGCTACCGCCTCGGCTTCGCCGGGCAGAGCGCCGCATGGGGCGGGGGCGTGGCGACCGTGGTGCGCGACGGCGAGGGCCGGGTCCCGGGGCTCCTGTGGGCGCTCAGCGACGAGGACCTCGAGCGCCTCGACCGCTTCGAGGGGCACCCGGTCGCCTACGAACGTCGGCGCCTCCTCGTGACCGTCGCCGACGGCGCCCGCCGCCGCGCCCACGTCTACGTCAAGGACGCCGCCGAGCAGTCGCTGCCGACCGAGGCCTACTTCGGCGTGCTCTGGCGCGCCTACCGCAAGCACGGCTTCGACGAGCTCGCGCTCGCGATGGCGCTCGGAGGGGACCGATGAACGCCACCGCGACCCGCGTCTTCGTCTACGGCACGCTGCGCGCCGGCGAGCCGAACCACTACCTGCTCGACCACCACGCGATGGTGAGGCGCGCCCGGACCGAGCCGGCCTTCGAGCTGGTGAGCCTCGGGGCGTTCCCGGCGATGATCGCCGGAGGCCGCACCGCGGTCGTCGGGGAGGTCTACGACGTCGACGCCGTCACGCTCGCCGCGCTCGACCGCCTCGAGGGGCACCCGCGCTTCTACGAGCGCCGCACCGTCCGGCTCGACGATGGTGACGAGGTCGCGGCCTACGTGCTGCCGAACGAGCAAGCCCACGGCCGACCGCGCATTCCGAGCGGCGACTGGATGCAGAACAACCCTCGCAAGGAGAACCGACGATGAGAATCCGAATGATGGCCGACGGGCGCGTGCTCGAGGGCACCGCCAAGCAGATCGCCGAGTCGATGCACGCGCTCGCCTTCGGCCAGGAGAACCGCACGCTCTCCGAGTACATCGACTGGGCCGTCGACCAGGCCCGGCGCATGAACGAGATCGACCTCGACGTCACCGGCGCGACCGACGACGACAAGGCCAACGCCCTCGTGCGCGCGATGCTCGCGGCGGGGCTGGCTCAGAAGCTGTGAGCGGGGGAGAGCTCCGCGAGGTTCGGCACTATCTGGTCATCGACCTCGAAGCGACGACCGACGACGGAGACGACGACGCGCGCTCCGTGCCGCGCGACGAGATGGAGACCATCGAGATCGGCGCGGTCCTCGTACGCGCGAACACGCTGGCCGTCGAAGCCGAGTTCCAAACCTTCGTCCGCCCGGTCCGGCACCCGGTTCTCACGCCGTTCTGCACCGAGCTGACCGGCATCACGCAGGCGATGCTCGCCGACGCGCCGGCGTTCCCCGAGGCGATGGAGGCGCTCCGGCGCGCAATGCTCGCCGGTCGCTGGGGCGTGGTCTGGGGCTCTTGGGGCCTTTTCGACGACACGCAGCTGCGGCGGGACTCCGCCTTCCACGGGCTCCACTACCCGATGCCGGAGCACCTGAACCTGAAGAACGTGTTCTCCGCCGCCCAGGGCCGTCGCAAGCGTTACGGCATGGCGAAGGCGCTGCACCTCTGCGGGCTCCCGCTCGAGGGTGCGCACCACCGCGCCCTCGACGACGCGAAGAACATCGCGCAGCTGCTGCCATGGATCGTGGGCGGGGCGAGGCTGGTAGCAGGTCGCTGATACACGCGCTCTCGTCGCATCCGCGCGGGGCTTCCCCCGTTTCGGCGAGTTGTCGAGAGTGATATCGTCACGCGCTGCAAGCTCAATCGGCGCGAGGGGAGATGTCCACATTCGACTCAACGAAGACCCTGCTAGGCGACCTCCTCGGGAAGGTCGTAAAGGGCAAGCTCCAGCTCCCTGATTTTCAGCGCGGGTGGGTGTGGGACGACGAGCACATTCAGTCGCTCCTCGTGAGCATCGCTCGATCGTTCCCGATCGGTGCGGTGATGCTTCTCGAGACCGGGGGTGAGACTCGTTTCCAGGTACGTCCGGTCGAGGGAGTGGAGCTACCGCCCAACACGAACCCAGAGGAGTTGATCCTCGACGGACAACAGCGGCTCACGTCGCTCACCCAGGTGCTCAAGCTCGACAAGCCCGTTGCGACACGCGACGCGAAGAAGCGTGAGCTCAAGCGCCTCTACTACTTCGACATCGAGAAGGCGCTTCAAGGCGGGCCTGAGTCGCTTGGAGACGCGATCGTCGCCGTCGACGAGCAGCGCACCCAGCGCGAAAACTTCGGCCGCGAGGTGATCCTCGACCTGACGAGCCGCGAGAAGGAGATCGAGAGCTTCCATTTCCCGTGCAGCCAGATCTTGAACTCGGACGACTGGGAGCAGGCTCTCTCGGAGTTCGCGCCCGCGAAGCTCGCTCGATTCATGAAGTTCCGAAAGCTGGTGGTCGAGCCGTTCCGCAATTACGCGCTGCCGGTCATCAGCCTGAAGAAGGAGACATCCAAGGAGGCCGTCTGCCTCGTGTTCGAGAAGGTGAACACTGGTGGCGTGCCGCTCTCGGTCTTCGAGCTGATTACCGCGACGTGGGCGGCCGAGGGCTTCAATCTTCGTGACGACTGGTTTGGCGGACGGGGCAAGAGCGGGCGACACGCCAGGCTCAGCAAGAAGGCGCTGCTGCGCGACCTCCAGCCCACCGACTTCCTGCAGGGCGTGTCGCTGCTGCACTCGTTCGAGAGGCGAACGCAGGACCTCGCCGCGGGGCGCTCCGGCAAGGAGGCCACTGGCGTCACAGCCAAGAGAGAGCACGTGCTCGAGATGCCGCTCACCGCGTTCGGCAAGTGGGCCGAGCCTCTGAGCAAGGGCTACGAGCAGGCCGAGCGGTTCCTGCGCAGCGAGGGCTTCCACCACCCGAAGTTTCTTCCGTACCGCACGCAGCTCACGCCCCTGGCTGCTGTGCTCGCGCACCTCGGCGAGCGCTGGCTCGAGCCGCAAATCAAGACCAAGCTCGCGCGGTGGTTCTGGTCTGGTGTGCTCGGCGAGCTCTATGGTGGCGCGGTCGAGACGCGCATTGCGCTCGACGTGCAGCAGCTCCTCGCATGGGTGAAGGAGCCCGCAGCGCCAGAGCCCGCGACAGTGCAAGCAGCCGGCTTCAACCC